>Ga0129333_10001890_pt1 | contig 19210 bp, 16 predicted proteins | sample CPB6_08_DNA_FD_94474 | JGI IMG/M metagenome (GOLD analysis project Ga0129333, IMG submission 94474) | Freshwater to marine salinity gradient microbial communities from Chesapeake Bay, USA - CPBay_Sum_0.6_0.8_DNA | ecosystem: Environmental > Aquatic > Marine > Coastal | place: USA: Chesapeake... | reverse complement strand
GTGTGTCGAAGGCGAAGCAGGGCAGCGCGGCCGCCGCGGCCGACCCCAGGCTGCCGGCGGCCGGGTCGTACCAGAACAGGCTCTTGCGCAGCACGGTGAAGGTCGGCTCGGCCAGATGGAGCAGGTCGGAGGCCCAGGGACCGGGGCAGAGCACGAGCCGGCCCGCACTGACGGCCTCCCGCTCGGTTTCCACGATCACGTCATTCCCCACCACCCGCCAGTCGCGAACCGCCGCCCCATGCTCGAACGTCGCTCCGTGCGCTCTGGCGAGCGTGGCGTGGGCCGCCACGCAGGCCTCGACCGCCAACCAGCCGGCCTGGGCCTCGAAAACGGCCGCCCAGTGGGCGGGCAGTGCGAACGCCGGCCAGCGGTCTGCCGCCTGCGTTGCGGTCAATCGCTCCACGTCGAGGCCGTGCCTGTCCGCCGACCTGAGCACACCGGCGACGACGTCCCCGTCGGGCGGGCCGGCCGACACGAGGCCGGTCTCGGCGAACAGCGCGGAGCCCGTGTCTCGCTCCAGGGCGCGCCACAACTCGCGGCTGCGGCGCAGCAGCGGCACGTAATCGGGATGTTCGAAATAGGCGAGCCGAATGAGGCGAGTCTGCCCGTGCGAGCTGCCCCGGGCGTGCCCCACGGGAAAGCGGTCGAGGGCCAACACGCCGGCCCCGCGCCGGGCCAGGTGGGCGGCGGCGGCCGTGCCCATGCCCCCCGCGCCGGCCACCACCACGTCGAATCGTCTCATGCGTCACGCGGCTGCATGCATCGCCCCGCTCGGCCCCCGGGCCCCCGATTCTGGATCATGGCAGGGACGTTCCACGCGGCTAGAGCAACTCGCTCGCCAGGTCGGCGAGCGCGGATCGCTCACCTTTTTCGAGCGTGACATGGGCATACAAGGGCTGGCCCACCATGCGGTGGATCAGGTACGAGAGCCCGTTTGAGAGGGCGTCGAGATAGGGCTGGTCGATCTGGGCGACGTCCCCCGTGAACACGATCTTCGTGCCCTCGCCCGCCCGGGTGATGATCGTCTTCACCTCGTGGGGGGTGAGGTTCTGGGCCTCGTCGACGATGAAGAACATTCTTTGCAGGCTGCGCCCCCTGATGTAAGCCAGGGGCGTGATCATCAACTTTTCCGACTCGCGCATGTCGGTGATGCGCTGGGCGGCCTGCGTGTCGTCGCCGCACTGGTGGCGGATCACGGTCAGGTTGTCGTAAAGCGGCTGCATGTAGGGGTCGAGCTTGTCAGCGATGTCGCCGGGCAGGAATCCCAGATCGCGGTTGGACAGCGGGACCACGGGGCGGGCGAGGAGAATCTGCCGGTAGCGCTGCCGGCATTCCAGCGCCGCGGCCAGGGCCAGGAGCGTCTTTCCCGTGCCAGCCGTTCCGGCCAGGGTGACGAGCTTGATGTCGTCGTCGGTGAGTGCCTTGAGGGCGAACGACTGCTCGGCATTCCGCGGTGCGATCCCATAGCAATGCTGCCGTTCGACGCGGACGAAGGCGGCGTCGGCGCGGCGGTAGGTGGCGAGGGCCGACTTGCTGCCGTTGCGCAGGACGAAATTCTCGTTGGCCCGCGGCGGCTCCGGGAGCGGCAGTTCCGCCGCCGGCAGGACGCCCCCGTTGGCGTAGAGGTGGTCGATGACCTGGGAATCGACGCCCTCGACGGTGCGCCTTCCGGTGTACAGCGTGTCGAAACCCTGCACCTTGTCCGACGTGTAGTCCTGGGCCTTGAGGCCCAGGGACTTGGCCTTCATGCGCAGGTTCGTGTCCTTGGAGACGAGGATCACGGGCTGCGGGGCGAGCTGACGCTGCAGCCCGAGCGCGGCCTGAAGGATGCGGTGGTCAGGCGTGTCCTGGAGGAAGGTGTCGAGCCGCGGCCTGTCGGCGGCGGAGGATCCCAGGATCACGCGGATCGTGCCCAGGCCTTCCCCCAGCGGGCTGCCCGACTCGGAGAGCACATCGCCCGTGAGGCCGTCGATGCGGCGCAGGAACTCCCTGGCCTGGAAGTTGATGTCTTCGTTGCCGCGTTTGAATTGATCGAGTTCCTCGAGCACGGTGATCGGGATGGCGACGTCGTTCTCCTCGAAATTGCGGATGCAGCCGCAGTCGTGGAGGATGACGTTGGTGTCGAGGACGAAGAGCTTGTGCCGGACGTCCGTCATGAAATGCCTCCCTGGGGTGGAGGGGCGACGCACCGCGACGGGGCGGATGGTAGCGACGCCCTGCCTCAACGCAGATGGCGATTTTCCCGGGACAGACGTGGGCTGACGGAATCCTCACACAGGCCCGCGAGGAGGCAATGCCGACGTCACGTCAGCAGGCGATCCCCACCCGGAACCGCAGGGTTCGCCCAGAGCCGAGTCGGGCCGCGCGAGGCTCACGTGGGAGCCGTCTCAGATCTTTTCCAACTTCGTGACCCGGCCCGTGGCCACCCACTCGGCGACGAAGATGTCGCCGTTGGGCGCGAAGCAGGCGTCGTGCGGATGGACGAATTGCCCGTCCCGCCACTCGTCGGGCCGGCCGCGCAGGTTCTTGACGCCGTCGAGCCGCTCCACCGCGCGGCCCAGCCGGGCCACGACCTGGTTCTTCTCGTCGAGGAGGGTCACGCAGGCCTTCAGTTCGGGCACGAGCATCAGCCGTCCCAGGGTGTCGGCGTTGGCGGGCAGGCCGAAGCCGGGGATCGTCTCCTTGAAGGTGCCGTCGAGCGCGAAGATCTGCAGCGTGCCGTGGGCCCGGTCGGTGACCACGATCGTCGGCTCGCGGCCCTCGCGGCGATCGATCCAAACGCCATGCGGCGTGTCGAAGGTGCCATTCCCCTTGCCGGGGCCGCCGAAGCAGTTCAGCCATTTGGCATCCTTGTCGAACCGGTGGATGCGGAAGGCGCCGTAGCCGTCGGCGAGCAGGAATCCACCGTCGTCGAGGAAGGCGAAATTGGTGGGCAGGAAGCCGTTGCGATTCCAGTTGGCGGCCGTGGAGACGTCCTCCCCCGGTGCATACACGCCCGACTCCATCGGAGCCTTGCGATACCAGACCGTCTCCCCGTCGAGCGTCAGTTTCGCGAACGACTTCACCTGCTGATAGCCGCAGACGTAGAGAAACTCCGCATTCCCCTCGCGGCGCACCTCGATGCCGTGGCCGCCGCCCTGGAATTGGCTGCCGAAGGCGCGGATGAAGGCCCCCTTGGGATCGAAGACGAAGATCGCGGGATGGTCCTTCTTGTCGCGCTGCCCCTCGTGGATCACGTACAGATTGCCGGCGGCATCGAGGGCCACCCCGTGGGTGGTCTGCCAGGTGAAGCGGTCGGGAAGTTTCGGGAAATGGTGTCGGGCCCGGTAGGTGTGTTCCCCCTCGCCCACGATCGTCTCGTCCGCGAGGCGGACCCTGGCGGCGGCCGGCGCGGAAGCGGCGGCACCCGCGGCGGCGAGGCCGGCCGTGAAGGCGCGGCGGCTGAGGGCGGAAGGCTGGCCCGGATCGGGACTGCTCATCGGTCGGTCTCCTGGATGCTGGCTTGCACGGCAATGTACCGCCGCCCGCCGGAGCGGGCATAATGCTGCGACCGCGAGCCGATGGCATGCGGCTCTGCGAGCCGAAACCAGCCGCTGAGCTGCACGGCCGGGCCGGCCCCCGTGGGACGTCGCCGGCGCGGGGCCCGGAGTGATTCGATGCGCGTCACCTTCATGCAGTCGGGCGGCTTCGCGGGCGCGATCACGGGCTGCAGGCTCGATGCCGCCACGCTCGACGCGGCGGAGCGGGCGGAACTGGAGGGTCTGGTCGCTGCCTGTGGCGTGTCGGATTCCTTCCAGCGTTTCTCGCCGGCGGGCCGGGACCTGCGGCAGTTTGACCTGGCGATCGAGCGGGATACGGCCACGCTGCGCATGAGCTGCGACGAGCGCTGCCTGCCGGTTTCGGTGCGGCCGCTGGTCGCCTTTCTGACGGCTCGGGCCACGCCCCAGTCAGCGGCGTTCGCCATGCCGCCGTCGACTGCGTCCGGTGCTGCCCCCGCTGCCGCGGGCTGGGGCCGCTTCGAGGGGGCCGTCGTGGCCCGCTGGGCTGATGACGGCCGGACGATGACGCTCGTCGAGGACTTCGCCTACCTCGATCCCCGGCGCGTGCGTTGGCAGGCGCCCGCCGGGGCGGTCGTGAACGGAGCCAGCATCCCCAGGGCCTTCTGGTCGGTGATCGGCGGACCCTTCGAAGGGCTGTTTCGCAATGCGTCGGTCGTGCACGACGTGGCCTGCGACGCGCGCGAGCGACGCTGGCAGGAGTCGCATCGCATGTTCCACGACGCCTGCCGCTGCGGCGGCGTGGGATCGGCCCAGGCGGCACTGATGTACTACGCCGTCTACCACTTCGGCCCGCGCTGGCGGGTGGAGGAGCGAACGACGCTCGTGGCCGGCGGGGTCCACCGGGAGCGCATCGTGCACGACGAGCCCCGACCCGTTCCCGGCGCGGGCGAGGTGGCGGCGATCGAGGCCTACTTCGCCGGCCGCGACGTGAAACCGGACGAGATTCCGTCGCTCACCATCCCTGGCGTTTCGGAGGAACTCCCATGATCGGCCAGGCCGCCGCCGTCGCGCCCTTCCTGCCGCCTTCGGCGTTGCCGTTCGTGGAGGCGCTGTTGCGCAGGCACGCCGTGCACCTGCGGATCTCGCGCCCACGACGGACGAAGCTCGGCGACCATCGACCGCCGCTGCCCGGGCAGCGGGTGCACCGCATCTCGATCAACGAAGACCTCAATCGCTACGCGTTCCTGACGACCCTCCTTCACGAACTCGCCCACGTCGCGGCCTGGTCGGATCGACGCGGCCGGCGGGCGCGGCCGCACGGCCCCGAGTGGCGGCGGGCATTCGCCGACATCCTGGAGCCGGTCGTGGCGGCCGGCGTGCTCCCCGAGGACGTGACCACGGCTCTGGCAGGAACGCTGCGAAACCCACGTGCGGCCACCTGCAGCGACCGGGCACTGCTGCTGGCACTGGCGCGGTATGACGAGCCGGTTTGCGGACGCTTGCGGGTTGAGGATCTGCCGGACGGCGCCCTGTTTCGGATCGAGACCGGAAGCGTGTTTCGTGCCGCGCGGCGACTGCGGAGTCGGCGGCAGTGTTTCCACGCGCGGACGGGAGCCGAATACCGCGTGCACGGGCTCGCGCTGGTCGAGCCCGTGGCACGCGTCGTGCGCTGAAGGGCCGCGTTACTTGGCCTGGGTGGCACCCTGGGCCGCGGCGTTGCGGAGGATCGTTTCGCCCTCGCGGATGGCCTGGCCGGCGACGGCTTCGACCTTCTGCTTATCGACGGAAATCTCGAGGTGATCGCCCGACTGCGTGATGTGGATGGCGCCGGCCACGACCAGGCCGCCGACGACGAGACCGAGAAGAATGAGCGTGCGCATGTGCTGATGTTCCTGCAAAGGAATGTCGAACCGCGGCATGACTGCTGCCGCCGCAGGGACGGTCGCAGAACGAGCCGGTCGGGGCAACGGCGATTTTGCGGGCAGAAACCCGCCGCGTCGGCGGCGTCGCGAGACTGCTACCGCTGGGTGCGGGACGTCGGTCCGGCCGAGCCGGCCCTCTGATGGCGACGCCGGGCCGTGTTCCCGTAGACGTGCAGGGGGCGGTAGGGCCGTTCCAGCACGGGCGTGCTCTGGATTTCCTTGCGGGCGTCGCCGAAGGCGATGATCCGTGGGTCGAAATTGGCCGCGTGGGTGACGGTGAGGGCTTCGGAAACGAGTGCGACCGCGGTCACGGCCGCGAACACGAGGGTGCGCATGACGCTGGGATGGCTCCGGGAAAGAACGAACGCTGTTTTCGACATCGGCAGGCCGCCGCGAAAATCCTTGAAGCCGGGCCGGCCGACGGTGGTTGTGGAAGATTCCGCACGGGCGTCATGGAGCGCAGCGACGGAACCCCTCGTGAGGGTGGATGCGGCCCGGGCCTGCCGCGCTCGGCCCAGCAGCGTTCCGCCGATACGATGTGGTGACCCCTGTCCTGGAACGGCCTATCGATGCCATCCCGTCGCTGCATCCCGCTCCTCGCCGTCACCTGCCTGATCGCGGCCGGCCATTCTGCCGCCGGGGTCGAACCCGAGCCCTGGCCCCGCTGGCGCGGTCGCGAGGGGGCGGGTGATGGCGGCGGTCGCACGTTTCCCAGGCAGTGGACCGAGAGCGATTGGAAGTGGTCGACGGTTCTTCCCGGCCGGGGACACGCCTCGCCTGTGATCTGGCAGGGGCACATCTTCACCGCGTCGGCCGACGAGGCGGCGGGGAAGCGATTCGTGACCTGCCATCATCTCGCGGACGGCCGGCAGGCGTGGAGCCGGGAGATCGCGGGTCCCATCGAGCGCCATCACGCTCAGAACAGTTCCGCTTCCGGATCGGTCGCCGTGGACGGGGCGGGCGTGTACTGGATGTGGGGTGTCAGCGACGGGCTGCGGGTGGAAGCGCTCGCATTCGACGGCGCGCCGCGCTGGCGGAGGGAACTGGGGCCGTACGTCGGCGAGCACGGCTTCGGGGCCACGCCCGCGGTGTGCGGCGACCTGCTGATCGTGCCCGATGACCAGGAGGGGGAAAGCGCGACCGTGGCTCTGGACACGGCGACCGGGCGAGAGCGTTGGCGGCTGCCGCGGGAGCGCGGCAAGACGTCGTATGCCACGCCCCTCGTGCTGGAGACGGACGGAACCGTGCAGGTGGTGCTGGCCAGCGCCGCACACGGCCTGACCGGCGTCGATCCCCGCGACGGCCGCGTGATCTGGGAGCGGCGCTGCCTTCCCAAGCGGGCCGTGTCGTCGCCGGTGCGCGTCGGACGGCTGGTGGTGGCAACCTGCGGCGATGGCGGGGGCGACAACACGCTCGTCGCCCTGCGGCTCCCGCTGGCCGGGGCGGACCGGGAGCGAGTCGAGCCCGCCCTGGCCTATGCCCTGGACCGCAGCGTGGCACCCTATGTTCCCACGCCCCTGCACGTCGATGGGCGGCTCTATCTGTGGGGGGATCGGGGTGTGGTGACCTGCGTCGAGGCCGCGACGGGCCGCGTGACCTGGCGCGGCCGCGTGGGCGGCACGTTCTCCGCCTCGCCGATCGTCGTGGGCGGCACGATCCGCAACGTCTCGGCCGACGGCGAGGTGGTGGTGATCGCGGCCGGCGACGCCTTCGAGGTGCTGGGCCGGACGCCGCTGGGGGCGGAGTGTCGGGCCACCCCGGCCGTGGCGGGCGGCCGGATGGTGTTCCGCACCGTCGATCGGCTGCTGGCAATCGACGCCGTGCCCTGAACCGGTGGCCCCAGCGCCGCCGCGCCGGAGGATGCACGTCCAACGCCCCTGCCTTATGCTGTTGAGCATTGAATCCCACTCCCACGATCGGGGCCATCGCCGCCGTCGATTCACGCAGGAACACGCCCATGTCACCCGAGGTTCGTGCCAGTCGCCTTCGCCTCCGGCTTCCCATCGCCGCCCTCAGTGCCGCGCTTGTCATCGCGGCGGGTGCCCGAGCGACGGATGAGTCGCTCGTCGAGCAGGTGCGCAAGGCATCCACGGCGTACGCCGACGCCTACAACAAGAAGGACTACAAGGCCCTCGCCGACCAGTGGACCGAACGGGCCGAACTCGTCGAAGGAGGCCGGCGACTGGAGGGCCGCGAGGCGATCATGGCTTCGCTCCGCGCCTGGCGGGATCGCCATCCGGATGCCGCCCTGCAGGTCGTGGTCAGCGACGTCGACATGCTCGCCGCGCCCCTGGCGCGGGTGTCGGGCGTGATCCGGTTCACGCGGCGGCCGGGCGACAAGCCGATCGAGTCGCGGTTTGAGAGTCTGCGGGTTCTGGAAGATGGCACCTGGCGGCTGGCCGAGTCGCTCGTGGCCCCGTCTCATGCCGCGGCGCTCGACGATCTCGACTGGATGCTGGGCACATGGCGGTCGGAGGGCAACTCGGGCCCCGTCGTCGAGGCCGTCTACGAACAGGCCGTGGGCGGCTATGGCATCGTCGGCCGCACGAAGACGAAGCCAAAGTCCGGCCCGGCACTGGAGTCGATCGAGTTCATCCATGCCGACCGGGACAGCGGCCGCGTCCGCTGCTGGGTGTTCGACTCGACGGGCGCCCGTGCCGAAGGCGTGTTCGAGGCGGATGGCACGACGATCAACCGCACGATGGTGGGAACGCCTGCGGATGCCGTGCCGGGCCGTGTCTCCCGCTGGGTGCAGGTGATCTCGCCCGGCGGCGACGACCGCTGCACGTTGCATTCGATCGAGCGGTCGATCGACGGCAGGCCCGTTCCAGATGGCGATCCCGTGCACCTGCGGAAGGTGCACTGAGGATCAAAGCGGGGCCGGCCGGCGGCTCCATCGGATCTCGAATTCACAGGCCACGTACGAGGAGAGCCAGGATCATGGCAGTGATGCGTGAATCGCGGGGCGGCAGGGTGGGACGGATCGGGGTCGTGCTCGCGGCGCTGGCGACGGCTCCGCTCGTGCTGCCGGTTGCGGCCTTCGCCCATGGTGGCGGCGGCGGCGGGCACGGCGGTGGCGGCGGCATGCACATGAGCGGTGGCGGCATGCACGCCGGCGGCTTCGACGGCGGCCGGGGGATGGATGCCGGTCGCGGGCTCGACGGTGGCCGGGGCTTGGATGCCGGTCGTGGACTCGACGCCGGCCGGGGCTTGGATGGCGGACGCGGCCTCGACGGCGGCCGCGGTGACGGTGGTCGACTCGACGGTGGCGGTGCGCTCGATGGCGGCGGCTTCGGCGCCGGCCATTTTGCGGGTGCCGGCAACCTGTCGCGGGCCGACTTCCAGCGCATCGCCGGCCAGGGGCTGGGCCGCGACGGACTGGGCCGGGATGCCGTGCATCCCTACACCGCCCGGAGCCTCGCCGATCGCGGCGCGGCGATTCGCAACAACTTCTACCGCGGCGGATGGTACGGGGGCCGCGGCTGGTACGGAGCGCACTTCAACGCCTGGTGGCCGGGCGGATGGTGGGGCGGGCTGGGCTGGGGCATGCTCGCCGGACTGGCCTGGGGCGACCTGGCCGGTTGGGGCGGATACGGAGCGGCGCCTGTCTCCTACAACTACGGCACGAACGTCTGCTACCAGGACGACGGTGTCTACGTGCAGGGCAGTCGGGTGGGCTCCGCCGAGGAGTACGCCCAGCAGGCCGCGACCATCGCCGGCCAGGGCGGCCCCGACGCCAAGGTTGCCGACGACGACCAGTGGCGACCGCTCGGCGTGTTCGCCATGGCCCGTTCGGAGGAGACGAATCCCAGCACCTTCGTCAGTCTGGCGATCGACAAGTCAGGACTGTTGCGCGGGACGTATTACGACGCCGTTTCCGATTCGACGATGAACGTCACGGGCAAAGTCGATCGGAAGACGCAGCGCGCCGCCTGGACGGTGGGCGGCAAGAAGGAACCGGTCTACGAAGCGGGGCTCAGCAACCTCACGCAGCAGCAGACGACGATCCTCGTGCACCGGGATGGCGGCAAGGTGGAACAGCTGCTGCTCGTGCGAGTGAACGACAAGGATGCCGGGGGCGACAAGGGGGCCGCGTCCGATGCGGCCGCCGCTGCCGGCAAGGACGGCGCCGCCCCGTGATCGGGACGTGGCGCTGGTGGGCCGCGGCAGCGGTGCTTGCCGCCGGCACCGCGGGCTGCGCTCGGGACGTGCCGGCGCCGCCGACCGTCGCACGCTTCGCGGCCGGCACGTGGGTCGACCTCACCCATGCCTTCGACGCGAACACGATCTACTGGCCCACGGAGAAGGGCTTCCTCTTCGAGGAGGGCCGCAACGGGCCCACCGCCAAGGGCTACTACTACGCTGCCAACCGCTTCGCCACTGCCGAACACGGCGGCACCCATCTCGACGCACCACGACACTTCGCCGCCGGACGGCATACGGCCGATGAGATCGAGCCGGGCCGGCTGGTGGGCGAGGCGGCGGTCATCGACGTGACCGAGCGCTGCCGCGCCGACCCGACCTACGAGGTTTCCCCAGACGACCTCGTGGCCTGGGAGCAACGCCACGGCCGGCAGCTCGTCGACGTGATCCTGCTCCTGCGCACGGGCTGGTCGGCGAGGTGGTCGGATCGCAGCGCCTACCTGGGCACGGCGGCGCTGGGGCCGGATGCCGTGGCACTGCTGAAATTTCCCGGTCTCTCGCCTCAGGCGGCGCGCTGGCTCGTCGACCATCGCCGCGTCCGCGCCGTGGGCATCGACACGGCGAGCATCGACCATGGCCCCTCGACGATGTTCGGCGCCCACGTGGCCCTCTGCGGCGCGGATGTGCCGATCTTCGAGAATCTCGCCGACCTCCACGTGCTGCCCGAGCAGGGCGCCTTCGTGGTGGCGCTGCCGATGAAGATCGCGGGCGGCAGCGGAGGCCCGCTGCGGGTCCTGGCCCGTCTGCCCGATGCGGGGTGATGGGCTGCTGGTGCGCCGGCCGTGGCGGCGAACGCCCCCGGTTTGAGGTTTCGCCGAGCCCCGGGCACAATTCCCTGCCACGAGGCGGCACGAGTCACCACCGGGAAAGGACGGAGAGCGATGGCGGGCAAGCGGATCGTGATGCGGACCGGCGAGGCGTTGGTGGAGGCCGACGAGGCCTGGAGTGCAGCCGAGCCGGAAGTGGTGATCGGCGAACTGGATGGTCCGGTGGGCCACGCCATCGCCAACCTGATCGGCGACCAGGTCAAGGGCCACAGCCGCGTGTGGGCGATCCTCAACAGCGACGTCCAGGTGCGGCCGGCCACGCTGATGGTGAGCAAGTACACGGCCCCCAACGCCCGCTACACGAACATCCTCATGGGCACGGTGCAGGCGGCGATCGCCAATGGGGTGCTCGATGCGGTACGGGCCGGCGACATCCCCAGGTCCAAGGTCAACGACATCGGCATCATCGTGGCCGTGTGGCTCGATCCGGCGGCGGCCGACCCCAAGACGAAGATCGACCACGAGGTGTTGTTCCGCACCCACCGTGAGGCGACGGCCAAGGCGATCGGCAAGGCGATGCGGAACGAGCCCTCGATCGACTGGCTGCTCAAGAACCAGAAGAAGGTCGGCCACTACTTCCACGAACTCGCCGTGAAGGGCGAGTTGTAAGGGCGGGACGCAGGCATGAGGACGGATCCCGCACAGGTCGACGCCGCCTATCGGCTGGCCCAGGAGCGTTACGCCGCGCTGGGCGTCGATACGGAGCGGGCCCTGGCCGCTTTGGCGGACCTCCCCGTCTCGCTGCACTGCTGGCAGGGGGACGACGTGGTGGGCTTCGAACAGGCCGGCGGCGCCCCGGGGGGCGGCCTGGCCGTGACCGGCAACTACCCCGGCCGGGCCCGCACGCCCGACGAACTGCGGGCCGACATCGACCAGGCGTTGGCCGTGATCCCGGGACGGCACCGGCTCAATCTGCATGCCTTCTACGGCGAGTTCGGCGGGCGGCGAGTCGATCGCGACGCCATCGAGACGGCCCACTTCGCCGCCTGGATCGACTGGGCCCGTGAGCGGGGCGTGGGACTCGACTTCAACCCCACCTGCTTCGCGCATGCGCGGGCGGCCGACGGCTTCACGCTGTCGCATCCCGATGCCGGCGTACGCCGATTCTGGATCGAGCACTGCCGCCGCGCCCGGCGCATCGGGGCCGCCTTCGGAGAGGCCCTGGGCACGCCCTGTGTGACGAACGTCTGGGTGCCGGACGGCTTCAAGGACACGCCGGCGGACCGCTTCGCGCCGCGGCAGCGGCTCGCCGAGTCGCTCGACGAGGTGTTCCGGGAGCCGCTGCCGCCGGAGCAGGTGCTCGACGCCGTGGAGCCCAAGTTGTTCGGCATCGGCAGCGAGTCGTGCACGGTGGGCTCGGCGGAGTTCTACCTCGGCTACTGCGTCAGCCGCCGGAAGCTGCTCTGCCTCGACGCCGGGCATTTTCATCCCACGGAGTCGATCGCGGACAAGATCTCGGCGGTCCTGCTCTGGCTGCCCGAGATCCTCCTCCACGTCAGCCGGGGCGTGCGCTGGGACAGCGACCACGTGGTCACGTTCAGCGACGACCTCCTGGCCATCGCCCGGGAGATCGTGGCCGTGGGCGACCCGCGCCGGGTGCACGTGGGGCTCGACTACTTCGACGCCAGCATCAACCGGGTGGCCGCCTGGGCGATCGGCACGCGGAACATGCTCCGGGCCCTCCTCGTGGCCCTGCTCGAGCCGCCGGCGATCCGCAGGGCGGAGCAGGAGGGCGACCTCACGGCCCGGCTCGCGCTCCAGGAGGAGTCGCGGGGGCTGCCCTTCGGCGCCGTCTGGGATCGGCACTGCCAGGTGCAGGGTGTGCCCGTGGGCGCGGACTGGCTCGATGAGGTCCGGCGCTACGAGCGGAACGTGACGAGCCGCCGCGGGTGAGGCTGCGGGGCCGACCTCGGATCAGTAGCGGGGCACCCGGGGGTCGACGTCGGAGCTCCAGGCATCGATGCCCCCCGCCATGCTCTGGGCAAGGGCGAAGCCCCGCTCCCGCAGCCAACGGGCCACGCGCAGGCTGCGCATGCCGTGGTGACAGTGGACGATGATCGGCCGCATGCGATGCGGCTCCAATTCGGCGACCCGATCGGGAAGCTCCTGCATGGGAATGAGCACGGCGGCGTCGATGCTGGCCGTGGCATGCTCCTCGGGCGTGCGACAGTCGAGGAGGAGCACGGTCGCCTGCTGCTCGCGAAGGACGCGGGCCGCATCGGTCACGGAGATTTCCAGGGGGGCGACGACCATGCAGCGACTCCGGATGTTCGTGGACTCGCCTCTGAGTATGACGGGGAATGCGCCTCCCGCCAGAAGGGCGGTCATGGGGCGATCCGTCGCGATGGGCCGACGCGTCAGCCGGTGGTGCGCATTCCGGACGCGATGCCCTGCACGCAGAGCCGCAGCAGGTCGCGGTGGGCCTCCGGGTCACCAGCGGCGGCCGCCTGGCGCCGGCGGCGCATGAACTCGATCTGCACGAGGTTGAGGGGGTCGATGCTGGGGTTGCGGGCCTCGATCGACCGCTGGAACCAGGGCGTCGTGGCCAGCAGTTCGCCCCCGCCCACGATGTCGAGGATGGCCTGCCGGGTGCGATCGCGCTCCGAAGCGATGCGGTGCCAGATGCGCCGCCGGGCATCCTCGTCCTCGGCGAGTTCCGCGTAACGCTGCGCGATGTACATGTCGGCCTTGGCGAGGGCCAGTGTCGCGTTGTCGATCGTGGCCTGGAAGAAAGGCCACTGGCGGTACATGTCGCAGATCTCCTGCCAGGCCCGCCGATCCTCGTATTTCACCTCGGCCAGCGCCGTGCCCAGGCCATACCAGGCCGGGATCATGCAGCGGCTCTGCGTCCAGGCGAACACCCAAGGGATGGCCCGGAGGTCGTCGAGCGTGCGTTCGCCACGACGTCGCGAGGGCCGGGACGCGATCGGCAGGTTTTCGATGTCGTCGATCGGCGTCGTCTGGGAGAAATACGAGATGAAGCCGGGCTGGTCGACCAGGTCGCGGTACACGGCATGCGAGCGGTCGGCCATGCGGGTGGAGATGGCGAGCCATTCGGCCCGCGGCTCGTCGCGGCGCATCCCGGAGGCGACGAGCGTGGCCCAGAGCACCTGCTCGAGATGGCGACGGGCGATCTCGGCGTCGTCGTACCGCTCGGCGAGCACCTCGCCCTGCTCGGTGAGCCGCAGCGTGCCGTCGAGCGTTTCCGCCGGCAGGGAGAGGATGCCGCGGGCGGCGGGGCCGCCGCCCCGGCCCAGCGAACCGCCCCGGCCATGAAAGAACGTGACCGCCACGCCGCGAGCGGCGGCGGCGGCATGCAGCTGGCTCTGAGCGGTCTGCAGGCCGCAGCAGGCGGCGAGATAGCCGCCATCCTTGGTGCTGTCGGAGTAGCCCACCATGACCACCTGCCGGTCGCCCCGGCCGCGCACGTGCTCGCGGTAGCAGGGTTCGTCGATGATCGCGGCCAGGGTCTCGTGGGCGTGGGCGAGGTCGTGGATCTTCTCGAACAAGGGCACGACGGCGATGTCGTGCCGCGCCACCTCCTCGCCCGCGGCCGCGGCGCGAGCCTGGGCCCAGCGCCACAGCCAGAGCACCGCAAGCACGTCCGCGGGGCAGCGTGTCAGGCTCACCACGGCACCGCCCAAGGCCCTCGGTCCGAAGCGGACGGCGGCCCGGTGCAGCAGGGCGAACAAGCGCAGCGTATCGACGGCCAGTGGTCGCAGGCCGGCCTCTGGCACCGGTCCCGCGGTGCCCATCGTGTCGGCGAGCAGACGGGCCCGGGCGGAATCGTCCAGGGTATCGTAGTCTCGTGCCGCACGAATCAAGCCCGCGGCGGCGAGAATGTCGGCCATGATCTCGCGGTAGGCCCGGGCATCCTGCCGGACGTCGAGGCTCGTCATGTGCAGGCCGAACGTACGAACCAGGTCGAGCCACGCCTGCACGGGCGAGTCCGCGACGCCGCCCAGATCATGGCTCAGGCAGGTCGCGAGCAGGACCACGTCGGCCTCCAGATCGCTTCCGGCACGGTATCCGCCGTCGGCAGGCGTCGCATCCAGGCCGGCCACCCGAGCCGCCTCGAGACGGAAGCGGATCATGCGGATCCAGCGCCGGTAGACCTCGTGCGCCGCGATCGGTTCCAGGGCGTTTTTCAGGGCCGGCCATCGGTCCGCGAGCGATTCCAGACGCTCGCTGAGCGGGGCCGCATGGCGGGCGGCCCGGTCCGAAACCGTGAGCAGGTCGTGGAGCCGATGGCACCACCCCAGATGCTCGTCGATGGCGGCCCCACGCAGCCGGAGCAGCGTCTCCGCCGTGATGTCGGCGGTCACGAATGGATTTCCGTCCCGATCGCCGCCCATCCACGAGCCGAACGTGAGCGGGACGGGCATCACGAACTCATGCCCCGGATACGATTCAGCCAGTGCCCTGCGCAGCGAGGCGTGCACCTGTGGCACCGCCTCCCAGATGCGGGGCATGATCGACAGGCCGCGGTCGACCTCGTCGAGGACGGTCGGCCGCGTGGGCCGCAGAAATTCGGTCTGCCAGAGCACGGTCAGTTCGTCGCGCATGTCCGCCTCGTGGCGGAGCCGTTCGCGGGGCAGGAGGTCGGCAGTGTCGAGTGCGCGGAGGCTGGCTCGCATCCGCCTCAGCTTGGCCCGGATCGAACGCCGCTTGGCCTCGCTGGGGTGGGCCGTGAACACGAGTTCCACCGCCAGTCCATCGAGTGCCCGCTGCACGTCGGCCGCCGGGAGCCCCGCGTCCCTGAAGTCGGCGATCGCGGCCGCCAGCGACTCGCTGACGGGGAGGGGATGGCGCTCGCGTTCCCGGGCCCGCAACACCCGCACCCGCTGCCGATCCTCGGCGATATTGACGAGGTCGAAAAACATGCTGAAGGCGCGGGCCACGATCGTCGCCTGGGCGTCGTCGAGTGACTCGATCCGGGCGGCCAGGGCGGCCTCGGCGGCGTGCCGGCCGCCGCGCCGGTCGCGGGCCAGGCGGCGGATGTCCTCGACGAGATCGAAGGCCTGTGGCCCGGCCAGTTCGCGGATCACGCCGCCCAGCATGTCGCCGAGGAGCCGGACGTCACGACGCAGGAGGTCGTCTTCGGGCACGGGCGGTGTTCCGCTGCGGAGGTGGGTACGGCGGGGGAGGGGTGGGCTGACGCTCGACATATCCACGATACCCAGCAAACCCCGCGCCGCGGAGCGTCCGCCCAAGAGATTCGACGGCGAGCCGAAAAAACGTTTCCAAAATGCACGGCGGGCATCGATGCCGAGAGTTCGTGCCCGGTCTGTGGTTCCTGAACGGGCACGCGGCTGCGCGCTGACGGGGCAGGCGGAAACGCCTGGCTGCCAGGGGCGGGGCGAGCGGAGGCCGTAGCGGTATGCTGGGGACCATGAATGTCAGACTTCTTCTGCTCCTGGGACTGGGGTTGATCGTCGGTTCCCCTGCCGGGGCGGCCGACCGAATTCGGGAGATGCAGTCCGCGGCCGAGTCCGAGGGACGGGCCGCCTGGGGCCACTGGGGCGATCGGCCGGATCGCTATGCGGCGTGGTCAAACCACTCCAATCGGCTGATTCCCGTGTACACGTTCGGCATCTCGTTGCAGGAGGTGGCCGGCACGAACAGTCCCTACCGCGACGCGGAGCGGTTGCGCGGCATGTACGGGAGCGTCCCGGACGGCACGCTCAATCCCGAGGCCGACTATTTCGACCAGACCGACATCCAGCGACTGCAGTTGATGGCAGCCGATGCCGGCAAGCGACTCATCGTGCTGATGGTTTTCGACGGCATGGATTGGCACACCACGCGCACGGCGGCGATCGTCGCCGGTGGCCGGGTCGCGTATGACGAGGGACGGGGCACCGGCTTCGCGTTCCAGGACTACCGGGGTGCGGTCACCGACTATGGCCTCTGCGTGACCAGCCCGGCCAACGACGGGACGAAGTTCGACGTCGACGCGCAGGCCGTGCGGAATCCCGGCGGTGAACGGCCCGGCGGGTTCGATCCGGCCCGCGGCGGCACGACCGCCTGGGACGCCCGTGCCGACCTGCGCTACCTGATTGGCCGCGATCGGGCCCGCCCGCACGCGGTCACCGATTCGGCCGCCTCGGCCACGTCGCTGTGCACGGGTCGAAAAACATACAACGACGCCATCAACGTCGACGTGAAGGGCGCACCCCTCATGCCCGTGGCGCGAGTCCTGCAGGCGCGCGGCTGGGCCGTGGGGGCGGTGACCAGCGTGCCGGTGTCCCACGCCACGCCGGCCTGCTCCTATGCCAATAACGTGTCCCGGGACGACTACCAGGACATCTCGCGCGACATGCTCGGGCAGCCTTCGATCGTCCGGCGCGACAAACCGCTGCAGGGGCTCGACGTGCTCATCGGCGGCGGCTTCGGGGTCGTCGGTGAAAAGGATTCGGAGAAGGACCAGGGCAGGAATTTCGAGCCCGGCAACAAGTACGTGGCCGACTCCACGCTGGCGGCGATCGACTCCCGACGCGGGGGAGCGTACCGAGTGGCGCTGCGGACGCCGGGTCGCCGCGGCGCCGAGGTGCTGGCGGCGGCGGCGGGCGACGCGGTGCGGGATAAACTCCGGCTCTTCGGCCTGTTCGGTTGCGCCCAGGGGAATCTGCCCCTGCAGACCGCCGACGGTGATTTCGAGCCCGCAAAGGGCCTTCCGCCCACGGAAGACGCCGATCCGCTGCGCAAGAAATACGGCTCGACCGTGCGCTACACGGAGGCCGACATCGCCGAGAATCCGACGCTCGCCGACATGGCCCGCGTGGCGCTGGACGTGCTTTCCACGAGGGGAAACGCCTGGCTCATGGTGGAGGCCGGCGACGTGGACTGGGCGTCGCACGCCAACAACATCGACACCTGCATCGGCGCCGTGAAGAGCGGCGACGCGGCGTTTCGCGCCGTCGTCGACTGGATCGAGCGGCACGACGCCTGGCAGGATGCCGCGGTCATCGTCACCAGCGACCACGGCCACCTGTTCGTGCTCACCGACCCGGAGGCCTTCGTCGAGCGACGGGACTAGGCGTCAGGAGATGAGGGCCTTCATCTCACGGACGGCCTGCGTGAAGCCCACGAGCACGGCACGGGCCACGATCGAGTGGCCGATGTTGAGTTCACCCATGCCCTCCAATCGCGCCACCGGCACGACGTTGCGATAGGTGAGGCCGTGGCCGGCATGCAGGCCGAGCTTCGCGGCCCGCACCATCGAGCCCGCCCGGGAAAGTTCCACGAGCCGGTCGTGCCGCTCGGCGGCGGTGTCGGCATTGGCGTAGCAGCCCGTGTGCAGTTCCACGGCCCGGGCCCCGCTTTCGACCGCGGCGTCGATCTGCCGTGCGGCTGGATCGATGAACAGCGAGACGGCGATGCCGGCATCGCGGAGCCTGGCCACGGCGTCGCGGACGGCCGCCTCGTGGCCGACGACGTCGAGGCCGCCCTCGGTCGTCACCTCCGCGCGTTTCTCGGGGACGAGCGTCACCAGGTCCGGCTTGGTGCGGCAGGCGATATCGATCATGGCCGGCGACACGGCGCATTCCAGGTTGAGCGGCACCTGCACCGTGCGTCGCAGCACCTCCAGGTCGCGATCCTGGATGTGGCGGCGGTCCTCGCGGAGATGCACGGTGATGACGTCCGCGCCGCCCAGTTCGGCGAGGGCGGCCGCCCAGACGGGATCCGGCTCCACCGTGCGGCGGGCCTGCCGCACGGTGGCGACGTGATCGATGTTGACGCCAAGTGTGGCCATGGGGCCCCAGCGTGGCCCCTGGACCATCACTTTTTCAAGAGCACCACCGAGTTGCCGCGGGGAGTCCGCACCTGGAGAACGACGCCGTCGGCCGCCGACTCCGCTTCGATGGCGGCGGCGAACTCGGCCACCGAACGGACCGGCTTCTTGCCCACCTTGCGCACGAGCATCCCCGGCCCGACGCCGGACGACGCCGCCACGCCGTCGGCATCGACGCGGTCCACGACCACGCCCTCGAAGTCCGCGTAGGCTTCCTCCGGCAACGACGACTTGTCGCGGACCTCGATGCCGAAGTCCTCCGCGTAGTAGGTCTCGGCGCCAGCCTCGGCCCGCAACGGAACGGCATCCCGCTTCGCCAGGTCTCCGGGCAGCGGCTTGACGTTGACGGTCAGCGTCATCTGCTTGCCGTCGCGGAGTACGGTCAGCGAGTGCGGCTTGCCGATCGTCGACCGCTCGACGATCTCCTGCAGTGACCGAAGGCCCTGGACGGGCTGATCGTCGAAGGCCGTGATGACGTCGAGCTCCTGCACGCCCGCGGCGGCCGCCGGGGAATCGGGCACGACGTCGCTGACGAGCACGCCCTGACGGCCGGCGACGCCGAGCTTGGCCGCCATGCGCGGCTCGAGCGGCCCCATCTGCACGCCGATGTAGGCGCGCTGCACGGTGCCCTTGGCGATCAACTGTCCGGTCACCCACTTGGCCAGGTTCATCGGGATGGCGAAGCCGATGCCCTGGTAGGCACCGGTGTTCGACGCGATGGCCGTGTTGATGCCCACCACCTCGCCCGCCAGGTTGACGAGCGGGCCACCGGAGTTGCCCGGATTGATGGCGGCGTCGGTCTGCAGGAATTGGGCGCGGCGCACGGTCCCCAACTCCCGGCCCTTGCCGCTGATGATGCCCGCGCTGACGGTCGTCTCCAGATTGAAGGGTGTTCCGATCGCAATCACCCAATCCCCCGTCGAGAGCTTGTCGGAGTCGCCGAGCTTGGCCACGGGAAGATCC
>Ga0129333_10001889_pt1 | contig 19218 bp, 14 predicted proteins | sample CPB6_08_DNA_FD_94474 | JGI IMG/M metagenome (GOLD analysis project Ga0129333, IMG submission 94474) | Freshwater to marine salinity gradient microbial communities from Chesapeake Bay, USA - CPBay_Sum_0.6_0.8_DNA | ecosystem: Environmental > Aquatic > Marine > Coastal | place: USA: Chesapeake... | reverse complement strand
GGCTACAGCAGGCAAAATGAGCAAATGCCGTCATCGCCAATCTAGATTCGATCATGGCACCCACCTGCAATTTTATACCGGCTTGTTCTGCCAGACGGACAATACGCAACCCATTGCGTATGCCACCTGCTTTGCCAAGTTTGATATTAAAATAATCACAGGCCTGCAGATCGATCAACCGAGCTGCATCGTGATGATCACCGCAACACTCGTCGGCCATGATGGGGATGGGACTTTCCTTTTTTACCAGAGGCAATGAGGTGTACAAGTGCCGAGAGATCGGTTCTTCGCAGTGTTCAATATGCAAGGGTGCCAGCGCTTGTAAGGTCTCGATGGCCTCCGCTACCGTCCATCCCTGGTTGGCATCGATGCGAAGCGGTACCGTAGGGCCTACGGCTTTGCGGATAGCTTGCATGCGAAGTACATCGGTCTTGCCGTTCTTACCCAATTTTACTTTGATGGCCGGATAGCCTTGATCTAATATTTTTTTGGCATCCAACGCCATTTTATAAGGATCGCCGATGCTGACTGTATAATCCGTAGTGATGCGTTTCGTATTATCTCCATTCAGCCATTTCCATAGCGGTAGTCCGGCTGCCTGCGAAGCCAGGTCGTGCAAGGCGATATCGAAGGCGCTTTTGATACTATTGTTGGCATATACGATCGTATCTAACAGTTGCAGACAGCCATCTATATCAAGTGCATCACGACCCAACAGGGCCTGACCAAAGTAACGACCGATGGCCATACAGGTCTCTTGGCTCTCGCCGTTGATGGGCATGTATGGGCTGCATTCACCGAATCCGACCCATCCCCCTTTGGTTTGTATTCGCACCACCACATTAAGCGCATCATCATCTCGGCCAAGCGAGGTGATAAAGGGTTCGATCAGCGGGATACGCAGTGCATAGAGGCTGATCTTTTGTATCTGTAAGGTTGAAGCACTCAAGGACGATCGCTTATTTAGCAAGAGTTAACTCGTTGATAAGATGTTTAGCGCCCCCCAGCTTATCGATACACCACAGTACATAGCGAATGTCAACGCAGATTGTTCTGTTCAGGTCTTTATCGAATGCGAGTTTATGGCTTAAGGCCTCATAGTTGCCATCGAAGGCCAGTCCGATCAACTCGCCTTTGTTATTAAGAACTGGAGAACCCGAATTACCACCTGTGATATCATTTGTTGTGATAAATCCGATCACCAGGTCTTTGCGTGTGGGGTCCATGTATTGACCGAAATCTTTTTTCTTTAGCAATGCGATCTGTTGGGCAGGCAGATCGAATTCGTAATCTCCTGCTTTATATTTTTCGATCAGTCCACGCGAAGTAGTCACGTAATCATATTTGACTGCATCACGGGGCTGGTACGATTTTACATTGCCATAGCTCACACGCATGGTAAAGGTGGCATCCGGATACATCATTTTTGCCTTCATCGTATCCATTTCCATCAAGCCCTTTAGGTAGAGTCTTCCGAATTCTGCATTCTTGGCATTGAATTGCTGTGAAAGGGGCCCGTATTTGCTGTTGTAATTGCTCACAAAGGTGCTGGCATGTGCAAAAGCAGGATCGTTTTGTAATACGACTGCATCGGGTTTGGCGATAAAGGCACTCCAACGGGAATTGTCGAAGATCATCGTTTTGGCAAATACATCAGCTGCATAGCGGCGATAGGTGTCCTCATTATCGAGGGGGCCGTATTGATTTTTGAGTGTTCCATAAAAGGTAACGGGATGTTGCTGTTTGTCGACATCTTCGTAGAACATACGGGTTACGGTAGCCAGAATTTTTTCGTCGGAGGCTTTATTGGACGATTCCAAAAATGCTTTTCGGGTCTGATCGGCAGCAGTGGCTGCTTTTTGTATGTCAGAAGCGGAGCTGTTACGGACCAGCACCGATTCCAGTTGCATCAGTGAACTCGCAAAGGCAATAAGTGGAGAGCCCATGATCCCTTCGCTCATGTATACGCGATGTTTGGCATAGGGTCTCCATGCGTCGTATGCTTTGCTCCAGTCACTGAATAAGTTCTGGTATTCAAGTTTGGTAGCGGCCCAGTTGTTAAAGACAGTTTCGGCTTTTTCTTTTTGCCCGACCACATCGTATTTAAGTAGTTGTTTGGTCTCTCCGTCAAAGAATTTCCAGTAATTGGCTATACTGGCATACGAAGAGGCCAACTGTAATTTAACAGCGGGATCTTTTTTCATTTCTTCGAACATGTATTTAAGCCGAGCATCTCTGAGTTTTACCAAGGTGGGATTATTAATGTCGGTAGCGAGTTTGATACCATATGAACTCTCGTAGCGATTCGTGCTACCCGGGTAACCCCAGATCATGGCAAAATCACCGTCTTTGAGTGGTTTCAGCGAAACAGGCAAGTACCATTTGGGTTTGTAGGCGATATTATTCTTATTGTATTTAGCAGGTTTACCATCGGCATCGGTGTAGACACGAAAGACAGAGAAGTCTCCGGTATGGCGAGGCCACTCCCAGTTATCGGTATCACCGCCAAATTTACCGACACTCTCAGGCGGCGTGCCGACTAGTCGAACATCATTGTAGCGCTGGTAAACAAAGGCCAGGAATTGGTTACCCTTGAATAGCGAACTAACTCTTGTCTCGATACTTTCATCTGGGTTACTGAGTCGCTTGTTGATGGCGGCCAGTACAGCAGCCTGTCGTTGAACCCGCTCTGCACCGCTGAGTCCTTGTAGTGAATCGAGTACTTCTTTTGTTACATCCTCTATACGCAATAAAAATTGTACAGAGAGCGAAGTGGGTATTTCCTCAGCCATAGAAGCCGCATAGAACCCATCGCGGAGATAATTTTTCTCAACACTGCTGGCTGTGGCGATCGCATCATAACCACAGTGATGGTTTGTAAAGATCAACCCTTTGCTGCTTACGATCTCGCCCGTACAACCGCCTCCGAAAATAATGATAGCGTCTTTCAAGGAGGGCTTATTGATCTGATACAACTGCTCTTTGGTAAGCTTGAGTCCTTTTTTGACCATATCGTTGTACACCTGCTGTCCGAGTAACAAGGGCAACCACATCCCTTCGTCAGCTAGTATTCTGCCAGCCATAGTAAGCGTGATGAGCAGGGTGAAAATCAGTTTTTTCATTGCAAAAAGTTTAGAGGACAAACCTACGAAAATCCTCTCTTACCAGTGAGATTTAACATTATTCGCTATCTTGATGCTCTATTCCTGCTTATGCGATCCAATTTTCTGCTAGTTGCTCTTTTACTGCTGTTGGCTACAGGGTGTATAAAAAAAGACAGCGGGTTACCTTCCGCTACTCCTGTTCCTCCGGGTTGTGCTTCGCTGGTAAGTCCGGCTGCCAATTCATTTGTGACATCTACCAGTGTGGTTCTTTCATGGAGTACTGTTGCCCAAGCCAGTGCATATGATGTGATGCTGGGGACCTCTCCTGGTAATGCGGTGGCTGTAGCCACCGGAGTAACGGGAAACACCCATACGATCAATATTGTTCCGACACCGAATGTCACTTATTTCTGGTATGTTATTCCACGAAACAGCACGGGTGCATCTACGGGTTGCTCCAGTACAGCGCGCTCCTTTACTTTTATTTCGATCCAATCACCTCCCTCATTGGGTTATTACGTGGTGGGCTATTTCCCTTCGTATCGCCCCGTGGCCGAAGTGCCCGATATCAAGTTCAAAATGACCAATGTGGTGATCTATGCATTTTATCAGGTGAACAGTACAGGTTCGCTCGCGCCACCCACCAGTAATACGGCCTCTCTTTCTGTGGTGGCCAACAAAGCCAAGACGAACAATGCCAAGATCTTTTTGGGTATCAATGATGGCAGTGGAGATGGAAAGACGCATTTTAAAAATATGGCAGCTACCCCTGCCGGGCGAACGAATTTTATTCGCGAAGTGATGTCCGTCGTGCGTACCCAGCAACTTGACGGCGTCGATATGGACTGGGAATTTCCTACGACCAGTGATGGTACCGACATTACATTCACTGCTTTGATGAATGAGCTTGCCGACTCTTTACACCGAGACGGGCGCTATTATTTGTCTTGCGCCATTACGGCTGGTAAATATGCCGGCGGTATTCGCGATGCTATTCGGAATCAATTGTTTTCGGTAGTAGATTTTTTCAATATCATGGCTTATGATGATTTCAGTACCACAATACCCTATCGTCATCACAGTGACTTTGCCCTGGCGCAAACCTGTTTGCAGTACTGGATCACTACGCGCGGTATGCCTGCTGCCAAAGCGGTATTGGGGGTTCCTGCGTATGGTAGGCCTTCGGGTATTACCCAGACAAATACGGTATTATCGTATCGTGCAATTTTGGCGCAAGGAGGAAATGCCCAACTTGACTCTGCGATAGTCAGTTCCGGTTCCTTCGCTAATTATACTATTTATTATAACGGGCAGTACACGGTCAAACGAAAGGCCAAGCTGGCCAAGGATATAGCCGGAGGGGTGATGTTCTGGGAAAAATGGCAGGATGCACCCGATGCCAACTCACTCCTCAAGGCGGCCTGTGATACGGTCGGCCGAACCTATTGAGTGATTCTTCAGCAAGAGATTGGTATCACAATTATCTCCATCACAGCAGGGCATTATATTGGTATGACACACCGGGCATTCATAATGTCCATGTACATGGATCGGTTCTATCTCTTGCTGGCAAAAAAAACAGCGTTGCTTCATGTTGTTACAGGTTCGTCTACGATCTTCCAGAGCAGGTCTTTCAACTCGATCAATCCTTGTTGGGTAACGGAAGAGATAAATACGTGCGGTATGTTCTTGGGCAATTCCTTGGCGATCGCTTCTTTCAGCTCGGTATCGAGCATATCACATTTACTAACAGCGATCACAAATTTTTTATGGAGTAACTCAGGATTATATTTCTCCAATTCATTTACCAGGATATCGAACTCTTTTTTATGATCGGTACTATCGGCTGGGATCAAAAAAAGCAAAGCGGCATTTCGTTCGATATGTCGTAAAAAGCGATGGCCTAATCCTTTTCCTTCGGCGGCTCCCTCTATGATACCTGGCAGGTCGGCGATGCAAAAGCTGCGGCCGTCACGATATTCCACCATACCTAGATTGGGCGTTAGGGTAGTAAAAGCATAATCGGCGATCTTGGGTTTTGCGGCTGTGACCACAGAAAGAAGAGTAGACTTTCCGGCATTTGGAAAACCTACTAATCCTACATCGGCAAGCACTTTCAACTCTAATACTTTCCAACCCTCTACTCCGGGTAATCCGGGTTGTGCATGTTCAGGGGCCTGGTTGGTGGGTGTAGCAAAGTGTGAATTTCCCAATCCGCCTTTTCCACCGGGCATCCAAATGATCTCTTGACCGTCTTCGAGCACTTCGGCCTCTTTTTTTCCGCTCTCTTCGTCGCGGGCAATAGTGCCCAGCGGTACATCGATAATAATATCTTTTCCATCGCGGCCATGACAATTATTGGAGCCCCCTTTTTCGCCGTCTTCGGCCAGTACATTCTTGTAGTAACGAAGGTGCAGCAGTGTCCAGAGATTTCGATTGCCGCGCAGAATAATATGTGCGCCTCGCCCTCCATCTCCGCCATCAGGTCCACCCAATGCGGTGAACTTATTGCGCATAAAGTGCTTGTTGCCTGCACCGCCGTGACCGCTGCGACAAAAGATTCTGATCTGGTCTACAAAATTGCTTTTTTCCAAAAGGGCGTATTAATCAGTTCAAAGATAACCTTATTGATTCTTACGCTTTTTGCCTAGTGTAAGCAAGAGTGCTGGCAATAAGATAAGATTAGTAAGGGTAGCCACTACCAGTGTCAGTGAGGTGAGCCATCCCAGGGCCTGGGTGCCCCCAAACTTGCTGAAGCAAAAAATGACAAAGCCCGCGATCAGTACCAGTGAAGTGTAAATAATACTGATCCCTGTGCTGTAAATAGTTTGTATGACAGTGGTAAAGGGATTATAGTGATGATGTGGAAGCTCTTGCTTGTAATTGACTAAAAAGCGAATCGTAACATCGATGGCAATACCGAGTGCCACACTGAACACCAATACGGTCGAGGGTTTTAAAGGCACTCCGGCCCAGCCCATGGTGCCGGCTGTAATAATCAGAGGGATGATATTGGGCACTAGTGAACAGAGTAAGATGCGCAGTGAGCGAAATAGATAAAGCATACAAAGACTGATCAGCAAAAAGGCCCAGAAGATCGAATCCTTTAGTCCGCTGATGATGAAGCGGCTTCCCTCTAAGAAAGTGACACTGCTTCCGGTCAATTCGATCTGGTGTGTTCGCTTTCCCCAGTTCTTGTTCTCGGCCAGCGCCGCTTCGCGTGTTGACGCATCGGCTGTCAAGGCCTCGATGCTGTCTTTATTGAAGATCTGTTCGGCTTGTTGCTGGATACTATCTAGTAATCCTGGTAAGCGGTAGCTGCCTATATCGGCCATGCTCACACTAATGCGGGCCTGGCTTTTGGTACTATCCATGAACGAGCCAACCAGTTTGGCCAATGAGTTATTGGTTTGCGTGCTGTCTTTGAAACTAAGGTATTGTGAGAGTGCCGGTAAATCGTAAGCTGACGGTAACAGATAACTGCTGCTGTCTCCTTCAAAAAAAGCTTGTCGGGCAAATTTCAGTCCTTCGGCAATACTGAGCGGACGGGCCATATTCGGGATCTGTGCAATAAAACGAGAGAGCGAATCGATCCCCTCGAGATTACGCAGATTTCTGATGACGCCCTGCTTTTTTCGGGTATCGACAACGATCTCAAGTGGCATGACCCCTTTAAAATGAGTCTCGAAAAATCGAAGATCGGTATAGACTTTGTTAGAGGCAGGAAGATCATCTACAATAAAGGCTTCACTTTTCAGCTTGAATAATCCTACGACGGAAAAAACCAAAATGGCAGCAGTGATCCCATAGATGAAAGGGCGGTGGTGTAGCGACCATTTTTCCAGTCGAGCTAAGCCCTTGTTCAGCCAGGCATTATCGAGGTAGCGGGTATGTCTTGTTTTGGGAGGAGGTAAGAAGCTCAATACAGCCGGGATAAAGATCAGTGAGATAAAGAACAAGGCCATGATATTGATACCAGCTACCAATCCGAATTCTTTTAAGATCTGGCTGCTGGTCAGCGCAAACACAGCAAATCCGATAGCAGCTGCCACATTACAAAATAGGGTCACGATCCCCATTTTATCGACCATCTGCACCAGTGAGGCTTGCTTATTGCCGGTCTTATTCCAGGCAACGTGAAATTTATTCAAGAAATAAATGCAGTTAGGGATACCGATCACAACGACCAGCGGTGGGATCAGTGCGGTAAGCAGCGAGATCTTAAATCCAAAAAGCTGTAAGGTGCCCACACTCCATACTACTCCGATGCCTACTACGACCATCGACAGAAGCATAGCACTAAGAGAGCGGAAAAATAAAAGGAGAATAAGCGCCGACAAGACTACGGAGGCCAGTAAAAAGAAGCGCATCTCGTCTTGGATCATCACGGCTACTTTGGTACGGATATACGGAAGACCGCTCTTATGCACGGTGATGGAAGTGTTCGAGGCAAATGCATCGGTGGCTTGTTCGATACTGTTGACCACACCAACACGCTGTTTAGAGTTCATCAGCTCTTTGTTGATGCGGACACCCATCAGATAAACGCGTGTCTCGGGGTTGTAGAGAAGCCCTTTATAAAAAGGCAATTGTTGAAAAGCCAAGGCTGCACTGTCCAAGGCAGATTGAGTGGAAAGAGTATCGGCAAAAACTGCAAGGGCTTTTAATCGTTCGGTAAGCGTGTCCTTATAAAGGGCTACGGCAGCAGGAACACTGATTATATCTTCGACGCCTTTGATAGTCTTTAACTCGTTTTGCAGCTTGCGGTAGGCCTGAAAAGTAGGCAGCGTAAAGAATTGATCGCTCTGAATGCCCAATACGAGCAGATTACCATCCTCTCCAAATTGTTTTCTGAAATTCTGATAGGCCTGGTACTTGGGATTGTCCAGGGGGATGGCTCGGGTAAACTCGTAGCTAAGCTCTACCTTACTGGCCAGATAGCCCATTCCTGCAGTCAGCAGCAGCAACGTGATCAGGAGTGCAACGCGAAACCGTAATATAAAATGGCCCAGCTTCTGCCACATACGCTTAGGAGTTGATGAGGAGTGCAAAGAAAAGCAAAAATGTCGGGGTAGACCCTGTTTTTGAGCGGGTAGCCCAATTTTATAGTATTGTTGCATTGAAGCACTTGTATGGGGGCATCTATTTTTAAGACCAAGGGAATTGTATTGCGCACTGTTCGCTACGGGGACACGTCATTGATCGTTTCTGTCTTTACGGAACGTTTTGGGATGCAGTCCTATCTGGTCAACGGCGTCCGAACGGCTGCCAAAAAAGGAAAAGGCGGAGCGAACTTATTTCAGCCCGCCGCCCTGCTCGATATGGTGGTCTATCACCAAGACCGAAAATCATTGCAACGGATCAAGGAATTTCATTGGAATCGTCAGTACGAGGGCTTGTTTACCGATATCACCAAAAATGCTGTGGCGTTGTTCATGATCGAGTTGCTCACCAAATGTTTACGACAACCCGAAGAGAATACCCCCTTGTTTCAATTTACCGAAGATGCTTTTTCGGCGCTCGATCGTGCCACGCCGATGATACAGGCCAATCTTCCCTTATTTTTTTCATTGCATCTGACGTATTTCTTTGGGGTACTGCCCCGTTTACCCGTGCTGGATGAATTAGAGGAGTCCCATTTATATTTTGATCTGGTCGATTCTGTCATTACGGCTAAGGAGCCGACCCACCCGCATTATGTATCAGGCGTCACAGCTGACACACTCGCTGATCTGCTTCAGGTCAGGCAGCCCGAAGAGTTAGCGCAGTTTGCCCTAAGTCGAGAGCAGCGTAGGGGGATACTGCAAGTGATGGAACAATACTATCAGCAACACATACAGGATTTTGGAACCCTTAAGACCCTGCCCGTTTTAAGAGAGATCTTATCCTGATCTTTTATTCATGCAGGGGAACAAGTCGAGACGTTCCTGCTTCGAGATCCAGAGAGGTGATACCAGGTTTTTTACCTTTCTCGAAACTGCCCAGACTGTTATCCCATTGTAAGGCCCGAGCGCCTTGCAAGGTAGCCCATTGGAGCAAGGTCTCCAGTGGGATAGAAGGAAAATGCTGCTGAAGCGTTTTGATCTCGCTGGCGATACTCAGTTGCCAATTACTACTGTAGCTGTCTGTACCGATCACGACCGGGCTACCTGATCTCCAGAGGATTTCTGCAGGAGGAGTTTTATTTTCTATATATAGATTGGCATTGATGCACAAACAGAATTGTAAGCGAATACCTTTTTTCTCGGCATAGTGAAGGGCCCATTCTATCTCTTCTTGCGTTGAGCAAGTATTATGCACCAGTAAGATCGTTTGACCGCGGTCGAAGTAGGGGAGTATTGAATGTAAACTGCTTACCCCTGTAACAGGAAAGGGAGATCGGTCGATACCGAAGATCTTGAACAGCTTCAAATAGTCTCCGCCACCGCTTTGGTACAGTTCATTTTCAGCAGGATGCTCTTGGTTATGGATGGAGATAACTTGTTCTTGGGTGATTTCATTGAGCCGGCGAAACGTCTCAGGTGAAATACTATAGGGAGCATGCGGTACCAGACTGCTTCGGTGGGGAAGAGAAGAAGCGGACAGCGCTTGTTTGAGTTGATTCAATGCTGATTGGTAATGTGCTATAGCATCGCTCGCCTTATCGTCTGTAAAACTGAGCACTTCGACAAAATTGTGCCAGTAGATACTACTGGAGGCTTTGACTACCGCGGTATCAGCGGTATTACCGATATCCCCAACGGCGACAATTCCGTTTTGCGCCATCTCTTGTTCGGCCTCTTTAATTTTTTGTTGGATCAGTTCGGCCGGGAAATTTCGCTTGGTGACCACCGAGCATAAAAATTCGATCAATCCGGTGTGAGGAGCGATCACATCCTTTAGATGGCTTAACTCTAAATGGCAATGACAATTCACAAGGCCAGGTGTGAGTATCCCCTCGATAGTTTGTACCGATTCGCCGGCCTCTGTCTCATCCACTATAGCTTCGATAGTTCCATCGGCTTGGGTAATGAGCACTTTATTTTTCCATAATCGATACCCGTCGAAAATGGCTGCGGCTTTGAATTTCAACATCCCCATGCCCCAAATTTATTCTTATTACTTTTGCTGCCCTAATTAGCTATGATAGATAAACTAGAAGCCATCAAGGCCCGCTTCGATCAACTGGGCGTGGCGCTCACGAATCCCGAGATCGTGGGAAACAATAAAAAGTTCGCCGAAACCAGCAAGGAGTACAGAAGTCTGGAGCGTATCGTTTCGGCCTATCTGGCGTATAAAAAATTATTGGACGATATTGATTTTTATAAAGAGGCCATGGCCGGCACTGACGAGGAGCTGCGCGAGTTGGCCAAATCTGAACTTCCTGCGCTCGAGCAACAAAAAGAGCAAGCAGAGGCCTCCATTCGCCAGCTGTTGATTCCCAAAGATCCTCAAGACGAGAAAAATGCCATCTTGGAGATAAGAGCGGGTACCGGCGGCGACGAAGCCAGTCTTTTTGCGGGCGACTTGCTTAGAATGTATATGCGCTACTGTGATCGCAGGGGTTGGAAGACGGCTCTTTTGAGTGAGAACGAGGGTACGGTGGGTGGCTACAAGGAGGTTCAACTGGAAGTCGTTGGAGACGATGTTTACGGCACCCTCAAATTTGAAAGTGGGGTACACCGGGTACAACGAGTTCCTGATACCGAGGCAAGCGGGCGTGTGCATACGTCGGCCGCCACGGTGGCGGTGATGCCCGAGGCCGAGGAAGTGGATTTTGAGTTAAATCCGGCCGATGTCAAAATGGAAACGGCCCGAAGCGGGGGAGCCGGGGGCCAGAATGTAAACAAAGTAGAGACCAAGGTGATGCTTACCCATATTCCCACCGGCACGGTAGTGGTCTGCCAGACTGAACGCTCCCAGTTGGGTAATCGGGAAAAGGCCATGCAAATGCTCAGAACCCGCCTGTACGAAGAGCAGGTCAGAAAGCAGGAAGACGAAATTGCCCGTCACCGCAAAAGTCTGGTTAGCACAGGCGATCGCAGTGCCAAGATCCGGACCTATAATTTTCCGCAAGGCCGGGTTACTGACCACCGGATCGGATTTACACTCTATAACCTGGATGCCGTTCTGAACGGCGAGGTCCAGGAGTTGATCGATGCCTTACAATTCGCTGAAAACGCTGAGAAGCTTACCCGCTCTTGATATTGTTAAAGAAGTTTTGAATTTTTTAACAAGCGCCCCCCCAACTTTGGAACTAACTTTACGTTATTGATATGTAAGTTGGTTTTACATATTTTTCTCATAAGCAGTTAGTTTTGGTTGCGACCCCTGTTTCCACAGGGGTCAATTTTTTTGCTAACCAGCCACCCAGTATACAACCTGCTGTATTTGCGATCATATCGGTATAGTCGAATTGCCGTCCCAGTTGCATGGACTCTTGAATATATTCAGTAGCAATGCCCATTGCGCACCAACATACTATATTCAACAGGGTCCACAGACGTTTTTTATTTATTGACAGAGGCAACGCCGATAATGCCCATTGCCAAAGAAAGACCAAGACCAGGAAAATAATAAAATGGACCACCTTGTCCACCGGAAGATCTTGTGTCATTCCTTTCAGCCCGAGTTGGCCCAGTAATCTTTTGAAAAATCCGTTCTCGGAAAAAGAAGAGACCGGAGCCAGTAGCAGATAGGCAGAGAGACCAAGCCAGCCGATGGCAGCTGCGAGCCGAAAAAAAATCGTATTCAACTAAAAAAATTATGCGACCAGGGCTTCGTAGCCGGCAGCGTCCAGCAAGGCCTCTATATCGGAGGGATTGTTTACGGTCATTTTGATCATCCAGCCCTCTCCATAAGGATCGTTATTGACCAGTTCCGGTGTACTGCTAAGCGAAGGATTCAACTCGTTGATAGTGCCTGACACAGGTAAATAAAGATCCGAAACGGTTTTTACTGCTTCTACGGTACCAAAGACGGCACCGGCCTCGAGCGGCATGCCAAGGGTATCTACTTCAACAAACACAATATCTCCTAACTCGCGCTGTGCATAGTCAGTAATACCGATGGTAGCCACATTTCCATCGATCCGTATCCATTCATGATCTTTTGTGTAGCGTAATTGAGCGGGAATATTCATGGCTTACATTTTTTGGAACACAAACCTACTAATAATAACAATTCAAAATAACTCAGGATCTTTTGCGTTTGACCAGCTTTGCTTGCAAGATCACGACATCGTTTAGGGGACGGTCACGATCGGCCCCTTTACTCGTAGGAACATCTGCAATGGCATCGATCACTTCCAGCCCCTTTACGACTTCGCCAAATACTGTATAGTTCTGGTCCAAGTGCGGCACTCCGCCCAATGTGGTGTAGACCGCTCGTTGTGCAGCGGGAATTTTTCTTTTTAGTCGGATGTTCTCCACCGAATCGAGTCCGGCCTCGCTAAAGACCTTGCCCTGCGTCAGGTAGAATTGACTGGCGCTGCTTGCTTTTTCTGGATTATTATCGCGGGCGGCGGCAATGACTCCTTTTTTATGGAACAGAGAGGGTTTAAACTCTGCCGGAACGGTATAACCGGGTCCTCCGTTGCCCAGCGGTTTTCCGGCAGGCGCATTTCTACTATCCGGATCGCCGGCCTGTATCATAAAATTCTTGATAACGCGATGAAAAAGGATATTCTTATAGTACCCCATCTTGACCAGCTTTAAAAAATTATCACGGTGCAGGGGGGTTGAATCGGACAAACGGATTTGAATGCGCCCCATACTTGTTTCGAGTAGTACATCACGCTTGCGGTCCTTACGGGTTACGATCGTATCGGCCGGATTGGCATGCGCCAGCAATGGGCCACAAAAAATAAAAAGCAAGGCTGCGAAAAAAGATCTGTTCATGACTTTAAAAAGATGATTGTTCGAAATAAAGTAGTACATGGTCTTTGATAAAATTCTCTTGCTCGATCATGTTCAGCGTCGGAAGTGCTTTGAGTTGCTTGTAGTGAGGCCACCCGTCTTCGTCTACTGTTTCTAATTCGTAATACCCGCTTTTCGAAAGCAAACTGCAGACCGCGACATGCATCAGATCTTGTTTTTGCTCTTTGGAGAATTTTTCTTTGATATCACCGAACTCTTGCACGCCGATCAGGAACAGAATGGTTTCCAGGTCGGGTTTTTTGCCGAACCGTTCTACCAATTTTGCCTCTAAATTCCACCAGCGTTGCTGCAGATCGTCTTGGGCTACCATACAGGCAAAGATAAAGGCTTGCTCGTCGACAGCGGGTGGTTTATATTTGCGACAAATTGGTTCAATGCTCACCCTTCAGCAATTGAGACAGGATCCTTCGCAAGTGAAAGCTCGCTTGGTCAAAAAACATTTTGCCCAACCAGCATTGGTCGACTCTATTATCACCCTTGATGACCAGCGTAAAAAATTACAGCTCGAAGCAGATAACCTGCAAGCTCGTATCAATACCCTTTCGAAAGAGATCGGAATGCTGATGGGCAAGGGCCAGCGAGAAGAGGCCGAGACCCGCAAGCAAGAGGTCGCTGCGCTGAAAACTTCTTTGCAGCCCCTGGCCGATCAACTGACCAAGGCCGAGGAGCAATTGCATGCCGAGTTGGTTTTGCTGCCCAACCTGCCCAATGAACAGGTGCCCGAGGGTCGTGCCGCTACTGATAATGTAGTGGTACGCGAGGGAGGGCGCAAGCCCGAATTGCCTGCCGGGGTACCGGCTCACTGGGACCTGATCCGCACCTACGATCTGGTCGATTTTGAAGCCGGAGCCAAGATCACAGGTAGCGGCTTTCCGCTATACAAGGGGAAAGGAGCCCGATTGCAAAGAGCCCTTGTACAGTATTTTTTAGATGTGAATACTGCAGCGGGTTATACGGAATACCTGCCTCCTTTGATGGTCAACGAAGCGTCTGCTTACGGCACCGGTCAATTACCCGACAAAGAAGGGCAGATGTATCATATGCCGCTAGATAACCTGTATATGATCCCGACATCGGAAGTGCCTGTCACAAATATTTATCGGGATCAACTTTTATCATTGACCGATCTGCCGATTCGCATGACCGCTTTCTCTCCTTGCTTTCGAAGAGAGGCAGGAAGTTTCGGATCCGATGTTAGGGGCCTGAACCGGGTGCATCAATTCGATAAAGTAGAGATCGTGGCTATTGTCGAACCCGCAAAAAGTTATGCAGTGTTAGATGAAATGGTAACCCACGTCGAGAAATTATTGCAGTCGTTGGAGTTGCCCTACCGCATCTTGCGGTTGTGCGGAGGCGATATGAGTTTTGCCTCGGCACTTACCTATGATTTTGAGGTCTACAGCGCCGCTCAGCAAAAATGGCTCGAGGTAAGTTCTGTCAGTAATTTTGAATCGTTTCAGGCTAATCGCCTTAAGCTTCGCTATAAAGACGAAAAGGGTAAATCACAGCTCTTACATACACTTAATGGAAGTTCACTTGCCTTGCCGCGTATTGTGGCCGCCTTACTAGAGAATAATCAAACGGAAGAGGGGATCAAGTTGCCTGCTGTGTTACAGCCCTACATGGGTATGCCTATTATTGCCCATCCGTAACAGGCATTGTCTGCTGCCACTGTTTTATTTTCTTGTTCATGATGCCGAACCACAAAGGTGGAACTAAGGCCAAGATCATCATGCCCGGGTATCCTGTAGGCATTTGAGGCGCATCATCATGATGACGCAGTACTTGGTATTTACGGCTGGCTAAATAGTGATGATCGGAATGCCGGCTCAATTCAAATAACATCAGTCGCCCCACTACATGATCGCTGTTCCAACTGTGATGTGGCAGGGCTCTTTCATATTGACCGGACTGACTTCTTTTTCGTTGTAATCCGTAGTGTTCGATATAATTAACCGTCTCCAACATCAAAATTCCCATTAGTGCCGCTCCCAGAAAAGCCAACAGGGCCGCGCCACCAAATACCCAACCGATCAGCACCAACAAGCACGATTGCAAGAGTTGAAATTGTATCATCTCGTTGTACAACGAGAGGGCTTGTCCTCTTTTTTTACGGCAGTCCTCGTTAGCAATATGCCAGGCGCTTAGGTAACTCATTACAATGGTGCGGAAGTAAAAGGTATAGACAGGCTCACCATAGCGCGCACTACTGGGATCTTCGGGTGTGGCTACGCGCTTGTGATGACCTTTATTATGCTCGGTAAAAAAGTGCATGTAGAGCGAGGTCAACAGTAGCGATTTTGCAAGGGTTTGTTCAAACCGATTGACCCGGTGTCCTAGTTCGTGCGCGACATTAATACCAAAGATCCCGCAAAGTAATCCCATGGAAAAAATGCGCCCTAACCGATCGGACAGGGTGAGGGTATCGCTTGCGATACCTTGTAAAAAAACAAAAAGCAAGCCGTATTGAACGAGTACCACTACGTAGAGCATCAGATCGTAGCGGCGATCTTGTTTGGCAAGCTCCTCTTCGGCGGCACTCATATTAGCCGGATCAGATTTGATAAATAACTCGGTGACCGGTACGACTATCCAGGCCCAACACATGGGCATCCACACGACCCATCCTTGTCCGGTAAAGGCAAACCAGGCACCAATAAAAAAGATAAAGGGAGATAAATACTTGAAGGCTTTCATATTTTATCGTGCAATCCCGTCATGTAGAATTTTTCTTGCTGGCGATACGATACAATGCCCAGCCCATAAAAACAAAACAGCCTACCCCGATCCATTTGTATCCTTCTGATCCAAATTTTTCCACTATTCCGTGCTCGGCATTAACTGTGCCTAACTTTTCATTGACGCTATCGATTGAGGAGAGGATTGCCACCAACACACCAGCCAGTGCACCCCCAGCTACTAATCCGGTAGCAAAAAGATTTCCTTTACCAAGGTCTTCTTCTTCTGCCGTTAACACGATATTTTTTTTCTTTTGTCTCCATTCCACCAGTCCTCTGATGGCCCCGCCGATAAAAATGGGCAGCGTGGTAGAGAGTGGCAGATAAATACCGATGGCAAAGCTGAGAGCCTTGATGCCACAAAGTTCCATTACAATCGCAATAAAGACACCGACTAGTACGAACTGCCAGTCGAGATTGAACGATAGGATTCCCTTGACCAGCGTGGCCATCAGCGTTCCCTGCGGAGCGGGATATTTATCAGTACCGATAGCATGTTGAATCCCTTGAGCCGCCATTTCAGCCGTCGGTTGATCAAGCACTTTTATGGTTAAACCGATCGCAATCGAGGAAACAATGGCTCCGATAAAAAGAGCTAGCTGTTGGTAACGTGGCGTGGCGCCAACAAGGAATCCTGCCTTGAGATCCTGGGAGGTTGCTCCAGCATTGGCTGCAGCGATACAGATCATACCGCCCACTACCAACGCCATTGGTTCATAAAAATATCCAGTCCAGTTTACCGCAATAAAGATCAGACAGGTGCCCATCAGGGTAGCAATCGTCATTCCTGAAATGGGGTTATTGGAAGATCCGATCAGCCCAACAATGCGAGAAGAGACGGTTACGAAGAAAGCGCCGAAAATAATTACCAATACACCAAGCAATAATTTACTACCGATATTACTTCCGGGAACGAGTGTGCTAGGCAGTAGGGCGATAACTACAATGAGCAACAAACTACCGATGCCAACTACTTTTAACGACAGGTCTTGTTCTGTTCTCGGGATGGCGGTTGATCCACTCCTTGCCCCCGATTTCTGCAACGATCCGATACTCCCTTTAAAAGAGGAGATGATGGTCGGAATAGTTTTGATAAGGGTAATGAATCCGCCTGCAGCCACCGCACCGGCGCCGATCTGTCGGATATATGCTCTGTAAATAGCAGTAGACCAATCAGCAAATCCTTGCGTAGCCGGATCCCAACCGCCCGGTCCACCTGCCGTATCTATGTTGCTGAGATAACCCAGTTTGACCAGCTGGGCGGCAATAATGACGCCATTTTCATTGAGTAAACTAGCCAATAAAGGGATAAACACAAACCAGCTGAGCACGCCTCCGGCCACCAAAACTCCTGCAATTTTAGGACCAATGATATACCCCACCCCTAAGTACTCTGGTGTGATTTCTCCGCTCACTTTGGCCGAAGGAAAAAACTTTTGGGCCTGTTTGGTCATGAATGAAGGAGTCTCTGCGATTACATGAACGATCTTTTGCAATAGGGCATAGACGAATGAAAACCCCAAACCAAGAAATGCCGTTTTCGCAAAGTCACCTCCTTTCTCTCCGGCCTTAAGTACCGAGGCACAGGCGGTTCCCTCCGGGTAAGGAAGCGATTTATGTTCTTGTACTATCAGTGAACGTCTAAGGGGGATCATCATCAAGGTGCCTAATACACCTCCGAAGATTGCGAGTATTAATATGGTGAAGTAATTGAAGAAATTGGCACTGCCCGCCTCACTCAAAAATAAAAATCCAGGCAAGGTGAAGACGACACCGGCTGCAATACTTTCTCCGGCCGACCCGGTAGTTTGAATAATATTATTTTCCAGAATAGTGGTCCGCAACAATTTTCTGCCCAGTGTTATGGCAAGCACCGCAATTGGAATGGAAGCCGAAACGGTCAGCCCCGCCTTGAGGGCCAAGTACACAGTAGAAGCTCCAAAGATGATACCAAAAATAGCCCCCGTCAGGATCGATTTGAGGGTGAATTCAGCCATCTTTGTTTCTGGTAGCACAAACGGTTTGAATGATGATGAATCAGACATTAGTAAATTTTTACGAGTAGAAAGTTAAGAAAAGGAATCGTGAATCAATCAGCACCTGTTTTATCACGAACGATCTGATTGAGCGAACGGATGCGGGAGTAGATCAGGGTACCTCCCACAAAAGCAGCCCCTGCCAAAATCAGAAAGAATATTTTTTTATCGGTGAAATCGTCCCAGAAGCTGGTCATGACTCCTGCTACTTTTCCTCCAATAGAGGTCGACAGAAACCATCCGCCCATCATCAGGGCGGTAAGACGGGGCGGAGAAAGTTTGGACACCAGTGAAAGACCCATAGGACTCAGGAAAACTTCTGCTGTAGTCGACAAAAAATATGTCAACCAGAGCCAGATGGCAGCTGTTTTATGTGTGTATATGGAGGGAACCGATAAGATGGCTACGATCATGACTAAGGCAGATATTCCCGACAGGAAAAGAGCCATGCTGAATTTGGACATGGTGGTGGGCTCTTTTCCTCTCTTTCTGAGGTAGCTAAAGAAGGGAACAAAAAACAAGGTAAGCGTTACGATAAAAAACGGATTAATGGATTGAAATAATTCAGTATTGGTCAAAAAAACTTCTTTTCCTCCCGGCCATTGCTCTTTCGGCACATTGACAAAGTAAGGATCCGGCCCCAGCTCTTTAACAGGTTTACCATCGGCATCTTTTATTGTTACCATATGGGCATCGAGTTTGTTGACCAGCCGAGGAGTATCTGTAACTCGCTGCAACGGAAAGATTTTACTGGTGATGCCGGCCGTGTTCTCAGAAGTGCTACGGTCTGTATGCCTTTCGGCCCACAGGGTGAGTCCTGTGGCGTTCTGGTTATAAATGGTCCAAAAGGCAACACTAATTGCAAAAATGAATAGTAACGCCCCGATTCCTTTTTTATCTTGCCCGGATGCGTTAAACCAAAGAGAAAAATAAAAGGCAATAACGGGAACGCACGCAAAAATAAAGGCGTCATTGGCTTGTGTGCCCATTACGGGAGAACCAGTCAGTAGCGTTGGTACGAACCATCCGATTGCGGCTGCCAGCAAGGCAGGAAAAAAAACACTCATCAAAATTTTTGAAAGGGGCATATCTTCTGGTTGTACAGGTTTTTTTATATCTGCCGCCTGAATGTCTTTGTTGCTAAGAGAGGCTGCCAGGATAATCAATCCTATCAGCAGCCCGACTCCGGCAGCGGCAAAAGCATATCCCCACCCGTAGGCATTGCGTAACCAGGCTGCTACAAAATTGCAGACAAAGGCTCCGATATTAATGCCCATATAAAATATGTTATAGGCATTGTCTTTAAGCGATTTGAGGTCTTCGCGGTTGTAGATATTGCCCACAAGGGTAGAGATGTTAGGCTTGAAAAAACCGTTTCCCACTATAATCAGTCCCAGTGAAATGAACAAAGCTGTGTCTCCCG
>Ga0129333_10001888_pt1 | contig 19225 bp, 17 predicted proteins | sample CPB6_08_DNA_FD_94474 | JGI IMG/M metagenome (GOLD analysis project Ga0129333, IMG submission 94474) | Freshwater to marine salinity gradient microbial communities from Chesapeake Bay, USA - CPBay_Sum_0.6_0.8_DNA | ecosystem: Environmental > Aquatic > Marine > Coastal | place: USA: Chesapeake... | reverse complement strand
GGACGGCACAACAAAATGATCGCGGGCGCTGAAGTCAAAGCGTACCATGCCCTCAGGTCCGCTCACATGGGCCGAGCCTTTGCCTTCGACTACGCTGTAAACCGCGCCGTCAGTCTGGCGCCAGGCCTTGCCGTCAAAGCCGGCGGGCAGTCGCTGCATAAAGGGTTGGATGGTAGGCATCGGCGCGCCCCCACTCAGCGGATTGATAAAGCGAAGCTTGAAACCATCCCAGGGATCGATCGCAGTGTGCTGCTCCATCTGATGCAGGGCTTCGCGACTTTTCTCGTAGGGGTAGTTGAATATCGGTGAGGTTTGTCCAAAGGGGGCGTCTCCCCTGACCGGTGCCATATTGTGGCCATAACTGGCAAAACTGCTGCCTTCAGGCTGGGTAACGCTTTGCGATTTTGCGCTGCCATTCTCGGCAAAGCCGGCATCCAGAAAGCTGATCATCGGAATATCGAGGCCGTCGAGCCAGACCACCGGTTCGTTAACCTCATTGCCATGATCGTGCCAGGTCCAGCTTGGCGTGATGATGAAGTCGCCCGGGCGCATGGTGGTCCGTTCACCGTCAACGGCGGTGTAGGCGCCCTGGCCTTCAACAATGAAGCGCAGGGCGCTCTGGGTGTGACGGTGACTTGGCGCCACCTCGGTGGGCAAGATCAGCTGCAGTCCGGCATAGAGCGACTGGGTAATCGCCGACTTGCCGCGCAGCGCCGGGTTTTCCAGGATCAGAACCCGGCGAACGGCCTCCTCGGCAGATATCAACTCGCCAGCGCGCTGCAGAAAGGGCCTTACCTGATCGTAGTTCCAATAGGCAGGCACGCACGGGGATTTGGGTTGTACCGGCACCAGGGCATGCAAAACTTCCCACAAGGGCGTGAGGTTCAGCGGCGACATTTCCTGGTAGAGCTGCTGGCGCTGCAGGACCTGGTGTTCTGTCGGGCTGGATGGGGCATTCATGGCGATTTTTGACTTTGAAGGCAATCGGCCGGCGATGTCGAATAGGGTTATTGTGACTTGGCCAGCAGCTCGAAATGCTCCACCTGAGGCGGCCCGGCAAAAAAGGAGCCTACGATGGCGCGCCATTCGGCGAAAGCGGGCGATTGGCGAAAGTGGATGGTATGGTCTTCCAGGGTATCCCAGAAAATCATCAGCAGATAGCGCTCGGGGCTCTCCACCCCCTTGTTGACCTTGAAGCCGCGGTAGCCCCTGGCCTTGCTGATTACCGTGGTGACACCGCGCTGGATGGCCTCATCAAACGCAGCTTGCTGGCCAGGCTGAATCCGGATGTCGGCAAGCTCAAGAATCATGTCTGATCTCCGTCAATTTGTGCAAAGCGCCTAGTCTAACCTTGTGGCGCCGAAATTCCGGTATATCCTCGTGTTCATGAAGTTACACAACTACTACCGATCTTCAGCGTCCTTCAGGGTGCGTATCGCCATGGCTCTCAAGGGGCTGGATTTTGAGTACCTGGCAGTCCATCTGGCGCGAGGGGATCACAAATTGCCGGCCTACGCCGACTTGTCGGCTGATCGCCTGGTGCCCCTGCTTGAAGTTGACGGCGAGCGCCTGTCGCAGTCGATGGCCATCATCGAGTACCTGGACGAAACCCACCCCGAGCCGCCTCTTTTGCCGGCGGATGCCCTGGGCCGTGCCAGAGTGCGCGCCTTGGCGCAGATGGTTGCCTGTGAAATTCACCCGATCAATAACCTCAGAGTCCTCAAGTACCTCAGCAGCGTGCTGAAGGTGGATGAACAGGCCAAGAACGACTGGTACCGTCACTGGGTGCGCGACGGACTGGAAAATTTTGAGCGTCAGCTGGCTCAGTTGGCCGAGGACCGACGCCGGCATGGCTTGCCGCCCTCGATTTACTGCTGGGGGCTGCAGCCAACATTGGCCGACTGTTGTCTGGTGCCGCAAATTTTCAATGCCCAACGCTTTGAATGCAATCTGACCGGGCTGCCATTGACCATGGGAGTCTTTGAGGCCTGCATGAAGTTGCCGGCCTTCCAGCAGGCGCAGCCTGCCAGTTGCCCCGATTTTCAACCCTGACCTAGCTGACCAGCGCATGCACTCTGACTGGCTGTTGCCCGATTGGCCAGCCCCGGCCACGGTACGCGCGGTATGCACCACGCGTGCCGATGGCGTTTCAGAGCCGCCCTATCAAAGCCTCAATCTGGGTGACCATGTCGGTGATTCCCCCGTTGTCGTTCAACAAAATCGTCAGCGACTGGCCCAAACCCTGGGTGTGCGACCGGTCTTCATGACCCAGGTGCATGGCACCCGTGCGCTGCAACTGAGTGCTGTGCCGGGTGATGGTGTTGAAGCGGATGCCTGCTGGACCCAGACCCCTCGGCTGGCCTGCACCATCATGGTGGCTGACTGCCTGCCAGTGCTGCTGACCGATGACTCTGGTACCTTTGTCGCAGCAGCGCATGCAGGGTGGCGTGGACTGGCCTCTGGGGTGATCGAGTCGCTGGCGACGCAACTCAAGACCCATTTAAGAAAAGAGCCAAATGAACTCCTGGCCTGGCTTGGCCCCTGTATTGGCCCGGGCGCCTATGAGGTCGGCGAAGAGGTCAAGGCTGAATTCGGACAGCACATAGTTGCGGCGGATCGCTTTTTTAAAGCCAGTGCACGATCTGGCAAGTGGCTGGCTGATCTACCGGGCTTGGCAAGAGAGCAATTGCGCGGGATCGGCGTTGACCGGATTCATGGCAACGATGGCAGCCCCGAATGGTGCACGCTTGGCAACCCTTCACGGTTCTTTTCGCATCGGCGAGACCGCATCACGGGCCGAATGGCTGCCTGCATCTGGCTCGATCGATGAGTTTGCGGCAGCTTCCTGTCGGGCTTTGAGCGCGCGCTTGCGGGCGGGGGTGCTCAGGATGTAGGTCAGCAGTGCAACCGGCGCGACACCATAGAGCACAAAAGTGATGAGCGCGCCAAGCAGGGAACCCACCGGACTGGCAGCTTCGGCGGCAGCCATCATCACGGCCACATAAAGCCAGGCGATGGCAATCAGCAGGGTGTACATAGGCAGGAGGCCAGGCGAAGTGTCAGGTTGCAGCAAAAAGAGCAGGGCAGTTCAGCGCAATGCAATGATACGTTTTACCGGGCCTGCTGGACGGTCAGCGGCTTCACACGATCCCCCGCCTTGAGTTTGTTGGACGGGTAGATGATGAGCTGTGTGCCCACCTTCAGCTCGCTTTTGATCATGGCTTCATTTCGGTTGCGCGCCAGTACCTCCACCTCATGCAGGCTGGCCTTGCCGTTGTCGATGGTAAAGACTGCAGAGCGTGTTCCGATCGGAAAAAGGGCACTGACCGGAACCTTGAGCGCATTGTCAACCGTCTGGACCACCAGGCTGACATCGACCTTGTAGCCATCGCTCAGGTTGACCCACTGCTTGGGCTCGCTGGTGATATCGAGCACCACATGCACCCGTTGCTCTTCCACGCCCAATGCAGACACCTTGGTGAATGCTGAGGGCTCTACCAGGCGCACGGTGGCCTTGAGGGTCTCAGGCCCTCCCCAGTTGCTCAGTTCGGCCTGCGTTCCCGCGCTGATCTGGGCCGCATCCTCGGTGAGCAAGTCAACGATCACCTCCAGCCGCCTGGGGTCGCCCAACTCCATCAAGGGTGTTCCAGCCGCCACCATGCCCTCGCTTTGCTGATGAACCTTGAGAACCTTGCCGGTGATGGGCGAGCGAATCTGCCAGGTACGCTGACTGGTCTCGGCGCTGCCAGAGGCGTAGTGCCGAATGGCGATGCGCGCCTGGTAGAGTTGATGGCGTGCTGCTTCGGCTTCCAGTCGGGCGCTTTCGAGCTCTTTCTCGCGAAGCCGCAGATTCAGGCGTTCAGTTTCGTTCTGGGTGGGCGAGAGAAAGCCCTGCCGCGCCAGGGTTTCAGTTCGCTGCAGATCCACTTTGGCCTGTTGAAGTGCAGCCTGGGCTTTCTCAACCTGGGTCAGGCTGCGCGCCAGGCCAGCCTCCATCGCGCCAGCGCGCTCGATCTGCTCCAGCCGGTAGCGCTCGTTGAGCAGGTCTGGCTTGACCGGTCGCAGCGTGGCCAGGACGGATTCCTTTTCCACAGCATCGCCTTGCTGCAGGGCAATTCGGGCCAGTTGTCCAGTCAGCGGCGTGGAGATAGTGAAGCGTTCACGCAGTCGGGTTTTGCCATCTTCCTGGACCAGACGTATGAACTGCCCCTGGCTGACCTTGCCGGTCTCTACTTCAAGGGCCGGCTTGACCAGCGCCCAGGCCAGCAAAGCGATGACCGCAGCAGCCGCAATGATGATCAGGATGGTTTTTTTCATCGTCGCACTTTCAAGAATTGAACCTAACTCTATTTGCCGGATTACTCCCGGGTCTTCAACACACCCACCAAATCCAGCCGGTCGATCCGTCGGCGCACAATCATCGCGCTGATCAGGCCGGCCCCCACCACGCACAAGGCGGCATAGGCGTAAGTGGCGGGAAGTATCACCAGGGGAAAGAAGAACTCGTCCGTCTTGATTAGCTGAACAATGACATTGGACAGCAGCCAGCCCCCAAACATTCCCAGGGGCAGGGCCATGACAATCTCCAGAGCCAGTTCGCCCAGCAACAAGGCTGAGACCTCACCGCGGGTAAATCCCATCACCCGCAGACTGGCCAGCTCCCAGGCGCGTTCGGCCAGCGCGATGCGGGCATGGTTGTAAACCACCCCCACCGCAATAATGACGGCGAACAGGGTCAGGATGGCGCTGAACACCAGCAGGTTGCGCGCGGTCACATCCTCCATATTTCGAAGTGCCACGCCCTTGCTGAATGCGGCGGCCACCCGTGGCAAGGATTTGAGCTCAGTCAGCAATTCGGACTCGTGACTATGCGGCACGGTGAGGGACAACTGGTTTACCAGGTCGCCCTCGCCCAACAAACGGTTCAGCGTGCGCCGCTCGATGTAGGCATTCATGCCCATCATTTCAACCACCGTGCCCACCACCGGCAGTTCCAGAACTTGCCGTCGCCCCTCTAGCACCTCCAGGCGCAGCGTGTCACCAACCCGAACGCCCAGCCGATCGGCCAGCCGGTCAGTGAGCAACAAGCCCGATTGAGGGGGTACAAAACTGCGTTGGTAGATATCGAGGATGCGGTGCAACTCCGGCTGGGCTGGTCTTCCCTGCACCGTGCCGCGCCAGTAGCGGTGACCATGGCGCAGCCGCACAACCAGTGACCGCGCTGCCTCAACCGCCACCACATTCGGCAAGCGGGCTGCCTCCTCAACAACGCTAGCCGGACTGGCCTCGATCAGGCTGACGCTGACATCGCCACGCATGACGCGCTGAAACTGGGTGCCCAGCATCAGGTCAATAGTGTCGTTCCAGAACGATCCGGTGATCACGATCGATATCGAGATGGCAATGCCAAGCACGGTCAGTGCTGTATGAATTGCGCGGCGCTGCATAGTTCGCAGAATCATGCGTACAGCCGGGCTGAACCAGTGGCGCAGTCCCCAGGCTTCAATGAAGCTCGGCTGGTAGACCGCAGGGACCGGGGGGCGCATGGCTTGGGCTGGCGGCAGTTTGACAGTGCGCTCAATTGCATGCCAGGTGGCCAGCACCGCAGCCAGCACGGATGCCCCGATGGCTGTCAGTATCAACTCAGGGCGGACCCGGTAACGCAGTTCGGGAAAGCGAAAGAAGTCTGCGTAAATGCCAGTGAACCAATTACCCAGCCAGGCCCCGCATCCCAGGCCGATCACAACGCCGATCAGGACAATGATCATGACAAATTGAAGGTAATGGCTGCCCAAATGCCAGTTGCTGTAGCCCAAGGCCTTGAGCGCGGCAATTTGCTCGCGTTGGGTGGCGATCTGGCGGCTCAGCACCACATTCAGCAAAAACGCCGCCACCGCCAGAAATATGCTGGGCAACACCGTGCCAAGAACTCGCTGCTCCTGAATTTCCGAATTCAGAAGCATGTGCGAGATTTGGGTCTCGCGGCCATGGGCACTGGCGCCACCGTAGGGTGCCAGCAACCGGTCCAGTTCCTCGATCAGCGGGCCCTCCTTTGCCTGTGGCGCAAGCCGAACGGCAACCTGGTTGAATGCACCTTGCATGTCGTAGGCGGTTGCCAGCGCATGGCGGTCAAGCCAGAAAATACCAAAACCACGTACATCGGGCGAGCCAGCCAGGCCCGCAAAAATATATTCCGGTGAGAGGGCAATCCCAACGATCAGCAAGGTTTCCTGCTTGCCGTTGATCAGGGCCTGAATGCGATCACCCAGCTTGAGCTGGCGTGCCACCGCAAACCCTTCAGAAATCAGTGTCTCCAGTTCGCCTTGCTTGTGCGACTGAATCATGCGACCGCTTCGCAGATGCACCTGGTTCAAGGCGGGTGGCTGCATGGGGTCCAGCCCAATCAGGCGCCCGATCATCGGGTCGGTGACCCCGGGAATGTCTATCTGAACCAGTTGTTCGACCGTGGTCTGCACATGGGCTGCGCCTGGCAATTGCGCCAGCTGACGCTCCAGCGAGAGCGGCGCCCGCTTGAGCCGGGCAAAGACATCGGCAAAGCGGGCTTCGGCATAGTACAGGTCCCGTGACCAGGACAAGGCATCGTAGGCACTGAAGCTGGTGATGAAGCCGGCCACGCCACTGGCCACGACCAGCGCAATGGTGAGAACCTGATTCCACATCAGGCGCAGGTCACGCAGCAGCTTTCGGTTCAGGGCTTTCATGTCGGCTGGCTACCAGGAAAGCTCGTCGGGGCTGAGCTTGCTGGTATTGCTTTCCACCCGCTGGATGCGACCTCCGCTCAGATGCAGCACTCGGTCGGCCATCCCCGCAATGGCCGCATTGTGGGTAATCACGATGGCTGTAGTGCCAAGCTCCTGATTGATGCGGGCGATCACCTCCAGCACCAGTTTGCCGGTCGTATAGTCGAGTGCTCCGGTCGGTTCATCACACAGAAGCACCTCGGGCCGCTTCACGATGGCGCGCGCTATCGCAACCCGCTGTTGCTCTCCGCCTGAGAGTTGCGAAGGGAAGTGATCAAGGCGGTCACCCAGTCCCACCATGTCCAGGGCTTGTTGCGCCGTCATGGGGTTCTGCACGATATCGGTCACCAGTTCAACATTTTCACGCGCCGTCAGGCTGGGTATCAGGTTGTAGAACTGAAAGACAAAGCCAACATGTTCGCGGCGGTAGCGTGTCAGATCGGCATCGCTGGCTTCACTGAGTTCATGATCGGCAAAACGGGCGCTGCCGCTGCTGGGGCGATCCAGCCCGCCGAGTATGTTGAGTAGTGTGGATTTTCCGCTGCCCGATGGCCCGAGCAGCACAATGAACTCGCCCCGCTTGATGTCCAGCTCAACGTCCTGCAGGGCATGGATCACCACCTCGCCCATGTGGTAAGTCTTGCCCAGTTTGTGGGCGGTGAACATGGACGCTGACGGGTGCCCGGCAGAACTCCCCGCCAAGATGTCGGCGGGAGGGTTGAACTTCGATGAATCAGGACCTTTGACGGGTGAGGACATCGCCCCATATTAGGCCGAGCAGGCTGCTGATGTCGATGTTCCAGTCTTGATGCAGGTTAAGGCAGATGCGGATTGTCTTGCGACGAAGGCAGCCGCAGGAAAAACTTCAGGTAAGAAAGTGCGTTGGCAGGCTCTAAACCACGCGCTCGCCCTTGAGTTGCGCGATTTCAGTCGCGCTGTAGCCCAGAATGCTCAGAATTTCTCCGGAGTGCTCACCCAGCAGTGGGGAGCGGGTCACTTCGGTGGGACTGTCCGAGAGCTTGATCGGATTGCCCACCGTGAGGTACTTGCCGCGGGTGGGATGATCGACTTCAACGACTGTTCCGGTGGCACGCAGGGACTTGTCATCCGAAATTTCCTTCATCGACAGAATTGGGCCACAAGGAATATCGAATTCATTGAGTATGTCCATGGCTTCGAATTTGGTCTTGGTTTTGGTCCACTCCTCGATGCGGGCAAAGATCATCTTCAGGTGTGGCAGGCGTGCCTCGGGGGTGGCGTAGCTGGGATTGGTGATCCAGCCTTCCTCACCAATTATTTTGCAGATGTCAGACCAGACAGCTGCCTGGGTGATGAAGTAGATATAGGCGTTGGGATCTTTCTGCCAACCCTTGCATTTGAGAATCGCACCAGGCTGACCGCCACCTGAGGCATTGCCGGCGCGTGGCACCGCATCACCAAATTCAATTTCCGGGTATTGCGGATACTCCTTGAGAACTTGGGTGCGATCAAGGCGCTGCTGGTCACGCAGTTTGACCCGGCACAAGTTGAGCACCGCGTCCTGCATGGCGGCAGTCACCCGTTGACCCCGGCCAGATTTTTCACGGTGAAACAAGGCAGTCACGATGCCAAGAGCAAGATGAAGGCCAGTGCCACTGTCGCCAATCTGCGCTCCCGTGACCATAGGAATGCCATTGGGGTCGCCGGTGGTGGAAGCAGCGCCGCCAGTACATTGCGCAACATTTTCATAGACCTTGCAATCCACATAAGGGCCCGGACCAAACCCTTTGATGGAGGCCAGGATCATGCGGGGGTTGATCTCCTGAATGCGCTCCCAGGAAAACCCCATACGGTCCAGCGCTCCCGGTGCAAAATTTTCGACCAGCACATCGCAGTGCTGGATCAGCTTGACCAACACATCCTTGCCCTTGTTGCTTTTGGTATTGAGGGCGATCGAGCGCTTGTTGTGGTTCAACATGGTGAAGTAAAGACTGTCCACGTCGGGAATATCGCGCAACTGGCCGCGGGTGGCGTCGCCCTCACCAGGCCGCTCGACCTTGATCACATCGGCACCGAACCAGGCCAACAACTGGGTGCATGTGGGCCCCGATTGGACATGGGTGAAGTCCAGAATTTTTACGCCTTCAAGTGCCTTGCTCATCGATTTACTCCAGTGATCAAATTGACCTGCCCAGACAGGTTACAAGTTGCTATTCGCGACCGGGCATTTTATTTAATTCTTCGCCAGGCCAGACTTCAGTTCGGCCAACTCACTCTTCAGACGCTTTTCCTCGTTGAACCGGTGGGTTTCGTCACGGATAACCGAGGCAATGCCGGTAACTTGCCGTGATTCGTCAAAAAGCAGGGCGACCGTGAAGGAAATGGACAGCGTTGCGCCAGACTTGTGGACCGCAGGAACGCGCAAGACCTCATGGCCATAGCGGGTCTGGCCAGTGGCCATGGTGTGCCGGTAACCTTCCCAGTGGCGCGCGCGCAGCCGGGGCGGGATGATCAGATCCAGGGATTGGCCCAAGGCATCCTCGGGGGTGAACCCGAACATTTGGTGTGCTGCTGGGTTCCAAAGCGTGATCTGGCCCTCGGTGTCACAAACGACCAGCGCATCACCCAGTGCGTTGACCAGTTGATGCAGATCGATGGGGGTGGGTTCAGGCATATTGAGTCCCTCCTTCGGCTTCAATGAATTATGGCTTCACCAAATAAAACGGCGCCCGCGTGGGGCGCCGTTCTGCAACTTCAGTACATCAACGATCAAACTGCCTTGGAAGCGTGCATAGCGGCAATCTGGTCCTTGCTGTAGCCCAGTTCTGCCAGCACCTCGTCGGTATGCTGACCCAGCAGGGGAGAGGCGGTGACCTCGGGCTTGAGGTCAGAGAACTTGATCGGGCTGCCCACGGTGAAGTAGCTGCCGCGCACCGGGTGCGGCACCTCTACGATGGAACCGCTTTTGCGCAGGGATTCATCGACCAGCAGTTCTTTCATCGACAGCACAGGGGCACAGGGGATGTCAAACTTGCGGAAGATGTTGACGGCCTCGAACTTGGTCTTGTCCTTGATGAAGTCTTCGATGGTTCCGAAAATTTCCATGATGTGGGGCTGACGACCTTGTGGCGTGTTGTAGGCCGGGTCATCTTTCCACTCAGGCTTGCCCAAGGCATCGCAAATCGGGCCCCAGGCGTGACCCTGGATGGTGAAATAGATGTAAGCGTTGGGGTCGGTTTGCCAGCCCTTGCACTTCAAAATCCATCCCGGTTGGCCGCCACCGCCGGCATTGCCACCACGCGGGGTAACTTTGCTGGCAAATGCTTCCATTTCGTGCGGGTACTGGGGATACTCTTCCAGGTAGCCCACGCGCTCCAGGCGCTGTTGGTCGCGCATCTTGACGCGGCACAGGTTGAGTACGGCGTCCTGCATAGACACGGCCACCTTCTGACCTTTGCCAGTCTGTTGGCGGCCAATGATGGCGGTGAGGATACCGATGGCCAGGTGCATGCCGGTATTGGAGTCACCCAGGGCAGCGGCAGAAATGGTGGGTTCAGAGTTCTCGCCTTTCCACCAGCCGGTGGTGGAGGCTGCGCCGCCAGCACATTGCGCCACGTTTTCGTAAACCTTGAGGTCTTCGTAGTGATGACCTTCGCTGAAGCCTTTGACTGAAGCCAGGATCATGCCCGGGTTGAGTTCCTGAATGCGTTCCCATGTGAAGCCCATGCGATCAAGGGCGCCAGGACCAAAATTCTCAACCATCACGTCGGATTCGCGGATCAGCTTTTCCAGCACCTCTTTGCCCTGGGGGTTTTTGGTGTCCAGGGTGAGCGAGCGCTTGTTGCTGTTGAGCATAGTGAAGTAGAGCGCATCGGCATTGGGCACATCGCGCAGCTGGCTGCGTGTGACGTCGCCAGAGCCAGGACGCTCGACCTTGATCACATCAGCGCCAAACCAGGCCAGCAACTGGGTGCAGGCCGGACCCGCTTGCACGTGGGTGAAGTCAATGATCTTGATGCCATTGAGAGGTTTGTTACCAGACATTTAAGTTTCTCCTTGTGGGTTAAATATTGAGTTTACTTTTTGAGGGCGGCAGCTGGGTTCAGGCTGGTGATCCGGCCGCTTTCGGTGCCTGCGGTTTCATCGATGATCGCGTTGATCAGGGTTGGTTTACGCGAACGGATGGCTTCTTCCATGCCTTTGCGCAGCTCGGCTGGCGTGGTGGCATAGACACCAACACCACCAAACGCTTCCATCAATTTCTCGTAGCGGGAATCCTTGACGAAAACGGTGGGTGCGACATCGCTGCCACCGCTCAGGTTTTTGTCGGTGCCGCGATAGACGCCGTTGTTGTTGAAGATGACCACGCAGACCGGCAAGTTGTAGCGGCAGATGGTCTCAACTTCCATGCCGCTGAAGCCAAAGGCGCTGTCGCCTTCGATGGCGATGACCGGTTGGCCGCTTTCGACAGCGGCGGCTACGGCAAAGCCCATGCCGATGCCCATGACGCCCCAGGTGCCAACATCCAGGCGCTTGCGGGGTTTGTACATGTCAACAATGGAACGGGTGAAGTCCAGGGCGTTGGCGCCCTCATTGACGAGCATGGCGTCTGGATTGGCCTTGACAATGTCACGCACCACATTGAGCGCGCTGTGGAAGTTCATTGGGCTGGGATCCTTGGCCAGAGTCTCGGCCATCTTGGCAATGTTCTTGGTCTTGCGCTCGGCAATGGCGCCCAGCCATTCGGCCGAGGGCTTGCCCCAGCTGTTGCCCATAGCGGCCAGCAAAGCTGAAACACAAGAGCCGATGTCACCAACCACGGGTGCATCAATGCGCACATTGCTGTCCATCTCGGTGGGAGAGATGTCCATCTGGATGAATCTCTGGCCGCCCCAGGACTTGGCATCCTTGCCGCCCCAGGTTTTGCCCTTGCCGTGCGAGAGCAGCCAGTTCAGGCGGGCGCCAATCAGCAGCACCACATCGGCTTCGGGCAGCACATAAGAGCGTGCCGCCGCAGCGGACTGGTCATGGTTGTCGGGCAGGATGCCCTTGGCCATGGACATGGGTAGGTAGGGAATGCCGGACTTTTCCACCAAGGTGCGGATTTCATTTTCAGCCCGGGCGTAGGCGGCACCCTTGCCAAGAAGAATCAGTGGCTTCTTGGCATTTTTCAGAAGGTCAACAGCGCGCTGAATCGCGTCTGGGGCGGGAATCTGACGTGGGGCCGGATCAACCACCTCAATCAGAGAGTTCTTGCCTTCAGCCGCGTCCATGGTCTGGGCAAACAAACGGGCTGGCAGATCCAGGTAGACGCCACCGGGGCGGCCAGACACTGCGGCGCGAATGGCGCGTGCGATGCCGACTCCGATGTCTTCGGCATGGAGGACGCGAAAGGCAGCCTTGCACAGCGGCTTGGCGATGGCCAACTGATCCATTTCTTCGTAGTCACCCTGCTGCAGGTCCACAATTTCGCGCTCGGAAGAACCGGAAATCAGGATCATGGGCCAGCAATTGGTGGTGGCATTGGCCAAGGCGGTCAGGCCGTTCAGGAAGCCAGGGGCTGAAACGGTCAGGCAAATGCCTGGCTTGCCATTCATGAAGCCGGCGATCGCCGCAGCGTTACCGGCGTTTTGCTCGTGACGGAAGGAAATGACACGCAGACCCTCGGCTTGCGCCATCCGGGTAAGGTCAGTGATTGGAATGCCGGGCAGTCCGTAGATGGTGCTGATGCCGTTGAGTTTGAGGGCATCCAGTACGAGGTGAAAGCCATCGGTCATTGGTTGGTTTGTGCTCATAATGATGTTTCAGTGTTTGCAGATTGGTGCAAAGGGTTGAACAAGCAGATAAAGTTAACTTCTTGACAGGGAAACTGTGGGGATTACGGTGGTTTTAACCAGAGATTTCGCAGGTCCCAAACAGGTTCAGACAATCGAGTGCTGGCTATTTGCCGGGTCTATCGGGTCTTGGTTGGTATCAGCCAGCAGCACAATCATTTATCATAGAAATTTGGCCTTTAAATGCGATTGACCCCGGTCAATTTTCGAAATAAAGCCCGGCATGAGCCATCATCCGCTTAAAGCTTGCCTGGCCAGGCCAAGAATTCAACCATGACACTGATTGCCCACCACCCCGAGCGAAACATCATCCGGGTTCAGCTTCGCCAAAACACGCTGCTAAGCGGTATGGACGAGCAATCCTGGACCGAGCTCGAATCCCAACTGTCAGTGGTCGACTGCAACAAGGGGGATTTCCTCTTGCTACAGGGCGTTCACGACATGGAGCAGTACTTCATTCTGGATGGCATTCTCAAGCGAGTTGTTGCCAATTCAGAAGGCAAGGAAATGATTCTTCGATTTGCCGCTGAGCGGGACATGGAAACCAGCTACGCAGCCTGGCGCCTCAAGACCCCCACCCCCTACAACATTGTCTCAGTGACCAAGGGGCGTGTGCTCAAGCTACCAATGCCGCTATGGATCGACTTCATCGAGCGCCATCCGGATATCAAGCATCAGTTTGAATACGACGTCATGAGCCTGATGAGCGAAATCATGGCGCACACCATTACCCTGCACCTGCTGGATGCCCCCGGTCGGGTGCACCGTTTTATCCGCAAGCACCCAGAACTTTTTGAACGCATTCCCAAAAAGGAACTGGCGGCCTATCTGAACTTGTCAGCTGAAACGCTCAGTCGTCTCAAACAGCGCGGAAAAATTTGACGCCTGCTGCTGTTGCCCTCTCTGGGATGCAGGTCCGGTCGTTGGTTGGACGCGGCAAATAGACAGGCCAGACAGGGCGGAACGAGTCCTTAGGCCCTTAATCACACCCGGAAAAAAGCCCCGGTCGCGACCCTTGGGGTCGTGAGGCCGGGGCGTCAGGCTGGCGGTTTGCCAGCGCGCATGGCGACGGTGTTGGTCAGTCAACTGGCCGGTCGTTGGCGAACTCATCCTTCTTGGGAGGCCTGATCTTGGCAATCAGTTTGGAGATCAGCGGCCAGAAAAGCATAATCAACGCCAGCCCAGTGATGCCTCCGACCAGCTTGTTGGAGAACATGATGCTCAGGTCGCCTTGCGAGATCAGCATGGCCTGACGGAATGAGTCTTCCGCCTTGTCGCCAAGCACCAGGGCCAGCACCAGAGGCGCCAGGGGGTAATCCAGCTTCTTGAAGACATAACCCACCACACCAAACAACAGCATGAACCAGATATCCAGCATGGCGTTGTGAACGGTGTAGGCACCAATGGCGCAAATCACGATGATGATCGGCGCAATGATCGAGAAGGGAATGCGCAGGATCGAGGCAAACAGCGGCACGGTGGTCAGCACCACCAGCAAGCCGACCAGGTTACCCAGGTACATGGAGGCAATCAGGCCCCAGACAAAGTCTTTTTGCTCCACAAACAAGAGCGGACCAGGTTGCAGTCCCCAGATCAGCAGACCACCCAGCAGCACAGCCGCAGTCGGCGAGCCTGGAATGCCAAGGGCCAGCATGGGCAGCAGAGCGGCAGTGCCGGCGGCATGCGCGGCCGTCTCGGGGGCCACCACACCCTCAAGTTGTCCGGTGCCGAACTTGTTACCGTCCTTGGACATCTTCTTGGCAATTCCGTAGCTCATGAAGGACGCTGGGGTGGCGCCGCCCGGGGTGATGCCCATCCAGATGCCGATCAGCGAACTACGGATGGATGTCACCCAATAGGCAGGCAGTTTTTTCCAGGTTTGCCACACCACCTTGGCGTCGATCTTGGCGCTCTTGCCGGAAAAGGACAATCCTTCTTCCATCGACTGCAGAATCTCTCCAATGCCAAAGAGGCCGATCACCGCAATCAGAAAGTCAAAGCCGCGCATCAACTCGGCAAAGCCGAATGTCAGACGCAGTTGGCCAGTCACGGTGTCCATGCCAACAGCAGCCAGGGCGAAGCCAATCGCCATGGAGGCCAGAATCTTGAAGGGAGACCCCTTGCCCATGCCGACAAAGCTGCAAAAGGTTAGCAGGTAGACCGAGAAGAACTCAGGGGGGCCGAATTGAAGGGCGAATTTGGCAACCAGAGGGGCCAAAAACGTGATCATCACCACTGCCACAAAAGCGCCGACGAAAGATGAAGTGAAGGCGCCGGTCAAGGCCTCACCTGCATGACCTTTCTGGGCCATCGGGTAGCCATCAAAGGTGGTGGCCACCGACCAGGGTTCGCCTGGAATGTTGAACAAAACCGAGGTAATGGCGCCCCCGAAAAGGGCACCCCAGTAGATACACGACAGCATCACGATCGCCGATGTGGGATTCATGGTGAAGGTCAGGGGCAGCAAGATGGCCACACCGTTGGCGCCGCCGAGGCCTGGCAACACGCCGATCAACACACCCAGCACAATGCCAACCACCATCAACATGAAATTTGCGGGGGTCATGACCACCGCAAAGCCATGAAGCAAAGAATTGATTTCTTCCATTTTTTGAAAACTCCGGAATTACAGTTGGTCGGCGATCAATAGCCCAGGCCACTAAGCAGGTCGAAAGTCCCTTTGTGCAGGGGCACCTTGAACCAAACCTCAAACATCAGGAAGAACACTGCATTGACTGCAAACGCAGTGACGCAGCTTTTGACCCAGGAATATTTGCCCAGTATGGTCATGAAAAGTGCAATGTAGATGGCAGAGGCCACGTAAATTCCGATCAACTGGATTGCCCCAACATAAACCAGAGCGGGCAACAGCACTGACAAGACACGGCCCAGCTGTTCGCGGTCGACGAATACTTCAGTATTTTTGTTCTTGCCAAAGATGGTCTGGAACAGGACGCCTGCGCCAGCAATAAGCAGTATCAGTCCCATATAGAACGGGAAATAACCCGGGCCAGGGCCATCAGAAGTCCAACCCGAACCGAGTTTTGAACTGCCATAAATCACGATGCCACCAAGAACAAGAATGACCAAGGCCACGATGGCTTCAACCGTGTTGGTGGTGGCGCCGGTGCGAATTTCTTCTGAATCCATATTGCTCTCCAAGAGGAGTGTCTGTTTCTTAAATAAATTGTTGTCAGCTGAGGCTGGACAAGAAAACAGCTGGTCAAAACCAGCCGTTTTCTCAGCCAGAAGTTAGGCCCCAGTTAGGTTACTTGGCCATGAAGCCAGCCTCAGTCATGAGCGTGCGGTGGTTTGCTTCGGCGGCTGTCAGCCACTTGACGTAATCTGCACCGGTCATGCTGGTCTGATTGAAAGCGCCTTTTTCCATGTACTCTTTCCAGTCGGTGGTTTCACGAACCTTCTTGAGTAAGTCAACGTAGTAGGCCACCTGGTCGGCGGAAATGCCCGGGGCAGCAAAAATACCGCGCAACATCACATAGTCAGTGGGTACGCCGGATTGCTTGCAGGTGGGAATGTCATTCCATGACTGGGTGTCGGTGATCTTGGCCTTGTAGGGCATGCGCTCATCATCAAACACGCACAGCGCACGCAATTTGCCGGCGCGCCATTGGGCAACCGCTTCAGCCGGGTTGTTCACGCTGGAGTCGATATGTTTGCCCACCAGCTGGACAGCAACATCACCGCCCCCCTTGAAGGGGATGTAGATAAATTTGGTGCCGGTAGCTTTTTCAATGCCAACGGTGATGATCTGGTCTTCCTGCTTGGAGCCGGTGCCGCCCATCTTCATCTTGCTAGGGCCAGCGGCCTTCACCGCATCAATATACTCCTTGGCCGTCTTGTAAGGCGTTTCAGCGTTGACCCACAACACAAACTGGTCCAGTGCCATCATCGATACAGGGGTCATGTCCTTCCAGTTGAAGGGAACGCCCGTCGCCATCGGTGTCGTGAAAAGGTTGGACAAGGTGATGATGATCTTGTGCGGATCAGCCTTGGATTCCTTGACTGACAGAAAGCCTTCAGCTCCAGCGCCACCGGACTTGTTCACCACAATCATCGACTGCTTCATCAGCTTGTGCTTGACAATGATGCCCTGAATCAGGCGGGCCATCTGATCAGCGCCGCCACCGGTACCGGCAGGTACCACGAATTCGACCGGTTTGGTGGGTTCCCAGGCAGCGGCAGAGCCCGCAAAGCCCAGGGCTGCTACAGCAACCAGGCCGCAAACAGCACGCAGCGCACTTGAATTAAGTTTGCTGGTTGAAAGTTTTTTCATCATGTCAATTCCTAAAAAAAGTTGGCTCAGACAAAAGAAGCAAGCATTGCCTTCAAACGGACAATTTTCCGAAACTCTCACCGAGTCCGAAGCATGATCTGCAAGAGAGGCAATTATTCACTTGATAGCGGTCAATTTTTCAAAAATTCCACCCCATCCTAGGGTTATCCCGGATGCGGTTTTTCCTTAGTCTGAATTGGGTCAAAGATGGACTGAGGTTGTAGAAAATCCTGCCGGCCCGATGGGGCTGAACTGATGACCGGTGGACGGTGGCAGATTGCAGATGGCTGGTGGCGGATAAATTACGTTCAGGGCAAGTCATGCGCCGGCTTACCCAGCGCAGCAGTTACAAGCGATGGCTTAGAGAGCCTGGAGCTCAGGATTTTTTGACAGGGCTAGGACTCAAACCATGTTCGATAGCGAACTGGCTGGCATCCATCTTCTTGCCGTTTTCTGGCTTCAGGCGAAGCACCTCAATGATGCCGCCCTGGGCATTGATGAAAATTGACTTGTCGGTGATCTGAACCAACTCACCGGGTTTCCCGCGTACCGCCCCAAAGGTGCGTACCCGGTGCTTGCGGCAGTCAAAAAGTGAAACCTTCATGCCGGCCAGTTCGCACCAGGCCCCCGGGGCGGGGTTGCAGGCTCGGATCAGGTTGTAGATCTGGTCTACGTGATTGGACCAATTGATTTTCGATTCCTCGGTTCTAAACCAGCCCTCATAACTGGCCTGCGATTCGTCCTGAGCAGCTTCAGTATGACGGCCAGATACCACCAGATCGGCCGCTTCCAACATGGCGTTCACCCCCAGAGGGAATAGGTGATTGAAATAAATATCACCCAGGGTGTCATCAGGACCGATCGGGCAGGACTTCTGCAGAATGACCGGGCCTTCATCCAGACCATCGGTGGGGCGAAAGATTGTCAGGCCAGTCTGGCTGTCGCCGCGCGAAATGGGCCAGTTGATCGAGGAGGGGCCCCGGTATTTTGGCAGCAGGGAGGGGTGGTACTGGATGGTGCCATGCTTGGGAATGTTGACAAAAGACTGGGGCGCAAACTGCAACACATAGGCCATGATGCCAATGTCAACATCAAGTTCGTGCAAGGCCTGCTCGGCCTCGGGGCTCTTGAGGCTTTGGAACTGGAATACCTGGAGATTTTTCTGCGTGGCGGCCTCTCGCAGCGCATCGGGTTTTTCGCCAGGTTTTTCGGGCTTGCAGAAAACGCCCGCCACCTGATCGCCACGCGCTACAAAAGCCTCCATCACTGCCTTGCCAAAATCTTGTTGGCCGATGATTGCAATCTTCATGTTCAATGATCCTTCGGATGGCAACAAATTAGAACGTCTGAATGATTATCCCCGGGTGTCAGCGGGCCAGGCTGACAAAACCTTGCAGACCGAATCTAACGCAACAGAAAATAGGCGGCCAAGATGTACAGCACTACCGCAAAGGCGCGCTTGAGCGGACGAATATCCATGCGGTGGGCGGTTCTGGCGCCCAAGGGTGCGGTCATCATGCTGATAGTGGCTATGACCAGCAAACCAGGCAGGTACAAGTAGCCGAAGGCGCCAGCTGGCATGTCGCTCAGGTCTCTGCCTGCCCACACATAGCCCAGCGTACCGGCAAGCGCAATTGGAAAACCCAGTGACGCAGAGGTGGCCACGGCCTGGTGGATCTTGATATTGCACCAGGTCATGAATGGAACCGAGACGAATGCACCACCGGCGCCAACGATCGAGGACAGCAGGCCGACCACGGACCCAACACCAAACATGCCCGGCTTGCCAGGCAGGGTGCGACTGGCTTTGGGCTTGCGGTCGATGAACATCTGGGTGGCTGAATAGGCGATGAACAAGGCAAAGAGCAGGCTGAGGATGCGGGTGGGGAGAGCTGCCGCAATTTGCGCGCCTATCAGAGAACCCAGCAAGATGCCGGGGGCCAACAAACGGGCGACCGGCCAGAGCACTGCACCGTGCTTGTGGTGCGCTCGCACAGAGGATAACGAAGTAAAGCAGATGGTTGCCAGCGAAGTGGCAACAGCCATCTTGACCACATGTTCGGCGTCAACGCCCTTGGACTCCAGGATCATGGTCATGAACGGGACCATGATCATTCCGCCACCGATCCCCAGCAGGCCCGCCATGAATCCGGCAGTGGCCCCCATGAGTGCGAGTTCGAGGATTAGTTGTAGTTCTATTTTCATGTGGGGCAAAAAAAGTGTCTGCAAATGTCGCCGGACCGCATCCTGAACCGGGGTTCAGGTGGGCGAGGGCAGCACAGGCCTTGGGTTCATCTGACGCGAGACGATCACGCTGGCCAGGCAATGTACCAAGCCCGAGCTCAATGAGCATTGGT
>Ga0129333_10001886_pt1 | contig 19238 bp, 21 predicted proteins | sample CPB6_08_DNA_FD_94474 | JGI IMG/M metagenome (GOLD analysis project Ga0129333, IMG submission 94474) | Freshwater to marine salinity gradient microbial communities from Chesapeake Bay, USA - CPBay_Sum_0.6_0.8_DNA | ecosystem: Environmental > Aquatic > Marine > Coastal | place: USA: Chesapeake... | reverse complement strand
GCTGAGTGATTCAGCCGCTGAGTGATTCAGTGGCTGAGTGATTCAGTGGCTGAACAGGCGGCAGCCGATCTGAATGACGCCGGCATCCAAAAGCCGGCCCAACCTGAGGATCATCGCCTTTTCCTGGCGGTCGAATTGCTGTTGCTCCGCCGTGATCCAATCGATCTCCTCGGCGGTGATCACACCGGTGGAGAGGCCTTCAAGGAACAGTTCGCCGACGCTCATGGCTGGGTTCGGAGATCTGCGCAGACCCTAGGGAGGTCATCCTGGTGTGCCTGGTCGTGCAATGTCTCTTCATCGCGGCCCTGGATCGACAGCGTTGATGGCGGCTTCAGCGTTCACGGCGGCACTGGACGCCCGGCGCGGAGCCGCTAGCTTCGGCCCATGGGCTGCCCTGATCCATTCGCGTTGCCGTTGGCCGACTGGGCCGTTGGCCGACTGAAGGACGGCTGCGCCAGAGCGGGTTGCTGGAGGGCGGTTTCCGTTCCGTGGCAGCCTGCGATCCTTGTGCTGCGCTTGCGATGACGTTCTACGAACTTGTGCTGCAGGGTGAAGCCTTCGCCGATGCTGCTGACATTGAGGAAGCCCTCACTGCCTTCCGCGAGGCCAGGCCCAAGCAGATGACCTGGCAGGAGCTGTGCGCCGATCCTGCTGCTGCACCGCTGATCCGTCGTTATCGCTCATTTGAGGCATTTCTCGACAACGAGGATGCGGTTGAAACGATTGTTCCCACCATCGACATGCTCGAGCTGTCACCCCAGGACGGCTGAATCATCTGATGGAGCCTGTCTCGCCCGATTACCTGCCCCACCCAGCCAGCTGGGGATCTGAGGTTGTTGTGATCCAGCCCAGTTGTTTTGAGGCGGTTCAGGAGGCAGTGCTGGCCCTGCGCGATCACGCCACGGTGCTGCTCAATCTCAGCGCGCTACCCCCTGAGCAGGCCCAGCGGGCCGCGGATTTCATGGCCGGTGGTGCTTTCGCGCTCGATGGTCAGCAGGAACGGCTCAGCGAGATGGTGTTCCTGTTTGCTCCTCATTTCGTGCAGCTTCGGCACGGGTGAGCGATGGGCCGCAGGCCAGGCTGGTGGTCTGATGCAGAGGTGGTCGCATGCAGGCCCTCGACCTTGATCTGGCTTCCGGCACGCCGGTGAATCACCTCTGGGGTGAACTGGTGGAGCGTCTGGGCCTCGAGCGCAGCACCCGCGCCGCTCGTCAGGCCCTGGATCTGCAGGCGATGCGTGGCAATCCCGGCACCGTGCCGCTGCTGCTGGTGGAAACCTGCGGTGTGGGGTTGGTGGAGCGAGTCGAGCTGCGTGCCGCCACAGGCCTGCCCGTGCCTGAGGAGAACGCCGTGGTGCTGCTGTTCAGCCGGCGCCAGGGCGCCCTGCAGCTGCTGTGCGTTCAGGCCTAGCGTCAGACCTGGTGGTGTCAGTCATAGCGGCATACGGGCGTCAAACTCGGCACCGTGAACTCCATGAACCAAAGGTATTCACGGCTGCGCCAGCCCAGGTCGAACGGTTCGGTGGCCTGCCACTCGTTGGCGTCCAGGCCAAAGGCCTGGTGCAGGAAGGCCGGCACCAGCGTTTCCACTGCATCCTGACCCTCCTCGCCTTCGTCGAAGAGCCGTGCTGTGTAGATCACCGCGAAAATCTCGTTCTCCTCATCGCAGATCACCACCTCGAAGTCCTGGCCGCCGTCTGTGGGCAAGGTGTGCAGCTCAAAGTACTCATCGCGCTCCAGAGGGTCGCTCGGGGCCCCATCGAGCAATGTGGCCAGGGCCTGCTTGAACCGCTCGAGCGCCATGGATGTCCTCCTGCTGCGGCAGGGTCTGGGTTGCAGGGTGTGGCTGCAGTGTGGCGAGCCTGGGGGCGCGCCGCCAGATCTTCGCGGCCATGCCTCCGCGGCGGGCGGCCCGTCAGGGCCGGTTCAGCTGCCTAGCTTGAAAACTCCAGGCGGCCGCGGCGGTGCCTCCCTTTCCCGACTACCCGATTCCGGCCGACGAGGAGCAGCGCCTGCGCGATCTGCAGCGCCATGGCGTGCTGGACAGCCCTGATGATCCCCATCTCGATCGGATCGTGGAGCTGGCCGCTGCCGTGCTGGCGATGCCGATTGCGCTGGTGTCGCTGGTGGATCGCGATCGGCAGTGGTTCCCGGCTCGCCATGGTCTCGAGATTCGCCAGACGCCGCGCACCATGGCCTTCTGCGCCCATGCCATCGCCGACGACGACGTGCTGGTGGTGCCGGATGCCCGGCTGGATGAGCGCTTTGCCAACAATCCGCTCGTGCTGGGGGAGCCGGGCGTGCGCTTCTACGCCGGCGCGCCGTTGCACTCCGCCGAGGGGCACAACCTCGGGACGTTGTGCCTGATTGATCGGCGGCCCCGCCAGCTCGACGCTGCGCAGATCGCCCAGCTCCAACGGCTGGCGGAGCTGGTGATGCGTGAGCTGGAGTTGCGCCGCCACAGCAGCCTCTGCCCGGTCACGGGTCTGGTGAACCGCGGCAGCTTTTTCCGCCTGGGTGAGCAGGAGCTGCAGCAGGCGCGCCGCGACGGCCGGCCTCTGAGCCTGTTCAACTTCGACATCGACGATTTTCGCCAGATCAACAATCGCTGGGGCCATCAGGCCGGTGATCAGGTGCTGGTGGATGTGTGTCGTCTCGCGGCCCGGCGTCTGCGGCCTCAGGATCTGTTCGGCCGCATCGGCGATGAGGAGTTTGCCGTGTTGATGCCCGACTGCAACGAGCAGGCGGCGCTGGTGACGGCTGAAGCGATCCGCGCCGATGTGGCGGCGATGGCGGGGGTGTTCAGCCAGTCGGATTACCATCCCCACATCAGTGGCGGCGTCACCGGACTGGCGGCGGCCGACCATGGTTTCGCCGATCTGTTCTATCGGGCAGATCAGGCTCTTTATCTGGCCAAGGGCAATGGGCGTGATCAGATCGCCAGGGTGCTGGGCGGTGCCGATGGCATCGCCACCTGCGGATCCTGAGCCATTCGCTGAGTCTTGCCTCCTGGATCAGGCGATCGTTCATGCCGGCTCCGATCTGCTGGTGCTCGACAAGCCGGCAGGCCTGCTCTGCCAGCCCGGCCTGGGGCCCCAGCTGGCGGATTCCCTGATCAGCCGCATCCAGCGCCGCTGGCCGCAGGCCCAGCTGGTGCATCGCCTGGATCGCGACACCTCCGGTTTGATTCTGGTGGCCTTGGATTCAAGGGTGCATCGGGGCCTCAGCGCCCAGTTCGCCCAGCGGCAGGTCCACAAGCGCTACGTCGCCGTGGTGCACGGCCGGCCGCAGGACGATCAGGGGCGGATTGAGCTGGCGCTGGCCCGGCGCCAGCGCCAGCCGCCCTTGTACGGGCCCGATCCGGCCGGCAAGCCCTGCTGCACCGACTGGCGTCTGCTGACGGCACCGTCAGCGCAGCCGGAACGCCACACGCGCCTGGAGCTGTGGCCCCGCACCGGCCGGTCTCACCAGTTGCGCGTGCACCTCAGCGCCATCGGCCATCCGATCCTGGGCGACCCCCTCTATGGTCCAGCCGTTCCAGCCGCGGGATCCCCCGCCGTCGAACGGCTGCATCTGCATGCCAGCAATCTGCGCTGCATCCATCCCCTCAGCGGTGCCGCCCTGGTATTTGCCTCCCCCTGTCCCTTCTGATCGCTGAACGCCGTGGCCAGCACCTCGTCCGCCGTCGCGGCCCTCGGTTATGTGGCGGCCAGCCTCACCACGCTCAGCTTCATTCCCCAGGCGGTCAAAACACTGCGCAGCGGTGATACCAGTGCCATCTCCCTGCGCATGTATGTGCTGTTCACCGCTGGCATCGCCCTCTGGGGCGTTTACGGCTTGCTCACCGCGGATGGGCCGCTGATCATCGCCAATGCGATCACGCTGGTGAGCGCCGGCCTGATCCTTGAGCGCAAGGCTCGGGCGGTGCTCAGCGGGCGGGTGTTCCGCGCCCGCGGCGGCCCCCGCTGAGCCGGTTGCGTGGCGGCTGGCCGCTGCCCCGTTGCAGCTGTTGGATCCAGGCCCAGCAGCGCCAGCGCAGCGCCAGGGCGGCAGCCGTGAGCACCAGGGCCATGAGCACCGGACCGCCGCTGCCGCCGCACCAGGCCAGTGCCGCCAGGCCGCCGATCACCAGCACCTCGCAGAGCTGCTGCAACCGCGTCAGCCGGCGCAGGGCTCCTGAGCAGCTGCGGCAGTGACGGGTGTGGGCCTCAAGCCGCTCCATCAAGGCCGGTTCCCCCAGGCGGGGTGGCAGGGGCTGGTTGGGGAAGGGCTCACCGCCGTAGCGGTTCACCCAGTCGTGCAGGGCGCGGATGTAGCGATCGGCGGCGGTGGGTAGGTGGAAGCTGCGGATGGCTTCCCTGCTGCCGCCACGCTGCTCCAGCTGCCGCTCCTGCCAGTGCAGGAAGATCTGGTCGTCCTCCAGCACCGTGTGGTTGCCGAGGTGCTGCAGCCAGCGCGGCCGCAGGGCCAGCAGCCGCGCTGGCCAGGGGGAGTGGAACTGGAACGGAAAGCGCGCGAACAGGCGGCATTGGCCGCGGCGGATCGGGGTGGCATACACCACGGTGAGGAGGCGGGCAAAGCCCGGCGCCGTGAGGTCGTGCCACATCAGGCACGGGGCGGCGTAGGTGGTGTGCTGACTGCCGAGCGTGCCGCGGCGCGGCCCCTCCGGCCAGAGCCCGGTGAATCCCCCCGGCCCGAAGTCGATCAGCTGCAGGTTCACCGGTCCCGCCGTGTCGCGCCGGCCGACGGTGGCGTGATGGGTGTAGGGCACGTGACTCACATCCAGCACGTTCTCCAGCAGCGTCAACGCGTCCATCGGCAGGTCGCGGCTGATGTCCTGCACGATCCAGCCATCACGCCAGCCACCGCTGCTCGCCTCCTCCAGCATCGGCAGCAGCGGCAGCGGGCAGGCGCTGGCCTTCTCGGGGTCGCCGCTGAACACGAACAGCAGGCCCTGGCCCGTGGCGGTGGCGTAGGGGCGGCAGTGGCTGCGCGGATTGATCGCCTGATCCTCCTGGGCCTGGGGGATGGCGGTGCACTGTCCGACGCCATTGAAACTCCAGCCGTGGTATGGGCACTCCAGCTCGCCGGCGTCGTTGAGCCGTCCCTGCGAGAGCGGTACTAGCCGGTGCGGGCAGACATCGGCGAAGGCGCGCCAGCACGCGCTGCCGCGGTCGTACCAGAGCACCAGATCCCGCCCCAGCAGCGTGAAGGCCTGGGGGCGGGCTGGATCCAGGTCATCGAGATAGGCCACCGGGTACCAGGCCCGCTGCCAGGTGGGTTCTGTCTGCCTGGGCGTCACCCTGTTTCCTCCATTCAGGCGCTGTAGCCCTTGCGGGCTGGGATTGGGTAGGGGATGCGGCGATGGCGCATCCGCCGCCAGACTCTGACGAAGGCCCGCACCAGCAGCTCCAGCTCCGCCAGGCTGAGTCCGCTGGCCGCCAGCTGGCCGTCCTGCCATCGGGCATCCACGATCCGCCGCACCATCGTCTGCGCCTGCTGTTCGCTGGTGTCCGGCGGTAGCGAACGCAGGGCGGCCTCGCAACCATCGGCAAGCATCAGCACGGCGGTTTCACGGCTGCGGGGGATGGGGCCGCGGTAGCGGAAGGCGCTCTCGCTGATCCCGGGATCACGGCGGCGGGCTTCATGCAGGAAGTAGCCCATTTTCAAGGTGCCCTGGTGTTCGGGGATGAAATCGGCCAGGGGGCGCGGCAGCCGGTAACGACGGGCCAGCCGCAGACCCTCATCCACGTGGGCCTGCAGGATCCCGGCACTGAGCAGCGGGTCGTCGAGCCGATCGTGGGGGTTCTCGCCACTCTCCTGGTTCTCGATGAACCAGTGCGGGCCGTGCAGTTTGCCTACGTCGTGATAAAGAGCGCCGGTGCGGATCAAGTCCACGTCCGCCTGGATCGTGCGGGCGCCCTCCTCGGCCAGGCCGCAGATCATCAAGGTGTGTTCGAAGGTGCCTGGCGCTTCGCAGGAAAGCCGCCGCAGCAGTGGTCGTTCCAGGTCCGCCAGCTCCAGCAGTCGGCTGCGGGTGAGCAGGTCGAAGAAGCTCTCCAGCAAAGGACTCAGCAGCAGCACCGCCAGCAGCAGGCCCGCCAGCAGCAGTGCTTCTCCCGGCAGATCAGCGCCGATTGGCAGCAGCCCGTCCCCCTCGCCTCCGGCTACAGCCAGCTGCAGCAGCACCCATTCCGCCGCTAGAGCCACCAGGGGCACCAGCAGCGTGAGCTGCAGCAGCTGGGCCCGGCTGCGTTGGCGGCCCGCCAGCACCGCGGTCATCGCTGCCACCGCGGCCGCCACCAGGATGCGTTGGTCGTTGAACGTGGCCAGCGGCAGAGGCCAGAGCAGGCTGGCCATCGCCAGCCAGGCCAGACCCGCGTTGGTGCCAAGCCCCTGGGCCAGCAGCAGGGTCGGCGGCACCAGCAGCGCCAGCGGGCTGACCGCGCCCCCGAGCCAGAGCTTGGAGGCCTGCACCAGCAGCAGCAGACCCAGCGCAAGCAGTGCCTGGCGCGGTTCGAGGCTGGCCCGGTGGCGGCGGATCAGCAGCACCATCAAGCCGCAGCTGATCAGCGATTCCGAGGCATGCAGCAGCCAGGCGCCGATCAGAGGTCTGCGGTTCACCAGGCCGAAATAATCGAGGACTGCATAGGCCTGCGGACTGATCGCCTCTCCCTGGCGGGTGATCAGCTCCCCCTGGCGCACGCTGATGGTCGGGATGCCTTGCTGGGTGAGCAGGTCTTCGATCAGGCGCTGGGTGAGGGCCGTGTCGATGCGCAAGTTGCTGCGCCCCTGCAGGTTGGTGGCCAGCACGCGACTGCCGAGGTTGAGGGCCGGACCGCTCAGCTGCTCCAGGTGCAGGGCCGCGGCCTGCTCCAGCTGCTGGCGGGCCACGCTGCCCACGATTCCCTGCTGCAGCATCCGGCGCTGGGCTTGTTTCATCTGCCGTTGCCAGTCGGCCAGTTCCGCTGCCGGCACCCTTTCAAGCCACTGCCGCTCGGAAGGTTTCAGCTCCAGGGGTGCCACGCGGTCCTGCGGGCTGCCGCTGAGCCGGGTGATGGCCAGCAGCTGCCGCTCCAATCGCTGTTCCAGATCGTGGTTGATCCGGGGGTCGACCACCTGCACGTGGCTGCGCGGTCCCAGTTGTGAGCGGCGCTGGTCCAGGGCATCGGAATCCACCACCGTGGCCGTTTTGGGAGCGCGCACCGTGAAGGGGGCGCTCACGCCCGGCCGCAGACTCGGCTCCACCAGCCAGGGCCAGCTTGAGACCAGCGCCACCAGCAGGCAGGCCACCAGCACCGCCAGGCTGTCGCGGTGACGCCACGGGATCAGCGTTTGCCGCGGCCGCTCCAGGCGCAGCAGCTGTCGCCACAGCTGCTTCAGGATGCGCAGGGGTTGATGTAGCGGTCGGTGGCCGGGGCCCGCGGGGGTCAACGAAGCCGTTGAAGGTGGCTCCCACGCTAGCCCTGCCATTGCATGCTGAGGGCAGTCGACCCCCTTTCCTGCGCCATGGCCATGCGTCTGGATGGCCGCCTGCTGGCGGCATCGATCGAGCAACGCCTGCAGTCCGTGGTGGCGGAGCGGCTCGGCCAGGCCGGTCGTCCGCCGGGACTGGCGGTGTTGCGTGTCGGCGACGACCCCGCCAGCGGTGTGTATGTGGCCAATAAAGAGAAGGCCTGCAGTCGCATCGGCATCACCAACCTCGGCGCCCATCTGCCGGCGGAGACGCCGGCCGCCGACGTGCTGGCCACGATTCAGCGTCTGAACGCGGATCCGGCGGTGGATGGCATCCTGCTGCAGCTGCCGCTGCCGGCCGGTCTGGATGAGCGGCCGCTGTTGGCGGCGATCGATCCGCAGAAGGATGCCGATGGTCTGCATACGCTCAACCTGGGGCGTCTGCTCAAAGGCGAGCCCGGTCCCCGCAGCTGCACTCCCGCTGGGGTGATGGCCCTGCTGGCTGCCGGTGGTGTTGAACTCGCCGGCAAGCGGGCCGTGGTGGTGGGGCGCAGCATCCTGGTGGGTCAGCCGATGGCGCTGATGTTGCAGGCTGCTGATGCCACGGTGAGCATCGCTCACTCACGCACCCGTGATCTGGCGGAACTCACCCGCCAGGCGGATGTGCTGGTGGTGGCCGCCGGCCGCGCCCGCATGATCGGAGCGGAGCACGTGAAGCCCGGTGCGGTGGTGGTTGATGTGGGCATTCACCGCCTGGATCCCGATCCGGCAGCGGCTGCCCCCGCCAAGGCGCGCCTGTGCGGTGATGTCCGCTTTGAGGAGGTGGATCCGGTCGCCAGTGCGATCACGCCCGTGCCCGGTGGCGTTGGGCCGATGACGGTGACGCTGCTGTTGGTCAACACAGTGGCCAGCTGGTGTCAGCGTTGCAGCCTTGACCAGCCGCTGGCGGATCTGCTGCCGTGATCGGCGCGGCCTGAGAGAATCCCGCCCAGCGATGGCCTCTGGCCCAGTCCCCATGACCGCGGCGGTGACCAGCACAACCAGCACCGGCACCGGGACGCCGGCGAGCTTCGATTTTGCGGCCTACCTGGAGGCGGCACGGTTGCAGGTGGAGGCCGCCCTCGATGGTTCCCTCGGCCCGGAGCGTCCTGAGAGCCTGCGCGACGCGATGCGCTATTCGCTGCTGGCCGGTGGCAAGCGGTTGCGGCCGATCCTCTGTCTCGCGGCCTGCGAGCTGGCGGGTGGTCAGGCCGAGCAGGCGATGCCCACGGCGGTGGCGCTGGAGATGATCCACACCATGTCGCTGATCCATGACGACCTGCCGGCCATGGACAACGATGACCTGCGCCGTGGTCGTCCCACCAATCACAAGGTTTACGGCGAGGCCAACGCGATCCTGGCGGGTGATGCCCTGCTGACCCGTGCCTTTGAAATGGTGGCCCTGCGTAGCCCCGGCGTGCCGCCTGAGCAGCTTCTGAAGGTGGTGGGTGAACTCTCCCTGGCTTCCGGTGCTCCTGGTCTGGTGGGCGGTCAGGTGGTCGATCTGGAGTGCGAGGGCAAGGATGTGGACCTCGAGACCCTCGAGTACATCCACCTGCACAAGACCGGCGCCCTGTTGCGCGCCTGTGTGCTCAGCGGCGCCCTGATCGCGGGAGCGAGCGATGCCCTGCTGGAGGCTCTGCGCACCTATGCCCGCGGCATCGGCCTGGCCTTCCAGATCATCGACGACATCCTCGATGTGACCGCCAGCAGCGAGGTGCTCGGCAAGACCGCCGGCAAGGATCTGACCGCCGACAAGACTACCTATCCGAAATTGCTGGGGCTGGAGGAATCGCGCCGCCGCGCCGATGCCCTCGTGGCTGAGGCGAAGGCCGCTCTGGCCCCCTTCGCAGCGGGCGATGGGGCTGCCGCCAAGGCCGCGCCGCTGTTGGCACTGGCCGACTACATCACGAGCCGCGATCGATGAGCGGCCCCTGGATCGCCTCAGCCGCCGAGGCGGCGCCCTTGCTGGGCATCCTCGACAACGCTGCCCTCTGGTGGGGCCTGGCGGCCTGCGGCAGCGCCCAGCTCTCCAAGCTGGTGATCGAACTGGTGGTGCACCGCCGCTGGAACCCGAAGGTGCTGGTGGAAACCGGCGGCATGCCATCGAGCCATTCAGCTCTGCTCACCGGTACAGCCGCCTGCATCGGGTGGCAGCAGGGTTTCGCCTCACCCCTGTTCGCGCTGGCGGCAGCCCTCTGCTTTGTGGTGCTCTACGACGCCGCCGGCGTGCGCCGGGCCGCCGGCCTCACGGCCCAGCGCGTCAATGGGCTCCCTGATGGGCTCTGGCAGCTTCACCCGGAGGCACCGCCGGAACTACGGCCTCTCAAGGAAAATCTGGGCCACACCCGCCTTGAGGTGCTCGTGGGCAGCCTGATGGGGCCGCTGGTGGCTCTGCCCGGCCTGGTCTGGGTGGGCTCGCCACTGCTGCTGGCTCAGCACTGGGGGCTGCTGCCGATTGGCTGACCCCCGGCCGGAGCAGAGCCCCGCCGAGCGATTTGCTTCTGGGCTCACCCCCGGCCAGGCCGCAGCCGCTGAGGCCTTCGCCCGCTGGCTGGAGGCCCCCTGGGATGGCACACCCTTTGTGCTCAGCGGCTGCGCCGGCACGGGCAAGACGTTTCTCTGCCGCCAGTTGCTGCGGCAGGTGGAGGCCAGCGGCCTCTGCTGGACGGTGGTTGCCCCCACCCATAAGGCGGTCGGCGTGCTGCGTCAGCAGCTGGCCATCGCCGGGCTGCAGCCCACCTGGTACCCCAGCACCATCCACCGTGTGCTGCGCCTGAAATTGCGCCGCCAGGGCGATCTCGAGCGCTGCGAGGAGACCGAGCAGACCGCCGTTGCTCTGGAAAACCTGGGTCTGGTGCTTGTGGATGAGGCCTCCATGGTCGACAGCACCCTGCTGGAGATCACCCTGCGCTGTGCCCATCCCTTCCGCACGCGTCTGGTGTTTGTGGGCGATCCGGCTCAGCTGCCGCCTGTGGGCGAATCAGAGAGCCCGGTGTTCGGCATGGCGCGCTGCGCCGGCGCTGCTCTTGTCGAGGTGGTTCGCCACCAAGGCCCTGTGCTGAGGCTGGCCACTGGTCTGCGTAACGGCGGATTGCCCTGTCGCCGGCCGCCGCCGTTGGCTCCGATCCGCGACGCCCATGGCCAGGTGGCAGCCCTGCCTCGCCGCGACTGGCTGGCGGCCGCGCAGGCCGGTCTGCGGCGCGCCGCTGAGCGCGATAACCCCGACCATGCCCGCATCCTCTGCTATACCAACCGCGCCCTTGAACAGCTGGTGCCGCTGGCCCGTCGCGCCATTCACGGCGCCATGGCCGATCAGCTGCCGGTGCTGCCCGGCGAGGTGCTGATCAGTCGCTCCGCGGTGATGGCGCCGGCCTGCCGCGCCGGTGAGGAGGCCGCCGAGGAGCCCGATCTGGTGCTGGGCTCCAACCGCGAGCTGGTGGTGCGCGATGTCACGCCGGAGCGTTGTGATCTGGCCGAGTTCGGCATCACGGCCGAGGCTGGTTGGATAGCGCCGGTGATCGAGACGCTGACCGCCGAGGTTGAGACCGGTGACACACGGCTGAGCCTGCGCCTGCTGCCGCCGGTGGGTAGTGCTGCCCGGCAGGAGCTCGATGCCGTGCTGCAGCGCCTGCGACTGCAGGCCCGGGGGGCTGGCAAGCAGGCCGGTCGCAGCCTCTGGCGGCAGTATTTCCTTGTGAGGGATGCCTTTGCCTCCCTGGGCCCTGCTGCGGTGCTTACGGTCCATCGCAGTCAGGGCAGCACCTTCGGTGAGGTTTATGTGGCCGGCGATGTGTTTTGGCCGGAGGATGATTTGCTGCGTCGTCAGTTGGTTTACGTCGCGGTGAGCCGCGCCAGCGAGGCGGTGTGGCTGATGGCGGATCGGCCTTCACCCGCTGATCAGGCCCTGTGGAGCGAGTGGTTGCTGCCGGGCGGCTGATGGGCTGAGCGGCGGCAGGGCCATCAAGCCATGTACAGCCCCTCCAGGCCCTGCCAGGCCAGGTAGCCGGCCAGCACCAGGCTCAGGCCGCCCACCAGCAGATCCCCTCGGTTGAACAGCAGCTGTTTGCCCCGGCTCAGCAGCGGCAGAACCTGTTGCTGCCTCAGCAGCACCGCCAGGAAAGGCAGCAGCAGCGCCAGGCTCGCCGCCAGGCTGAAGCCCAGCGTGCAGAGAATTTCCTGGCCTCGGCTGAGCCCGCTGGCCAGCAGCGCTGAGGCTGCCTTGGCGAACAGGAAAAGGTCGTCGGGGCTGATCACCTCGAGGGCACAGCTGGCAGCGAGCAGCAGCGGCAGCGGCATGGCGACGAGACGATCGAGCTGGCGGGTCCAGCCCGGTGCCTCCTGGCCTTCTTCCCGCCGTTCGATCAGCTCCCGCAATCCCAGGGCCAGCAGGCCACCTGCCGCCAGCAGATCCAGGGCTGTGCGGTGACTGCTGCCTTTCTCCATGCTCAGCAGCAGCTGGTGGCCCACCGTCAGCAGCAGCACCACGATCAAGGTCACGGTGAGCATCCAGCTCAGCACGAACAGCCCGCCACGGCGCAGCGGCGATGGTCCGAGCAGCAGCAGCAGCAGCAGGCCGATGTGGATCGGGCTGATGCTGATGCCACTGCCGTAGGCCAGAAGCTCGGCCCAGAGTGTGCCGTTGTCCATGGACGCAGGGTGATGCCGGCGTTCAGGATCGCAGCCGGTGCACTCAGCCGCGGATTTCGAACCAGTCTTCACGGATGGGGGGCAGGTGGGCGGTCGCCACGCCCAGCACCTCCGCCGCAGCTGGGCCACGCTCACACCACAACTGCAGCTCGGTGAGCTGATGCACCGGACCCTCCGCCTGCACCTCCACCGAGCCATCGCTCAGGTTCCGCACCCAGCCGCACAGATCCAGATTCTTTGCTTTCTGGCAGCAGGCCATGCGGTAGCCCACCCCCTGCACCCGGCCGCGCACCAGCAGCTGCCAGCGTTCGATGTGGGGCGTGCTGCGGGGTTCACCCCGCTCCACCCGGCGCCATTCCCGCAGGCGTGTTGCCCGGTTGGCGCGGGTGACCGGGCTCATGTCGGCAAACAGCCATCCCTCGGTCTGGGAGTTCATCTGGCGGGGCAGAGGTCTGTCCAAGCGGAACTCCCCAGGGGCCACCCTCACGCTGCCATGGCCGCGCGGTTTCGGCCACGTTGCTGGCTTCGCCGTTATCGCGTTGTCGATGCCGTGGTGCGGGCCGCGGCGGCGAGCCGGCGTGGGATCTGCGGGCAGCCACCCCAGTGCAGGTGCAGCCAGCTGGCGTGCAGATGCGGGTGACCCCAGCCCTCCTGCCGTGCCGGCGATCCCCAGCCCTGCAGTCGCCAGAGCGGCTGGGCGGGACCGGCATCCGCGGCGGCTGTGCTCTGCAGCTGCCAGCGGTGAAACTCATGACCGTTGAGCTGCTCCCCTCGCCGCAGCACCAGTCCGTCGCCGCAGGCGATCGCCTCGCGGTAACCCAGACTGAGCTGGCCGCTGCGGGCCTGGAAGGGCAGCAGACCTGCCATGCGGTGCTCGACCCCAGCCATGTCCGTCAGGCAGTGGCCCAGCAGCAGCAGCCCACCGCATTCGGCGTAGATGGGAACGCCGCCGGCTGCGGCGGCTCGTAGCGCCGCCAGGCTGCGGCCGCTGGCGGCCAGCTGGGCGGCGTGCAGCTCCGGGTAGCCGCCTGGCAGGATCACCGCCCGGCAGCCGGCCGGCAGGGCCTGATCCGCCAGCGGAGACCACTCCAGCACTGTCAGCCCTTCGGCCTCCAGCAGTTCCCTGGCCTCGGGGTAGCGGAAGTGAAAAGCAGCGTCGCTGGCGATGGCCACAGGCGGCGCGGTGTCGGCCGCTGCGCCTGGCGCTGGCCCTGGCGCTGCAGTTGTGGCCGCCGCCGGGTCGACGGGTGCCTGCAGCAGTGGCCAGAGTTGCTTCAGATCGAGATGGCGCTCTGCCAGGTCGGCCCAGGCGTCCACCCGTCGCTCCAGATCGCTCAGCTCATGGGCGGGCAGCAGCCCCAGATGCCGTGACGGCAGCGCCAGGCTGTCGTGGCGGGGCAGGGCCCCGAGCACCGGCATGGCGATGGAAGCCAGCGCCGCGCGCAGCAGCGCATCGTGGCGCGAACTGCCGATGCCGTTCAGCACCACGCCAGCGATCGTCAGATCAGGTCGGTGATCGCGGAAGCCGCGCACCAGTGCCGCGATCGAACCGGCCTGGCGGCTGGCGTCCACCACCAGCACCACCGGCAGTTGCAGCAGCGCGGCCACGGCTGCACTGCTGCCCTCGGCGCTGGGGCCGCGGCCGTCGAACAGGCCCATGACCCCTTCCACCAAGGCCAGATCGGCGCTGCCGCCGTGGCGCTGGAAGCTCTGTCGCACCCAGTCTTCCCCGCACAGCAGCGGATCGAGATTGCGGCAGGGGCGCGTGCTGGTGGCGCTCAGCAGCTGCGGGTCGAGGTAGTCCGGCCCCACTTTGAAGGTCTGGATCGTGTGCTGACGGCGCCGCGCCAGCGCCGTCAGCGTCAGGCTGACCAGGGTCTTGCCGCTGCCGCTGGCCGGGGCGGCGATCAGGCAGGGCATGGAGGGCAGTGGCGCCGCCGGCGCAGCTCAGCAGGGGAGCAGCTTGGCAGCCAGCGGGGCAGCGGCTGCCAGCAGGGGATTGGTGCTGTCGTGGCCGCCGCCCAGCAGGCGGGCCATCTCCATCTCCTCACTTTCATTGGGCAGCGGCACGACCTCCTCGGCCAGTTCCATCGAGGCCACGCCACCGGCCTCCAGACGCATGCATCCGCCTGATTCGGAGCAGAGGATCACGCACAGGGGGGTCTGGCCGATGGGGGCGCAGATCAGACGCAGTCCCACCAGGGCGCCCGGATGGGTCTTGGTGATGCCGATCGGCACCGGCATCAGCCGGAACTGCACGCTCTGGCCATCGTTGCGCTGGAATTCGGCACCGATGCCGCGGCCTTCGGGGGCGTCACCGGGGATCCAGTAGCTGGACTGCAGGTGCCAGCCGAGCCGATCGGCGATCCAGGCCGCCAGCAATAGCCCCTTCACCGGGTGCTCACCCTCCACGTCGATGTCCAGTTGCACCACCTGATCAAGGGCGCTTTGACGACGCGGTGGGTCGAACACCATCGCCAGGGATTCGCGCCAGCTGCGCAGCCGCAGCCAGTTGAGGTCGTTGACGGCCTGCCCCATCGCGATGCGCTGCACCAGCACGTCAAGGCAGCGGCGCGGTTCGCCGATGGAGCTGTCCACCACCAGGCGACGCGGCGGTACCGCCAGGGCGTCCAGCAGCTCCGGCGATTCATCCATCGAGCCGTTCCACCACACCCAGCAGGGCAGCTCGGCCGGGATCAGCGGCTGCAGCATCCCCAGCCCCTGTCGCATGGCGCCCATGCCGCCGCGCAGCACCACCACATCGCCGCAGGCGTCCTCGCTGCCGCTGCGTTCCTCCGCTAGGGGGCAATAGGCGGCCACCAGGGTCTCCAGGGGGCGATCCGCCGCCAGGGTGGGGGCCAGGGTGATCAGGCGCCGAGGCCGGTGGGCACTGATGGCTCGATCCACGAACTGGCCCCGCAGATCCTCGGCCCTGTGCTCGCCGGGCAGGGAGCCCAGGCGCCAGGCCACCTCCGGCGCCAGCGGTGCAGTGCTGCTGGGCAGACCCACATCCGCGACCACCTGGCGGGCGGCATCGAGCAGGTCGCTGTTGAGCAGGCCGCTCAGCGGGCCATCAACGCGACCGGTGCGGATCAGGTGCTGCTGCAGCCAGGAGGGTTCCCACACCAGCAGGGTGAAGGTGGCGGCGCCGCTGGAGGCCTGCAGTTCCTGATTCCAGAGGCGATCCAGATAGCTGGGCACCTCGGTTGGTGGTAGGGCCAGCGGGGCCTGCAGGGTGAGCTGGGGAGCCATGGCGGCTGGGGTGGCGAAGGGCTTGGTGGGGGCGCGACGGGCGCGGCGATTCAGCTGCTGTTGTTCCTGCGCGGAGTGTCAGGGGCGCCGCCACATCAGCCCGTCCTCGGCCAGCAGGTTGTCGGCGGCGCCCGGTCCCCAGGTGCCGGCTTCATAGGGGTGCACCGCCAGCTGCCAGGGGGCCTCCTCGATCAGCTCCAGCAGGGGGGTGTACAGCCGCCAGGCGGCTTCCACCTCATCGCTGCGGGTGAACAGGGTGGGGTCACCGAGCATGGCGTCGGCCAGCAGGCGCACGTAGCCCTCATCGGAGGGTTCGCCGAAGGATTCGTCGTAGCTGAAGTGCATGTCCACCGGGCGGCTGCGCATGCCGGAGCCTGGCGCCTTCACCTCGAAGACGAAGCCGGCGCCTTCATCGGGCTGAATGCGCAGCACCAGCTGGTTGGCGGTGGGGCTGCCGCCGGCGGCATCGAACAGGTGTACGGGCGCTTCGCGGAAGGTGAGCACCACCTCTGAGAGACGCTTGGGCAGCCGCTTGCCGGTGCGCAGGTAGAAGGGCACCCCCTGCCAGCGCCAGTTGTCGATGAACAGCTTCATCGCCACATAGGTTTCGGTTGTGCTGTTGGGATTGACACCCGGTTCCTGGCGATAGCCCGGCATCGGCATCACCGGGCTGCCGCCGCAGCTGTACTGGCCGCGCACGCAGCATTGCCAGGGTTCATCCTCGTTAGCCAGGCGCGCTGCCTGGAGCACCTTGGCCTTTTCATTGCGGATCGCTTCCGGGTCGAAGCGACCGGGTGCTTCCATTGCTGTCAACGCAAGCATCTGGGTGAGGTGGTTTTGCACCATGTCCCGCAGGGCGCCGCTGGTTTCGTAGTACCCGGCTCGCTCTTCCACACCCACGGTTTCCGCCGCCGTGATCTGCACATTGGCGATGTAGTTGCGGTTCCAGATCGGTTCGAAGATCGCGTTCGCAAAGCGCAGCACCAGGATGTTCTGCACCGTTTCCTTGCCCAGATAGTGGTCAATGCGAAAGATCTGCTGCTCCTGGCCGCAGGTCTGCACCACCCGGTTGAGCAGCTCGGCGCTGGCGTAGTCGGTGCCGAACGGTTTCTCGATCACCACCCGGCTGCGGCTCGGATCGCGCAGCAGCCCGGCGGCGGCCAGGGCGCGGCAACCACTGCCGTAGAAGGCCGGTGACACCGAGAGATAGAAGGTGCGGTTGCCGCGGGTTGCCCGCAGACGATCAATGGTCTCCAGGCGGCTGCCCAGGCGTACAACGTCGTCGTTCTGCTGCAGATCCACCGGCTCGTAGAACAGGCAGGCGGCGAACTGCTGCCAGGCGCTGGGGTGTTGCTTCACCTCGGCTGCCAGGGCTTCGGCCATGCGGCTGCGGAAGTCGTCGTCGCTCCAGGGGCGACGGGCGCAGCCCAGGACGGCGAATTCGGTGGGTAGGCGCCGCTGGCGAAACAGTTCGAACAGCGCCGGGATCAGCTTGCGATGGGTGAGGTCGCCACTGGCGCCGAAGATCACCAGACATTGCGGGGGGATCACCCGTTCCTGGCGAAGCCCGACGCGCAGCGGATTGGTCTGGATGGCGGCCATGGGGGCGACCCGGTGCGTGCTTGCCCCTGGTTTAACGAGCCTGGGGCGTTGCTGCATGGCTCGGCAACAAAAAAGCCCGCCGGTTGGCGGGCCCTGACATGACTGCCGGTCGGCGGGGTCAGTAGGTCTCGACGTGCCAGCGCTCGGCCTTCTTGAGCTGCGGGCGCAGTTCGGCCCAGGTGAGGCCCTTGGCAGCGGCGGCGGCGGTCATTGCCTCGTCGATGCCGGGCTCCATGCCGCGCAGACCGCACATATAGACGTGGGTCTTGGGGTTCTCGATCCAGGAGAAGATCTCATCGGCGTTCTCGCTGACGCGGTCCTGGATGTACATACGGCCACCCTTGGCGTTCTGCTGCTCGCGGCTGATCGCCTTGGTGTAGCGGAAGTTGTCGGGGAACTGGCTCTGGTAGTGCTCGAAGTCGGCGTCGTAGAGGAGGTTGGCCGTGGTTGGAGCACCCATGAACAGCCAGGCTTTGCCCTTGAAGTGCCATCCGTTCTTCTCGCGTTCGGCCGGCTCGAACATGCGGCGCAGATAGGTGCGCATCGGCGCGATGCCCGTGCCGGTGGCCAGCATGATGATGTTCGCGTCCTCGTCCTCGGGCAGCAGCATCTCCTTGCCCACAGGGCCGGTGATCTTCACCTTGGCGCCAGGTTCAATGTCGCAGAGGAAGGTGGAGCAGACACCGTTGATGGTTTCACCGTCCTTCTCGTACTGGAGCTGGCGCACGCACAGTGAAACGGTGTCGCCGGCCATGTTGTCGCCATGGCGGGTGCTGGCGATTGAGTAAAGGCGCAGCTTGTGGGGCTTGCCGTTGGCGTCAGTACCGTCAGGAATGATGCCGATCGACTGACCCTCGACGTAGCGCAGGTGTGGGTCGCCACCGCTGAGGTCGAAGGTGATGTGATTCACACGGCCGATGGCCCCTTCAGCCAGCAGGCTGTAGTTCTCGGTCACGGTGCCGATGAACGGATCCTTCGGTTTGTAAAGGTTGACGGGAACGTCGGCGTGGGACACGGCGGCTTTGGATAGGGCAGGCTTGGCGGCGGCCGGCGTCGGTGCGGCCGGAGCAGCAGCGGCAGGGGCCACAGGCGCCGGCTCACCGGCGGGGCTCACCGAGATGACCTTGCCACCGAGTTGGCTGATCGACTGCATCAGCGCCTGCAGACGGCAGAACGGAACATTGATCGTGCGTTCGGCATTGCGGGCCAGGGCGGTGCCATAGCCCTGCACAACCACGGTGAACACGCGCGAATCGCTGCGGCCTGACGTAGCGGTCGAAACACGCATGGGCCCCTGGCTCCCTGAGAATCGGCGCGATCATAGGGACAACCCCCGGCTTCCGGTCCGCCGCCCCCGTGCGGCAGGGTTGCTGCAGACGGGTGGCGGTGCCGCGCCGCTTGTGCTGGATCGGGGCTAGGTTTGGCTGCCGCATCCGTTCGCCCGCGCCAGCAGCCCCTTGACGCAGCTTTCGGCCCCCATCGCTGGTGTTGCTGACAACACCGCCCGTCCTGTTGTCTCGGCCTGTGCCCTCGACACGATCCAGCAGGAGATGGAGCGCCTGCCAGGAGGCTGCCGCCGCCTGGCGGTGCAGCTGCGCCTGGCCCTTGATCCCCAATGGCTCTGGGCTGTGCTCACGGATTACGACCGGCTGAGCTGTTTCATTCCCAACCTCCAGACCTCCCGCCTGCTCTGGCGCCGGGCCAATGTGGTCGGTCTTGAGCAAGAGGGTGCGCAGACGTTCATGGGCCTGCGCTTCCGGGCTCGCGTGCAGTTGGAGCTCACCGAGCATCTTGAGCAGCGGCGCTTGAGTTTTGTGATGACCAAGGGCGACTTCCGTCGCTTTGAAGGGGTCTGGCAGATCGGCACGGATCCGGCCGGCACCACACTTCTTTATGAACTCACCGTGCAGGGTTGTGTGGGGATGCCGATCGGGCTGATCGAGCAGCGTCTGCGCGAGGACTTAGCAGCCAATCTGCGGGCTGTGCAGCGCGAGGCTCAGCGACGCGCGGACCTCTAGCGCTGCGTGGGCTGCGAGGCCTGCCCAACCCACAGATCTCACCACCCGAGACCAGCAGAAAACGAGGCGTCTGATTCATCGTCGGCAACGTCCCAGACGGTGGTGATGGACGATCGAATGAAGAAAGCGTGCAACGATGAAAAAACAATCGGCTGATACCGATTGGATATCTCAGAAATACCCCCAAGGGGATTCGAACCCCTGTCGCCTCCGTGAAAGGGAG
>Ga0129333_10001885_pt1 | contig 19238 bp, 9 predicted proteins | sample CPB6_08_DNA_FD_94474 | JGI IMG/M metagenome (GOLD analysis project Ga0129333, IMG submission 94474) | Freshwater to marine salinity gradient microbial communities from Chesapeake Bay, USA - CPBay_Sum_0.6_0.8_DNA | ecosystem: Environmental > Aquatic > Marine > Coastal | place: USA: Chesapeake Bay... | reverse complement strand
GTCCCCAAACAGCCCCGAGCGCAAGCGAGGGGTTACGAGGTGGCGAAACGCGAGGCCCCGTTTGGCCGCATGGCGTGATCCCCTCGCTCGCGCTCGGGGCTTCCTGTCGGCTCCGCACCGTCCATCGGCTGCAACCCCTGGTCCCCAAAAAGCCCCGAGCGCAAGCGAGGGGTTACCAGGTGGCGAATCGCAGGCCGTCTTTGGCCGCATGGCGTGATCCCCTCGCTCGCGCTCGGGGCTTCCTGTCGGCTCCGCACCGTCCATCGGCTGCAAACCCCGGTCCCCAAAAAGCCCCGAGCGCAAGCGAGGGGTTACGAGGTGGCGAAACGCGAGGCCCCGTTTGGCCGCATGGCGTGATCCCCTCGCTCGCGCTCGGGGCTTCCTGTCGGTTGGCTTCCTGGCCGCCTGGCGGTGGTTCGTCGGCCTTGCGCCGGAACAGTCTCTGGCCCGGCGGACTGCCTTTCGGGCCGACAGTCGGCCCCTCACCGACGGCTTTTTTCGATTTTTCACTGCAATCTCGTCTGATCCACGAGGTATTCCTCCCCGCGGCCCATCCAAGCTGTTGACGTCGATCATTCGAAGTCCTAGGATACTCATGAAACAGTTCCGGATGCGTTCCGGTGGCGTCTTCGCTGCCGGGAGTTCCGAACTGAGGGGAGGGGTGATGCCCAGCGTGCGAGCCATCGCGAAGCAGTTGAATCTGTCACCGGCCACGGTGTCGCGGGTGCTCAACAACCATCCCGATGTGGATGAGGCGACCCGCGAGCGGGTGCTCGCCCGCATCAACGAGGTCGGCTACGTGCCGCAATTTGGCCGCCGGCTCACCAACGTGATCGCGCTGGCGTATCCAGACGAACCGGTTCGCAATGAATACGGCTCCTTCGAACCGGCCCTGCTCAGCGGGATCATGCGGGGGCTCGGCGAGCATCAGTTCGATCTCAAGCTCGTGAGCATCCGTCGCGACAAGTCGCCCGACGAAAGCTACACGCAGTTCTTCATGCGGAAGGGCATCCGCGGCGTGGTGCTCCGCTGCTTCCGCCACAACCGGTCCATGATCACGAGCATTGCGGAAGAGCGTTTTCCCAGCATCGTGATCGCCGAGCGGTTCGACGAACCGCAGGTCAACTTCCTCAGGGCCGACTCCTACCCGAGCAGCCGTCGGGCCGTCGAGCACCTGATCGGCCTCGGCCACCGCCGCATCGGCCTGGCGATGCACAACGTGCCCGACAGCGACCATGCCGATCGCCGCCGCGGCTACGCCGATGCGCTTGATGCAGCGGGGCTTGCCTTCGATCCCTCGCTCGTCATGGAACTACCGTCGGGCTTTTCTGCTGGCGAGCAGGTGCTCGACGCGATGCTCGGGCTGCCCGAGCCGGTGACGGCGATCTTTGCGACGAATCCGATGACCACGCTCGGCATCATGCGGCGGGCCCAGGAGCGGGGCATTCTCGTGCCTCGCGATCTTTCGCTGGTGGGCGTGGACGACAGCGATGTCCGGCTGCACGTCTGGCCGCGGCTCACCGCCGTGACGCAAGACGCCTCGGCCCTGGGGCTCGAGGCCGCCCACTGGCTGACGTCTATGATTTCCAAGGGAGATCGAGATGCGGTCTGCCGCCGCACGATCGCGACGACCTTCGAAGTGAACGGCACGACGTGCCCCGTGGCCGGCATGGGCGGCAGGCGGGCCGGATCCACCCTGCTGGAAGAGCGGCGCGAGGAGATCGCGGAGGAGGTTGAGGCCTAAGAACGGCGGCACGCCGGAAGATCGCCGTCGGGTTGCATTGGCGGGAGAATGACGGGGAGAAAGAACTCGGGGGAGCGACACCTTTTCGTCGCCACAACGTTCAAGGAATCAGTTCAAGTGTCTTCAATAAGTTCAACTTCTGAAAGGGAGGCGGTCATGTGTGGGAATCGTTTTGCGTGGGCGTTGCTGGCAGTGGCCAGCATTTCGTCGTCGGCGGCCACGGCAGGTGATTGGACGGGCTACATGAATGTCTTCAGCCTCGATCAGAGCGGCAGCCAGGGGGGCTACCTCTGGGGCTCGGCGTGGGGTGTCCCCGATCTGAAGACCGTCGTCGTCAACGGCAGCGGCACGGGCACCTCGATCACGAACAACGTGCTCGAACTGTATCCGAACTACAACACGTACAACGCCACGGATCCCTACTGGTCGAACGGGTTGGGTGGCGGTAACAAGTGGATGGAGGCGAACACCTACGTGCAGACCACCATCTCGGGGCCGACTGCGGTGTTCTCCGGCACGGTCAACGCCTTCTCGCTCTCATCTCAATACGCGGCCCAGGCCTTCATCAAGGTGCTCGATCCGCAGGCGGGCTGGAGCACCACGTCCTACACGAGCCAGCCGCTCACAGGGCAAGGCAACTTCTCGCTCACGACAGACACCGCCTTCTTTCCAGGTCAGGTCCTCCAGTACGGCTTCTCGGTGTCCGGCGTAAATGCGAATCCCGCCAACGCCGCCACCCTGGGGTCGTTGCAGGTGATCACTGAGCCTTCGTCCGGAAGTGTGATTCTCATCAACGTGGGGTCAGGGACCACGCGGACGCAGGCGCAGGCTGGATATCCGTCGATCCAAAGCGCGATCGTGGTCACGAAGGCGGGCGCTGGCACCGTGGTGTTCGACGCCGCCAATCCCTACACAGCTCCCACGTCCATCGACGCGGGAACGATTCGGGTCTCGAACACCGCCGGCCTCACGGCGAGTCCGGTCACCGTCAAATCGGGAGGCACGCTCGCGATCGCGGCGGCGGGGGCCACCGGGCTGGCTGACGTCACGGTGAAAACGGGAGGCGCCATGACGCTCCGGAGTGACATTGCCCAGTCCGTCAGCGTAAACTCGCTGGCAATCGACTCCGTCGTGTCGCTGACCATCGACAGCGGAACGATGACGAACGGATACATGAACGTCTTCGACGTCACGACTGGCGCATATGATCCGACGGTAAGCGGCCCCTGGGCGGTGCCCGATCTGCGGGCTGACTTCACCAGCGGCACGAGCGTGACGCTCGCCCCGTGCTACGTGAGCGACACGAGTTCCTTCTGGTACACGCCGAGCGGCCAGCCGGGGGCCACGGGCAACAAGATCATGGAGGCCCTCGTCTACGGTCAGGCCGACGGTACGCTCGCTGGCAAGCCGGTGAAGTTCAGCGGCAACGTGTCCAACTACACGCTCCTGAGCGGTTCCGGCAACTGGACCGTGAAGGCATTCGTGCGCGACTTTGCCGCCGACTACAGCTCCTACAACGAGTCCGTCGTGCCGGTCTCCTCGACGGGCGATTTCTCCGTGACGCTCGATACGGCCAACGATCCCACCCGGCACGTGCAGTGGGGCCTGGTGACAAAGGGCCCCGACGTGTGGATCACCGACCTGCCTTCGAAGGGCACCGTCGTAGTCAACGCTGTGCCGACGAATGCCGAAGGTGGCACAGTGGACGTCGGTAGTGGCATGGTGACCGTGGCGTCGGGGCTTTCCGCCGCCAGTATGGTGGCGGCGATCGTCGCCGGAAGGGGCGATGGCACCTGGAACGGTACCGCCGGCATTACGTCCAGCGCCGCCGCTGCGAGCGGCGGCGACCGGACGGTCGGCTGGCTCGACAACGGCGATGGTTCGGTCACGTTCGCCTTCGCGGCGGCCGGCGATACCAACCTCGACTGGCAGATCGACATCATCGATGCCGCCAACTTCCTCGCCGGAGGCAAGTTCGACTCGGGGCTGCCGGCCAACTGGAACGAGGGCGACTTCACCTACGACGGTACAGTCGACATCCTCGACGCAGCCAGTTTCCTCTCGAATGGCCTGTTCGACGCGGGAGTCTACAACCCTTCGGCATCGGGCGGAGTGGCTGCGGTGCCGGAGCCTTCGGTGTGGGCGGCGGCAGTTGCCTGCGGGCTCGGCTTGACTGCCCTGCGCCGTCGGCGGGTCTCTTGATCGCATCATCAATCACCCGTGTCCGGGCAGTTGCCCGGACACGGGTGAACGTGCAACGCATTCATCTCATTCTCCCACCTTATTTGATTCGTCTTCTTCGAGGAGTGACATCATGAACGGGCGGATTCTGGTTGGTCGCACGGGGTCTCCGCAGCTCCACAGTCGGCCCAAGGCCTTTACGCTCGTGGAACTGCTGGTCGTGATCGCGATCATCGCGACGCTGATCGGTCTGCTCCTCCCGGCCGTGCAGTCGGCCCGCGAGGCGGCTCGGCGAACACAGTGCTCGAACCAGCTCAAGCAGACCGGCCTCGCGATTCTCCAGACGGAGAGTTCGGCGCGAATCTTTCCCAGCGGCGGGATCAGCCCGTACGTGAAAATCGAGGACTACTCGGCCGGCGGCAAGCCCTTTGGCCCCAACAAGCAGGGCCTCTCGTGGGGCTACCAGATCCTGCCCTACATGGAAGGGGGCAGCATCGCGACGATCACCAACACGCCGCAGATCGCGAACACGTCCGTGCCGACGTTCAACTGCCCGTCGCGTCGCGGGGCGACGAGCTATGCCAACACCGACAGCGCCCGCGTCTCGAACCAGGGGATCAGCGGCCCTGTGACCTACTGGCTCAGCGACTACGCATCCGTGCATCCTGGGCCCAGCCGGAACGAGTCGAGCCTGTTTGCCGCGGCCATCGGCCCCGCCACGCCCAAGACCGGCGAACTGGCCAACACCGTTGGTTGTGCGAATGGCTACGGTTTCTGGGGGAAGGGGGCTTCGGTGATGGATTTCACGCCGTTGACCGTCCAGGCCATGGGAAACACGTACACCGACTTCAAGGGCGTGATCGTTCGCAGCACCTACCTCGTGAAGAGCGGCTCCGCGACCCAGTTGGGATACAAGGGCAACTGCAAGATCAAGGACATCGCCGATGGAACCAGCAAGACCATGATGGTCTTCGAGAAGCGGCTCATCGTGCCGTATATCGCCGGCAGCGGATCCGACGACGACGAAGGCTGGGCGGCGGGTTGGGACTACGACACGGTGCGGACGACCTACTGCCTCCCCACCCAGGACTCGAAGGATCTGATCGCCAGCACCGGCCCCGGTAGCGATCCGAAGATGGCCTCCTATCGGACGCCCGGATCAGCCCATGCAGCCGGCATCAACACCGTGTTTGCCGATGGCTCCGTCCGTTCGATCGGCTACGAGATCGATGCCGAGACGTTCAACTGCCTCGGGCACCGCTCGGATGGCCAGGCCATCACCGTGCCGTAGTCGTAGGGCATGTGACGTGTCATCCCACCAAGCCCAGAGCGCCAGCGATGTGGGCAGCGGGAGTGAGCCATTCGTGGCTCGATGATGTGGGACGAGCGTCGTTCGCGAGCCGTGGAGCATGTATGGTCAGCTTCTCTCGAGTGGCAATCGCCGCGCTGGTGGTCGTCTCTGTAGGCTGCGCCGGCCAGACGTCGGCAGCAGAGACCGCCGGCTCACTTGTCGCGATCGAGGGCGACCCTTCCGCGGGCTGGCGGTTGGTCCGCAATGGCGTGCCGTTTTCGATCCGCGGGGCGGGCGGGCCCGGTTCGCTCGAGGCGCTCGCCGCCTGCGGCGGCAACACGATCCGCACCTGGGGCGTCGAAGATGTGGAAAAGCTGGTGGACGGGGTCTCCATGATTGATCGGGCACACCGGGCCGGGATCGCCGTGACGGTCGGGTTGTGGCTCGGCCACGAGCGGCACGGGTTCAACTGGAGCGATGCCGGCGCGATCGCCGGCCAGCGGCAGATGGTCGAGACCGCCGTGCTCGCCTACCGGGATCATCCCGCTGTTCTCTCCTGGGGTCTCGGAAACGAGATGGAGGGCGTCGGCGACAATCCGGTCATCTGGCGGGAGGTCAACCATCTTGCCCGCAGGATCAAGGACCTCGACCCGCATCACCCCGTGATGACGGTGGTGGCGAACGTGAGCCCCGCGAAACTCGCCGCGATCAAGGAGCACGCCCCCGACATAGACATCCTCGGCATCAACGCCTACGCAGGCGTGGCGGACATGGCCGACAGGCTCCGCGCCGAGAACTGGACGAAGCCCTACTGCATCACCGAGTTCGGACTGCGCGGCCCGTGGGAGTCGCCGCACACGCCCTGGAAAGCGCCGATCGAGCCCACGAGCCGCGAGAAGACCGAGAGCACCGCCACGGCGCAGGCCGCCATTACCGCGGATCCCCGCTGCCTTGGCAGCTACGCGTTCCTGTGGGGACAGAAGCAGGAGGCGACGGCGAGCTGGTTCGGGATGTTCCTGCCATCGGGCGAGAAGACGGCTCGGGTCGACGTGATGGCCCGGGCGTGGACGGGCGAGTGGCCTGCAAACCGGGCTCCGGTGCTCGCCGCCGCGGAGGTGCCGTTCGCCGGAACCGAACTCTCTCCGGGCGAGTCACGTGAGGTGACCGCTCGCTACAGCGATCCGGAAAACGATCCGCTCACCTTCCGCTGGGAGGTTCGCGAGGAGAGCAGCGATCGCCGCGAAGGGGGCGACGCAGAGCGGCAGCCCCCCTCCGTTCCCGGTGCGATCGTGCGGTCGGACGACCGCGGTGCCGCCGAGATTCGCATGCCCGAGAAGCCCGGAGCCTACCGGCTCTTCGTCACCGTCACCGATCCGCACGGATCCGGCGCGGTGGACAACTGGCCCTTCGTCGTACGCCCTTCACCATGAGTTCCGCCATGCTGCTCGTGCCTTCCCATGCATCGTCTCGTTCGCCTGCAGCCGGCGGCATGGCATTCACGTCGATCGCCGGTGAGCCCCACGTCAGCATTCGTGACGTGGACCACCTGCCCCCGTTCCTGATGAATGTCGTCGGCAACGGCGATCTCTGGATGTTTGTGGGCAGCAACGGCGGCGTGACGGCCGGCCGCCGAGACCCCGACCTCGCGATCTTTCCCTACCAGACCGTCGACAAACTCCTCGCCGTGCCCGAGGCGAGCGGCCCCGTCTGCCTCATCGAGGCGGAGGGCACGCTCTGGGAACCGGGCCGCGGGGTGGCCGCCGCAGGGGGCCGCCACCTTCACAAGCACGTCTGCGGCACGAGCGTGGTGTTCGAGGAGATGCACGAGCCGCTCGGCCTGCGGCTCCGCTGGCAGGTTGCGGCCAGCGACGAGTTTGGCGTCGTGCGCCGGTGCACGCTTCAGAATCTCGGCCGCCGCCCGATGTCGGTCCGCCTGCTCGACGGCTGGCACCAGATGCTCACCCCGGGCGTCGGCCAGCACACTTACGAGCGGTACAGTTACCTCGCCGCTGCCTACATGCGGCACGAGTTCCTCGCCGGCAGCGGCCTGCTCGTGTCGTGCCTCAACGCCGCCATCAGCGACCGCCCCCAGCCGGCCGAGTCGCTCCGCGCCGCGGTCGCCTGGTCGGTCGGCCACCGCGGCCCGACGCGGTCGGGATCGCCGCGGTGCATCGAACGCTTCCGGGCCGGCGATCCGGTGCGGCAGGCCGACGGCGTGATTCGCGGCACCTTCGGCTGCTATCTCGTCGAGGATTCGGTGACCATCGTGCCCGGCGAATCGATCGAGTGGTTCACGGTGGCCGACACGGGGCTTGACCACGCGGCGGTGGTCGCCCTGCACGAGCGCATCTGCGGCGGCGACGGTCTCCGCGAATCGCTCATGGAGAGCGTGAGGTCCGAGGCGGACGGCATCCGGCAGCGGGTGGCGGCGGCAGACGGACTGCAGGCATCGGCCGACCGCACCGCCACCGCCCACCACTTCTCCAACACGCTCTTCAACATCATGCGTGGCGGCATTCCCGTCGCCGGACACCTCTGCCCCGGGGCCGACGTCGCCCGCTACGTCGCCGCTCGAAACACCGACGTGCATGCCCGTCATCGCGACTGGCTCGAAACGCTCGGCGACCTTGACCTCGATGCCCTCGTCGCCCTGGCGGCCCAGCGGAATGACCCACAGCTGTCGAGGATCGTCCGCGAATACCTGCCGATCTGCTTCAGCCGCCGACACGGCGACCCGAGCCGCCCGTGGAACCGGTTCACGATCGCCACCCGCGGCCGCGACGGCCGGCAGGTGCTCGCCTATGCGGGCAACTGGCGCGACATCTTCCAGAACTGGGAAGCGCTGGCGTGGAGTCACCCGGCCTGCCTGCCGGCCATGATCGCAGCATTCCTCAACGCCTCCACGGCCGACGGCTACAACCCCTATCGGATCACCCGCGATGGCATCGACTGGGAGGTCGCCGATCCGCACGACCCCTGGAGTCACATCGGCTACTGGGGCGATCACCAGATCATCTATCTGCTGCGTTTGCTCGAACTGCACGAGCGGCTGCGGCCCGGCGAACTCGCGCGGCAGCTCGATGAGCCGGCCTACTCGTCGGCGAACGTGCCATATCGGATCAAGGGCTTCGACGATCTGGTCCGTGATCCCCGCCACTCGATCGACTTCGACGCCGCCGAGCATCGCCGCCTGCGGCAGCGGATGACGGAACTCGGCGGGGACGGCGCGGCGGTCGCCGAGGCCGATGGCACGCCGAGGCTCCACACCCTGGCCGAGAAACTGCTCGTGCCGGCGCTCGTCAAGCTGACGAACCTCGTTCCGGGCGGCGGCATCTGGCTGAACACCCAGCGGCCGGAGTGGAACGACGCCAACAACGCGCTGGCCGGCTGGGGGCTCTCGGTGGTCACGGTCTGTTACCTGCGGCGGCATCTCACCCTGCTCGAGAGTCTGTTCGCGGACCACGAGGGGGATCTGCAGCTGACGAGGCCCACCGCCGACCTGGTGGGCGCCGTGGCGGACGTGCTCGCCATGCCAGCCGGCACAGACACGTTCATCAGGTTCGAGGCCCTCGGCAGGGCGGGTGAGCGGCATCGCGCCGCGGTCTACGCTGGTGGGCCGGTGGAGCGGACGACGGTGGCACGCAGCTCCATTCGCAGCGTGCTTCAGGCGGCCAGGCGGGTCGTGGATGAGACGATCACCAGGAACCGTCGCGAGGATGGCACGTTCCATTCCTACAACCGGCTGGTCGTCAGGGATCGACGGCTCGAGGTCTGGCACCTGGATCTCATGCTGGAGGGGCAGGTGGCGGCGCTGTCGAGCGGCCTACTCGACGACGAGGCGGCGCTGGGCCTGCTCGATGGCTTGCGAAAGAGCCCGCTCTACCGGGCCGATCAGCGGAGCTATCTCCTCCAGCCCGACCGCGAGCTGCCGCCATTCCTCGATCGCAACCGGCTCCCGGCCGACTGGCGGGAGCGGTGCCCCTCGATGGCCGCCCGGGTCGCTGCCGGCACGACGAGCCTGGTGGTGGTCGACGCCCGAGGCGACGCCCACTTCAATGCCGACCTCACGAACGACCGCGACCTGCTCTCGGCACTCGCCGCCGAGGGGCATCCCGACTCGGAACGGGCCGCCGTCCAGGATCTCTGGGAGCGGGTTTTCGACCACGCCTCGTTCACGGGCCGCAGCGGCACGTTCTTCGCGTTCGAAGGGCTCGGCAGCATCTATTGGCACATGGTTGCCAAACTGCTGCTCGCGGTCCAGGAATGCCATGGCCGGGCTTCGACGGCGGCCAAGCCCCGCCTGAAGGCAGCGTATGCGACGATCCGCGACGGCCTCGGGTTTCGGAAGACGCCGGAGGAATATGGGGCGTTTCCGACCGATGCCTATTCGCACACGCCGCGGCACCTGGGGGCACAGCAGCCGGGCATGACGGGGCAGGTCAAGGAGGAGATCCTGACGCGGTTCGGCGAACTGGGCGTGACCATCGACGGCGGCCGGTTGAGGTTCGCTCCGCAGTTGCTCGACGACGCCGAGTTTGGGGCCGCGGCCGAGTTTGCGGTCGTGGGCCCGGAGGGGCGGGAACGCTCCGTCGCGGTGCCGCAGGGCGGACTCGCCTTCACCTTCTGTCAGGTGCCTGTCGTCTACGGGCCGGCGACCGAGGCGCGCGTCGAGGTGGAGCACGCCGACGGACGGGTCGAGGTGTACCCCGGTGACAGCTTGCCCGTCGAAGCCAGCCGGGAAATCCTCTCCCGACGCGGCCGGATCGCGGGGGTCCGCGTCGGCCTTGTCCGCACGTCCACGACCACGGAGCACACCAGATGACCACGACTCGCGAGGGCATGAAGCTCTCGTTCCTCGAGAAGTTCGGCTACGGCCTCGGCGACACGGCGAGCAACTTCGTCTGGGCGCTGATGATGAACTTCATCATGTACTACTACACCGACATCTTCGGGATCACCGCGGCGGCGGCCGGCACGATGCTGCTCTTCGCCCGCTCGACCGACGGCCTGTTCGACTTCTTCGTCGGCGCCGTCGCCGACCGCACCCAGACTCGCTGGGGACGATTTCGCCCGTGGCTGCTCTGGCTCTGCGTGCCGCTCGCGATCGTCTTCGTGCTGGCGTTCACCACGCCCACCCTCGGGCCCGCGGCCAAGCTCGCTTACGCCTGGATCACCTACAACCTGCTGATGCTCACCTACTCGGCGATCAATATCCCCTACGGCGCGCTCTCGGGGGTGATGACCGACGATCCACTGGAGCGGACGAGCCTCAACTCGTACCGGATGTCGCTGGCGCAGGTCGGCGGCATCATTGCCAATACGAGCTTCCTCTGGCTCGTGGCCGCTCTCGGGGGCGGTGACGCCGGTCGCGGGGCGCAGCTCACCGTTCTCCTGTTCAGCGTCGCCGCGGTGGTGCTGTTCCTGATCTGCTTTCTGACCACGCGGGAGCGGATCCAGCCCCCGGCCGCCCAGAAGACCCGGCTGGTGGACGACGTCCGCACGCTGTTCGCCAATCCGCACTGGCTGATGATGTTCCTCAATGGCATCGTGAACATCACCTTCGCGGTGATTCGCGGTTCGGCGGGCATCTACTACCTGAAGAACTACCTCGGCTGGGATACCGTCAAGGTGTTCGGCACGTTTCCGGCGATCCCGCTCTACTTTCTCCTCGGTGGCTTGGCGATGATCGTCGGAGCCATGCTGACGAGGTTCGTGGTGGCGGCGATCGGCAAGAAGGCCGCCTTCATCGCCAGCATGGTGGTTGTGGCACTGACCGCGATCCCGTTCTACCGACTGCAGCCCGACCAGATCGGGCTGGTGTTCGCCTTCCAACTTCTCGGCATGCTCGCCGCCGGGGTCAATGCAACCCTGTACTGGACGCTCGTCGCCGAGACGGCCGACTTCGCCGAGTGGAAGTTCGGAGCTCGGACGACGGGGATCATCTTCTCGGCCACCACCTGCGCCCAGAAGGCCGGCATGGGAATCGGGGCTGCCATCGCGGGCTTTCTGCTCGATCACTACGGCTACCAGCCGAACGTGGCACTCTCCGACTCCGCCCGGGAGGGCATCCTGCTGATGATGAGCCTGATCCCGGCCGCCGGCCTCCTGCTTCTCGCGGCGGTCTTCACCCGCTACGGCCTCACCGAGAACGTCTGCCGCACGATGCGGGAGGAACTGGCCGCCCGGCGGCTCGCCCGGTGATCGCCGGTGTACCCGGACGGTGTCGTGGAATCACTCGTGAGTAGAATGAGAAGTGGTTTCCCGAGCCGGCCGCGAACCATGTCGCACTCACGCATCCTCCTCCGCCGGTACGCACGGATCCGGCCGCTGCTCGTGGCGGCGGCAATCGTCGCATCGTTCCCGCAGTTCGGCCTCGGGGCCGCGGCCAACTATCCCTATCCGTCGTGGCAGGACGAGTTCGACGGGGCGACCGTGGAGCCCGCTCGATGGACCTACGACATCGGCACCGGCTCTCAGTACGGCCTGACGGGCTGGGGCAACAACGAGTTGCAGTACTACACCGACCGCACTCAAAACGCCTCCGTCTCCAACGGGACTCTGCAGATCACGGCCTTGAAGGAGAACTATGGCGGGCAGGCGTACACGTCCGCGCGGCTCAAGACGCAGGGCCTGTTCAGCCAGGCCGGCGGCCGGTTTGAAATCCGTGCCGCCCTCCCGACGGGGCAGGGCATTTGGCCGGCGATCTGGATGATGCCTGCCAGCAATACCTATGGCGGTTGGGCCGCGTCGGGCGAGATCGACATCATGGAGGCCAAGGGGCAGCAACCGGATCGCGTCCACGGCACGATCCACTACGGGGGCGCGTGGCCGAGCAACACGCAGAGCGGAGCGACCCGCATCCTGCCCAGCGGCCAGACGATCGGGACGTTCCATACCTACGCCCTGGAGTGGGACACGAGCGGTTCACCCGCGATCCGCTGGTATGTGGACGACGTCCTCTACGCCACGAGGACTTCCTGGTGGAGTGCGGGGAGCGCGTATCCGGCGCCGTTCGACAAGCCGTTTTACATGCTTCTCAACCTCGCCGTCGGCGGCAACTACGTCGGCAGCCCGAACACGGGAACCCCGTTTCCGGCCACCATGCAGGTGGACTATGTGCGGGTTTCGACCGCCACGCCGCCCGTCCTCACGCTGGCGGCGGCGAGCGGCACGATCTCGCAGGCGGCCGTCGGCAATCCCCTGATCTCCGCGGCTGCGTCGGTGACGAAGACAGGGTCTGGCACGGTCGTGATGAACGCCTCCAATAGCTACACCGGCACGACGTCGATCCTCGCCGGCGCCTTGAACGTCGCCCATGCCGGCGGCCTGTCGGGCAGCCCTGTCACGGTCAGTCCCGGCGGCACGCTGGCGATTGCGGCGGCTGGATCGACGACGATCCCCAGCGTGACGATCGACGTCGGGGCAGCTATGACGCTTCGCAGCGACATCCCGCAGTCCCTGAGTCTGCAGACCCTGGCGATCAGGTCGGGCGTCGCGCTGACGGTCGATAGCGGGACCATGACCAACGGCTACATGAACGTGTCCAACCTTCCCTCGGCGGGCGGAGGGTATCTCTTCGGGAGCGCCTGGGAGGTCAAAGACCTCCGGGCCCAGTTCACCGGCAGCACGAGCGTCACGCTCTCACCGTGCTTCGTCAGCAATACCAGTTCCTACTGGTACACGCCCAGCGGCCAGCCTGGCGCCGCGGGCAACAAGATCATGGAGGCCAACGTCTACGGCCAGGCTGACGGCACCTACGCTGGCCAGAGTGTGACGTTCAGCGGCACCGTTCCGAGTTACACGCTGCAGGGTGGCTCCAACGGCTGGAGCGTGAAGGCCTTTATTCGTGATTTCTCCGCCGACTACAGTTCCCGCAACGAGCAGGCGGTGCCGATTTCATCGACCGGGGCGTTCTCCGTCAGGCTCAACACGGTCAACGATCCGACCCGTCACGTGCAGTGGGGGCTGCAGGTGACGGGGCCCGACGTCTGGGTCACCGACCTCGCGTCGAAGGGAGCCGTGGTCGTCAACGCTCTGCCGGTGGCCCCCGACGGAGGCAGGGTCGATGTCGGCCAGGGCGTTGTCACCGTGGCCGGCGGACTTTCGGCGACGAACCTCGTGGCGCAGATCATGGCCGGGCGAGGCGACGGCTCGTGGCGCGGCACGACCGGCATCACCTCAACGTTGGTCGCCGCCGAGGTCGCTCGCGGCAACCCACGCGCGGTGGGCTGGCTGGAGAATGGCGACGGTTCAGTGTCGTTCGCGTATTCGGCTCCGGGCGACACGAACCTCGACTGGCAGGTCGACATGCTCGACGTGGCCAACTTCGTGGCGGGTGGCGGGTTCGACGCGGGCTCGCGGGCGACGTGGACGGAGGGCGATTTCAACTACGACGGCGTCGTCGACATGCTCGACGCAGCCGACTTCTTTTCCGCGGGGCTCTTCGATGCTGGGGCCTACAACCCGGCGGCCGTGGGGAGCGTCACCGCCGTTCCGGAGCCCAGCCTGACACTGCTCGGCATCGCGGTGGTGTTCCTCAGGCTGACGTGGAACGCGACCGGGGGGCGAACCACGGATAGACCGCGGGGATCACGAAGGCGGTGAGCAGCGTGCTGGTGATGATGCCGCCGATCACGACGGTGGCGAGCGGCCGCTGAATCTCGGCGCCCGACGACGTCGCCATGGCCATCGGCAGGAACCCGAGGCTCGCCACCAGCGCCGTCATCAGCACCGGCCGGATCCGGACCTCGGCGGTCACCAGCGCCGCCTCCCGCGGCGCGAGGCCGCCTTCACGGGCGTGCTCGGCGCCCGCCACCCAGACCAGCCCGTTGAGCACCGCCACGCCAAACAGGGCCACGAAGCCCACGCCGGCGGCGATCGAGAAGGGCATCTCCCGCAGCGCGAGCGCCGCGATGCCGCCCGACGCCGCCACCGGCACGGCGCAGAAGATGAGGGCCGCCAGCCGGAGCGACTTGAAGCTCGTGTAAAGCAGAAGCGCGATCAGCCCCAGCACCACGGGCGTGATCAGGAGCAGCCGCCGGCTCGCGCTGAGCAGGTTCTCGAAGTCGCCCCCCCACTCGATCGCGTAGCCGCTCGGCATCTTCACCTCGGCGGCGATCCGCCGCTGGGCCTCGGCTACGAAGGTCGCCACGTCGCGGCCGCGCACGTTGGCCGACACGAAGGTCCGTCGGCGGGAGTTCTCGTGCTCGATGGACGGTGGGCTCTCCTCGATCCGGATGTCGGCGAGTTCGCCGAGCGGTACGGGTCGCCCGCCGGCGGCCGCCACCGGGATCTGGGGCACGAGTTCCTCGTCTTCCCGCCAGGCCTGCGGAAACTTCACCATCAGCGGGAATCGAGGGCGGCCCTCGTAGATCACCCCGGTCTGGATGCCGCCCATCGCCGAGACGGTCTGCATGACGTCGATGCCGTTGATCCCGTGCCGTGCCAACTGGTCCTGCCGGGCGTCGATCCGCAGGGTCGGCACGTTGGCCTGCCAGTCGGCCCGCACGTCGGCGGCTCCGGGGATGTCGCGGAGGACGCCCTCGATCTTCTTGCCGAGGCTGCCGAGCGTGTCGAGGTCGTCGCCATAGATCAGCACGGCGACGTCGGCCTTCACGCCCGCGACGAGTTCGTCCACCCGCATCTCGATCGGCTGGCTGAAGCCAAAGTTGGCCCCGGGCACGGCGGCCGTGAGGGCCTCCGACATCCGTGCCACGAGATCGTCGCGGGTCACGCCCTCCGGCCATGTGGAGTGTGGTTTGAGCATCACCCAGACGTCGGTCTGCTGCACGCCCATGATGTCGTTGGCGATCTCGGGCCGCCCGGTCTTGCAAAACACGGTCTTCACCTCGGGAAACCCCCCGAGCACCTGTTCGATTCGCGTCGTCAGCGGGATCGAGTCCTCGAGCGTGGCGCTCGGCAGGCGGTTGACCTCGACGAGGAGATCGCCCTCGTCGAGCCGCGGCATGAACTCCGCTCCGAGCTTGAGCGACACCGGCACGCTCGCGGCCACGAGGCCCAAGGCCACCAGCGAGATCATGATGGGGTGGTAGACGGCGAACCGGGCGAGCGGCTGGTAGACCCGGTGGAAGATCCGCATGATCAGCGGCTCGTGCTCTTCTTCGCGGGAGAGCACCGTCGCCGCGAGCACCGGCATCAGCGTCAGCGAGATCACGAGCGACCCGAGCAGAGCGAACAGCACCGTCAGCGCCATCGGCCGGAAGAGTTTGCCCTCGGTGCCTTCGAGGAACAGGATCGGCAGGTAGACGATCGCGATGATCAGCTCGCCGAACATCGTCGGCCCGCGCACCTCGATCGCGGCGTCACGGACGATGTCGATCTTGGAGGTCGTCGGCGACGCCAGCCCCAGGCGGCGGACGCAGTTTTCCACCATGATCACCGAGCTGTCCACGACGAGGCCGAAGTCGATCGCTCCGAGACTCATCAGGCTGGCGGGGATGCCCACCGCCCACATCAGGTTGGCCGCGAACAGCATCGAGAGCGGAATCGCCAACGAGACGATCAGCCCCGCCCGCACGTTGCCGAGCAGCACCAGCAGCACGGCGATCACGAGCAGGCCGCCTTCGGCGAGGTTGTGGAGCACCGTGTCAAGCGTGCGGGCGATGAGATCCGACCTGTCGTAGAGGATTTCGAGCTCGACGTCGGGCGGCAGGGCCTGGCGGACCTGCTCGAGCTTCTCCTTGGCCGCGGTGACGACCCGGCGGCTGTTTTCTCCGCGGACCATCATGACCATGCCCGTCACCGCCTCGCCGCGTCCGTCTCGCGTTGCCGCCCCCTGCCGGGTGAGCGCACCGATCTGCACGCTGCCGATGTCGCGGATCAGGACCGGCACGCCCCCCGCCGGACTGCGGACGACCACCCGCGCGATGTCGTCGATGCTGCGGAGCAGCGACTCACCGCGGATGAACCGCTGCTCGCCATTCTTGACGACGTAGCCGCCGCCGGTGCTGGTGTTGTTTTGGTCGAGGGCGGCGAGCACCTCGCCAAGCGAGATGCCGTGCGACGACATGCGATCGGGATCGACCTGGACTTCGTAGCTCTTCGCGTAGCCGCCGTGGCTGTTGATGTCCGTCACCCCCGGCACCGTCCGCATCACGGGGGCCACGTCCCACTCCAGGATGCTGCGGAGGTCCATCAGGCTCCGCTGCGGGCCGCGGAGCTCGAACTGGAGAATCTCACCGAGCGCCGTCGAGAGCGTGCCGAGTTGCGGGTCGGCCTCGGGAAGCGAGATGCCGCCGCGGGCCGCCGGCAGCCGCTCGGCGACGAGCTGCCGCGCCCGCATGATGTCGGTGTGTTCACGAAACACGATCGTGACCAGCGAGATGCCGAGCCTCGAAATGCTGCGGAGTTCCTCCACGTCGGGGAGCCCGCTCATGGCGAGTTCCACGGGGTAGGTGATCAGCCTCTCCACCTCCAGCGGTGGCAGCGTGCCGGCCTCGGTCACCACCTGCACCTGCACGTTGACGAGGTCAGGCACCGCGTCGACCGGAATCTGCGTGGCAGCGTAGAGCCCACCGAGCGCCATCAGCACGAACAGCGCGATGACGAGCGCCCGATTCGCCAGCGACCACTCGATCACGCCCGTCAGCACGTCAGATTCTCCGCGTGGGAATCGCCCGAACCGCCGACGTCAGCCCTCGTCCTCGAGCAGCAGCTCGCTCTTGAGCAGGAACGCCCCGCGGGACACGACCTGCTGGCCCGGCTCGAGCCCGCGGGTCACCTCGACGAAGTCATCGCTCTCGATGCCGGTCTCGACGTCGACCCGGCGAAAGCCGTCCTCGGCTGGCACGAACAAGAATGCCCGGCCCTCGTGCCGCATCACGGCCGACGCCGGCACCGCCGGGGCGTTGCGGACCTCGCCCTGGGGAAGTTCCACCCAGACGAACATGCCCGGCTTGTAGTGGGCGTCGTCGTTCTCGAGGTCGGCGACGATCGGCACGCTGCGGCTCGAGGCATCGACCGTGGCGCCGATGTGGTTGATCGTCGCCGTGGTGTGGTGCTCGGCGGCGCCAGGCACGGACACGCCAACCGTCTGCCCCTCGGCGACCTCGACCGTCGTCCACTGCTTTTCGTGCACCTGGGCTCGCACCCAGAGCCGGCTGGTGTTGGCGACGACGAACATCTTGTCGCCCGCCATCACTCGCTCGCCGCGGCTTACGAACACGTCCTCCACGATTCCGTCAAACGGAGTCCGCAGGGAGATCGCACTGATGCCATCTTCGATCAAGGCGTCGTCACCGCCATCGGCGGCGTCGGCGGCGCCGGCATCGAACCGTCCGCCCACGAGGTTTCGCAGGTTTTCCTTCGAGACCTGCAGCAGTCGCTCCGACTGGTCGAGCGCCGCCTTGGTCTTGGCCCGCTCCTGAAGGGTGTCGAACTTCGCGCTCTCGCAGGCGGCTGCGAAACTAGCCCTGGCGACCTCGAGATTGCTGGTCCGCTCCTCGACGATCCTGCCCGAGAGCACGGCGGCATCACCGAGCGCCCGCGTGCCGGCGTTGACCTTCTCGACGTACAGCAGTCTCGAGTAGGCGCCCAGGATTTTTTCCCGGTAGTCGCCGAGGATGCGGCCGGCAAACTCCTGCTCCACGGTCTCCAGCGGCGGATGGCCGTGCAGCATCCCGAGGAGCGACTGCACGTTATCGCCGATGGCGGCGGCCCAGTCGGCCGCCTTGCGGGCGATGGCGCGGTCGTCTTCGCGCTTCCTCACCTCATCGCGGGCGACACCCACCTCCGTGCTCGAGACCTCGGCAAGCGAGTCGCCCCGGGCGATCTTCTGCCTGATCTCCACGGCGATGCGGGAGACGATGCCATCGACCGGCGAGTCGTAGTCGATCCTGTTGCGGGCGTCATAATCGAGCCGACCGGGGACCGTGAGGTGCGCCCGCATGGGCCGCCGCTCGACGGTTGTGAGGCCGATCTCATCCGTTGCCGCCGCGACTGCGGGAAGTCGCACGATCGCGAACTGGCCTGGGGCACTGCCGCGACCGGCGGCCGGAGACGCCTCGTGGTCGCCGCCGGTGAAGTGATGCGTGGCGAGCCACCACCAGGCGAAACCACCAAGGGCGAGCACGAAGACGCCCGGCAGGCCGCGGCGCAGCGACGCCAGAGCGTGCGACAGTCCCGCTGCACGGCGCGGACGGATCGGCGGCGTCTGGGTGTCCGGGCTTTGTGTGCTCATGCGGTGTTCGTGTCGGATCCGAGCGTCTCGGAAATGCTACCGGTCGGGGCCTCGCGGGGCGAACCGGGAGGTCGGGTTTTCTCCGTTGCCCGCACCTACGGCTTGGGCAATGGCACCGGCATGGGGCGCGGGACGGGCTCGGGCATCGGCGGTGGCCCGGCGTTCGGATCTCGAGGCGGGAGCGACTCAGGGCCGCCGGTGGGCGGGGGAATGACGGCCGGTGCGGCGATGGTCGGGGGGAACTGCTCCAGCTGGAGCAGGTCGGCGATCGCCACGGCGCCCGTCCAGCGATCGGCCTGCGCCTCCACGAAAGCCAGTTCCGTTTCCGTGAGGATCTTCTGCGCCTGGAGCAGGCTCAGGAAGGTCACCTCGCCGCGGGCGTAGAGCTGCTGCGTGAGTTGCAGCGTCTCGCGGGCCTTGGGCAGGATCGAGTGCTCGTACCAGTCGGCCTGACGCTGGGCCACGCGGTACGTGGCGACCGCCTGGGCCGCCTGCGTCGCGAGGTCGAGTTCGATGGTCCGCAGGTTGGCGCGGGAGCTGGCGATGTCGGCCCGCGCGGTGCGGATGTTGCCCTGATTGCGGTCGAAGAGTGGCACCTCCATCATCACCTGCATGAGCCCCTGCTCCTGGGCCGGGCCTACCTGCCTCTGATACCCGCCGAGCACGTTGAGATTGGGGATCGGCTCGACCACGGCCCGTTCAAGCGTCCATTGGGCTTCGGCGATCTTCGCCTCCGCCGCCCGCGGCTTCGCATTGGCTCGGACGATCTCCTCCTGAAGCGTCTTGAGGTCGAACCAAGGGATCTTTTGGTACAGCTCGGCCTC
>Ga0129333_10001884_pt1 | contig 19250 bp, 23 predicted proteins | sample CPB6_08_DNA_FD_94474 | JGI IMG/M metagenome (GOLD analysis project Ga0129333, IMG submission 94474) | Freshwater to marine salinity gradient microbial communities from Chesapeake Bay, USA - CPBay_Sum_0.6_0.8_DNA | ecosystem: Environmental > Aquatic > Marine > Coastal | place: USA: Chesapeake... | reverse complement strand
TGGCAGCCGGTCTTGCAACACGGGACGGTCAAGCTTTCTTCGATGTCGTTCTCTCCGTTCGCTGGAAAGCCGGGAGCGCAAACTCTTTCTTTCGAGGTCGCTCTCCCGGACGAGCTTCCGGAGATCGCTCGGTTCTTTCTGTCTCAACCTCTCCCAGTCGCGACGATAACCGCTCCAGTCGATCCGACGGACAGCACGATCACGATGTCCGACACTTCGTCGATCTCCGCTGGAGATGTCATATACATCGGAGCGGAAGCGTTCCGAGTCCGGACAGTCGACTCGGGAACTCAAGTCACGATCAACGCTTCCGTTCCGGGAGGAGCGTCGTCGATCGGTCCAACTCTGATTTGGCCGGAAGCGACGAGCGTCAACGTCGGGACGAGAGGAGCGGTCGGAGCGGTCGGAGTCATCGGATCGATAGGGTCTCGAATCGCTCAACACGATATCCCGACGACCGATCAACCTCCTCCTTGGCCAGATATCCGAGTCTTTCTCGCAAACCCGAGAGTCAAGGGACGACGAGTCTATCTCCGGAGGGTCTCTTGGGGTCTCAACGAGAGCGGATTCGAGGGATATCGAGAGCAACTATTCGGACAGTTCTTGATCAATAACGTAACAGTCAACTCCGACGGGACGACGATCTCCGTCAACGCGACGTCTCTCGTCGCAGGATACGGAGATCAACAACTGGGAGCCCGAGGAGTCTCGGACCGTCTCCGGATGGTCCAAAATCGGAGAGGTTCCTCGATCGCTCAAATAGACGTCGACACGTCTCCGGATGCGGAGTCTCGTCGAATCTGGAAAGATACGACGGTCGTTTATTCGTCCGGCTCGGAGGCTGGACTCTTTGTCGGCTCCGAGTTCCTCGGGACCGCTGCCCTCAACGGGATCACACTATTCCAAGCGATCCGGACGAGTCGGACGCTCGGACTCAAGTTGTTCGCTGCCTCCGAGTATATCGAGGACGAAGACGAGCGAGAGGAGGACGATATCCGTTTCATCGCTCGGGAGACTGGAACGAAGGTCAAGGAGGTTTTGATCTCGGACCCGTTGACGATCAATCGAGACACCTCCGGATTCGAGGCAGCGTATCCTCCGAATCCGACGACGCATCCTTATTATAGCTTGGACAAGCCGGGAGGAGCCGGAATCCTCTCGCATCCGTTTCACTTGCTCTTGGCTCATCTCGGACAACTGGAGAGCAATCTCCCGTTTCATTGGCAGCTTAGACTAGATCGAAACGCTGTCGCGACAGCATCAATCCTCCAGCTTGCCGAGCGTTTCGCTGTCCGAGAGTGGCCGGGAGTGTGTGTCGTCGGTCCGGTCAAGAAGGGTCTCGAATGGCTCTCCGAGACCTTTCTTCGTCCTCTCGCTTGCGGCTGGGTGACTGACGAGTTTGGTCGTCTCTCTGTCGCATCGATCACGATTCCAAGATTGTCTCCCTGGTCAACTCCGGAGACGTTCTCGGGATCGACATCAATCCGATCAATCGGAGTCTCGGTCCTCCAGCCGGGACGACAAGTCCAACGAATCATCGAAGCGGAAGCCGGAGTCACTCAAGCGATCTCCGGACAAGGTCTTGGAAAAGAGCCGAGATTGACGATCCAATCCGCAGACGCTTTCCGAGTCCCGGACGGAGACCCGGAGGGAGCGACGTTTGAGCTTGACGCTATGGGAGCTCTAAGTCCGGACGACGAGACCGATTCGCTCCAACTTTTGGACGTAACGTCGATTATGTTTCTCCGGTCTGTTACTTCGACCGTCGGGACGTATCTCCGGAGCGGAGCGATTCAATACACTCTCCGGATTCCGTCCTCATATCCGGACGAGGACGAAGCGTTCGCTCCGAACGGAGACGTCCTCGGTCCGGCGATGCCCTCTCGATATGCGCTTCCGGGAGCTTCGGTCGCTCTCGATTCCCTAATCCCTGGACTCAAGAAGCTTCCCGGTCCTCGTCTAGCTGTCGTCTTGGAGCAAACGTGGCAAGACGATTGTTCAACGCAACAAGTCCGAATCCTCGATCTCGGAGGGGTCGTCCGAATCGCAGCGGCTGGACGAGTCGTCTCCGCTTCGGTCGTCTCTGGTCAACTGGAGATCGTCTTGGAGCCGGATTTTGAGGTCGTCCCTCTCCCGTATGATGTCCCTCCGTTCGGCTCGATAACCGAGGACGGAGAGACGCTCTCCGCTTTCGCTTCGACGACGTCGGACGTTGAGTCGGTCCGGTTCTTCGATTCGACGCTTGCCGAGAGGAACGCTGGACCCGGAAACGAGGAGCAAGTCATCTCGTATGATGTCGCGACGAACACTCTTACAACGACCTATCTCGGAGCGTATCTCCCAGTTGTCGGAGACTTCGTCCTCCTTGCGAATCAAGGAGAGACGGACGTCGACGACTTCTTCGCGTATATGGGACGAGATACTTTCAATCTCTAAGGTTCTTCGATGACGACTCCGACCTTTCTCGCAACCGATGAGACCGCTTTCGATGACGACCGAGCGTTGACAGCGGAACACGGTCGACGGCTCATCCGGAACGCTCTCGCAATCTGGAACGAGAGATGCGGATTCGTTGGACACTCGGAACTGTTAGTCGATCCGACCGGCTCTCCTATCTCGTCCCGAGTCATTATCACTGCCGGATGGGCTTACGTCGGACCGCTTCACTATTATTGCCCGGCTCCAGTCGGGAATCCGAACGGACAACGTCCGATCCCGTCGGTCCGATTGCGTCTCGGAGGACGAGCGACTGGACTCGCCACCTCATATGTTTATGCGCTCAATCAAGACCTCAACATCGTCTCGGAAGCGGAGATGAGTGAGAACGTCGTCGCTCCGGGTCCGGCTTGGTCATCGATCACAACGACGGAATGGGGCGCAGACTTGACCGTTCCAGTCCGTCCCGGTTGGAATCGACTTTGGCTCGGGTTTCGATGCGGCTTGTACGGAGAGCCGGTCGATTTGACGGAGGTCATCGGAGGGACGACGTATCCTCCGTTTCTCGGTTCGCTTGTTGCCGAGACCGGACGCTTCGGAGCGGAGCATCCGGCTGTCTTGGCTCCCGGAGTCGTCAACGCTTCCGTCCCTCCCTATGCGCTCCAACTCTCCGTCAACGCAACCGGACGGACGGACGGATTCCGGAAGGTCTACACTTGCCCTCTCCGGAGGGAGAATCCGGGAAAAGACCCGGTTATCTTGGACGGGATGCACTTTATCTGGGAGGGATTCTGGCCAGACCTCTCCCAGCTTGGACCGATTCTCACGACGAATATCGACACACCTTACATCGGCTTGTATCCGTCGCAGTCGATAACCGCTTTCCGTCAATCGCTGGACGTGATCAACCTGGACTCGTTGTCCGTCGACGGGTCTCAAGTCTGGGAGGTCGAAGACCTCGGAGAAGGAGGAGGTCTCCGTTGGTGGCAACTCCCGAGCGCTATCCAATATCGGACCGCTGGAAACTGGATCGAGTCCGCTCGTCGGGCAGTCTGTCCGATGGTCTCGATTATGACTCAAGTCACTCAACCGACAATCGTCTCTCCGTATCCTCTAGCTGGGAGCCCGAAGCCTTACACTTGGGCTCTTTCGACCTCGGCAACCGGACGATCGAGAGGAGTCCTCGTCTCGTTGGACTCCCTCCCTCCGTTCGCTGTCCCGGATACTCAAGTCACTTTCGAGGCTTGTTTCTCGTTGGCAGCCGTGACGACTCGTCCGAGTTCAACCGTCGAAGACGTATTCCTATTGATCCAACTTTTCGACTTTGTGACAGGTCTTCCGATCTTTGGAGATACTCGGACGCAACCGATCACAGTCATGGACGCTGGCTCGGGTGGCATATACGGTCGATCTGTCCTCAACCGGACGATCTCTTGGGCTGTCTCCTATGATCGAGACCCGAATCGGACTTGTGACTATGGGCAGGAGGGTTTGACTCTCCGAGGAGACTGGAGGAACTGGCAGGATTATCGCTTGAGCGTGACAGTCCCTCGATCCTCTCTCCCGACGAATCCGGTCGTCCTCGTTGTCTCTCCAACTCTCGACATTCCTCTAGCTCAATCGTTCCAATACGCTGTCGCTTTCGCAGATTTGGCAGTCGCGATCATAGGAGGTTGAATGGCCATCTCACTTTACTCCGGGACTTGGAGTCCGTCGGAGCTCCAAAAGGACGTCGCCCTCAACTCCTATCGTCCAGGAGACTCCGCTCTCCAGCGGATTGCCAATCAAGCGAATCAATCTTGGATTGACGTCGGGAACTATCTATTCGCTTTCCCTCGGACCGAGATTCTCGGGACTCCTCCAGCGGTAACACTCAACGGAGGATTGATCCGGACTTGTTTCCGGTTTCGGGTTCATAATCCGGTCAACCTCGAATCTCTCCGACTCATCGTCCGAGGTTCTTACGCTGGAGGGACTGGAGCGGAGGTCCGACTCCGAGACAACGGAACGCTCATCGCGACGATCAACCTTGCAGCGGCAGTATCGACACAAACGATTCTCGGTCTCGTCCTCGGTCTCGGAGATCGGACCTATACAATCGAGGTCCAGACTCAAGCCGGTTCGGTTGCGACGATTGTCGGGATTTGGGTCTCTTGGGGCGACTTTACTCCCTGATCCCCTCATGCTAGTTGTGTCAAAATGACACACTCTCCGAGGAGACAAGATGAGCGCAAAAGTTCCGGGATTCTCCAACTATGCAACCGATCCCGTCTCGATCGCTGTCGATACAACTCCGGTTGTCTTCGGCTCGGCTCTCGGAGGCTGGTCTCCCGATATGGGATCGACAGCAATCCTCCTCGTCCAAATGCCAGCGGACGGAGAGTCGATCGCTCTTTGTACTCCGACGTTCTCCGGAACGGTTGCGGACTTCCCTGATTCGAGTCTTCACAAGGCTCGGCAGGATTCGACGGCGAACATCGCTTACAGCATGACGACTCTCCCGATTCGCTTCACAGACGCTCAAGGTGGGAACGTCGCTCTCGTCGCTTCGGGATCATTCAACGCGATTTGTCGCTTTCTGCCGATCACAGAGCCGGGAGATTGACCATGATCGCCAAGTGGCTCAACCTCCTTGAGGGAGGACGGTTATCTTCCGGAGGAGGAACGGTCGTTCTCGGAGACGCGACAGTTTGGAACTCGGTCGCAGATTGGCTAGCTCTCGGAGGAATCTCGGGACCGCTCCGGAACGGAGACTTCGCTCCCGTGATCGACCTCAATCCAGGCTCCGGACTTGCGAGATACAACGGGACAGACTGGGAGTTATATCAAGCGCTCTTTGCGACGAAAGCCGATCTTGAGGCTTTTCCGGAGCTCGTCTATTCCGGAGCGACAGCAATCGTCGGGACCGGAGTCGAGACTGATCCGATATACTACTCCGACGGGACGACTTGGTTCCGGACTCCGGACGGCGTGCATTATATCTATCCGAACGAGCTCGATTGGGCATCACTCCCGACGGAAGACACGGTCCTCAACAACGATCAAGTCGGAGTCAACGATCTCGGGACTCCTCACAGTTCCGGGACCGCTCAACGTCATGGTGGAAACGAGTGGCGATTGATTCAAGGTCGATTCGCTTCGGTCTCGGACGCTCAAGCGTTCGATGCGCTTTATCCGGTTGAGACGGACGCGATTGCTCTTATCAAGTCCGGAGGTGGCCACGATGAGGAGTCGGTCGCGTACAGTTATCAGTCTGGAGCTTGGACTCGTTTCGCGAGTCTCTCGGCAGGATATGCTTGGACTCTGTCTAGCGTCGACGACTTCTCGGCAGTGGGTCTCCAAGACGGAGACTTCGGAGTTTTCACTCCGAGCGGAGGTCAACCGATCCTCCTCCGATATAAGGCAGTGACGCCTAGAGCGGCGGCTGCCGGAAGCGGAAACATTCAAGCTTGGCTCCCTCCAGTTGTATATGCTGGGACTCCAGAGCTCCAAGCTTATTTGGTCGGAACGGAAAGCGCCGGGACGTTAGCTGGACAAGGCTTCACGGTTTTCACAAACGGCGCTGGCGGTTCCGTCTCAAGCGTCGGCGGATTTGTTCGTTGCACGGACGGAAACGTCGCATCGTCGTCGGCATCCTTAGGAGTGACAGCGCTTTCCGGGACGATCACGGCAACGACAAAGCTATATGTCCGTTTCCGTTGTCGAGCGCCCGCGGTTGCCGGAACTCCTTTTGCGCTCAATTTGCGAGACGGAACGAGTGTTATTTCGTGGGCGGCAGGTTCAACGCTTTATGTCGGCGGAAGCGGAACTCCTCCAGCGAGCGTTGGCGCGTCATCCCTTCGCAATAGCGGAACGGCGCTTCCCACAACATCCGGGAGCGATTGGCTGGAGTTTCTAGGAGAAGGGACAGCTGTCATGAATCGAATGGTGCGAAACGGTGCGGAATATGCGGCAGTGAGAACAAGCGTTGGCTTGTTGACAGCAACGAGTAACATTTTCTTTGGCGACCTTACAGGCACGACGACAAATTCAACAATCGAGTTTGCCGACATGCAAGTTTTCACTTGGTGAAACGATGGCCATTCTTTTCGTTTATCGGTTCACATCAAACGATATTCTTTCCGCTTATTTTGTCGAATATCTGGACGGAGTGACGACCGTTCGGGATTTCAACGGAGAGATCGGTTCGGTCGTTTCCTCCGTTCCAGCGGAACAAATGGCAGCGATTGACGCTCATATTGCGTCCACAATCGAGGGTCTTTCGTCTTTCGCTGCGATGACTGGAGAGCCGTCTTGATTCGGATGCCACAATACGAAGACCGGACTCGGAGAGGAGCTCGGAACAACCGAGAGGACTATCTCCAGCCGATGTCCGAGCGCTGGACTGGAGGAGACCTCCGGTCGCTCGTCGATTGGCTGGACGTCGAAAACTCGCTCCGATGGCAACCTCGAAAGCGGCCCGACGGAAAGACGGCGACCTATTGCGATCACTATGCCGCCGACCTCATCGAACAAGCGTGCGGAGAACAACTCATCTCCGCTTGGGTATGGTGGACAGACGAGTCTGTCCGTCGACTCCGAGCCGGAGAGGTCGTTCCGGTCGTTTATGGGAAGACGGTCGTTGAACACGGTGCGCTCGGGTTATACCGTTGGATTCGAGCTTGGGGCGAGACGTTCGGCTGGAGGTTGTGTCTTGACGGAGACGACCTCTCGTTGAGGACCGAGGTCTCGTCTCGATACACGATCGGACTCATCTTGACTCCGTCTCACGTCTCGGTTGTCGTCCCGGATTCGCTGGAGGTCTCTCCTGGAACGTTGACTCGGACGACTCCTCCGCTCCAGTCTCAAGCCGGTCTCCGGAACGTCAAACTCTGGAGACAAGACGATTGGTTCAAGAATCGGACCGGAGTCCTCCGAGTCTGGCTCGATCCGTCGAAGCTCGTCAACGTCACTCGTCCGGAGAAGTGAGATGTCGGAAGACCGTCCCGAAGACTCGAAAGACTATTCCTCCTCCTCGTCGACGTCCGACAAGCGAGAGCGACGAAGGGAGAGACGGAGACAGATCGTCGAAGCGATCAAGGACGTCGGAGCGTTCGTCGTCGCTCTCATCGGAGCGGCTCACTATGTCCGAGAGATGACTCGAAACCCGAAGGATTGACCATGATGCGAACTGGAATCGAAACAAGGATCGACAATCGGACGAAAGCGGAGACGGTCCAAGTCGTCATCGTCACGGGACAAACGAGCTTCCCTCTCCCTCCCGTGACGTTAGTCGTCCCGGTCGTCGTCGCAGTTGTGACGTTCCTTCTCGCTCTCTTGTGAGGCTTATGGCTCCCGAACTCACAGAACTATTCGGTCCGATGAGCGGAGGAGGAGTCGCTGGAGCGGTAGCCTATGCAGTAATCCGACTTGTTGAGATCAAAGCTGGACTCCCGAAGCTCAACGCAGACCTTGAGGCTCTCCGGACGTTGCATCTCTCTTGTGAAGCGAACGTCCGTCAACTCCAAGCTCAAGTCGCTCAACTCATCTCCCAGCTTGGGAACTCTTGAGCGAGACGAGACCGACGGACGAATCCGAGACGAGAGAGGATTCGAGTCGCTTGTTCGGGAGACACGGGAGCTCGGGCAGATATCGAGCAACCTCGGACGGGACAGAATCCCGAGAGCAACGGGACTCCGATTCGGTCCGCTATCTCGTCCGCTAATGAATAAGGGACTCCGGCGATCTCGGAGATAGAGGAGACCGTCATCGGGATTGAGCCGCTCGGAACGGACTTCGGAACGGTCCTCTCCTGGACTGGACGAGAGGGAGACGGAGTCCAGAAAGAGAGATCGTATCCGACTTGTCGGAGGACGGCGATCCGAGAATATACCGTCGACACGTCAGTCTGCCAAGCGGCAGCGAGTAACCCGATAGCGTTCGGCCAATCGGAGACGGCTCTCATCTCTCGGAGCCATTCCTCCCGTCGTTTCTTTGCGTGTTCCGGAGCTTCCGAGACGATAACCGAGACAAGGTCCGGAGTCTTCGCTCTCGCTTGATTCTGGGCCGTTTCTGGAGGTCGAATCGGGAGGAGTTCCTCTCGGATCGGGAGGAACTCGGGTTTCGTCTTCGCTGGAGCTTTGGTCGGAGTCGTCTTCGCTGGAGACCTCGTCGGAGGATTGGTCTTCGCTCCAGTCTTTGCGGCTCTCGCTTTCGCGATTGCTCGGAGTCGACTCTCGGACTTGTCTCGTCGACTCGCTTCGATGTCATAAAGTGTCATGTCGTATCCTGCCGACCGGAGCCGCTTGATCAATTGGTGCACGCTTGCTCCTTGAGCGAATCCGAACGCTTGTCGGATCGTCTCATAAAGCGTCCCAGGAACGACCGTCGGGAGCAAGTCGAGAAGCTTCTTGTGATCTGCCTCGTTGTCTCTTGGTGCCATAAGTTCTCCAGCGGTTAGAGGATCGAGGATTGACCGTTCGGAGAAGATTCGACCGCTCGAATCCGAGCCGCTAGCTCTTTCCTCCAGACTGGGAGCTCGTATCTCGGATGTCGGTTCTTCCGCTCCAGACAATCGGCAGCGGAGACGAAACAGAGAGAGTCCTCGTCGGTCGCTGGAGCTCCGCTCGGAATGAAAGGAGCGTTCCAAGTCTCCGAGCCGCTTGGGGTCCGGGTCCAACTAAGCGTCCAACCGGACCGATCAAGTCGATAGTGGACAGTCCTCCAATCGTCGAAACCGTCAAACCGGAAGACGTCTCGGACCTCGAATCCAATCGAGAGAAGGAAAGCGTGCAACGTTGGGAGCTTCGGGTTGATCATCATACGGGAGACCTCCCGGAGAGGATATCTTCGATCTTGAGGAAAGCGTCGATCAACTCGGCAAACGAAGTGTCCGAGTCTCTCATCGTCGCTTCGATGACGTCCAGCGCTGCCCGGATTGCTCGTTGTTCGACGGTCGGATTCGAGGGATTGGACGCTTCTTTGATCAAGCTGGAGAGTTCTTTCCAGCCGTCGACAGCGTTGAGAGAGAGGACTTTCGGGTCGTTGAGAGGATTCATCGGTTGTCCTTGTTGAGTTAGGGTTGTGAGAGGTGGCGTTCCGCTCTTGCGACAGCGGTCCGATAGCGTCGACAACGTTCTCCGGTCGCTCCAGCGTATCGACAGAGACCGAGACCGTCCTCGTTGCGACGTCTCTCGATCAACGTGAGATGACGAGAAGCGACTCGGGCAGCGAGATAGACGTCGAGGAGTTCTTCGCACGCGACTCCGTCTCCTCCAGGTTGTCGACAAGTCAACCGACCGTCGTCCGTCCAACAATCGTCTCCGAACATTTGAGACCATCTCGGAGCTTGTTGCCACGCTCCGCAGTGTCCTCCCGAGTTGACCGCTCGGAACTTGTATCGAGATTCGACGAAAGCGACAGCACAGAGCCGTTGAGCGCTTACCTCCGGAGTTTGGTACTCAAGACAAGCTTGAGCGAAGACGAAAGCGTCCGGAGTCGGATCGTGTCCCGTACTCGTCAACAAAGAGACGATCCGGGTTGTGAGAAGGATAATCGAGAACAAGTTGATCATGGTCGTCGTCCGTCCAGTGTGTGAGCTTGCGTTCGATGCGTCTCAAGCGAGTTCGGAAAGCTCTGTCTCCAATCCCGATTCTCGGTCTGCGATATGCCAAGCGGTCCAGCGATCGGATGCGATTCGAGAGAGTTCTCTCGCTCGTTCCTCATATTCGTTCGCTTCTTGCTCCGGAGCGAACGACACTTCGTCTCGGGCGTTGTCGGCTTCTCTTTGCGCTTCGACGTATGCGTTCCAAAGTTGATTGATCATGGTCTGTCTCTCGGCCGATTGGTCGGACCCGTTGTCCGACCTTGTGACTTCTTTTGTAACCGTCTTTATTTCGACCGTCAACTAATGAGAGACGCTTTTCTTCGGTCCGATGTCGTTTTTTTGGACCGATCAACGATTCGTCGCCCATAACGTGATCACGGTCGCTCCAGTCGAAGGAAAGCCGACCGTCTCCGGAGCAAGGGTATAGACTCCGGATTCGACGAGCTCTCCGAGATTCCAGGTCTCCGGAACGAGGACGAGGTCCGGACCTCTCATCGTCGGAGCGGAGTCTCCGATGAGCCAACCGTGATAGACGAGACAGTCCGCCACCGCTTTCTGATAGTTGTCCCAGTCTCCGATATTTCCGGGCATCAATCCCTTGCGCGGTCCAGACTTGCAAGGACCGACGAAGACAGCGGTCCCGAGACGGACGACTCCTCCGAACGGCTTTTCCGCTCGGAACGGGACAGACTGGAGGAACGAAGCGATCCGCTTTTGATCGGAGTGATAGGCTTTCGCTTGAGGACTCCAGTCTCTCCGGTTCGTCCGCTTAGCTGGAACTATCCTCCAGGGAATGACGACTCGGAGAAGCGCATCGTCTCGGCTCCGAATCAACTCCAATCTAAGGTTAGAGGTCTTCGTCATCGTTGAACTCCGTCCAGTGTTTCGGGACCGGTTCGGCTCTCGGTCGTTCCGGTTCAATCGCATACCTCCGACGAGTTCTCGGGACTTCGACTGTCTCCGACTCGTTTGCTCCGAGAGCCGCTTGGAAAGCTTGGATCGTCGAAACGTCCGGAGGCTCGAATCTAGCGGACTCAACAACAAACTTGAATCCGACGGAACCTTCGACAGCGAAGTCCGACCGAGCCTTGAGAGCGTAGACGTTGGAGACTCCGAATCCGCTGGAGACGACTCCGGTCCGGTCCGCTTTTCTAGGTCTCCAGACCGAGAGGATATTGTCTGCCATTTGTTTCAGACCGGAGCTTCCCTTGAGATCACTCATCTGAATGATCCGGTTGTCTTTGTGCTTTTCGTCGGAGGCGTGATGCTGTCTCGGATGAGCAACAACGACGACGTGCGTTCTCGTATCGACAGCGACCTCCGCTAGCATCTTCATCATTCCGTCCAGTTCGGACCGCTCGTTCGGTCCCTCCTCGATCATAAAGTGAAGATGATCGATGAGGGTAAAGCGGACCCCGAGTCTCCGGATTGCGTAAAGGAGCGTGTTCCTCATCGGCTCAAGTCGGATCGTCCCGTAACGGTTGAGCATATAGATCGGGAGTCCCTGGAGTTGATCGAGAGCGATATCGAGAGCGCTGTCGGTCAACTTGTCCGGAGCGGACTGGGACCATTGACGGACCCATTTATCCAACTGCCGACTCGGTCCCATCTCGAAAGGACAGACAAGGGATCGGACTCCTTGAGTCGCCATCTGGAGAGCCCATTGGGAAGCGAAGGTCGACTTCCCGGAGCTTGTGTCTCCGGTTACAAGCGTGATCTCTCCGTCTCGGACTCCTCCGAGGACGGAATCGAGATCGGTCCAGCCGGTCGATATTCCTCTCGGATTCGTCTTCCGGAGGTCGGACTTGTATCGCTCCCGGAGCGACTCGATCCGGACGACGGAGTCTCCTCCGGCAGCTTTCGCTTGGTCGATACAACCTCGGACGTCGAAGCGGTCTCCGAGACCCTGGAGCGCTTCGTTTGCGTCCTTGTATCCGGTTGGCCAACTACCGACTCGGACCCGATGAGCTCCGAGCTTCTCGGCCAACGCTGTCGCTCCCTTTCGACCGGCTTCGTCGGAATCATATATGATCACGATGTCATCGCAGGATTCGAGACGGACGTTCCAACTATCGCTCCAACCGGTCTCTCCGGTCGTCGTTGAGATGACGTTCGGGAATCCGGCAACGACGACCGAGATCGCGTCCAGTTCTCCTCCGACGACAAGGAGCGTCGTCGTTGCATCGATCCCGTTCGGAGCGAAAAGAGCGGACTCTCCTCCAGCGATTCGACGAAAGGTCTTCTCCGCTGGAGGGATCGACCGAAGCTTGACGCAAGAGACCGAACTCGGGTCCGGTCGTCCGTCCTTCGACCATGCCGAGAACGTCGGAATGACGAGCCAACCGGGACCGATATCCGGTTCCGGATCGAACTCGGTTCCCGGAATCCTCCGACGAGGTCTCGCTTCGGTTGCGATCGTCCCGTCGGGACTGGACGACCATCCGAGACGATATCGCTCGGCAATCGAGAGCGGAATCTTCCGGCTTTCGAGGTAGCTTCTCGCAGCGGAAGCGAGTTTCGATTCGACGAGAGCGGTCGTCCAGCGCTCAACGTCGGTCGAAGCGGTCGTCGACTTGAGTTCCCGAGTCATCCTCTCGATTGCGACTGTCTCCGAGTCGGCTCCGTTTGAGTCTTGGACCTCGTATTGGAGACCGAGCGCTTTCTTGAGTTGATACTCGTTCCCTCGTTCGTCGCAGCGTTTGCAATGCCAGACGAACGTCTTGAGGTTGACATATAAGTGATCCGGCTTTCCGCAGACGTGACAGTCCGAGACTCCCTCGTTCCCTCGTCGCTTGAGCGGCAGGTTGTTGCGTCTAAAGAAGTCCTCCGGGTTGTCTTGTCTCATCCGACTCTCCTTCTCCGAGCGATAGTCTGGAGAGCGACTCTTTCGACCTCGTCCGCTTTCTCGTCCTTCGGAGCGGAGAGCCATCTCTCCAGCCGCTCAATCTTGAAAGCGTGACTCGTATCCGTATAGCGTCCTTCGACGTGCCATTCCGAGAGCATCAATCCGTCGACAGCGAGCTTGAGTTGATCGACCGAGTATCCGTCTCGGAGACGAGCTCGGACGATTCCGAGTCTCGCAGTTGTGAACTCCGTTCTTTCCGGTCGTCCCGTCTTGTCTCTCCAATAGTGCAACACTTGGAGGACTTCGTCTTCGTCGGGAGCGCTCCGACGAGACTCCGGATCGGAAAGCTGGAACTCGTCTCCGTCCCAGACCGGACGCCCATCTTCGGGCAAAGCTGCCAAGACTGCCTCGATTCCGCCGAACGGGTCCGGACGGTCAAACTCGATCTCGATCATCCGAGCAAGGTCCGACCGTCGGAATCGGACGGTCTTCGCTCCTTTCGAGAATCGAATCTTCGCAGCTAGCCAAACGACCCGAGCTCGGAGACGTGCAACGTTGACGAGTGTTTCGTCCGTCCTTGTCATCGTTGCACCTCAAAAGGGAGTGACGTCGTCGTCATCGAAACCGCTTCCAGATTCCTCTCCGTCCAGCGGAGGGAGCATCGTCTCTCCGTATTCCTCTCGGAGACGAGCGACGTCGGACTTCGTCGGAGGAGCGAAGAAAGCCGCTTCGGTCTTGTCTCGTCGCTCTCCCTTGTATTCTTCCGAGGTCGTCTTGACCGTGATTCGGACGATCCGATCGAGGAGCGCTTCTTCGACCGCTTTCCGGTCTTGAGCGTCGAAGACAGCGGTCGATCCGCAAGCTCGGAGGAAACGGACAAAACGAGGGATCGCTTTCTCGGACAGCCAAAACCGGTTGAATCGGAGAGAACGTCCCTTCGCTGGACTGGCAGGATCGTGGACAGTGAACGTGACTTCGACGAAGGGAGTCCCAGACTTGGAATGGTCCGGGAAAGCCTCCGCAACAAAGACGAGATATTCGCCATCCGGGAGCGACTTCGGAGCGAGCTTGGCGTCCCATTTATGATCGGCAGCGTTGATTAGTGTCATCTTGAGTCCTCGATTGAGAGTTGAGAGAAAGGAATCGTCTTATCCGAGACGACGTCGGGATTGGACGGGAGTCGCTGGAGACTGGACCTCCGTCGGGACTGGAGCGACCTTCTCGGGACTCGGTGCGGAGACGAAGTCCGACGAGTCGCAGTCCTCGGACGCAACCGAGAGATCGGGAAACGAGAAGCGGAGCAAAGACCCGAGCGTCGTTTGTCCGGGAGTCCGAGTATTGACCGTGACAGCTGGCCAACCGGGAGCGGGTTTCGTGATCGCCGTTGAGGTTGCGGAGCTCCAACGGATGAGATGCTGGAGCGACTCTCCGGACCTCCGGACGGTCGCAAGTCCGACAGCGTTGAAATACTGTCCCATGGCGAACGGGAGTTTCTGTCCAGCTAACATCGGGAGCGTTGTCCGAACTTGTTGGTCGTCGGTCCGGTCCTCCGCAAGAAACAAGAAGACCGTTGAGCAAGGCAGCGCTCGTTGTTGACTCCAGACAGCCTCACAGCCGGACGTCAACTGGCCCCATTTCTCGATCGAGAGGTTGACCGCTCCCGAGTCGAAGTCCAGTCGATCCCGAGTCCCGGATTCGACTCCGGCGAGCTTGTTGACCGCTAGACGCTGGAGGTCTGTAAAGCTGTCGACGACGAGCGTCTGAAAGACGAAGGTCTCTCCCTCGATAGTGACTCGGGAAGCCGGTTGTCCGTCGATCTCGGTCGGTTGAGCGAGTTTGACAGCGTCGAAGACCTTTCGGAAGTCCTCCCAGCTTTCGACGAGGACGACCATCGCTTGAGGGTTAGCGGTTTGTATGGACGCAAGACCTTGAGGTTCGGTCAAGACGATCAACGGTCTCGGAGACCGAGCGGCCCATTCCGTCTTTCCGGCTCCGCTTGCTCCGACGATGGCGATCTTGAGGTGTGGCTGTCGCTTGTATGATTCTTGAGCTCGTCCGATTCGCATCTTCTTTCCTTTCGTGTGTGCAACCTTCGTTGCGTTGTGAGTCGTCAAGGAGTCTTGACGGTCAAGTTGTAGACGTCTCCGACAGTTCCGAGTGTCCGTCCTTCGACGTATCGACGGAAAAGCCGATGACGTCCTCCGGAGACCATGACAGACAGATCGACGCATAGGAGCAAAGCCGGTTGTATTGCCAACAAAGAGAAGGCTCTCGGACGAAGCTCGATCCGTGTCTCTGGAGCGCTTCCGAGACGACCTCTCCGAGACTGGGAGACTTCGACGCTTCCCGAATCTTCTCGGAGCTTTCGAGGATTGCGTCTCTCCAACTCCGAATCTTCGTCCCGGAATGATAGAGCTCCCGTCCGAGTCGCTCGATTGACTCCTCGGAGATCAACTCGACCTCTCGTCTATACCAGAAGCCGGAGTCGTCCCGAGCTTGTAAAGCTTCGTGTGTCTCTCCGTACCATTCGCAGTCCGAGAGCTTTCCCGGTTGTCCAGTCGACAGCGCTCCGAGGTCTTCGATCGCTCGGAGAAAGTTGGAAGCGGTCGTCCAGGGAAGACCCGTCGTCTTTGCGAGACGCTTTCCGTCCTTGAGGACTGGGAGCGCTTCCGGAGGCTTTGGAGGTCTCGATTGAATGAGATCGAAGACGACTCCGGAGACCTCGATTCCGTTCTCTCGGAGGAGATAAGCGTATCCGACCGCTTGAGGAGACCGACGATTCTTCTCGATCCAATCTCCCGTCGAAGTCGTCGTTTTGTGCTCAATAATGAAAAGCCGACCGTTTATCCGAGCGACCTTGTCGATCTTCCCAGAATAGGAGATTCGATGAGCTCCTCGTTGAGTTCCGGTCGTCCGAATCCTTGCGGAGAGCGTCCGTTCGTTCTCGATAACCTCCAGCGGCTCGTCTTTCCAGCGCTCGTCATATTGAGCGAGAAGCGTCTTCGCTGTCGCGACGTCCTCCGCTAAGGAGTCCAGGGAGATCGGGTCGATATAAGCGGCAGCGTTGAGACGATCGGTCTCCGCTGCCTCGTGAGCCCGAGCGAGCTCGTTTGCGTGCGTTCGGTCGATCTCCAAGAAAGCCGCTCCGAGACGGTCCTCATCGGGTCCAAAGTATCCCTCCAGTCCGGAGTGAACGAGAGTCCCGAGATCGAGGACTCTTGTCCGTCCGACTGGACGGAGTCCGAATCCGTATCGGAGAAGCCATCGTTGCGGACAAGCTGCCGAAGCTCGTTCCGAGTTCGTGATCGTGTAGGTTCGTTGTGTCATTCCGTCCGTCCGTCGTTGTTGGGTCTCAAGAGTTGTTGATCGTCGTCTCAAACTCGGTCCAGTCGATAAGCTTCCCTCCTTTATCGAATCCGAATCGCTCTCGGTTCGCTCGGAGTATCTCCAAGAAGTTCGGAGGAGGGAGCGGATATCGAGCCGCATCCGCAGGATCGTCCGAGAGGAGCGCTCGGACTGGGCAGAAAAGAATCATCGCGACTTTCCCGAGACTCCGGACGCTCGTCGCTCCTGGTTTCGTTGTGATCCGGTGCAGTTGTTGCCGAGCGTATCCGGTCGCGTCTTCGATGTCTGTCATCGTGATCCCGATCTGGGCTCGTCTCGCTTCGATATTTCTTCGGACGTGATCCATCGTTCCTCCTCTAGTTGACTGGAGCGGTCGGCTCCGTTTTGTGATCCGGATGCGGAGTTCCGGCATCGTGGAAAGAAAGCAGTTCGGAAAAGCGCTTGAACTCCTCAAGGAATCGGTCGGAATACAAGTCGCCAAACCGGGAGAGGAGGTGGAGATATTCGACGAGCTCTCGTCGGTCCGCTTCGGTCTGCTGTCGACGCTGGAGCATCTCGATAAGTAGAACGAGATGAGCGACTCCTCCGCTCAACGGGACTCGAATCTTGAGAGCGACGTCGACGATCTTCTCCAGTTCAACGACCATCTCTCGGACCTTGAGATCGGTCGATTCCGGGAGGAACTGGGACGGACGATGAATGTCGTAACCGTCATTATCCGGGAACGACGTCATGAGGCTTTGGATTCGCTTTCGTGTCATTTGTCCTCGTCGGTTATCGGAGCGAACGTCGCTCCAGAGTTGTCTGATATATCCTTTCTTGTCGTCGTCCGTCAACGCTTATGATCTGGGAGCGGTAGCTCCAAGAGAGAACTGGACGACCGAATCGGAGACGAGTTCCTGGACAGTGATCATCCGGTCTTTCGCGATCTCTGCCAAAGTCGGTTGGACAGCGGACCGATCTCCAAGAACGAGATAATGCAAGACCCGATTCGAGAAGACTTCTCGGGTCCGGTCTTCGTCCAGTCGTCCGACTCCGTCCGAGATGAGGAGGACGTCCTCGGTCGCTCCAAGCGTCGAAATATGGTCAACGAGCGGACGGAAGTCCGTCCCTCCGTAAGCTGTCACTCCGAGCATATAGGAGACGAACTGTCCTCTCTCGGACGGAGTCTCCAGTCCTCCAGCGACTTGTGTCGTTGTCATATTGAACACGCTAGCGGAGACCGCTCGTCCGTTGTCGGCAGCGTGCAAACAAGACGCGACAGCGAACGCTTTGGCTTCGGTCAACGAGTCTTGCATCGATCCGGAGACGTCTAGGGCGACGTGGATCGGTCCTTTCGACTTGCTGCCCATCTCCGCATATTCCCAGCCGAGCGCTTGACCGGAGACGACTCGGACAGTCTGGAGCGCTCGGGTTGAGGGATTCGCAAAGAGAGCGAGCTCGGACGGAATCAATCGACGGAAGTCTCTCGTCGTCGCGATATCGTAAGGCATGACAGACCCTCGAATCCGCTGTCGGACTGGAGAGCTTTTCATCGCAGACAAGAGCCGTCCAATATGAGCGAGAAAGTCCGAGAGCTTCTTCGACGAGCGAACTTGCTCCGCTATCTTGGCAGCGTGCTCATCCGGATTGGAGGAGATCACTTCTCCGACCTCGTCTCCGTAAACGATCGAGAGCGCTTCGCTCGTCTTCTTTGCGTCGACGTTCGCTTGACGGACTTTCGACGCTATCGCTCCTCGGAGCTTCGCAGACTCGGAGGGATTGTCGACGAGACTGTCGACGAACGATTCCAGGTCGGAACTCGGGTCTCCCGGAGCGGAGTCCTTCGACGACTCGAATCCGAGCTTGAGGAGCTTCTTCCGTTCCGCTTCCGCTGTCGCTGTCGCTTGCTCCGTCGAAGCGAAGCTCCGAGTCTCGGTCGTCTTCTTTCCGTTGTTGTCCTTCTCGATTCGGAGTTCGTTTCCGGAGACGGTCAACTTGACGCTGGACGGCTTCCCGGACGAGTCTTTGGAGAAGGTCTCGGACGACTCGTCGGACGACGGAGGAGGCCATCCGAGCGAAGCGAGATACTCCGAGACGACCTCGGTCGCGATCGATGCCGTGATCACGTTGTTCCGAGACGATTCCTGGAGCGCTCTCCAGTCTGGGAGACGATCGAGTTGAGTCGACGCCCAGTCAAGGAGACGTCGAATCGGAGTCCGGTCCGTCTCCTCGTCAACCGAGAGCGAAGGTCGGACGAGACCTCCGAAGATGTCTCGGACGATATACGGTCCCGACGTTCCAGCGACCTCGGAGAGCTTGTCTTCGATGTCTCGGACTGTCCCGAAGTGAGCCCGAGCTCTTTCGTATCTCGCCCGAGTCAACGGATCGAGGTCAAGTCTTACGTTCTTGAGGTCCAGTCTTTCAATCTTCGTTGTCATTCCTCGTCTCCTCGTCTTGAGTCCTCGTCTCTCGTATCCTATCCGGCCCGAGTGTCAACCTATTTGTTCCGAGTGTATCCGTTCCTGATTCAATCGGAGATCAACTCCCGTTCGGAAGTTGTCGCAGTCCCTCGTATGTTTTGAGGATAGGAGATGATCTCATCTCTCTAGTCTCTTGATCATATATATAGGGACTGCGACAGCTTTCGGAGGAGAGTTGATCTCGATTCGAGAGACTCTCTCGGACCGATTAGAGGGACCGAAGTCGCTTGAGCATATCGTCGACGACTTGAGTCCGAGAGTCCTCGACATACTCGATCACCCGTCGAATCTCGGAAGCGTCCTCCGGGTCCGCTGTCGTCTCCAGTTGTCGCAGCGTTGTGAGGTGCGACTTGAGAAGGATCGTCAACGGTTCTTGGACCGCAGCGGAGGACAGTCCGGAGACCGGAGTCATCGAAAACTCGATCTCTCCGGTCGGCTTGATCGTGAGACCTTTCGCTCCGTAGAAATGCATCAACTCGGAGACCTCCAGTTCCAGCGAGATCGCTTCTCCGAGCTCGGGACTTCCGGAGCCGGAGATGATCTCCGAGATGCGTCGACGTTGATCGGGAGTCGTCCA
>Ga0129333_10001883_pt1 | contig 19250 bp, 13 predicted proteins | sample CPB6_08_DNA_FD_94474 | JGI IMG/M metagenome (GOLD analysis project Ga0129333, IMG submission 94474) | Freshwater to marine salinity gradient microbial communities from Chesapeake Bay, USA - CPBay_Sum_0.6_0.8_DNA | ecosystem: Environmental > Aquatic > Marine > Coastal | place: USA: Chesapeake... | reverse complement strand
GAGATTCGTGCGTACAGTATCCGAAGTAATTGATTAATGCAATTTACCGTTCAATTCCGCTCAATTATCATTAGTTATGTCATATTTATTGAGCAATGTAATTAATATCTACAAAGTTTAAAAGTGTGATGTATGTCCTTGTAGCTCAGTGGATAGAGCAACCGCCTCCTAAGCGGTAGGTCGCCGGTTCAACTCCGGCCAAGGACACTAGTAATATTTTTTCAATTGCTGTATTTATTCCTTCCGCCATCAAGTTTTCCCAAAGCACTTTGCCAAATAGCTCTAACACCGTATGCGTAGACTGCGCATATTGAAGCGAGATCACTCAAATCACAGCAACAATTTGATAAAGTAGTTAAGAAGAATGGTTGACAGAAGAGGTCTAAATTCAATTATGGAAAATCAAGAAAAGAGTGAATTAAATCGAAGATATTCTCAAGCAATAGATCCATCTACGCCCTTGGCAAGTTTGGCGGACTTAGCTGGAGATCCAAATAAATACATACGCATCGGTGTCGCAGAAAATCCTTCCACTCCAATACCTTTACTAATTTCTTTGGCACAAGGTAAAAACATTGATGTTCGGGCTGCAGCCACACAAAATCCGAATTTGCCAGTAGATATTTTGATAACTTTTGCAAACGATCAAAATGCTAACGTGCGAACTGGCGTTGCAGGAAATCCATCTACACCAACAGATGTGCTGCATGTCTTGTATAAAGATAAAGATTCTTTTGTGCGAAGTGCTGTTGCAGGAAATCCAGCTACGCCCTCAGAATTGCTAGATGTACTGGCCAAAGATTTCGATGATAGAGTTCGAGGATCTCTTGCTCGGAACCCTTCAGCTTCTGTGAAAATACTTAAAAATTTAGCAAATGACGACTATACATATGTTAGAAGCCAAGTTGCAGGGAATACATCTACGCCAGGCGATCTTTTGAAGGTTTTGGCCGAAGATGAGGATGAATATGTGCGGGACTCCGTCGCCAAGAACCCTTCTTTATCTCATGAAACTTTATCTCTCATTCGCCAGGTTGATGATGATGTAGAAGTGGCGAGTAATCCAGCTACTCCCCTCGATCAGCTCAAAGGTCTGGCAAATAGTGATTTCCAAGATGTGCGCGCAGCCGTTGCAAAAAACGAAGCCACACCGCGAGATCTACTCGTAACATTAGCTGAGGATGAATCCGAGCATGTGCGAGTCGCGGTAGCCGAAAACCCCATGGCGTCACTAGATCTACTCGCAATATTGGCTGAGGACGAGTCCGAGTACGTGAGAGGTGCTGTTGCGGAAAATCCCTCAACTCCACAAGATTTGCTAAAAATTCTGCTGGAAGATCATGATGATTATGTGAGAATTCGCGCCGAAGAAACTTAGATCCAAGAGTAGGTCTCGGGTTTTCATTAAATTTAGCATGGGTAAGGTCAATTACTTCAGGCCAAGAATTACCATAACTTTCCCACAAACAAGTTGGTCCTACTTGAACAAGTTGGAGAGTATCTATTCAGATTTACGCGTGAAAACCATTTCTTTTTCGAGAAAGTGAAGAAATCTCGGCTTTGAGCACCCGCCTCCTAAGCGGTAGGTCGCAGGTTCAACTCCCGCCTAGGACACGTTTTGTGAATCGAATGGTTAGATTGTTATACCGATGAAGAGGAGCTTGAAGTGCCAGATCTTGTACCTGAATTTGATACATGGGAAGCTTTTAATGAATTCCTGTCAGAAGCCACATCGACTGAATTACATTCTCTAGCGGTAAAGCACGCGGATTGTTGGAGTAATCAAGAACTCTGCGAAGAAGAGCAAATGCTCTGGGACGAAGGAGACTACTTACTCGAAGTAATTTTTATGCGAGTAGTAGGGGCTCAAAATGTAAGTGAAGAGACTCTGAAATATATTCTCGAATGCGGCTCACCAAATACCGAGTGGCGTGCAGCTTTATCAAGCGCAATAATGTCGAGCCCTGCAGTCTCAAGCGAAATCCTCACATTAATTCCAGTGGATGACTATGTGAATGATGGCGAGGTCGCTTTTTCAATGTTTTTCCACCGGCTAGCAAACCTTGATGTAATTTCTCATATTGCATTGGAAGGTTTGGGTATTAGCGACATACTTGACCGAGTGGCCGCAGAAAAGTTTGGCGGGGTTGGGTTAGAAACCGATTGGCCTACACGAAATAAGTTTCGACAAGAAGTTCTCCTCAGAATGCAGACAAAATGGGAAGAAGTCTCGATGGAGGGAAGAGATCCTTCTCAGAACGAGATCGAAAGTATTCCTGAAGTAATTACTTATCTTTTAACTCAATCATCCGGTTGATTCAGTTGCCCCCTAAACGATAGAAAAGAAAACCCAGCACATATTGCTGAAAGTCCCAACCATCCACACTTCCACGAAGTTCGTTTGAATTCGTAATCCACACCCTTCACAATGACTTGGACTTTCTCTATTATCGGCATGTGGCAAAAACAATCAATGTCGCACTAAACGGCGAAAAGGCTGTTTTCGGTTTTAAGCCAATTGATCGGTCCGCACTCTATGGACGCCGCCGCCGTGTTGCTTTTGATACCGAGGGAAATGAATGTTCTCGGGCTTCGCTTCTTACAGATGGTTCTCTCCTATTACAAAGTGGTATGACCGCACAGGGATATTTTCTTGGCGATGGCACTTGGATTCCTCAATCTGATCTCACTGCACAAACACTTGATGGGAAAGAGGCAAAGCTTTTTCCTTCAACAGTTGGTGTTGAGGTTGAACTTAAAGAGGTTTCAGCAGCAGAAGCCCTATCAATTTCATTTTCTAATACATACGCTCTTGAAGCCGAGGAGATTTCTCCCAAATTAAAGGAGGCTCTCGAATCTGGAAAAATATTTTCCTTCCCGTTCAATGTGAAAGATGATTACAATATCGAAATTGGTATTTTGGTTGGGAATGATGTTGGATATTTTGCACTTATTGGAGATAAGGTAGAGCACGAATTTTGCAATCTAGAAAATATCGCTCAGGTCACCGATGAATCAACCGATAATTCAACCGACGATTTAGATTTCGAGATGTTCTAAAATGCGAATACATCTTTCAAATGCGACAGCACGAAACGCCACGGTGGTGGCCGTAGGAGTCAAAGTTGATGAAAAAACTGTACCTGCTAAAGATGGAAAACCAGTTTCCTTTAAGCGCTATATCGCAGCAGGAGAGGGCAAACTTCACACCCACTTGGCCAAACAATTAGGTGATGATTACGGACAAGCACTCATTAATGGAGATCCCGAAATAGATTTGGAGACTGTGGGGAGAACTATTGATGGAACCACTGCGGTACTCATGGATAAGGAAGGGAATCCCCTTTACTGTGCTCCAGAGATATACGAAATTATTTATGGCCCAGACGGAAAAGAAATCGATCGCAAGACTCCGGTTGACACTTCGCCAAATGTCAACGAAGAGATTCCATTAAAGTGGACGGGACGCACAATTCCACGAGCAGACTTGATTCGAAAATACGCGATAAAGAGATCGATGCAGATAAAGCATGCCGATGGCGTTACCTTTGATTTCTTGCATTCAATTGCAAAGGAGTTAGATGAAAAAGATTGCGTCATGCTTCTTTCCGCCGGCCAAGATGGGAAAAGCCCACTAGTCTTCCAAACTAACGGCACCCCGTATAGGGGTTTCCTTGAAGGTCGCGTGAAGGATGATGGTTTTCTTCTCCTTCTCCACCTGAGCAATATGGAATTGAAGAAACCAATATGAGCAACAAATTGGGCAAAGCAACTTACAGTGCCGTAGGAAGTTATGTAAATTCAGAAATTATTCAACTCCTAAGTTCGTATAGAAAAACTGTAGCTTCATACATCCCCGCAGGACCTGAGGAAATTGATAGAAGATTAGGAATACCATTGCTTGTATCGCCAAAGTTAGATGGTGAACTTTGGTATCTGCTGCACGATAAGTCATGGTTATTGGTAGCTCCCAATGGCCGCACAATTGAAGGTTCCATTGAAATCCTTGAGCAGGCGAATTCTCTAAACTTGGATAACTCAAGTATTTATGCCGGGGAACTTCATATTCAATCCGATACAAGATCACGTATCGGTGATTTGGCGAAAGCTTTAGGCGAAGGCGAAAAACTGGATACGAAAAAGCTTGCATTTGGCGTATTCGATTTAGTGTCATCTTCAGACTTAACCGCTGCAGGTACCGCTTATTCACTTCGATACGAAAAAATTAGGCAACTACCAGCACATGGAAATCTCTTTGTTGTTCCGACTGAAAAAACGACAAACGCAGATCTTGTTCACTCACAATTCGAGAATTGGGTTGGCAACAAACAACTTGAGGGAATTATTGCAAGATCTGACGATGCCCGTACTTACAAGATTAAGCCAAGTGTTGAGTTTGATGCTGCAATTCTAGGATTTACGGAAAAGAGAGTCGAAGGAGGTGAGTTTGTAGTCCGCTCTGTATTGGTTGGGCTGCAAGTTGACTCCGAAAATTGGATTCCGATAGCGGTGGTGGGAAATATCGGAGATGACACCTTTAGAAAAGAAATTTATCATCTTCTCAAGCCAGCGGTTATACCTAGTTCGTACAGAAAGACCAGCAATAGTTCGGGCGTTATGTACCAATTTGTTCAACCTCGCATAGTGGCCGAATTCAAGGCTATTGATCTTCAAATGGAGGATGCCTCGGGCAGGAAGATAAAAGATCCAAAACTTGAGTTAAAAGATAGGTCATGGAGAGTGAGTGGCTGGACTAACAGTGTCGCCGTTCACAATGCAGTGTTGCTCCGCTTGCGTACGGATAAAACTGCAACTATCGATGATGTGGGTTGGAACCAGATAACCCGATTACTACCCATTGAAACTTCGACCGATGGACTAGCGGTGGGGAAAAGTGAAGTTATTGATCGCCGAGTATGGACTAAAGATGATGCCGTAAGGAAGCTCGTTGTTTGGAAAACTAATAAGGAAAGTATTGGTTATTCTAATTACGTTGTTCATTGGACTGATTACTCACCGAGCCGGAAGGCTCCTCTAGCACGTGAAGTGCGATTGGCGCCTAATGAAAAAGCGGCACAGAAAATTGCCGAAGACATGATTACCGAAAATATTAAAAAAGGTTGGGTAGAGACAAAGTGACCGCCTCCAGGCAAAGATGAAATTTTATGATTCGAAACTCTTAGTTTCACCGCGAGACTTAATAGCAGAACTTGAGTGCGGTCACCGTCTTCACTTAGAGTGGGCAGTCTTGAAAGGCTTACTTCCAGAGCCAGAAAGAGTTAAAAACGAAGAGTTAGAACTTCTAATCAAACATGGTGTTGCTCACGAAGCAGATCTTGCCAACAAGTTAGCTGCAAAAAATAATTTCAGAAAGATTCCTAGCACGTTTGAAGATAAGGAATTAATCGAAAGTGCTTTTAAAAAGACTTTGCAAGCTATGGATGAGGGCGCAGAAACGATCTATACCCCAACGCTTTTTAACGGAGATTTTGTTGGATACCCAGACTTTCTCATCAAGTCGCGCGATTCGCACGGAAATGAACTAAAAGATGACAGCGGAAGATTTGTTTATGACCCGGTTGATGCAAAGTCAGCACGAAGCGAGAAGCGTGCAGCGGTACTCCAGGTTGCGGCATATGCATTCGCGATGACGAAAATGGGGCTTCCTCGCCCTAACAAAATTCACTTATGGCTTGCCAATGATAAGCAGTGGAGTACAAATGCGTCTGACGTCATAGATTTAGGAGAACTTTTTTACAGTCGAGCCGTTGAAAGAATTAAGAGTTTTAATGAGTTGGCTAGCCAAGACTGGGATGCTCCACGGGAGTCTTGTTCGAGATGTCGATGGGAAGCTCATTGCGATAGAGGAAGAAGAGAAGCAGACGATCTTTCGATAATTCAAGGCATTCGATCCACGACGAGATTAGCTCTAATCGATGTTGGCATAAAGACACTGAGTGATATGGCTAATGCCGAAGTGCACCTCCGTACTTCAGGAAGAAAAGAAATTGCCCAAGAGACTTTTGAAAATCTACGAGCCCAGGCAGATATTCAACTAAGAGGCCGAGAAGTGTCAAATGGGATTCCGATATACGAAGTACGAGAGAAAGTTGGATTCGGTCTAATCCCACAACCTTCACCGGGAGACATTTGGTTTGATATGGAAGGTGATCCTTACGCTGAAAGTGGCGAAGGCCTGGAATATATGTTCGGATATGTTTTTAGAGATGGCGAAAAATTTGTCTTTAACACATTTGACGCTGAAGATAGATTTGAAGAAAGAGTTGCGTTTGGAGAGTTCATAGATTTTGTTAATGCTCGCCGAACCACTTTTCCTCAAATGCACATTTATCATTATGCATCGTACGAACCGACAGCTTTGCTGCGACTAGCACAGCGACATGGATTCATGGAATATGAAGTTGATAGATTGGTAAGGGAAGGTGTTTTCGTTGATCTCTACTCAATAGTGCGCAAAACACTACGATTTTCAACAGAGTCACTCTCTATTAAAAAGATTGAGCCTGTCTTCTACGAAGGAAACCGAGACAAGAAAGTTTCTTCTTCAATTGGCAGTGTGGTTGCTTTCGAAGAAGCACTCGCCGAGCTGCGTAATGGGAATCGCCCTAGTTTTGAAAAGATTCTTCACGAAATTAAGGCCTACAACGAAGATGATTGCCGCTCGACTCAGCGATTAGATCAATGGCTCCGTGAGCAAGCGAAGTTAAACAATGTCGATTTAGCGGAGGCCAAAGTTGCCGCTGAGGAGAAATGGAAAGATGAAGAAGATGGACCAAAAGAGCCAATAGCGCTTCAGCTTCTAAAGGAAATTCCTATAAAGCGCGAGGAGAGAACTGAAGTTCAGCAAGGCAAAGCTATGGTAGCTGCAGCTATCGAATATCACCGTAGGGAAGATCGACCAGCTTGGTGGGCTATATTTGAAAAAGCGACAAGCGAACTTTTTGAATTAGAGAACGCTAACGATGTTGTCTTTCCTAAGAAAGTTGAATGCACTGATTGGCATGTAGAAGGAAGGAAACTCCCTAGAAGACAGATTACTTTTTATGCAAATGACGGCATAGATTTAAGGCATATCATAGATTTTGAACATATCCCTCAGGCTCTTTATGAATTTGCTCCAAATGGCTTCAAGGTCGTTTCCGGTTCTACTCGCGGTTTTCGAGAAGTGCAGATTATTGAACTAGAGGCCGATAAGGTCATAGTCGAAGAGCGAGCAAGTAAGTTGGGTACATGGAATGAATCTCCATTTGTTCTCTTGCCTGGCGCGCCAATTCCAACATTCGTAATTCAGAAAATTCTTAGGCAAGTAATTGGACAAGGAATTATCGAAGCAGAGATGCTCGGAAAAAATCCCTTCTCTCTCGCTGCTCATAACGACATACTTCTAAGGCGTTTGCCTCGCCAAAAGTCAGGACTACTTCCACAGGGTTTGAATGATGTGGAGAGCGTTACTCAAGCCCTAATCGACAGCGACTTTAGCTATGTTGCAGTACAGGGACCGCCTGGTACCGGAAAGACCTATGTCGGTGCAAATGTAATCGTCAATCTTGTTCATCTTGGTTGGCGAATTGGCGTTGTTGCACAGTCACATGCGGTCATTGAGAATCTTTTAAATAGTGTTAGAAAAATTGATGCCACTATTCCAATAGCCAAAAAAGGACAGTCTTCTAAAAATCGACCTAGTTATCATGTTGACGATGTGGGCGATTGGGCAATAACTCAACAAGGCGGATATGTAATTGGTGGCACGACATGGAACTACGCCTCCGCTGGGCTTAGATCGCTAGGCCTTGATCTAATGGTTATTGATGAAGCGGGTCAATATTCGTTAGCTAACTCTTTAGTTTCACTCTCCTGTGCAAGTCGTGCTCTATTGCTAGGAGATCCACAACAACTTCCTCATGTAAGTCAAGGAAAACACCCTGAACCAATTGATAACTCAGTTCTCAAACATGTTCTAGGCGAGAACAAGACCATTCCATCGTCTTTGGGATATTTCCTTTCTAGGACATACCGCCTTCATCCCAAACTGGCAGAGCCGGTCTCAAGATTGCAATACGAAGATCGACTATCGGCAGACAAAAGATGTTCAAATCGCAAACTAATAGATATTTCACCCGGTCTGCACGTCCTCGATGTAGCGCACTCAGGTAACACAACTAGATCAATCGAGGAAGTTTCAGTCATAGTGGAGAGAATAAAAAATATAATTGGTCTTCTTTGGATTGACACTGACGCAACGGGGACTCCGATGAAAGAAAGAGAAATAGAGCAAAAAGATATCCTGGTAATTGCTGCCTACAACAATCAAGTAAGACTTATAAAGCAACATCTCTCAAATGAAGGTTTATCAAATATAAAAGTTGGAACTATAGACAAATTCCAGGGCCAAGAGGCTGCAGTAGTTTTCATTTCAATGGCTACTTCTTCAAGCGAAGACTTACCCCGCGGTATTGAATTTCTACTCTCTCCAAATAGACTAAATGTCGCGATTTCGCGAGCCCAATGGGCCTGTTTCCTTATCCGCTCACCCGAACTAACAGTAATGGAGCCAAGTTCTGCCGATGGCATGGTGATGCTTGGAAAATTCATTACCCTTTGCAAGGAAGATAGTCGAAATGGTTCAAAAGGCAGGTAGCTACGCAGTCTATAGTTTCTAAAGTACGATACGCCCTAGGGGGACAAGATGACTTTTTCCAATTATGAGTCTGAGGACCATTGGAAAGAAGTTGTTTGGGAGCACTTGGGTAACCTCAAGAATTGGATCCGTGCCTATAAGCCAAATTTAGGCCAGACATTTACGTTTGCAGAGTGCAATACAAAACGAAGGAATCACTATTGGGTTGAGGTAACAGGGCGAAGCAACTATGAATACCTTGAGCCAGGTTTAGAAGACAACGATTTTCGACACTTTTACTGCGAAATACCTTTCGAGAAATCGGAATTGATATTTATCACGACTGCAATCGGTGATGACTGTCCCAAGTGCATTGCTTTGGATGAAGATGATCAAGATGAATGCGAATGGTGCGAAGGTGGTCGATATTTCCAAGTTGAACTTTTTGGACTATTGTCTGCGGAGAGTGCTGATAAAGCATGGGAAATGGCTTTTGATTTAGATAATCGCTGAAGGCCTGTAGCGAAGCTGGTGAAAGTCAGTGGAATCTAACTAAAAAATCAAACTAAGATCTTCGGTCCAGCCCTTTATGAGAAGTTGACCCACCTCATCTGGAAATAAAATTCCTTTGCCTTCAAGCTTACTTCGACTTTCAGAATCAAGCCCAGGCATCCAGTATAAAGCAGTTCTAACTAACGGAGATTCGGAGTTCATCTCCTCATTGACCTTTGACCGACCAAACTTGAACTCTTCAATCATTCGGAAACAGACTAAAATTTTTCCAAAATACTCACTGCTTGCAAGGTTATCTCGGGAAGACTCCATCGCACCCTGAGACGTACCAAGATATAGATCTGCAACCTTAACCAAATTCCGGAGTGACTTTGGCGCACCTTCACTCAGTGGACCAACTAAGTCATCTTCGGACCAATCTTCAAATACTTCCGATGTGGCAAACCAGGACTTGCCTACGAGGGGACCGCAAACTCCAATTTCTTCAATGTCCATTCCACCAGCGCTAGGTGTTTGACAGTAAGAAATAGAAATATCATAGATGCCATACTTACAAATGGAGTCAAGAACGTAAAGATCAGAGTTCGCATTTACAATTAAGGCAAGTCCAATCCATTCGGAACCCCACATTGGAATAATGGAATCGGCGACATAGTGCAAGAGACGAGTCGACAAAATTGGGGATACCGCAATACTCGACATATAACTATTTGAAGAAGCGTTCCAACCAATCATGGACCTGAGTACGTTTCTTGGAATAAAAGGTGATAAGAAATATCCATTATTATTTATTGCATTAGTCCAACCCACATAATCCTCAAGCAACTCAGAGTTTCCAAATGATCCAAAGTCTTCCATGGACTTAGATAACTCATCGAAAATCAATTGAAATGTGGAGGCTGACCTTGCGGTTGGCAAATCCCAGTCAAATAATAATTCTGTTGTGGGAGGTAATGTGTGGTAGTGAATCTCATCAAAAGCATCAAACAGATCTTCACCTTCGAAGTCCTCAAGCAAATCAATGAGTTGCTCTTTCATCTTATTCAATAAAGATTCAACTTCTTTGTGTCTCTTGAAAGCTTGAGTTTCATCAAAATTAACGAATGTATCGCGCAATTGTCTAGCAAGACTAGAACCTCGAGATTCAGCATCCACAAGAGTTTCGAGTAAGTCGAAATTTTTCTCATCAAGTAAGAAATCAGGAGTGCGAGGATTCTCAATTACAGCGGTCCTTACTGATGCCTCCAGATCTTGGACCAAAATTTCTAAAGTCTCAGTAGGGGTGCTCGGGTTCCCAGCCACTGCTCTCCTTACGAGCGGTTCGTTATTATTAGCAAGATTCTCTAAGTCTTTAGTCGGCGTAGCTAAATCAGCAGCAATAGATATTAACTCTTGCAGGAAGCTCTCACTCACAGCAATAATTTAATCCAAGCTTCCGATATCGGTCTAGTAGATGATAGAGCCCCTATTGACTTCGGAATAGACCCTGGGTACTTTTTAGTCAGGAAGCTGATTGTCTCTAGCAATCTATCTGCGGTGTTTCGCCGCAGTTGAATTAATGGAAGACAATCGTCACCGGATCCCGATGGCACAATTCACGTTCACCCCGGCCTAGGTCTAAGCGCGTAACCGCTGAATGGATTCTGCGAATCCGTTTACTTACTTACCTAGGCCGGGTGAACGTGAGACAGTGATCGGAACCGATCATAGGTGGGAGGTAGAGACAATCAGCATCCGGTAACTTCAGTAGAGAATGGAAGATAATTGAAACTGTTTAGGCGATTTTCCGATAAGAGCAACTCAAACACTCAAAGTGGAGACTTTTCTCGCCTAAGACTTCTTAACTATATTGAATGCAGGAAGTGGATTCAGCATGGAAACGGCTTCATAGAAATTTCAGATATTTGTGCTTTTGCACTCGTTCTTGACAAGGATGAGAGTCCGATCATTTATGTGCGTGAGAGAGAGCCGGTAGAGGATGGACCATGGAGCAATAGTCCTTGGATAGCCCACAAACAAAGGTCCATAGAAGTAGCTCAAAAGGTAATGTCGGATCTAATCAATGTAAGAAGTTCAAGTGGAGAATTCGAAACAAATTTAACAATTGCTGCTTCGCGAGCAACAGAATTGGGACTTCTAAGATATCCATTAAATACCAAAGGCCTAGGCGTTTGGCGCTACGGATTCGTTCCGATTGACCTGGATTCAAGATTTAACCTGGATGAATGGAGCGACGAGGTAGACGTAAGTGACATTATCTTTTCAATTGGTGTAGAAATTGATGAGCGTCTTCAAAGTGGATGGATTCCGTCAAGTAAGGCAAATTGGGATTGGATTGCTTATTATTTTCAATCGTCGCCATTACAAGCAGGTTTTTTTGGTTCCTACAAATTCATCCTTAAGAAATTGACTGAAATTGTGGAGAATGGAAAAGATGGTCTTTCGGAAGAACTCCATATCAGTGCCTGCGCAACCCTGGGTTGGGGTTTTGGAAATATTGACGCTAGAGCATCTGTTGCATCGGATAAAGTAACGCTGAAGGACCAAGATGACCGCAAGATATTTGCTGCTGACGACATCCAATGCGATTTTATCTTTATAGATAATGAAACTAATGTTAAGAGTTACCCAAGAAATCTTCCTTTAAGTATGGAATACGTAAGTTCTTTACCCGGCTTTAGTGGAATGCCTTTGCCTTCAATGGAAACTCTTCAGTATTTGATGAGAAAAGGATTTAGATTCGTCAACTCTTTAAATGGAAAGGCCGCAGTCGTTTTTAAGGCCGCGTCATTAATGCAGAGCATCTTACGTCAAGGTTGGAACGAAAATTCTAAGTCAGAGAAACAACTTTTAACGACTCGATTTTGCTATGAGGGGTCTGATCTGGCCCGACTCAATAATTCAGCTAGGGCAGTAATACTTGGATCAAAGGATGATCGGGATAACTATCTTCCTAGTGAGAACATAATTAAATACGAGAACCTTCTCGGTGTCTATCTTGAGAATTTTCGCGAATTTCTTAAAGATGAAGGAAGACCTTTTGGTAGCAAAGTTAATCCACTCTCAACACACTACTTTTTGCAATGTTTTATCGCGGCAAAGTTAGATATACCTTGGAACAATGTACTTGCCTTGACTGTGGCAGACTCTTCAAATCTAGTTTTAAGAAATGAATCCTGGAATTACCTTAAGGATAATCCTGGTCAATTCATGTTTCTAAGTAAGGACACGTTACAGGAACTTCTAAGTGCAGCAAGCTTTGATGTGCTCAAATCCTTGATCACAGTTGCAAGAAAAGAGATCGAATCTAATGGTTATAAATACAATAATTTGTTAGGCCCGGCCTTGGATGTTTGGGTCTCTAGCAAAACTGCTAATTCAGAATTTAGAGAACGAGAATTCCTCGTAGTAACTGAATTGATTCTTGCAGAGCCAAAGCGGGACCTAAATAAGTATTACCGGCCAGGAAATGAGTTCAAAATTGACCTCTCTATGCTTCTACGAGCTATTCATTTCAACCAACGAGAATTGGAAATAAATCTGTTAGAGAGTTTTCTAAAGACTCACTCGGAATTTGACTTTTTCTATTCATTTCTTCTGCAAGATTTGCCGGAGTTTTTTGGTGTGAAGCAAACCGAACTTTTTCCTATCGGATTCTTGGATATAAATGAAATACTAGAAGGACGATTAGACAAATTGTTAAGTGACTTTTTCACAAGAAAGATTCATAAACATTATGATGCCGAGGCTCGGCTTCGAGTAATTGAAGAGTTCTTGAACTGTAACAAAAGAGGTTCCTTCCAACTAGTCGCAGACACTCTTCCGGGACTTGATGTAAGCACTCGAGTAAAACTTCTTGAATCAATGTTTAAATCCGATGCATCGGGTGAGTTTGCGCTGACCTACACAAGAGACATCGTCTCAAAGGATCAAGAAGGTAAATTGATGGAAATCATCGGAGTATTAGCGCATCAAGATTTCGAATTTTTCTGGAGAAGGTCTGGTGAGAGATTTCTGAAGACTCTTTACGGTTGGGTCGGCTTCAAGTCATTTTTGTGGACGAAAATTGACGAAATACCCTCCTCTTTCCTCGAAGAGGTTTTTAAAGATTATGACTTTGCAGAGGAATTTTTGGCTTATCCATCGACGAAGGAAATCGTGCGAATGACCCCGAAGCAAACCGATGTCTTAACACGGGTCATAAAGGGAAGCAGGCAGTTGCGCATGGAGGAGAGGACTATTTTTGGTCTTGTTAAAGCTCCAAGTGCGGAATTAAATCAAGCAGGAATTGATTACATAAAAACACACCAATTAATGGGAGAATTCTGGCTCTATCTCCTTGAAAGCAACCTTCCCGTATGTGTCAAAGAGGGAGGTTCTTACCTAAGAGATAAAAAAGCAGACAAGAATTATCTCGAAATGCTTTTGTCTGCTTTAGATAGCGATAATGAGACTGCTCGAGAAATTGCTCTTGAACTCGTGCACGAAATTAAGGACGTTGAAAAGTTGGCGCGGGTTTTAGAGTCTCTCCTAGAAAACCGTAATATTGATACTTGGCCAACGGTTTACAAAAACCTTGGTCTAATCAAAGATTTAGAGCGAGTTCCAGAATTCTCGAACACAGTATTCCTGACATTACGTCAAGCAAGACGAGAAAAAGAAGAGATGAAAAGTTTGGTCGATCAACTAGAGACAGACATTACAAAGATAATAGGCGATTCGACTCTTCTCTACATGACAAGAAGCTCAGTAGCAAGAGACCGTGAATGGGCACTTAAGAAAGTAGCCCTAGGGGAATTCTCGCACAAGGATTTGAAGGTCGAACATGCTTGGAGCGATAAAAATGTTTGAAAGAGTGGCTCGACCTACACACACCCAAGTACGCCAAGAGGCTAATTGTCTCGGATTGGATTTAGGAGTAGATCTAAATCGTGATCCAGTTTATTTATCAGGAGAAGTAGTTCCTTCTGCGACTTTTGCTAGAGCCATGCTCGTATTAGGGAAAGTCGTTCGAACGATAAAACCTGCTCCAAAAGACCACTCTGCTTATCAACGTTGGGTTGAGGGAGAATATTTAAAACTCCTTGCAATCAAGGAACCCACACTGAATAGTCAATTAGCTTCCCTGGATGAACGGTCCACTACCCTTAAGGAAAAACGCGACAAAATCAAGGAGCAGTTACTCCCCTTAATGTCGCTAGTCGAAAAGAGGAAGCATAATTTCTTCAATTGGCTTTATAAGAATGATCGAGAAGCGTGGATAGTTTTGGATCCGATTGTAAGTGTCCAAAATGACGGGACATTTTTTGAAGCATTTTCGGGCGATGAGTCAATTTATGCCCGCGTTTTCTTGCCCAGTGCGGCAGTAAAGTCTCAAGATAAGCCCAGTCTTGGAACAACTAATATCGATTTTTCTGCATTACTTGAACGCGAGTTGCAACGAGTAAGAAGTTACCGCCCGCTGAGCCTTAATATTGGTTTGAAAAAAGTTGATTTCAAAACTGCGGCCGCAACTGTTGAAGAAGAAAAGATTCCTTTGCCTGAGAGCTGGGTTCTTGGCCTTGTTGAGGTTCAGTCGGCACTAAGTCTCGCATCGATTACTTTTGAGATGTCCTCACAAGCCTTGGCAGAAATAATTGCAAAATTAGAATCAGAAAAAGAGAAACATGGACCAAGAGCGCTTCGATTTGATTTAGTTCCAAATTCTCCAATTCAAATAGTTATAGAACCATGGGGATATATTTATAGTGATGATTGGTGCCAATATGAAGGAAGAAAAACGGAAAGTGTAAGAATTTGGGGTCGCAGACGCTTAAGTGTTTTAAAGGATATTTTAGTAGATACGGACGTTGTGTCAGTGCGCTTTCTCGGCTCAGGAATGCCTTCATTTTGGTCAGTAGTCAAAGATGGCGTGGAACTTACAATCGGACTCTCTGGTTGGAATTCAAATGACTGGGCATCAAAAGCAAAGTTCTCCGCGTTTGTCCCCACTGCGAAAGTTGCGAAAGAATCGTTACCAGAGGCATTGAAGTTAATTCAACAGAGGGGCTTTCTTACAAACCAAGAGTTATCTACAGAACTTGGGGTCACCGCACAAGCCGCTTCGGCAATTCTGCAGAAACTGTGCTTGCAAGGCAAAGTCATGTATGACGCTAGCAAACTTGCCTATCGATTCAGAGACTTATTTCCAACTTTAGATTTCTATAAGGAAAGTGAAAGTTCTAGACAACAGTCTGCGGGAATCGCTCTTGTCCGAGGTAAGAAGTTGAAGTTGGACAGCGTCGAAGAAGTGGGAGAAATTAAATACCTTTCTGGAAGCGTCGCTTCCGGAGGAATGACTCATTTGCCGAAAGTAGAGCTGGATTTAGACGGTAGACCGAAATTTGCTCAGTGCACTTGCGCTTTTTTCAATTACAACAGATTACGTCAGGGTCCATGCGAGCACATGATTGCTTTGATTTTATCCGTGGAGCCATCATGACTTCTATGCAAGATCTTAGAAAGAGAGTCGAAGAGATCGGCAGGGCAGGCGCGATTCTTGAAGAAATGATCAAAATGGGTTTTATTGATGAAAACGACCTTCGTTCAAGTGGTGTATCAAAGGCTGATGTTAAAAAAACACTCGAAGCCTTACATCCAATCGAAAAAGAGATATTTGATGTCGAGAGTAAAGTATTAGAAAAGAAGCAGCATTTTGCTTATTTAGTACAAGAGGTACGTCGCGAAAGAATTGAACAAGTAAAGGCAAGGAGGGAAGAGAGAAAAAGACAGAAAGCTGAAGAGTCTGAAAAGCGACAAGCCCAATGGAAACTTAGGCTTAAAGGTGAAGCCATTTTTCTAGGCGAAGGAGTGTCTTCAAGACTTCGATTCGACGGAGGTGATGAGGCGTCTCTCAGAAGTAAGGCACTTCCAATCTTTCGTAGCGCTAATGAATTAGCCGATGCGATGGGCTACACGGTTGAGGATTTAGTTTGGCTTTGTTACGAACGTGGAGTTGCTGAAGTGGATCACTATTCGCGCTTTGAAATTCCGAAACGTTCCGGCGGTAAGCGGTTAATTTCCTCTCCAAAACCGAAAATGCGTAAAGCGCAACTTTGGATTCAAGAAAACATCTTGTTGCTCCTACAGCCATCGGACTACGCCTCGGCTTTTAGGCCCGACATTTCTATTGTAGATAACGCTAAGAAGCATTGCGATAAGAAAGTAATTGTAAAGATGGATCTGAAAGATTTTTTTCCATCAATCACCTTTCCCAGAGTTAGAGGATATTTTGAATCCCTTGGTTACAATCCCGGAATATCTTCAATCCTTGCTCTTCTCTGCACCGATGCACCAAGAGTTCGAGTTACCTTTAGAGGGGAATCACAGATTGTCGCCACAGGGCCTCGCGGATTACCGCAAGGAGCTTGCACTTCACCAGCCCTAGCCAACTTAATCGCGTCGCGATTAGATGCAAGGCTTGCCGGTTTAGCATTAAATCGAAGTGAAAGGTGGGTCTATACGCGATATGCAGATGATCTAACTTTCTCTACAAATAGTCCTGCGCCGGAGGTCGGGACCCTAATTTCTGCAATTAGTAAAGTCGCCGCCGATGAGAAATTCGAGATTAACTTAAGAAAAACAAGAGTCATGCGGTCTCCACATAGACAAAAAGTGACCGGCTTAATCGTTGGCGAAGAAGTTCGCATCCCCAAGGAAAACATAAAGAAGATGAGGGCCCTATTTCACAGAATCGAGACTGCCGGAAAAGAAAAAGTTACCGTTGAGATGGGTAAAGACGCTTTATGTGTTGCGCGTGGCTATCTTGCGTATATGCATATGGTGCAACCAAAGTTAGCCATGAAGTATCGACGAAAATATTCCTGGCTAAATGACAGAGTTTGAGAAATTAATGAGAACTAATGAGTTGTCGATGGAATTGTCCTCGAAGTTGATGAATCAAATCTGTGGAATAACCCAATTGGCGCATGGAGTCAACTAAATACTCTTGTGATTCCGATGAAGGGTTGTGCGCTTGAAACAAAAGAAGCCAAGATAAGCTCTGTAATTTCCGGAGTGTAGCTAAATCCTCATTTTCATTTGCTAAAGCGATAGCTAGTTGCAACTCACTCCAACTCATGTTGGAAACTATGGTAAAAGGAGCTAAGGGTTCGCCTATTCGGGAAAAGACCGTAGCCTCACCCCAGCGTGGGTATTCGTCAGCCAGATTTATCTGATTTGCAAAAGTTTTCGTCAACCCAATATTTTCTGCCGCGTTTTCCTCCAGAAAAAGTAAAATTCGCGGAACAAGAATATTGTTATTTTCCTCATCCCTATTTGCAAAAATAAAGGATCGGTAAGTTCCTGGCAAAATATTCTTTATCGTTACTAGTGATTGATTGGAATCTTTACCTTCGCCAGTTTCCCCAAAGATGAGAAGTCCATCTGAATTGGATTCACTTGAAAAAACGGGATGAATTCCGGCATTAAGATCTCCAGCAAAATGCAATTCCAATGAGCGATCAAATTCAGCTATTGAACTATAGAAAAATGCGTATAGATCTCGATTGAAATCTACTAAAATTTGCAAGTCCTCTTCATGTTTATCTACGGTATCATCAATACTTTCACGCAAATAGTTGGTAAACGAGCTTGGGCTTTCATCGAGTATAACTAAAGCACCAACCGAATCTTTTTCAAATTGAAGTTCGAAAACGCTGTAAATTCCATCCCCATCTCCAGCGCGGAACTGTAGATAATTTGAAGGATTACGTCCACATGAAGTACATGAGATTTTAAATGAACATTCTGAACAATTTTCAAACCATTTTCCAGAAACTCCAACCAGTCCACCTTCAATATCGATAAAGCCGGAAAGATAAGGAGTGATAGTCATTTCACAGTCAGTCCAAAAGTCTCGAAATGATCCCCAATTTGGACTAGCCACAACTTCTGGCTTTGTCACATTTCCTCTTGGCTTTGTTTGACCCTTAGGAACAGGCTTCTTTTTCTCAGCTCTCTTGGCATTACTGTCAACAGGTTTACTTGGCTCTCTTTTTTTTAGAAACGGCACCATCTGTTTCCTTTCAAATATCTATTATCTAAGAGTTCAATTCGGAATCGAGAAGGAATTTCATTGCGTGGAGTTCAGAGTGGATCATGATGCCTCCATATTACATCCGTATTCCAATAAGTCACCGAAGGACACCTAAGCTGATTTTCAGATAGTGCAATTGCTGTAATTCTTATATAGCAAGCCTCAGGTTAGACCGGACTTAATCACGCTCCCAATAGCAACCAAATCGAAAAGTCCGATAGTTATTTGATGTTGTCTTTTCATTGTCGGAAGCTGTATGTAGATTTATACACCTCGTAGTCACCGTTAACAAATGGGGTTAGGGCCTTGAATGCTATAGAAAAAACTAAGTTTAAATTATTTCTGAAAACTTACCATGTTCTTAGTTGTAATCTCTGCGTAGATAACCATAATCTGGAAGCGGAAGCCAGCCACTATTGGACGAATCAGTACACACCTCATCTGATTTACGAGCCTATTTGGCGTGAAGTTGGATTCATTACGGAATATTCTGCAAGTCTGTCAGAAGGTGCGTATCTGGATACAGGCACATGGGCTGAGTTTTCAGGGCAAAGATATGAAGCGACCCCTGGAGAGAAAGATAGATTTTCCAATTATGGATCTGTTTCTACAAATGGCCTTTCAATCTGGCACATTGAGTGGGATATCGAGGGAGAGATAACCGTTTCGTCTTCCTTCAAAGAAGGTATTCCTATTGGATGGAAAGAATACTTCAGTTCAATTTGGCGTCTCGAGTTTGAAGACGCACCAATTAATTCAGATGCAGACGAGAATTTCGATGAATATGAATTTTCGATTCTTGATAGCTTTTATGATGTTCTTGATTTCAAATTAGACACTACAAATAATGAAACAAGAATGGAGACAGGCAAGTGAACGGCTGAAACCTTACTTAATTGGCGTTGCTTGCGTTTGAGAATCGAGTTCTTACTTCATTGTAGAGACTTAAGTTTCTTAGTTTCTGGACTGTAGTCCCAATAAAGATATTCCTCATCTTTCTCTGTAGATAGGAGAAATGGCTCT
>Ga0129333_10001881_pt1 | contig 19259 bp, 14 predicted proteins | sample CPB6_08_DNA_FD_94474 | JGI IMG/M metagenome (GOLD analysis project Ga0129333, IMG submission 94474) | Freshwater to marine salinity gradient microbial communities from Chesapeake Bay, USA - CPBay_Sum_0.6_0.8_DNA | ecosystem: Environmental > Aquatic > Marine > Coastal | place: USA: Chesapeake... | reverse complement strand
CTCATCCTCGGCGGAGTCACCATCCCCCACCCCCTCGGACTCCTCGGCCATAGCGACGCAGACGTACTCACCCACGCCATCATGGATGCCCTCCTCGGTGCCCTCAGCCTTGGCGACATCGGCCACTACTTCCCCCCCACGGATCCCCAATGGGCCGGAGCCGATAGCCTCAAACTCCTTGCCCAAGTCCATCAACTCATCCAACAACACGGCTGGGCGATCGGCAACATTGACTCCGTAATCGTCGCCGAACAACCCAAACTCAAACCCCACATCTCCGCCATGGGCCGCAACCTCGCCCAAGTCCTCAACCTAGAACCCAGCCAAATCGGCATCAAAGCCACCACCAACGAAGAACTGGGCCCCGTGGGACGGCAGGAAGGCATCGCAGTCCATGCCGTCGTCCTCCTCTACCCCACCCCCTAGGCCACCTGGGAACAAACCACCCGATCGCCCTGGGAACCCTGATCCGGGGCAGACTTCTGGTAGGGCCGCGCCACCTCATCCAACACTGAAACCCGCGTCTTCTTCGTCTTGCGGTTCACCTGATACAGCAGCCCACTGGACAGATCCAACGCCGTCAGCCAACCGCTGCGGGGATGATAAACCCCCGTATCAATCCCCAGCCAACCGGCACCCCGCACCACCTGCCCCGGATCAATGCCAAAAAACGTAAACGTAATGGTATGGCCCGTGATAATCGTCTTATCCGGGAAATAGGGCTTCGGAACGCTGTGGAACTCGTCCCGGATCCAGCAAAGCTCATGGTTATACTGGCGATCGGCAGTACGCTTCGGGTTCACCCCCGCATGAACTAACCAAAAATCCCCCAAATCCTCCCAATAGGGCTGCTGCTCCAACCAAGCCGCATCCTCCGCCACCCGATCGAGATCCCCCCCATAGCTGGCCAAAGTCTCAATCCCCCCGCTATAAAACCAGGGGTGCATATCCAAAGTCGGATCAAACTCCGCGCAATCCGCCATGGCCTGCATCAACAGTTGCTCATGGTTGCCGATGAGAGTGTGGTAACCCTGCTGGCGCACAAATTGGATCACCTTGGCGCTGTCCGGCCCGCGATCCACCAAATCTCCTAAAAAATGCACCTGGGTATCAAAACCCGGAGCCGCCAGATCCAACAAACGCAATAAAGTATCGTAGTGGCCATGGACATCCCCCACCACCAGATGACGACCCTGGGCAACGGGGGCAACGGGCACAGCGCGATCGGAAATTTGGGGAGAGGGATCCAAGGGTGTCATAGGGGAAGGCCAGACTAAAGGAAGGGAGGACGATCGTTACCACTCCAGTACAGGGCAAGGGACAATCTCTCCTAAGTTCCTATTACGCTGTTTCTTCCACAGATCCAGATCTTTTAGGGGCTAAAACATAACTTTCTTGGAGATAGCCTGCCACTATCTCTCTAAATTATAGCTGCAAACTCACTCAGCCTCACTGGAACTCTCCGCCCTGGGGCAGCAGGGGGGCAACCCCTCATCCCCCAGCCCCTTCTCCCAGGACAGGAGAAGGGGGGCAAGAAAAATCTGGAGTCCCTCGCCCTTTTTGGGAGAGGGATTTAGGGTGAGGGCTTCCCCTTAGACCCTCATCCCCCAGCCCCTTCTCCCAGGACGGGAGAAGGGGGGCAAGAGCAATCTTGAGTCCCTCTCCCTTTTTGGGAGAGGGATTTAGGGTGAGGGCTTCCAACGTGAAATGCGCCCCCGTTTCCTTTGGCTCCCCAACTTTAGTACCCTAGGAGAGTACCTGATCACTCCCAACCACAAGTCTCGTCTATGGCCACGATCGTTGACATTGCTGTCGGCTCCGACTCCTTCAAAACCCTGGTTGCTGCGGTGCAAGCCGCCGGACTCGTGGAAGCCCTCCAAAGCCCTGGCCCCTTCACCGTGTTTGCCCCCACGGATGATGCCTTTGCCGCCCTGCCCCCCGGCACCGTGCAAACCCTGGTGCAAAACCCCCCCCAATTGGCCCGGATCCTCAAGTTTCATGTGGTGGCGGGGCGCTATACCCAGGCGGATCTCGCCCAGGTGGACTCCCTTACCTCCCTGGAAGGGGCCCCCATCCCCATCCGCGCCGCCGGAGAACCCTTTGAGGTCAAAAATGCCACGGTGCTGGCCGCAGATATTGAGGCGGAGAATGGCATTATCCATGTGCTGAATCGGGTCATTTTGATGGGCTAGGTGATCACAGGGGATCTGGGGGGGGATTCCCTGAGAGACGGGCAACGATCGCGTAAAATCAACCCAGAGCGGGTTCTGAAGATCGGGTCTGTTTTATTTGATGGAGTTTGTTGCCCGTCTCTGTGCCCCCCTGCCCCAACCCATGCCACCGCCTCTCAACCGTTAGCTTGAAAAGGAAATCAGCCCGAACCGCTCTCCACTTGTGTAGCCTAACCCTGATGATTACCTTGGCTCTAGCGGGTGCGGCTAACACAGGGCTATTGCGGGTTTTGGAGTGGATTGTGTGGGATCAGGGGTTTGCCCTACGATCGCCTGAACCCGTGGACGATCGCATTGTGATTATCACCATTGACGAAAGCGATATTACTAGCCTGGGGCGATGGCCCATGGCGGATGGGGTGATGGCGGATCTGTTGGAGCGGATCCAACAACAGCAGCCCCGGTTGGTGGCGGTGGATATTTATCGGGATTTGGAAGTCCCCCCCGGCCATGGGGAATTGCAGGAAAAATGGCGGCAGTGGGACAATGTGCTAGGCATCGAGAAGGTAGCAGGGGATCCCGTGCCGCCGCCCCAGATTTTGGCGGAAAAAGCCCAGGTAGGCGCTAATGATTTGCTGGTGGATCAGGATGGCAAGATTCGCCGCAGTTTGATTTTGGTGGGGCGATCGGATCAATCCATGATCACCAGTTTAGGGGCTGAGGCGGCCCTGCGGTATCTGCAACAGGAAGGCATTGAACTGCAAGAGGAAGATGCCGATCGCAATATTTATCGCTTGGGTTCCGGGCGCTATATTCCCCTGACGGGGCAGGATGGACTCTACCGGGAATCCGACATGGGGGGCTACCAAATTTTGCTCAACTATCGGGGGGGTCTCGATCGCTTTCTCCATGTGTCCCTCCAGTCGATACTCCAGGGCAACATTCCCCCGGACTTAATGCGCGATCGCCTGGTGTTCATTGGGGCGATCGCCCCCAGTCTCAACGATAACCACCGCACCCCCTATGCCAATTTTCTGTTCCAGGAAAGCCGCCTCCTCCCCGGCGTAGTCATCCATGCCAACCTCAGCAGCCAGATGATCGCCGCCGCCCTGGACGATCGTCCCATGCTGCGGCCTTTGCAGCGGCGATTGAGCCAGGGTTGGCTCCTGTTTTGGGCGGGCTGGAGCGTCGCCTGGGGGCTGGAGTATGCCCATAAACCCTGGCGCACCAGTTGGGGGCTGGGGCTAGGGGTGGTGATCCTGCCCCTGATTACCTATGGCGGTTTCCAGATGGGCTGGCTGGTGCCCCTGGTGAGTCCCCTCTTGGCCGTAGCATTCGGCGGCATTAGCGGCATTATTAGCACCCTCTGGGTCAATTTGCGGCGCTCCTACAAAACCCTCGCCCACCAACATCAACAACTGCAAACCGCCAACCAAGAACTCCAAAAACGCAATGAAACCTATCGCCGCTTTGTGCCTTTGGAATATGTGGAACTGTTGGAACATCAAAGTATTTTAGATGTATCCCTGGGGGATCATGTGAACCGTTCCATGGCGGTGGCTTTTTCAGATATTCGATCGTTTACCTCCCTGTGCGAACCCTTAACCCCCCAGGAAGTTTTTGATTTTGTCAATGCCTATTTACAACGGGTTGGCCCAGAAATTCGCAATCATTCTGGGGTGATTGTCAAGTTTATTGGGGATGCCATTATGGCAGTTTTTCCGCGATCGGTGGATGATGCCATTTGGGCCGGCATTGCCCAATATCAACGGCTGCGGGAATATAACCAAGCCCGCATGGCAGCGGGGCAAGTTCCCATTCAAATTGGCATGGGAATCCATGTGGGGCGGGTGATGGTGGGGATTATTGGGGAAGCAGGGCGAATGCAAGGGGATGTTTTATCGGATGCGGTGAATTTGGCGGCCCGTTTGGAGAGCTTAACCAAGGTCTATGGCACGCCCCTATTAGTGTCTGGGGATACTTTGCAGGAGTTAACGGATTTGGATCAATTTACCCTACGGCTCATTGATGAGGTGGTGGTGAAGGGGCGCAAGGAACCGATCGCCTTGTTTGAAATTTTGGAAGCGGAAACCGCAGAAATGGCGGCTTTAAAATCAGAAACTCGCCTTTGGTTTGAGCAAGGTTGGTTTCATTATCGGGGGCGCAATCTATCAGCAGCCCGCGACTGTTTTCAGCAAGTGATTAGTTGCAATCCTAAGGATAAAGCGGCTCAATTATATCTGCGGCGCATGGAAGTTTTGGAGCGGGAAGGGTTCCCGGAAGGATGGCAGGGGGTGTGGCAATTCCAGGAAAAATAAGGGGCCATGACCCTCACCCCCCAGCCCCCTCTCCCAGGACGGGCGAGGGGGAGCCATGACCCTCACCCCCCAGCCCCCTCTCCCAGGACGGGCGAGGGGGAGCCATGACCCTCACCCCCTAGCCCCTAGGTCATGCCCTTAATCCCGGCATAGAGATCCTTAAAGCGGCGCTGCTGTATCCCATGATCGACGATCGGGGCCGGATAAGCACCCCGCTCGAAAGGAGTCAGCCGCCCAGACACCAGGGATTCTGGATCCACAGAGCGCAATTCCGGCACCCATTGGCGAATGTACTCCCCCTCCGGATCAAAGTTTTGGGTTTGGGTGTGGGGGTTAAAAATGCGCAAGGGGCGGGGATCCATGCCGCTGGAGGCGCTCCACTGCCAGCCCCCGTTATTACAGGCCAAATCCCCATCCACCAGATGCTCCATAAAAAACCGCTCCCCCCAGCGCCAATCAATAATCAAATCCTTGGTGAGGAAATTGGCCACAATCATCCGGCAGCGGTTGTGCATCCAGCCGGTTTCCCGCAATTGGATCATGGCCGCGTCAACGATCGGGTAACCCGTGCGCCCCTCACACCAGGCTTGGAAATGCTCAGGGTTATTGTCCCAGGGGAAATGGTGCCATTGCGGGCGGTGGGGGCCTTGGGCTAGGTGGGGGAAGTGGTAGAGAGCATGGTGATAGAACTCCCGCCACATGAGTTCCTGTTGCCAGGTTTGGATGCTTTGGCGGGCTTCGTCACTGCGGGCCTGTTCCCGGATTTCCAGGGTTTTCGCCCAAGCGGTGCGGATCCCCAAGGCCCCAAAGCGAAAGGCTGGGCTAAGGATGGAAGTCCCCGGTTGCCCTGGGAAATTGCGCTGTTCCCGGTAGGTTTCTAGGGCCTCATCCCCAAAGGCTTGCAACCGGGAGATCGCGGCGGTTTCCCCTGGCTCCAGCACCCAGGGCCCTGACCAGGGAAAGCCCACATCGGCGGCACTGGGGAGGGGAATGGTGCCAGCGGCGATCGCCTGCTCCTGTTCCTGGGGGCTGAGGCCCTGGGCTTGGGTCAGGGGGGGATAGGGTTCCGGGAAGGTTTGGGTTTGGCAGTTTTTCCAAAAGGGGGTGTAGACCGTGTAGGGCTGGCCGGTGCCCGTGGCGATGGTGCCAGGGGTAAACATCACCTGATCCCAGCAGGTTTGCACCTCGATGCCCTGGGCTTTGAGGGCTTGTGCCACGGCGCGATCGCGATCGCGGCCATAGGGTTCCACATCCTCATGCCAATAGATGGCAGTGGCTCCCAAGGCGATCGCAAGGCGGGGAATCCCTTGGGCCGGGGGTTCCCGTAGGATCAGCAGTTGGCTCCCGGCCTGTTGGTAAGCCTGTTCTAGCTCTGCTAAGCACCCCATGAGATAGGCAACCCGTGCTGGTGCCATGCCAGATCCCTCCAAAATGGCCGGATCTAAGCAAAATAAGCCCACCACCTTGGGGCTGCGTTCTCTTGCGGCAGCTAAACCCCGGTTATCTCCCAGGCGCAAGTCTCGACGATGCCAAAAGATAATTAAGTCCATAATGCGGGGAAAGTAGGAGGATAGGAGGGGGGTTAGGGGGGATTGTCTTCGGTTGCCCAATTAGATGGCCCAATAGGGAGCATTTCACTTTGGAACGATCGCCTAGGGTTTCGGGCAACCACGGGGGGATTGCCCCTACCTGGTGGGTAAATTGGCCAAAGTGAAATGCTCCCGTCCAATAGGTTGCCCAATTAGGTTGTCCAACACCCTTTAAGGGGCGGGGCTGGGCGATCGCTCCGGCTCTTGGGCTGGGAACTGCGATCGATCGAGGGCCTGGGGCACCACCACCAGGGTTTGCACTTGGCCCGATCGCCGCACCTGTACCCGCAAATCCTGGCCCACGGTGCTGAGTTCCACCTGGGCTTGGACTTGCACCGTGGTTTCCACAGGCACCCCCCCCACGGACTCAATCAAATCCCCCGCCCGCAAACCCGCCACCGCCGCCGGGGATCCCTCCATCACCTGCACCACCAGAATCCCATGGGTTTGGTGGGGGGGGAGCCAGGTTTGGCGTTGCTGTTGCAAGCGTTGGTGGAGGGCCGGGGTGAGGTTAACCATCTGGATACCCAGGAAGGGGTGTTCCACTTTGCCCTGGGTGAATAATTGCTGGGCGATCGCCAGGGCCTTTTCGATGGGAATGGCAAAACCTAAGCCCTGGGCATCGGCGCGAATGGCGGTATTGATGCCAATCACTTGGCCACGATCGTTGAGCAAAGGGCCGCCGGAATTCCCCGGATTAATGGCCGCATCGGTTTGGATAAAGGTCACCCGCTTTTCCGGCACCCCCACCTGGGAACTGGAACGCTCCACAGCGCTGATAATGCCAGCGGTCACCGTGTGATCCAGCCCCAGGGGATTGCCAATGGCGATCGCCCACTGACCGGGCACCACCTCCGCCGACTTACCCAGGGGCGGGGTGGGTAAGTTCTGGGCCTGCACCTGAATGGCTGCAATATCCGTGACCCAATCTTGCCCCACGATCTCACCGGGCAACACCCGCCCATCCTGCAACACCACTTCCACCGCATCCGCATTTTCCACCACATGAGCATTGGTGATGATCCGCCCATTGCCCTGGAAAATCAACCCCGAACCCCGCCCGCGATCCACCTGTTGGGGACGGGGTTCGGGATGCTGCCACCAGCGCCAACCGGAAGCCTGGGGAGCATCCCCGCTCCATTGCACCGCGTCAATGCGCACCACCGCCGCCCCCACCGTGGCCACCGCCTGGGCAATAAAGTTAGGATCCCCAGTCTGGGATCCGGATGCAGGGGAGGGTAGCCCTTGCCAACTGTTGGCGGTGTAATGCACAGGAACCACCGGCTGGCTCAACGGTTGGGGCGATCGTCCCTGGATGCCCAGCAGCAACCCCACAGATCCCCCTAGGACAAACCCCCCCAGTCCCCAGCCCCATCGGGGTTCCCAGCCAAAACCCTGCCACAGCACCCCCCCCAAGGGATACCCCCAAGGATGCCGGAAGGGCGGGCGCAGGGATAAAGGCTCAGACTCAGGCCCAGATTTAAGCGCAGACTCAGGCCCAGATTTAAGCTCAGGCTTAAGCCCAGACTTAATCTCAGGCTTAGGCCCAGATTTAAGCCCAGATTCAAGCTCAGGCCCAGACTTAAGCCCAGATTCAAGCTCAGGCTTAGACCCAGATTTAAGCTCAGCCTTAGACCCAGACTTAAGCTCAGCCTTAAGCCCAGATTCAAGCTCAGGCTTAGACCCAGATTTAAGCCCAGACTCAGGCTCAGATTTAAGCCCAAACTTAAGCCCAAACTTAGGCCCAAACTTAGGCCCAAACTTAGGCCAAGACTTCGGCCAATGCCATGGGGTGCGTTGTGGTTTCATGGACTTTGCTAGGGATAGGGGGAATCCCCAGGGGTGAGGATGGGGGCATCTGACCCCTAACCCATCATGCCCCATTTTGGGAATTGCTATGCTGGGGAAGTGACCCGCTCAATTCACTGGCTACCGGAGGATCCCGATCGTGATTGTCCCTGTCCAATCTTCTCCCTCTCCAGCGGCACCCACTCCAGTGCCCCCAGGGGAAATTATTTATCCTGAACGAGATGGCAAACCCATGGCCGATAATACCAAGCAATTCCGCTGGATTATGGTGATTCACTACAATTTAGAATGGATTTTCGCCCAGGATCCCCAAGTTTTTGTGGCGGGAGATTTGCTGTGGTATCCCGTGGAAGGGGACAATAAGATTCGCCAAGCTCCGGATACCCTGGTGGTTTTTGGCCGACCCAAGGGCGATCGGGGTTCCTATCAACAGTGGAAAGAGGGCCATATTGCGCCCCAAGTGGTGTTTGAAATTCTTTCCCCTGGCAACACGCCCCTGGAAATGAAGCGCAAGCAGGCATTTTATAACCGCTATGGGGTGGAGGAATACTACAGCTATGATCCCGATCGTAACCATTTGTTGGGCTGGTTGCGCCCCAGCGATCGTCCCCAGGGCGAGTCGATCCAGAATCATGGGACTCCAGGTAATGGCACCGGCACCCAGGGTAATGGCACCCAGGGCAATGGCACCCCAGATCTAGTCCCCATCCCCACCATGGCAGACTGGGTTAGCCCCCGCCTGGGGATCCGGTTTTGCTGGGAAGCCACGGATCCAGGGGACAGCCTGCAACTCTTGCGCCCCGATGGGACTCCCTTTGCCACCTATACGGCCATTTGCGATCGCTTAGAATCCACCCTCGAAGAGCTAGATCAGCAGCGCCAACGCACCGCCCAAGCCGCCCAGGAAGTCCAACAGGAGCGCCAACGGGCCGAACAAGAACGCCAGCGAGCCGAACAGGAAAGCCAGCGGGCTGAACAGGAGCGCCAACGGGCCGAACAGGAAAGCCAACGGGCCGAACAGGAGCGCCAGCGAGCCGATCGCCTTGCCCAACAACTCAAAGCCCTCGGCTTAGATCCTGACGCATTGTAATGGGCGACGGGTAAAGAAAATCCTCTTCCTCCCCTCGCCCAACTTGGGAGAGGGGTCGGGGGTGAGGGTCTTACACCCGATCGCCCGACAGACTAAAAGCCCGCACCTCTTGGATTTTCACCGAGATCAATTGCCCCTGGAGTTCCCCAATCTCCCCCTCGCAAAAAGTCAGCCGATTGGTACGGGTACGCCCCATCACCTGGCGGGGATCCTTGGGGTTGACCTCCTCCACCAAAACCTCCTCCACCCGATCGCGGTAACGCTGGGATCGTTCCGCCGCCTTCGTTGCCACCAAATGATTCAGCCGTTGCAGACGATCGGCCTTCACCTCCTCACTCAACTGATCCCCCCAGTGGGCAGCGGGGGTGTGGGGCCGGGGGGAATAGGCGGCAGTATTTAACTGATCAAAGCCAATATCTTCCACCAAAGCCAGGGTTTCTTCAAATTGCGCCTCCGTTTCCCCTGGGAAGCCCACGATCGCATCCGCACTAATGGCCGCATCCGGTAAATAATGGCGCACCTTATCAATAATCTGCCGGTAACGCTCCTGGGTATAGCCCCGCCCCATGGCCTTCAGCACCGCATTACTACCGGACTGAAAGGGAATATGGAAATGTTCGCAAACCTTGGGCAACTCGGCACAGGCCCGGATCAGGCGCTCCGTGAAATAGCGGGGATGGCTCGTGGCAAACCGAATACGATCGATCCCTGGCACATCATGGACAAAATAGAGCAAATCCGTCAACGTGTGCAAATGGCGACCCTCCGGGGTGCTACCGGGCAGATCCCGGCCATAGGCATCGATATTTTGCCCCAATAGGGTCACTTCCCGATAACCCTGCTCCCCTAGGGTCACCATTTCCGATCGAATAGCCTCCGGCGATCGCGACTGCTCCACCCCCCGCACACTGGGCACCACACAATAGGTACAGCGCTCATTGCAGCCATAGATCACATTCACCCAAGCCGTCACCGTGCTATCCCGCCGGGGCTGGGTAATGTCTTCCATGATATGCACCGGTTCCGTGGCCACCACCTGGCCCCCGGCAAACACCTGCTCTAGCAATTCCTGCAAGCGATTGGCGTGCTGGGGTCCCATGACCAAATCCAACTCCGGCACCCGCCGCAACAACTGCGCCCCCTCCTGCTGGGCCACACACCCCGCCACAATCAGGGTCAAGTTGGGATCCTGCTGCTTGCGCTTGGCCTGTCGCCCCAGGTAGGAATAAACCTTTTGTTCGGCATTGTCCCGAATGGTGCAAGTGTTATACAGCACCAAGTTGGCCGCATTGGGATCTTCCACCCATTCAAAGCCCAAGTTTTCTAAAACGCCTGCCATGCGTTCCGAGTCGGCCTTGTTCATTTGGCAGCCGAAGGTGGTGATGTGGTAGCGGCGGGGAGAAGAAACCATGGACGATCGCACAACTTAGATTAAGGAGTTTCCATTATAGCCGTATGCCATGGGCTAGTTTTGTAACTCCCGGATCATGGCCACCAGGGTATGGTGAGCATCTTTGGCATCCACCAGGGTATGGTCAAAGGCAATGCGCAGGGGTTGGGTTCCGTCCGGCAGTTCCACCTGGAGATCCATCCCTTCCGGGTCAATGGCCAGAAGGGTGGCGGCGGTGGCTTCTGGCATTCCCCCAAAGGCTTGGGCATATTGCACCACGGCATCAGCGTGATCCTGGTTCATGTGTTTGCAAATGCGATCGCTAACTTCCGGCGGAAAAGCATGACTCATGGTGGAACTCCGTGGGCAAGTGGATGGGTAAGTGGATGGGTAAGTGGATGGGTGAGTGGATGGGCAACCCGATGCAGGGGGTTTACCCCTACGCACTCAGGTTAATTTAGACACAATTCTTGCAACGTCAATTTGAACACGGTTTAATAGACCTGTCTACAGCAACGCCCCCCTGCTAAACGCACAGGTAACTCCTCACCATGCATATACTGGCTCTTGTCCCTGGTGGAATTAGCGATCAAATTCTCTTTTTCCCAACCCTCGAAACCCTCAAGCGTGTTTACCCGAATGCAGCCATTGATGTGGTGACCGAACCCCAGACTGTGGGAGCCTATGGCATCACCCCCACAGTACGCAAGACCATCCCGTTTTCCTTTGGGGACAGCAACAGTCTTGCGGACTGGAGCAACCTGTTGGGGGTGATTCGTGAACAGGAATATGAATTAGCCATCACCCTCAAAGGGGGCTTTGCCATTGGGTTGTTACTGTGGTTGAGTGGGATTCCCCGGCGGATTGGGTTTGCAGACCAGGGCACTCCCTTCCTAACCCAATCCGTGCCCGACAAAGCGGCCCAATATTTTGGCCAGCGCTACCATGACCTACTCCAAGGGGTGGGCATTACCACCCCCTGCCCCCAGGATGTGACCGTGAGCATTCCCCGCAAGGCCCTGGAGTGGGCTGAGGGGGAGCAAAAACGCCTGGGGTTAATGGAAAGCGGCTATTTGCTGGTGGATGCAACCCAGGGGAACTACCCAACCCAAAGCTGGAGGTTGGTGCTGAAAAATATCCAAGAACAGCAGCCCACCTTACCGATCGTCATGGTGCAACAGGAAATTCCCCTGGAATTACCGGGCTTGATGCAAGAATCGGGGATTGCCATTAAAACCGTCGTACCCGAAGACCTGACCCGCTTGGCAGCGTTGATCGCGGGAGCCAATTTGGTGCTGTGTACCGAGGGGGATGCGTTGCAGGTGGCGGTAGCGGTGAAAACCTTTACCATTGCCCTCCTGGGAGCCACTAAAATTGAGCGCTATTTACCTCCGAGCGATCGCTTTGTGGGGGTGCAGTCCACCAGTGGCAAAATCGAAGATATTTCCCCCCAACAGGTGTTGGATGTTTTAGCAGGAAACCGCTAGCTTTACCCCAGGATGTCCCGCCTATTCCCCCACAACTCTCGCAGGCTCTGGGATTTACCGATCGTTGGGAAACCGCTAGCCCTACCCTAGGATTTCCCCCTGACTCTCCTCTCCCCTTGGGGGACAGGGGTTGGCTGAGGGTTTTTGTCGATCGCCCCTAGGTCTTCCAAAAATCCTGTTTCTGAAACCCTTGGCTCACCCGCTGCCCGCCCCTGCCCCTCAAAAACCCCATGCCCAGACTCCAGCGCAGCCGCAACAGGTGCAACCCATAGCTCAAAAACTGCTGGGGCGTGACCTTGCTTTTCCCCCCCTGGCGATTTTGGAAACCATAGCCCACCTCCTCGATCTCCTGAATCCGCCCCCGCGCCAGCACTTCGATTAAAATCTTGTACCCCAAGGGCTTGAGAACCTGCTGGGCAATGGCCGATCGTCGCACCACAAAATAGCCACTCAGGGGATCCGTGACACGCCCCACCACCTGGGGTAATAGCAGCCACCCCAGCCCCTGGGCCCCCCGCGACAGCAGTTGCCGCAGCCAACTCCACTGCCCCAAATTTCCCGCCAAGCCATAGCGGGTCGCCACGGCCAAATCCGCCCCCTGGAGTACCGCCCCCAAAAGCCGCGCCACCACTTCCGGCGGATGCTGGAGATCCCCATCCATCACCCCCAACACAGAACCCCGCGCCACTTGCCAACCCCGCACCACGGCAGTAGCCAGCCCCTTTTCTTGGCAGCGCCGCACCAGCCGCACCTGGGGGGCATGGCGGCTAAATTCAGCCACCTTTTGCCAAGTGCGATCGGGGCTATCATCATCCACCACCACCACCTCATAGCCCCCAGGGCAATAGTTTTCTAGGATGGCGCAAAGTTGCTCCAAAAGGTCAACAATGGTTTGGGATTCGTTATAGGTGGGAATGATTAAGGAGAAAAGAATTAGGGAATTTTTTAAGGGCTTTTCTGACACCGCAAGGGGAGAAAGTTCGGGGTAGTGGGGGGATAAGGCAGGATAATTCAACGGAAAAATTCTCCTTAGGGAACTTTGCCCTTATTTGCCCTGACAGCTTAGGGGAATAAAAAACAGGATCAGGAGTGGGAGATTCCTAGGGCCAGCAAGATGCCCACTTCCCCTAGACCTCTCCCTATATTTATCACGATATAGTCCTATCGCTGCCAACCCATCCCATAGCCTCAACCACAGCATTTTTTATTGGGGTGATCTCACTTTGAAAGAGCCAAACTGTGGATTCACCTGGAGATTAACCCACGGGATCAAGCCCAAATCCCACCAAATTTCACCCAAATTTCACCGCACAAAGCCCTAGTTTTGAATGGGAGCATTTCCCTTTGAAAGCCTCACCCTCAATCTTCTCGCAAGAAGGGGGGGGGACTCAAAATTGGGATCATCTCACTGGGGACAGGCCAGAGGGGAGCATTTCACTTTGGAACGATCGCCGAGGGTTCGGGGCAACCACGGGGGGATTGCCCCTTGAAAGCTGGGGGCTGATGGGTCTAGCCATCCCCTGGGCTGCTGGATCCATGGGCTTCAGAGGCTTGGGACTGGGCTTGCTCCCCTAGGGATTGCCAGCCCGGTCGCCAAAGGTCACGATCGTACAAAGCCTTCGCATTAATCCAAAACCGCACTTCCCCATCGCAGGCGGCCACCAATTCGGCAAAAACCCAAGAACCTTGGTTCTTGCGACCCACCACTTGAAAATGTCGCCAACCCCAGGTTTTTTGGCAAGAAGTCCATCGAGAGCCTAAAAGATGGGGAAATCGCTGTTTTTTAGCCATAGCATGGGGGAGATCGCGCCGACCCTGGTTTGCTGTCCTAGTTTAGCGCGAGTTCGATGACCCTCACCCCCCAGCCCCCTCTCCCAAACTGGGCGAGGAGGAGCAACCTTAGAATCAGGGTTTTAGCCCCTCGCCCCCAGGGAGAGGGGTTGGGGTGAGGGATTTCCACCCCATGGACTGAGGGGGCGGGGCTAGCAGCGGCCTTGGGCTACCCTCACGCAAACTTCCCCAGGGGCGATCCCCTAACCCACACCAACCCCTAAAAAATTGACAAATTTCCACACTTCCCCGGCTGTGGGGCTGTCTAGTCCATCTTGCTCTAGGAAACCCTGCACCCCCAACCCGGCGGCGCGGGGGGCGTGAGATTGTTGGTGCCATTGGTGGGCGAGGGTCATGGCCGCTTGGTGGCCGATCGCCGTCTCCAGCGCCGAAGACATCACCAAATCCAGCCCACTTTTCCCCAAATTGTGCGCCCCCCCCTCCTGTCCCCGATCCTCCCAGAGGGCACGCACCTCCCAGGGGAACCCGGCCAAGGAAGGCTTGAGGACAAAGATCCCGCCCCAGCCTTGATCCTGGCAGTGGCGCAACTGGGTCACCGTGGTGACGGATTCATCCAAGGCGATGGGGGTGGCATAGGTGCGCTCCAGGGCTTGCAAATCCATCCAGGCTTCTGGGGGAAGGGGCTGCTCCACAAACTCCAAGGGATAGCCTTGCTCCCCCAGGCGATCGCCCAAAGCCAATAGCTGATGGGCCTGCTCTAGGGTTAGCTTGCCATTGGCATCCAAACGCAACTGCCCCCCCTCTGGCAACCCCCGCCGCAGGGTCTCGATGCGGGTTAATTCCTGTTCCCAAGACCCATCCCCCACCTTCAGCTTAAAGGTGCGCCACCCCTGATCCCAGGGATCCTGCCAAGCATCCAGCGCCCGATTTCCCTGGGGCAACAGCCAGCCTAGGGGGAGGGACGGGAGAATGTGTAATTGGTTTTGGTTAGGTTGGGCGGGATCCAGGGCTGTATTCCCTGGGATTCCATGGGGTTGGGGAGAGTCCCCCAGGGTTGGATCCAGCAACTGATCATCGGCGCGATCGCACCCCCCAGAACCCTTAGCCCCCTCCGCCGGATGGGATGCCCCCCAGGGATGCCCCTGCAACTGCTCCCAAGCCCACCCCAGCCCAAAGCGCGTAGCCGGTAATGTGGCAGGGATGGCCGCGATCGTCTCCTCCGTCACCGGCCCCCGCCAGCGGCTGCAAAACTGGAACGCCTCATCAAAGCTCTCGCAGGCAAACCAAGGAATCGGGGTAATGTCCCCATAGGCCACCCGATCGCCCGCCTCCAGCCGCACCACCAGCCCCAAGCGACTGCTCCACACCCCCAAGGGCGTAAACAGCGCCGATCGAAACCGACGACTATAGGGGTGAAACCGCAACCGCGCCGACAGGGAAGCACTCATTGACCCTTGATCACCTTGATCAGAATTTGGGCAAGTTCCGTGAGTTGCTTGCGATCGAACGTCTTGATCAGCACCTGAGCCGCCCCCTTGGGATCCAGGGGAATCGTGATTTCCTTCGCGGCAGGAGCCGCCGCCGGAGCCGCCACTGGGGCCACCGGAGCCGCCGCTGGAGCCGCCGCCGGAGCCGCCCCCGCCAATTTCTGTAAATTGGGGCTAATCTGTAATCCTGCCCCCTGGCCCGCCGCCAGCATCTTACTGGCCTGATCCAACTCCTTGATCACAATGGGAGCCAGCACCTGATAGCTAGCCTTAGGATTAGCCACCGCTCGCTTGGTGGCACGGGTCAAATTGACCCAGGGATCCGCCTCCGAGGCCAACATGGTCAAGCGATCGCAATAACCCTGTAATTTTTGTCGCCCTGCCTCGCTGTCCGGCTGCTTAAATAGGGCCAACATCTCCTTCAACACCGCCAACACCTGGGGCGCAAAATTCGCAGGCACCGGCAAAGCCCCGCCCGTCAGTTGCCGTAGATGCTCATGGAGTTGGGCAAACACGGGGTCAGTTTGCTTCACAGACTGCTCCGCTTCCTCTTCCTGCAACCCATGGGAGCTTTGTAACTGTTCTAGCAACTGCTGCAACGTGTCGAAAGAACGCAAAAATAAATCTTCCGTCAGTTGATCCACCTGAACCGTTGGATGTTCCTTAAGAACCTTAAAGCAGTCTTCCATGCGGTGGGCCACCTTCTGGACACTGTGAAAGCCCAGCATCGCCGCCCCCCCCTTCACCGAGTGGGCCGCCCGAAATAACTCATTGACCCGCTCTTGATCCGCTAAGACCGCCTGAAGGTCCAGCAACCCCCGTTCGATCGTATCCAAATGTTCTCGTGCTTCTTCAATAAAGAAACCCAAGACCTGCTGTTTCTGAGCATCCACGGCAGTACTCCTCAAACTTTCCTAGACCAGCCTTTGAGAAATTACAGACCCCTAAATTTGAAAACCTGGGATCAACAGAATAGTGCTGGGGACGTGTGGTGCTAAACGCCCTGGGAGCCGACTCTCCCATTGTGCCCCATTGTGCCTTATATCCTGAGGGTGAACCCTGTTTCGTCCTATTTTATCGGAGTCCTAACCCGTTCGTGTCAACCAAGACCCCAAACCCCCATAACCATGGGCAGGAGGTGGAAGAGTTTGGGCTGGGCTAATTCTTGGGAATTTAAATATCCCTGAAGAAGCCCCATGACTTCCCACGGGGAATCTAGAATCAGAATTCTAAAGCCAACGGATTATTCCGCAGGAATTCTGCTGTCACCCCCCTTGCAATAGTACAGCTTGCCATAAATTTACGATTCTCAGGATTTCTTCATAAAACTTTTGTTCCCTTACATTCAGGTATCCCTCAGGTATCCCTTTGCCCCTAGGGATATATCACCCCATGGCCCCATGCCTAACCCATGATTTAACCCAGGGGTAGGGTTTTTCGGATTTTTGCTGGATCTCTTGGAACCATAGACCCCGATCGCCCCCTGGGGAGTCCCCCCTGCCAAAATCACCCCCAGCCTCCCCATTGCTTGCGATCCCCCCACCCCCAGATCCCCCCTGCTGGGGCATCCCTCCCCCACAAAGTCCGTAAAAACCCAGACATACAACTTGCGGGGCTATGGTCTGAGAGCCAGGTATGAGCTACCCCCTTCTCGATCGTGCTATGGCTCAGATACTTTTACGGGAGGAATTATCAAATGCTGGTACTTTGAGGTATGCCAAGGGAACTCTAGGATAACCCGACAACTTCACAGCCTCAAAACAGCGCTTTTGACGCAACACTACGGGATATTGCTTTATTTAAAGATCTTTTAAGGCTCTAGATCACTTCAGCGGGTTTAAGGTTGTATTCAGGTTAAGCTAGGCTGTAGGGTTACTCCGATGGCTCAATTGTGGCCATTGTTCAGACCCGAATCTCCGTAGATTTTGGGACAAAACATATCTAGGGGGGTTCCCACCGGCACAAGCTTAAGTGAAATAAGTAACGGAAGGGATAGCCTACCCAATAGCCCTACCCTCAAGATTGTGTACCCTGCACCACAGCACAAGCTGTTGGTGGGTGGCTGCTGGACAGTATGCACTCTCTTGATGGTTAATCTAGGGTTTAGGGAGACACCTCCTAGGGCGTAAGGGGTGCAAGTGGTGCCTCCCCACGGGTGCTTCCAAGTTTCTCCTTGGCTTTTCCCAAAGCTTTTCCCAAACATTAAGGCTTAGAGTCCATAGCCTCGTTTTATAATTGATGAGTTATTGGACTTTGGTGCTGCCCTACGATCGCCTCTAGCCTTGGCTCTAGTTTGAATTCACTTCATGGGAAACCCCACTTTCTGTAGCTCATCCCTGTTAAGGAAACAATGAAGAAAATTTTAATTGTTGATGATGATGTCACCCTACGCACTGCGCTAACTCGCTATCTAGAGAAGCGGGACTATGTGGTGCAAAATGCTGCTTCTGGCATTGAGGGACTAGAAGTATTTGAGCAAGATCCCCCCGATCTCATTGTTTCTGATGTGATGATGCCAGAAATGGATGGGTTTGAGTTCTGCCGCCGGATGCGAGCCAGCCGGGAAGGACAACTGGTGCCGTTAATTTTCCTATCGAGCCGAGGCGATGTGGAAGATCGGATCCAGGGCCATGTGTTGGGGGCCGATGATTATCTCATTAAGCCCTTTGAACCCAGGGAACTGATTGCCAAGATTGAATCCCAGTTGGAGCGCTCACGGCGAATTCACGCGGAAATTATCCGGTTGATGCAACACGCCAAGGTCATGCCCGCAGAAACCGAGAAGCGCCATCATCCTGAACCCTTACCGTTGACCCCTGCGGAAGAAAAGGTCTTCTGGGAAGTGGTTCAGGGCTTCACCAACCGGCAGATTGGCGATCGTCTGTTCATTAGCCCTCGCACCGTGCAAACTCACCTCAGCAATATTCTAGGCAAGCTTAACCTAGATAACCGCGCTCAATTGGTGCGTTTTGCCTTTGAAAATGGCTACCAGGCTCCCGAAGAACACTAAACCCTGGGGTCAATTTTTGCGCGTCTAGCCCCAGGCTTCGTGCCGTCCGGCACAGTGAGGGCAGGGATCAGTACCCTGCCTCTGCCGTGCGTGCTGATGGGGCAGGTTTTCAGGACAATTTAGGGTCTTGGCTCACAGTTCATCTAAACTGCCCCAGGAGTTTGGGGACAGGAGTTTAGGGAACTGGCACTAACCCACACTCAGAATCTAGCCCCCGTGGGATCTAGCTCAAGTTGGATCTAAGGGAATTTAGCCCCCGTTGAATCAAGTTTAGATCTAGCCCCCGTGGGGTCTAGTGGGATCTCTCTTCAGTTGGATCCAGTGGGATCTCGCTCAAGCTAGAGGGAAAATCTCAATTTGGGCCAATGGGTGGGCTACAGACCGCACCACAAACCCTTAAAATATCTCGGCTGTTCCTCAGTTAGATTTTGCCAAGTTTGGCTCTAGCTTAACTTTGGCTCTAGCTTAACTTTGGCTCTAGCTTGACTTTAGCTCTAGCTTGACTTTAGCTCTAGCTTAACTTTAGCTCTAGCTTAACTTTAGCTCTAGCTTAACTTTGGCTCTAGCCTCAAGAGGGAGGGAACACGATCGCCCAAAACTGAAAGCTTGCCCAGAGCATAACCAGACTTGGATACAAACCGACCCAAGGTAACGCAAAAGCAAAGCTTGCCAAAGGTGCAGTCATACTTTTATAATGGTTCTCCAGACTGTCGAAGTCTCCTAGGGCGATTAGCTCAGCGGTAGAGCGCCTGCCTTACAAGCAGGATGCCACTGGTTCAAATCCAGTATCGCCCATTAAAAAACCCATTAACTCTGCTGAGTGCCATTTCATGAGGCAACCCAGTCCGATCGAAAAATAGCAATCCCGATCGAGGGTCTGTCTATGGGTGGTGTCCATGGCCTTCCTGGGATTGACCTAACATTCCCAGATTTGGGTAGGGGCAAACCCCCCGTGGTTGCCCTGGTTGTGGGTCTCCCAAGGTCGGCGATTTGGTTAACGTGAGTTCGACCCATGTTGCGGAAATCCCTCACCCCAACCCCTCTCCCCCAGGGAGAGGGGCTAAAACCCTGATTCTAAGGTTGCTCCCCCTCGCCCAGCTTGGGAGAGGGGGCTGGG
>Ga0129333_10001879_pt1 | contig 19272 bp, 17 predicted proteins | sample CPB6_08_DNA_FD_94474 | JGI IMG/M metagenome (GOLD analysis project Ga0129333, IMG submission 94474) | Freshwater to marine salinity gradient microbial communities from Chesapeake Bay, USA - CPBay_Sum_0.6_0.8_DNA | ecosystem: Environmental > Aquatic > Marine > Coastal | place: USA: Chesapeake... | reverse complement strand
TGTGCGAGCCGTTGAGCGCGTCGGGGGTGAAGACACCACCTGCAAAGTTTCCGCGCTGGTTGAGGCGGCGGAGGTTGAGGACGCCCTTACCGGACTGGTAAGCGTCGCCCCACTCGGTGACGCCGTTGTCGGTGTTGAAGCCGAAGACCGCGACCTGCTCAGGAGCGAGGAGGTCGACCTTCGGGAACGAAGCGACGAGGTCTGAAACTGCGAGGAAGCAGAAGGTGACGTCGAGGGCGTTGGTCGAGAGGTCATTCTCGACCTGGCCGTCGTAGCCGAGCTGGCGAGCGTTGGTACCTGAGAAGTCAGCTTCGGACTTCACGATGGCGTCGACCACGAAGGCGTCACCAGCGCCGGTCCACGCACCGAGCGAGCAAGTCGCGAAGGAGGTGGTGCCGCTGTGGACCTTGGTGTAGCCGACGTTGACGAGGTCGTACATACCGCCGGTCGCGAGCGAGCCGGACTGGACGCCCTTGCCTGTCGGGTTGTTGTAGATGGACTTGCCGCGCTCGTAGGTGGCCTCAGTGGCCGAGTTCGAGAGACCGAAGCCGGCGTCGCCACCGACGTTCGAGCCGTAGGTGTAGTCTAGATAGAAGATGAGGCCCGAGGGGAGGGACATCGGCTGGATCGAGACGAGCTCGTTGGCAACGAGGCCACCGAAGACGCGGCGAACGATCGGGAACGCGATGTTTGAGAAGCCTTGGATCTGGCCCGACGAAGCGACGTTGCCGCCACCGGTCGAGAGAGAGTTGCTCTCCTTGAGGACCTGCGCCGCCTGGTTCTCCAGGAGCTGAGACATTGTCTCGCGGCGGTTGCCGTCGAGACCGCGGAGGAGGCCTGTGCGGCTCCACTTCTCGACGAGACGAGCGCGCTCAGCACCGATGTGCTTCTCGCGGATACCTTGTGCTAACTGATCTAACGTGAAATACTTCATTTTAATCTCCGTGTTTGGTTTGTTGGTTAGAAACTAACTGTCACTTGTTGATGCCTGCCAGACGTGCCCAGCGATCGGTCTCGAAACCTTCATTGAGGTTGGTCGAGGCCGGACGGGTCGCCCTGGAGGATGAGCCGAGGACCTTGCGCTCTGTCGACTCGCTCAGAGGACGCGACGTGCCTTCCAGAGTCTTGGAGAGGCTCTCATAGACAAGCTTGACCTCGCGAATATTCTTGGCCTCATCGAGACGCTCGATGATCTCGGCCTTCTGCCTCTTCGAGAGAGACTCATTCTGGAGGAGCCTGTTGGTGTAAAGCAACTTCGCGTTGTACAGATTCGTTTCTGACAACTTATTGCGGAGACTCTCGGTCTCTTCCGCCGACCGTGTTGATCTGCCATTGTGGGCAGACTCATTGATAGCCTTCTTGATCTCGGCCTCGCGGCTGACAGAGGCATTGTACTTGTTAGCGAAGAACTCATAGGCTTCATGCATCTTCTTTGCCTGTGCCTTACAACCTTGAGCTTCCTTCTTGGTCTTTGCCTTCTTGGCTTTCTTCTCAGCGAGATCCTTCTTCTTCTTGGCCTCGCCAGCCTTCTTCTTGGCCTCAGCCTGAATGGCTCTTTCGCGGCGAATAGATTCCGGCAGGTTGGCTTGGCGGTTTGGCTGCTCATCAGGATGAGCCTTACGATAGCTCGGAACCTTCTTATTACCTTGGGTCACTTCTTTGTCGGCTTCGTCCATGCCCCAGCCTTCCTCAACATCCTGAAGCTCATCAAGCTGATCATCCTCGTCCATGCCGTCCTGATCGCCGTCAGCTTCCCTCAAGTCGATGTCGAGGAATGGATCACCCTCATCGTCTCCGCCGCCGAAGTGATCGAGCTTGCCAGGACCGGCGCCCTTCGATGAAGGAACCTTGTCCTCACGAAGAGTCTTCATACGGGAGATCTCGCGACGGAGCATGCCTTCGTCAATCTCAACCACGAGGTCGTCTCTAAGGCGAAGAGACTCTGCTTTTGTCTCCTCTTCCTCACCGCCTTCTTCGCCGAGGTCAAGATCGAGCTCGTCTCCGCCCTCACCGCCTTCCTCTTCCTCGCCACCCTCTTCGCCGAGGTCGAGCTCCTCACCTTCTTCCTCACCTTCCTCACCCTCTTCGCCAGTGATGAGGTCAACACCAACGGAGTCGAGATCGATCTCGTCAGGTAGACCCGTCAACTTCAGGGTCACGTCGGCTTCGTTCATCAGTCTGCTAAATCTGTTCTTCATTTTATTGTTCTCCTGAAGTTTATTAAGTTCGCTAAAATAGGATTCGAGCTTGTTTTCGTACTCACTCTTTTGAGCGGAGGAGCTCGCTGACTCCTGCACATACGCATACATATTTTCAATTTGAGAAATCATTTTAGAGATTTGCTCATTGTAAGTCTTTGTTTCTTTTACGATTCGAGATGCAGCGCTGAGTTTCTTGAGCTGCTCGCCGATTCTATAAAGGCTTGCCTCTATCTCCTTATCATTTCCAGCTCTTGAAGCTATGGCTAAAGGAGCAAGGGCCTCGACAGACTCCCTGGTGAGAGAGTACTCTTCGCTCTCAGGGTGCGAACCGCCAAAAAGCGGCGGCTCGACCTCTACACCGCCCTCGTCAGCAAACAGAGCGTCGAGGTCAAGGGTGACTTTTCCTTCCTCATCGGGAGGAGAAATGGCAGCGGAGTCAAAAACAGGTTCAAACTCATCGTCTGTTATGAGCTGGCCATGCACTGGACCGCCGCCTGGTTCTCCATGTACCTCCAACTCAAAATCTTCGTCGACCTCTTCGTCCGATTCATCGACTTCTTTGAGAAGCTCTTTTTCAATTAAATCACGAATCCTTGGAGTTACTGCCTCGACCAACGCTCTTTTTGCGTTGTCTTCAGCGACTTCTTTCAATCGCCTGGCGTCCGCTAATGCTTCTTCGTAGAGTTGCTTCGACATGCTTTATTTCCTCAAGTTCTCCGTGTTAAGTATTCAAAAGTAAGCATTTTTTAGAAGTGACGAATTTTATCATCCCAAATGATGGGATGCATAAAGATCCGGACTCGCGATGGCAGGTGACAACGTGTTGTCGCTAGCATTCGTGGGATCAAAATTGGGTTTAATATCTGTTGTTTTGATCTCAGGATCGCCCTCTTTATCCGTACCGTCAGTCTTGCCAGGCCCAGGAGACCTAATGTCTGGAAAGTACGGCGTCGCGGGATCGCCTGCTTTTCTCCATTTAACGTCGCCAGCTGCTTCAAGTGTGTTAGGCGGAGTGATCGTAGAACTGCCGCCGCCGCGGTATGAGAGATCAACTTTTCCAATAGCAAGGTCGCCTGTGTCAACAACGCCATTAGTCTCTTCAGCACGCAGCTTGGCATTACCGCGGGCCACGGCTTCTAAACGCGAGCCCTCGTTATCCAGTCCAAGGAAGGGTGAGCTGATTGTCTCATTACCCGCGAACAATTTCTCGAACAATGCTTTTTTGTTCGAGTTATTCGAATTATAAGTTGTGTATTTTCCCTTACCACGAGGCATGTTTTTTCTCCTTATCAGACAGAACGTGCGATTGATTTGACAGCACGGTCACGTGCCTCTGTGATCTTGGCAAGACGTCGACGAAGGCGGGTTTCCTCGATCTTCAACGCCTTGACGTAATCGATCTTTTTCTCAAGAGAGTCTGCATATTCGTCGGCGTCAGTCTCCTCGGCCTTCACATTCTCAGTGTCTACCATTTTACCGAACTTGCTAGCTTCCTCTTCAATGATTCTTTTCAACAATTTTGAAGTAAGTTTCATGGTGCATTTGCTCCTAGCATTGTGCTGCTAGGTCTAAATATGCGATCGAAACACGATTGCACTAATTTCTTGGTTGCATTTCCATGAAAGCAAGGTTCGCCCACTTGGACGCCACGTCTTCGCCAAAAACTTCTTCCGGAGTTCCTGCGAATTGTTCCTGCTGAGTAAGTCTTGAAGCATTGGAAGATGATGATTCTGCCATCATCATGTCTCCATTTGACATCATCTTTGGAAGCGTGTTCATTGCAGTATCAGCAAGGATGTCAGCCATAATGGGATTACCACGCGACTCAGTTTTGATTGCTTGCACAAGAGCTGGTGAAGGTGCTCGACCGCTATGCGTCGACGCAGGCATATCAAGGGGAGACACTCTTTGCTGCTTATTACTTACCTGCTTTTGTGCAACTGGCCTTACATTCTTAGATTCATAAAAAGAAGACGTGTCCTGTGCGGGACGTTGTTGACGTTGTGCACTGCCCAATCCCTCCTGAAGGATCTCCAGAAGGCATTCTTTCACAATTAGCTTTAATTGATTTTTTGAAATTTTCGTTCCCGTGGTCATACTCACGTTACCGCCTTTGACAAATAATACTTTATTTTCCCCTTAAAGAACGAAAGTTGTGAATCAATCATTCATCTATGCCAGATCCTACTAATTTTGGCATTTCGAACTTAGAAATGCCTGATAATTCAGCCATTACTTGAAAAGCCCCCAAGGAACTTGTATCATGACAACCAATGTAGACTTTTGTGCACTTGACCCCGAAGAAAATCTCATCTTTATCCTCAGGTATCAGTACAAAATGATTATTAGTTATCTGTGCAGGCTGAACACTGTCAAGAGATGAGACCTCTCCCCAAAAAACAAATAATTCTTTTTTCCCTGAGATGGATCCAGATGGATGGATGTGTCCCGCATCTAAATTTTTAACAGTAAAGCTCTTTGTAACTCTCGGAAATTGGACTTCTACCCAGTATTTGTTGATTGGAAAGATGCTGCCTGTCACCCAAGGGTAACCCGAAACCTGATATTCAGATACGTTATTTAATCCGCTTTTAGGATGGTCCAAACCCATGATGGATCACCTCAGAGCTTATAAGAAAGAATATCATTAAGAACTCTATCAATCCTATCACTCTTTTTGAATATTTTTTTCAAATCACTCTCGTGTATTCTTTTTCCTTCAGGAATCATGAAAGCGCCAGGGGTTGAAGGCTCTGAAACGTAGTCCCAACATATGAGCTGGAAATCGTCTTGCACGACGTGATAATCGCCCTGCTTACGGGTTGAACCCACACCTCGAGAAGAGATGCCAAGTTTCACGCCACTCTCAACGAGCGACTGTAAGATCTTTCCTGACGGTGTGTCTAGGATTTCGGCAGTGCCATACACGACTCCCGACTCAAGATAAGCCTCACGAATGATATGCGAAACATTCTTGAGATTGACGACGGAAGAATCAGGATGATCGAGCTCTCCCAGAGCACGATTTTCTACAATAAACTTTTGGTAATTCCTGATCTCACGTTCGAGGATGTTTAGCGGATAAATACGCCCATTCTGATTAAGCGTGTCTGCCTTTTGAAGAATTCCCTTCATCAAAACTTTCTTGACGGCAGGTACTTCAACCTTGTTACCTTGAGAATCTTCTCTTATCACGGCAGGTTTGACGATCTCAGTGATTACCTTGTAATCGAAGACGTCGTATGTGTCTAGAAGTCTAGCCTCAGTCATTGTCTTACTCCTCGCCGTCCAATTCAGCGCTTAGTTTTGTGTACAACATGAAACGTGTGACAGTGTTATCATCAACTGTCTCAGCACTCTCAGAGATAAGCTTTTCGCGAACTCCGCTCAACTTTTCATTGATGTAGCGATCATCGGGATTGGATCTCTCATAGGATTCAATCTTTTGAAGAACATTACCTCTTATCTCTTGAAGTTTTTTGGTGATGATAGAAGGATCGCTGTTTGCTGTCGAAAAAACGTAAGCCTTGACAAGCGACTTTTGCTCATCGTTCAAAATGCCGGTGTACTTTTCGTTAAGCTTCTTCGTCATCACTTTCATCAAAAGTCGTGACATCCCTTGGGACTCTTCGCTTATCACTTGCTCTTCAGGTTGTGTCTTCTCAGACACAAGCCATCTGACGAGTTGGTCCTCGTATGAGGCCAATCTTCCTATGTTTTTGTCGGTTGCACGCCAATCGTTGATCAGAGTCTGTACCGTTGCGTACATTCTGTACTCGTTTATCTGCTGATCGTAAAAATTTTCATCCTTCAGCGAATGATTGATGTGCTTGATGAGGATGGACTTTTCTCGATCCAACTCATCCAGATTATACCCACGTGCTGCTTGTTTTGCCTCATTCAATATGGAGGCTGCTACAGCTTCAGAGCTGACTGTCGTTTTGATAAGAGCATTGATAAGCCTGAACTCTTTGTAAAGCTCAGATCCAGGCTTGAAGTGCCTCTTCAAGATCTTTAGTGCCATAGCAGATTTCTTTTGATCACCCTCCACGAGGGCACGAGAAATGCTACGCACGAGAAACTCGTACAATAACCCAGCATTACGTTTCTTGTTGTGCGACTTGTTGCTCATGTCTCGTCCTCATCGTCAATGATAAGTAAATCGTTCTCTTCATTCGAGTATGATTCGCTCAATAATCTATTAGATTTATTGCCAGAAACGAACCCATGCTTTTGTCCCCACTTACCAAGCATCGACATTAGATCAGAAGGTAGGCTGGGTTTTATATGCGTCGTTGATTCGCCAAAGGGATTACTAACTACGGATTTAATCCACCCATTATCAAATGGATCTTCCATGGCTGGATTTTTATTACCTGTCATTTTCTTGAAATCTGGCATATGCGTCTTCGACGCACCATGGGTTCTTATCCTGCTTCTATTATAGAGGACTTTATCCAATTGACGTTGAACCTTTACAGGAGCCTCTACATCACGAACGCTGAGCTTTAAGTTAAACTTTTCATCGTCATCAAAATCATCCGCAGACGTGAGAAGTTCGGTTTCTGGGTTTGTTTCTTCTTCAGGTACCTCACCGGCATTTTCTTCAGGAGGTGCCTCTTCTTCGCCGCCCTCTTCTTCACCACCGAATAGGTCTTCACCTACGCCACCACCCTCTTCACCGCCGACTTCTGCTGAAGCACTTTCAATGGTTTGATCGACCATCTTATCTTTGAGTCGACCATCATCAATACGCTTACACTCTTCGTCGTTGAGACCCCAGATCTCTTTACGAACGAAGTCCTTGTTGATATAGCCTTCAGGAGCTGATCCACCGATCTCAAATTTAGCGCGCCACAGCTCAAGCTTCTGTTGCTGAGCAATAGTAGATGGATTACTCAAACGAAGCGTGAAATTCTGAAGATCGTCGCTCTCATAACCGTGAGCGTACAGATGAATGATCGCAAGCTTGTTGAGCTCCGCCAATAAAACACGCTGGATCACGTTGATCGTGCGAGAAAAGCGAATGTCTTCCTGCGCGAGCGTCGCTTTGGACGACAACATCTCATCGTAGCCCAAATATGCACGAGGAATTTTGAGCGCGGCGAATAGCTTCTTTTGGATGTAAGCCACATCCTCAACTGCAGCAGTGTTTTGCCCACCTGCAAGGGTCTCGATTCGCGTCCCAGTGTCAGTGCCTCGAACAGGAATGAAGTAGTCCTCGTCGACTGATAAGGGATTATATCTGAGATCAACACGTCCTGTGGTGCGATCAATTACCTGGTTTGTTCTCAGGTTTTTCCTCTGCTCTTCCATGTAAAGCGGAACGTCGGACGCTGGTATATTCGCGACGTCGACGTAAAAAACCCTTCGTTCAGGGGCACGGACGACTCGGTACACCAACATAGCGTCCTCAATGAGGATCAGCTGTCTCCAGATTCGACGAGCTGGTTCGATGATGGAGGAACCATAAGGAAGGAACATATCGTTACCAAGCAGACGAAAGTGCGTAACCTCCCAGTTCTCGAGGACGCGATTACCCAACGTAACCCATCGATATCGAACAGCGAAAGGATCATCACGGTCAAAATTTTCCTCCCGCTCAATCTCGTTCACGGGTATAGGAAAAGCAGATACAACGCCTGTAGTCGGCGACACATCATTGTACAGGAAAAAATCCCCATACTTGACAAGATTGCGAGCCCAAGAACGAAGATTGAACTCGGTATTCAAAATATTGTAAAAGAGATCTTCGAGAACCTCTTTGATCTTTTCGTTATCTGAATAAATGTGAAGGACTCTGCCCTTGTCGTCCTGTGCACACGTCTCATCGGCGTAGATATCCAGGGCCGCAGCGATCTCAGGTGTGTTATGCGAGATTACCGTGTCCGTCGCAAAGTTTTTATATCCATCGACAGTTAGGTCATAAAGTGGGATGACACCATAACGTTCAACAGACACAACCTTCAAATTGTCGTATGTTTGCGAAAAGTCAGTATAATTTTTGTATCCCCTCTCTAACAGACGGTTCACTAGAACAGTGGGGGTTGTTCCTAAAGAATCCGCAAGCTGTTGCTTCGACATGCCCTTAGAAAAATTGGAACAAATTTTGTCAAAGGTAATTGCACGATTATATCTTGGATTTTTTTCTCGTTGGTTGTCCCACCCAGCATTGTGCCAATCTGGGTTGTATGCTTTTGCAAAAGTTTCAAAATTTGCATAACCGTGTTTTCGTAATTTTCTCTTTACTACATTGGGATCAGTGTCTAATGCCTCGCAGATTTTCTTGGAATTAAAATTTACGCGCTCGGCAATTTCAAGAATTCTACCAAAGGTAATGTCTTTTCTTTCTGCCGGATTGTTCTCCGACATGAACCTTGAATGATTCTCCTTAAATTTTTGAATCCACGCAGAGTTGTCTTCTGACCACTTTGCACCGTTTATTATTTTTGTGTGCAGTTGCCTATGCTCAAGATCTGACATGACTTGGAGGTTTTCTGGACGATTATCGTGCTTGATAAAGTTTACATGGTGGACGACCTCACCTTCGCACAGCTCAGAGCCCTTGAGTAATTCGCCAATGACGCGGTGTTCTGCGACCCAACCGTTCATGCTGGATCTTTTATCCATGGTGTAAATCCAGCGATAACCCTCGCCTTCTTCTTTACACCCATTGAAAAGATCACGACGATAAAAGGGCATCATGGCGTCGCCAGGTTGCAAATCCTCTATCTTACAAAAAGTTCCATCTCTCTTCATAAGACGATGGTTAGGCGTTCCTATTATCTGCCTGCCGTCGTCGAAGGTCACAACAAATGCATCATCAACACGAGTTTGCCGTGCTTGTTTTCCAATCGCAGGTACAATTCGACCCAAATTATGGTCGTAAGCGTACACTATGAATGTGTGATCAGGATTTTTATCACACTCCTGTGACAGCTCACCAATTGTTTTATACCCGCCTGGAACAGCGATTTTAGTGTCTTTATGAAGACAATATTCCATCTCTTGAAAATCCTGATATCGCATCAGGCGTTCAGAGAGGTTGTACGCATTGGCTGTGATAGTTGCATAAGTCGGAGCGAGCGACTTTTGGAAAAGCAAAGTACCTGATGACTTCGTCTTGTCAGCGACGGCGATCGTAGTATCAAGTGTCTTTATCTTCTTCTTGACAATTGGACCGCTTCTGAAGAGAGTCGTGAGGCGCTTAAATAAGCTTTGTGGATTTTGTTGTTTTTTTGTTGCCATTTTATCCGCCTGTCTATTTGAGACACGGCTCAAGACTCATACTAAATTCACTAAAAAAGTCGTATAGGTATCTCAAACCATTTTTTCTGGAGCCGCTGGTTTGAGAGAAACTTTCTTGACTGCTGGCTTCGGCTGCTCGACGTAGGAGCCTGGTGCCTCTATCATGCTTGAAAGAACTTCCTCGACCTCTCCAAGGTGGGGAGTCATCGCATTGATCATACTCGCCGATGCCGTTTTCTTGAAAGCCTCGACGGCTGTTAGAAGCTTGCTTGCCGCTGTCGCAACATTGGCGACGGACTTGTGATCAACAGCCTCCGTGAGGGAGAGTTTCAATTCTTCTGCAATGATTTTTTTGAGCTGTGGAAGCGTTATCTTTTTCATCTGAAGACCTTCTTTACAATGTAAATATATTGCTCAACGAAGCAACCAACTGAAATCAGTCGCTCCGCCGTGTCTTATTTGGGATGCGTCTCTAGGCTTATGAACATTATATGGGTTGACACCGCGTATGTTGGGATTTATGAGCGGCTGCACGGAGTTCACATCTCCAGGCATCATGCTCGAGTCTCTGCGATCTACTTTTGTCGCTTTCAACATCGCAAGTGCCATCTCTCGCCCTTGTTCATTGATGACTGAAGAACCATTTGTGAGCCATGTTCCAATAGCAAGACTCATGATCAAATCATCATGACTGTCTCTAGAAGCCTGAGCCTTTGCGCCGTTCCACACAAACCCCTGCATCTCATCATAAAAGCGCTGAGAATAAATCTTGATAATTTTGTTGCGGATCAACTCCTCTAATTTTCCAAGAATTTGCGGACGGGTGTTTCCTTGCGTTTCAAACCCAGGAACGTCGTCAGGATTAGTGGGAATGTAATCCCACATGTCGCCCGTCGCATTTCTATAAAACAGACGTTTGTATCCCGCATCTCGTAATTTGACACAGGTGAAGTATCCAAAAGTATTTCTCTCCGGACAAATCAACGCAGTGTTATATTTCTTGCCGTATTCAAGAAGTAAATCAGCGAGTTTATCAGGCGGGACTTTACCCATGTACTCCAGCACGACCTCGCACTCTTCAGCGTCTATGACATGAAAAGTCGTGAAATCCGCGCCGTCGCCACGAGCCACGTCTGAAGATATGACATATCTCTTTGCGGCCTCTGGATCAGACCACACCCATACACCATTAGCAGGACCTTCTTTTCTGATCGGCTGTTCGATCATGGCGCGAAGATGATCCATCTCGGTGGCTTGCAAGAAAGTCTCACCTGACGAGATAAAGTCGCATAAAAACTCCTGCGCAACCTTGCGCTTTGGTAGGTTTTTCGTCTCCTTGTCGAACCACGCCTGATCGTGTTCAGGATGCACCCACCATGGAAGGTTTATTGTGTTGAACTCATTAACTTGCGCGGCACCGTCCATCCACAGCTTGTAATACATGCCTCCGACGCCATTTGGTGTCGAGATGATGATTGCTGATCCGCCGGTAGACAGTGTGGGATAGAGACCGGTCCAGATGTCCTCAAAGTCTCTAATGAAGGCTGCCTCATCGACAATGAGGAGTGACAACGCTTCAGATCGTCCGGCGTCCGGTGACGTTGGAATAGCTGTGATCGTCGAACCGTTAGAAAAGCTGATTTGTTGTTTTGTAGGTTCAAACTTTGTCAACAACAACCACTTAGGAAGACCATCCAACATGGTACGAACTTTTTTGATAAAGTTCATGGCTGTCTGGAGCTTCGTCGCGATGACCAGAATGTTTTTATCTTTCTTAAAGATAGCGTACCAGACAGCATAGGCCGCAGTGACCGTAGAGAGACCAAGCTGTCTGGATTTTAGAATAATATTGAAACGATGCTGCTCAAATGCTTTGACACAGTCGTCCTGGAACGGATAGGTCTCAAACGGAATGAGCCCGCGTTTTGCGTGCTGAATCTTCGTATAAGTCCTCATGAAGTAAACGGCGTCTTTGCCGCACTTCAAGATTTCTTTAACTTGTTCTTCTCTACCAATCGGGCCCGAGTGGGTAGCCATCAGCCGACCTCAAACACCGTCTTTCTTCTATAGTAAGCGGTCCTTTTTGGATTATGGACCCCGAAACCGATGATCTCCAAAGAATCCGTCGACGCGTCCTCTTTAGCAGACAATGTCTTTCCACAAATGTCTTTATATACGGCTTTTATGTGCTTGAGAGCCTCTGCCGTGATGGCTTTGGATTCCTCAGCATAGGCGCGCTTCATCAGAATCATTTCTTTTTCAGTCCCAAAATTTACGACGGCAGCGTAGGAGGCGACAAGCCTGCTACCTTGCACGGTAAACTTTACTGAATAACTCGCAGTCTTTGGGGTAGATGACCTCCCCCACGTCGTGTCGATTGCCTGACCAAGGGCGACATAATCAATTTTTCCTTCAGCCATGTGAATGCTCCTGCATTAAATATGGCAACATTTAGTCTACCTCAAATTTGACGATAATAGGCAATCTTTGCTCAATCTCAAGTTTTAGCGCAGCTGGGTCTGGACGCCAACCGTTTTTCCACTCACTTCTTCTTGAAGCTGCCCATGAAATTGAGCAACGATGACAACAACCAAGCTCATACCATGAGCTTTCATCATCACGTGACCTCATCAAAAAATTGCAAACCGGACAGCTTAGGGGTATGCCTGGTTCATAATCTTGTGGGACTATGACGTAAAAGTCGTGATGGTGCCTGGATATCAGCCTGTCGCGCAGGTAGGGTTTTTGTTCCACGCATCAATCATATATCACTCTGGAATCTTTTTCATTTTTTGTGATCTCAAGGACGATATCAGCTGCGTCCTTGACACCATCCACATGGGTAATAACAATCACGGTCTTGAAGTAACGCTTCAATGACGATAAAAGTCTGTTGCACGCCTCGACCCCAGCATCGTCGAGGGCACCGAATCCTTCGTCGAGAATGAACATGTCAGTCTTGGGAAGCGACGAGATATTGATGAGAGCGACGCGGATGGCGATGGAACTTATCATCTTTTCCATGCCGGAGGCGAGTTCAATGATCCTGCGTGAGTCACCGTAATTGATGTAAACGTCCATGGACTCAGTCTCCTCGTCGACCTCCAACTCGACCGTGAAATCCACGATGCCCGTCAGAATCTTCGTTATCTCGGCGTTGATGAGAGGTAGCTGGGAGGATACAATGACGCTGGGGATTCCTTTCTTGGAAAAAGCAAGAGAAATCAACTCTTGTACCTTCATCTTTTGAAGAAGAGCATCGCGTAGCGACTTTTCTTCTGACAGCTTTTCTATATCAGAAGAAATCCTGCCTCTCTCTGCCGCTAGCTGCATTTTTTCTTTGTCGACGTCTGCGAGTGACTTAACCAATGAGTCGATCTCTCCTTTAAGAGAAACCACCTCGGCATTTTCTTTATTTTTCAATGCCTCTTCTAGCTCTGCCAGCTTCAGTCTTGCAGCGTCCAAGGTGGGATTCATCAACTCTAAATTGTTTTCAAGGCGTACAATCTCTGTTTTTGTGTTAGAGATTTCAATCTCCAATTTAGAGCGCATGTCATGAAGCTTATGCAGCTTTTCGACTTTGTCTTTCAGATTTTCTGATTTCAATTCTTCCAGAGATTTTGATGCTTTTTGGAGGCTTTCAAGCGTTTGTTCAACCCTGCTACGCTGATCCTCGATCTTGGATTTTGTGGAGTGGGCGTCTTTAATAAACTTGCACGTTGGAAATGAGTCTCCACACGGAACCTCGTCCAGAATTTTCAATGATCGCTCTTGTTGCCTTAGCGCCGTTGATTCTTTCTCGTGTGCATGTTTCATTTCAATCACAGAGGCCTCTAACGCAGAAAAAGCGTCGAGCCTCTTTTTAAGAGAAGAGATATCGTTATCTGCTTTCACAGAATCAATAGTCGATATCTTCGCTTCAAGCTTTTGAATGCCATCCTGCAGGGTGGAAAGCTTGTTTTTATGACTGTTGATTTTTTCTTCGAGGTCTGAAACTTTGATACGCTGGTTATCGACCTGCTTTTGATTGACAGGGGTAAAATCGCTGTGTCGAGCAAGTTCTGCTCGCAGTTCTGCGAGTCTCTCTGTGCAATCGTGAGATCGCTGGCTTCGATCTTCAATTTCTAGCACGATGTTTTTCAGTCTCTCACTATAAGAAGAAGTCAAAGATTTCCAATCTTTTTCAGGCAAAGCCTTAAGCTGCGCTTTAGACATATTCACATCTTTATTAGCGAGCTCAAACATCCTGTCAAAAATGTCAAGATCAAGAAACCTTGACAGTATCTGACGACGCTTTGATGAACCATGTTCGATGAACTGATTGATCTCCCCCTGAGCAGAGAGGGACGTCATCAAGAAATCTTCAGGATTTCCGATCAACTTTCTGATGACTTTCTCAGTGTCATTCCTTTGCTCACCGGCAAGATCTAGCGCTTCACCTTCGTCGTTTATCTTGAATATGTTGAGTGAAGTCGGGGCGCTGATCACGCCCTTCTTGTTTTCATGTTTGGCAGTCTGTCGCTCGACAACATAATCGATGCCATTCACATTGATTATGGCTTTAGAATAACAATAAGGCTTCCTGATGTTGCACACATAGAGATTCTTCATCGGTCCACGATCAGTGGTGTTGAAGAGCGAGTACATGATGCTACCGACGATCGAAGATTTCCCGGCCCTATTCGCCCCGAAGATTCCGACGATGCCATTGAGATTATCAAAATTGATTGAATTGCCCTCTCCGTAGGCAAAGAGGTTATCGAACCTCAGGTTCTTCAAAGACCACTTGGTGTTGCGTGTGATCTCTTCCGATGCGGACACGGTCCTTAGGTAGAGCTTGACTTGGTCACCCACGTTTTGCCAGATTTCATTTGACTGCGTATTTTTTTCATAATAATTTTTGACTAAACGAAGTAGCACATCGACTTCACGCAGGTCAGAGCGCTCAAGTATCTGAGTGCCTGCAGAGATTGTCTCTTTATTGGTCTGCTGTTGATCGATTTTGAAAGTTACTTCAGTCGCTGAAATGTTTCTCTTTAGCAAAGAAGAAAGATTCTGCACGTCTTGCGTGCTAATGTGCAAGCTGCTCTTTATCCTAAATCTTGAACCCTTGGGATATTGCAGCGCGGCTTTGTAAGTTTGCTCAACATCGCCTGTCCACTCTAGGGTGACAAACGGTTTAATGTTGGGAAGCAATCTAAAATTGATGTTCCAATTATCTTTTGACTTGATGTCCCAAATCAAATAACCATGCTCAAGCTCTTCTGCGTAATTTTGCTGGATCAGCGTTCCTGGATATACCATCGTCGCTTTTCCATCTCTCCATGCGAGTTCCTGCCTCTTGTGGATATCTCCTAGCAGGGTGAAATCATAAACCTCAAAGAAGCTTGCTTTGATACCTTCTTCGATCTCCCAATCTGTCTCGGACTTCGAACCCCAAACGGCTCCGTGGTAGCACGCAATGTTAATGTCCCCAGGAACGGGAGCCACGTTCTTCCAGCCTTCCTCATCGAACAAAGAAAAGACGCAGAAATTTAGACCCTCTTGGACTTTGTAAGTCCCACTCTTTTTATATAGAAAAATTCTTGGATTGGCAAGGGCCTCGACGATGGGAGACACAGCATCCTGCCTGGACATGTTGACAAGATTTCCGTCATGGTTACCAAGGATCAGGTGGGTCGGGGCGACCTTTGCCATCTCAGACAACCACCAAGTAAGAAGCTCGATGTACTCGGGAGAAATGCCTGTCGTCTTTGTATGGAATATGTCCCCTCCGACGAAGATGTGGTCGACGGATTGTGACTTACAATCTTCAACAAATTTTTGAAAAATTATGCGATATTCATCGTGTCTGCTGAGGGCCCGGATGTGGATGTCGGCTGTGTGCGCTATACGGGTCATATTGCATTATATGTTATACAAAAACATGCAAGGTGTTCAATATTGGTAACGTTTCGCCGTTCTTGGCTGAAACGTTCTCTCGTCATCGTTTTTAATTTTTAGCTTGATCTCGGACATCCTGTCCAGACGGTCAAAGAAAGAATTTTCCCAATTAGGAATTGAAGCCGACGACAAGGCTTCCTTGAATTGTTGCTTCGACATCTTACCAGGATCACCAGCTTCACGAGTGTCGACAACAATTACATCAATATTATAGCTTTGTAGCTTCTTTGCTATTTTTGGAGTTTTTTTGTGCCACATGTCGCCATCTAAAGCAAGGGCGACAGGGGTACCATGCACTAGTATCTGGGTAAAAAGACGAGATTGCTCGTTCAAGTCGGACCCGAGAAGTGGCACGGCGTTTTCTCCGCACTTCATAAGATCAAACGGACCTTCGCAAATGACAAGCCTATCGTTCCAGTTTATGTTTATTTCATTAAACACAATGGGAAGCTTATCATCTTCGGGATTATCGTACTTTGGTCTCTTATCGAATTGGTCCACGCTACGTCCGACAAAATAATTCAGTTCCCCGTTCGAATCAAACGATGGCATGATTACACGACGTTTCCAACGATAATCGTTGGAAATTCCTAGCTTATAAAACCATGCATCTCTCAGAGTGACATTTCTTTTGCCCAAGTATATCCACGCAGCTTTTACGTCAGGATCGTTGAGAGGTGCAAGGGTCAACAAGCGAAAGTCTTTTGGAAGCTCAAGCTTCTTCTTTTCGACTTCAGCGCTCGTCGCGTCCAGGAATCTACTTTTTGCCCCTTCAGGCATGAATTCATCGCGATATCTGTTTAGCTGCTCTTGAGAGCCGTATTTTCGAATGAGAGGAGCGAGGGTGTGTGCTTTCCAGCCACACGTCCAACAATGATTTAGATCATCCTCAACATGGATCGCAAGCTTACGTTTATTGTGATCTTTTGGATCGCAAATTGGGCAACGAACGGAAAAATTCTTGCCGTTCGCAGCCAACACGCCTTTCCCAAAAACGTTTTCATAAAATGCAAGACGATTTGTGATAGATTGCAGCACAAATCGATTGTATCAAGCAAAGCGTCGAATGTTCACCTAACATTCGACGCTGAACTCATCGTCACGCTGCCTTTAAAAGAAAACGCCACAGGGACTTTAATTCCTAGCTGCTTCGCAATGGCTAACCTGTGGTTACCCTCGCCGACCTTCGCGACTCCATTTTTTCCGATTTCAAAATAAGCTGGTCGTTTTTGATCCCAACCTCTTGATTTCATCTTTTCGAGCATTTTGTTCCATCTATCCAAACCAACGCTGTCGTCCTCATCAGGAACAAAACGCCACTTATCAGGGTACGCCATATCGTCCGCGCCTGTAACATCTTCGTGTGAGGCAGTCTCCGCAGACCAAGTGTACTCACGATACTTCCACAGTTCTTCTGCGGAGTAAAAGGCATGGAACATGTCCAGTTCTCTAGCTTTTAATCCGCACTTGACCCAACCATCGATCACTTCTTCTACAGTCGGCGGGTTACTGGGATCTATATCGTAATATCCCCTGTGGGAATCAAACTTTTGACAGAAATCTGCTTCTGAAGAAATGATAGACTCTTTGATGAATTTTCTCAAATAAAAAAGTGGATCGCTCATTGTGCTAATTATTCCGTCTGTAAGGAGGCTGCGCGAGCTATCACATAAGCGTCTGTCGCATCACGTGACCAGTCCACGGCAGAACCATTTTTCTTTTTAGGCCAAGAAATGTGTTTAAGATCATTTTCACTCATAAAATCAAAAACCTGTTCTTTGCCGCTCTTACCTGCAACTGAAGTTCGTTGCATTTTTATCCCACAAAGTTTTCGGGCGTGCGAAGAAGAGATGTACTCAGGTTCTGCGACAAAGATGCCACGGGCGATATAGCTAACGATCCCATTGAAACGCATCAAGGTCGTGATTGTTCCGGCTGAAGACATACCTTTCTGGAATCCTAGAAGGGGCTCTTCTAGAGCAACCCTGTATTTACCTGGAAATTTTGAAAGGACGTCTGTGAGGTCCTTTGCAACTTTATCGGCTTTGTCCCACAAGGTGTTGCACCCTTTAAATTCAATCCTATCAATGTATAGAATGTGTGATCCGCTTCCATCGAATTGGATGTCTGCGTCAATCAAACAGACACCTGTGACTGACGTGGATACGTCAAGACCTATAATCAAGTTTTTCATGGAAAATTTTGATTACAAAAACATCGCGAGTAAAATCTTGATTATAGGACACCAATAGCCTTTAGCTCAATTTCAGTCATTATTCTGAGAATGGCTCCGTGATCAGCACACCACACTTGAGCTGCTAGAAGCTTCTTTTGGACGGTCGGCTTTTGAAGTTTACGTGATGGCTTTATCTCCACGATCTCAATGCTACCGTCGGTGTACTCGACGCGGAAGTCAGGTATGTAGCGCCTGATCTTTCCGGTGCGCTTGTTGGAAACGTAATCTATCGAAAAAGATTCATATTGCCATGTGCTAACGTCTGGATCTGCGTCCAAGTGTTCCATGTAAACCTTTTCCCAGCCGGAACGGAACTTACATGTCTGACCACTCTTGATAGACGAATACTCACCGCGCTTGTAGCGTCCGCCTTTTTTCTTCGTGCGCTTACGTTTTTGTTTTTTTTCGATCATCGATTAAAAGTCCACGCCGACCTTGAAAAGTATTCGGTCTCCGTGCCTCTTGACGATCGGCTGCGCAAGCTGCGTTTTTGCGACGACGTTTAGATTATCATCGTGAAAATTCAACCCAGTGATATAGACATAGTTCGGATCCGAATCGGTCTTATATCCAGAAGCTGGCAGCTCTACAAAGTTTGGGTTAGAGCTGGAATTCAGCATGTTTTGTGGGGCAATGACTTCAAGTTTTAAAGAGTGGAGACTTTGCTCTCCCCTGAAAGACATCTCATATCCATCTTTACCATAGAAATAAAGATGCGGATTTTTAACTACGATGATTCCCTCGTCGTAGTAGACGTTCCCGCAGTTATTCCATGTGGAAGATGAAGTCAAGCAGTCTGCACGGTAGATGTTCCCCCATCCATCGTCCTTGAGAGTTATCTTCATGGCACCAGACGAACCTGTCAGACTATTGTCAGCGATGACTAAAGACCCAGGAAGAATCCGCTTGCCGTAATATAGATTGCTGACATCAAAGAAGGTTACTTGGTTGGAAGACGGATCTTTTGTCCTCTGATATATCGTAAGAGGAGCATTCATCTGTATTCCAGGAATATACACTCCGTTTGTGATCGCAGTATTTACTTGATTTTGAAAATTGTTGTACGCAGGTCCGGGGGCCAATCCAGGTGTTTCGGGCGAAAAGCCAATCGAAAAATCGACAAAGTCCTGCGCAGATACAGCTGATTGACCCTCGACATCGTCGAAAGATGTTCCAAATAACAGCGAACCTGTGGACAGCAGGTCGTTCATATTGACAATGCTGAGGTCCTCTACGTTGTCATCCCCGGTGTGCATCGTTCGATTGCTCTCTGATGCTATCAGCTCAAAGCTCGGCATGAAATTGCCATCGTCGTTGGGCATGATCAAAAGATTCCGGCGTCGAACCCAAGAATCCTCATATAAAAATTCATTCGCGGTTTTTGCCTGCGTTGTGTAACCTAGAGTCGTGCCAGACATGTGGTGGGCACGTGGATGGTTGTCGCTGGCAAAATCTTTCAGATAATTTTCGATATTGATGTAGTGCCCATTGACGCCAAACGACAACGCGGTATTGAATGGGTCGTTAGTCGAGCCGTCAATCTCAAAAAACGGTGTTTGAAGCACACCGCCTGATCCATTTACGTTTTGTCTAAAGGGAGAGTGCTCTATGAAGAATGGCGGGACATAAAATGCAAATCTTTCG
>Ga0129333_10001877_pt1 | contig 19283 bp, 31 predicted proteins | sample CPB6_08_DNA_FD_94474 | JGI IMG/M metagenome (GOLD analysis project Ga0129333, IMG submission 94474) | Freshwater to marine salinity gradient microbial communities from Chesapeake Bay, USA - CPBay_Sum_0.6_0.8_DNA | ecosystem: Environmental > Aquatic > Marine > Coastal | place: USA: Chesapeake... | reverse complement strand
ATGAAAAAATTGGTGGCCATAATGAGACAATGGAAGTCTTAGATGATCATGATATTCTGTGTAGAACATACATAGAAGGAAAAATTAAACATATAGAAAAATGTTTATATATTTATTATAAGCACAAGAATAATACTTGTTATGGTGAAAAGAATGCATTTATTCAAGAAGAAACATTAAATATACATGACAAATATATTTATGCTATGGCAGAAAAATGGTGTGACTTAAACAACTTACTAAAAATAGATTTATGTGGAGGTTTTAATCCACCAAAAGGATATACATCTATTGACCTGTCTAATGCTGATATTGTTGCTGATCTTAATAAAGAGTGGCCTTTCCAAGCTGGTCAAGTTGGTATTTTTAGGGCACATGACGCATTAGAACACTTAAAAGACCCTATTCACGCAATGAAAGAAGCATATAGGTGTTTAGCACCAATGGGTTGGTTTTTGACATTTACCCCATCTACAGATGGCAGAGGAGCATTTCAAGATCCAACACATATATCATTTTGGAATTCAAATAGTTTTTGGTATTACACTAATAAAGATCAAGCTAAATACATAGGTTCACCAGTAAGATTTCAAGCAAATAGGATTAAAAACTTTTATCCAAGTGAATGGCACAAGACACACAACATACTTTATGTAAAAGCTGATTTATTAAGACTGCCAGAAAAAAACAATAACATAAGAGTTCCTGGCGAAGTTAAAATTTAACCATGCCATATTTTTTCTTCTGGCCCCAAAAGTCTTGCAAGAGTAAATAAAAAGTCACTTAATCTATTTATAAAAATAACTATATTTTTAAAATCTTGATGTGCTTCCATTAATTTGACTAAATCTATTTCAACTCTTCTACATACTGCTCTAGCCAAATGAATTTCGCAATGATTAAATGGAATTATAAAGTTTTTAAGTGGTTTAAGATTTTTTGTCATTAGATCTATATTTTCTTCAATGTTTTTAATATCTTCATCTTTTATTCTTTCTTTACCAGTTGCTATTTCAGCACCAACATCAAAAAGTAAGTTTTGTATTTTTATTATAAAATCATATATGTTATGAACTTTTAATTCTAAAATATATTTTTGATTAACAAATCCAATCCAAGCATTTAATTCATCTACGCTTCCAAGCAATTGAATATGTGGATCTGTTTTTGGTACTCTTCCAGTTTTAGGTAAAAGCGTAGTTCCATCATCACCAGTTTTAGTATAAATTTTCATGTATTATCCCTTAATAAAAGTTTTATACGGAGTAATATTGTTTTGATAAATATCTTTATAAATTATACTTTTTAATTCTGGAACATTACAAGATTCACTCATTATAGTTTCTATTTTTAATCCATGAATACATTTCTTATTTTTAAAAGATTCAAATAAAAAATTATCTCCATAATATATTTTGAATATTTCTGGTATTGGTCTGTAATATTTTTTTTGAAACATAATTAAACAACCATAACCTAAATTTATTTGATTTGTTGTAGAAATATAAATGTTTTGGTTTTTATTTAAATGGTAGCAACTATTGTTTATTCCAATCAATGTATCTTCTTGTACATCTATATCTGTTATTAAATTTGTATCTAGAATAATATCGTCATTTGAAATAATTATTTTATCTTCTTTGGCTTTAGAAACTCCAAAATTCCAACTTGGATTAACATATATATTTTTTTCAAAAACAAATGTTTTTATTTTTTTACATAAATTATTTTTTAACATTGAAAAGTTTGGGTTATTATCTATCAATATTATTTCTGAAACTTTTTTATTTTCAGAAAAACTTTTTAAAAGATCTAATGTTTTTTTACTTTTCCATATTGTAGGAATTACTACACTAAACATTTAAATTCTCTAAATATTTTAATGTGACAAACGAATAATAAAATGTAATCATAGTAAATTAAAAAAAAGGAGTAAATATGAAAATTATAATTTGTTCTAATGAGGGAAGTTTCTTTTGCAAAAAACCAGAAGTCGGACTTACAGAAAATAAAAAAAATGCACATGTTTTTGATTGTTATAACAAAGAACATGCAACTTTAATATTGCAAAAAACAAAAGAATTTATTTCTAATGAAAATTTAAAATTAGAATTTATTGATACAAGCGAAATTGATTTAAGGATTTAATATGAAACTTAAAAAAACAAGACAAAAAAAGGCTAGAAGAATAATGATAATAACAGCAATAAAAATGTCAAAAACAATTGGTATCAAATTTAATAGAATAAATATGGAAGATATAAGAGATGAATATCTTAATAAGTATGGAGTCGATAGATTAATAAAAAGATTTGATATAGCAAGTATAGTTGCTTAACTATCTTTTAGGTGACTTTGTTTTAATTCCAATTTTGTTATATTCAGTACGCATTTTTGGATTGTCATCTATAGCAAATAATATTTTGTCTTTAATGCTTTGTGCATGTTTTTTCTTTGATTCATTTTGATCTTTAGGGCCACCACCTATGTTATTCATCATTAATCGATTATATTTTAATCCTGCTTTTTTTAAAGACTCAACTGTGTCTGACCTATCTTTTTCTGGTCTACCAGTTATTAAATATATTTTATTTTCTTTTGATAATTCATTTACATAATCAATCATTTTTTTGATTGGATATATTCCATTACGCAAAATAGTGTTATCTATATCAACAATAATAACTGCTGATTTAGATAGGTACTCAAATATTTCTTGATGTAAAGTCATACTAATATATACACCATGCAAAATTAATATAAGGAGCAGAATATGAATATATTTATTTTAGATGAAGATAAAATCTTTTTAAGAATAATTTTACATTTGAAGCTTTGAATAAAACTCATATAGTTTTTTTAAATCATCAACTGAAGATTTATTTTTTAAGCAATTTGCTTTTGTTGAAACCACAAAAATATTTTCTTTACAGTATCCTTTATTATTATCTATTCTATCTACTGATGGTGAATTATCTGAGTTATCAAAAAACTTAAGTTTTATGTTAAAAACAGGACAATAATCAACAAATTTATCTCTTAAATCTTGTTCGTTTAAATTAAATTCTATGCCTCTTTTTTTAGCTGAAGCTTTTAATCTAACATAGATATAATGTATTGGATCTTTTTTCCTTCTTTCAAAGAAATTACTTTTGTATTTTTTATAAAAGTGTCTAGCTTTTTCTCTGCTACAAGACCTACAAATGTCACTTTTTTTGCCGTAAGTTCCATGTTTTGTTTTTCTATAAAAATCAGTTTCTGGAAGTATTTGATTGCATTTATAACAATGATTATATCCTTTTGGAGAATCTTTCTTTTTGTATCTTGAAAAACCATCTCTTTTTATGTTTAGTCTATTTGCCTTAATTCTTATTGCTTCTATAGTTCTATTCAATTTAATAGAACAGTATCCTGCACCATGAATTGAAAAATTTTCCTTTAAAAACTTAATTTCTTTGTCTGTCCAACGAATAGTATTATGACTCATGATAACCTCAAAGTTAGTTTTGCTAATATATATAACACCATACTTATCTAAAGGAGTACAAAATGAACATTTTTGTTCTTGATGAAAGTTCAAAACAAGCTGCTGAATGGCACATGGACAAACATGTTGTCAAACAATCGCTAGAAACAGCCCAAATTTTATGCACAGTTCTCAATGGTCATGGTATCATAACACCATATAAATCAACTCATATTAATCATCCATGCACACTTTGGGCAGGAAAAAGTATGGGGAATTTTATATGGTTGTGTGAACTAGGAATACATCTTTGCAATGAATATTTTTATAGATATGAAAAAGAACATGCATGTAAAAAAATAATAGAAGAATGTTTAACATATGCTTGTAAAGTTGAAAATACTGAAATGACAGAATTTGCTTTAGCAATGCCAGATGAAGCAAAATTAAATGATGCAGTAGAATCATATAGAAACTACTATATCAAATTTAAAAATCATATTGCTAGTTGGAAAAAAAGATGTATTCCAAGTTGGTACAATATTATTTCTTAATCCCATAAAAATACAAATCATTACAAGAAAGATCTATCATAAATTTATATTCAGAAAACATATTTGAGATATCTATGTTTTTTGTAAAATCTTCTTCGGTTAAATTTTTATAATAATCCCAAGTTAAAAGAGGTGCGTTTTCTGGACTTGTCCTTTTTGTTCCGTGTTCTGGTCTTCCTGTTGTTGCACAGGTAAAAAACAACAAACCATTTTTTTTAGTCATTCTGTACATGTTTTCAAATGTTTCTTTCCAGTATGGATTATGTTCAAAACATTCGCACGATGCTGTTGTGTCATAAGTATTGTCTTCATATTTAAGGTTTTGCCCTTCACATATTACATCAACCATTTTTCCTGGACCAACATCAACTCCAATATAGTCACAATTTTCAAAAAAAATTCTAATGGTTCCATTTATATATAAACTTCCTATTTCTAAAACTTTTGAGTTCAAAAAATATTTTGGATAAATATCTTTTATGTATTTTACAAATGACATTTGCTGTTTATGTGACATATAATATACTCCTGTTTGTTTTTAAAATTATATTTAGCAGGAGAAAGAATGCAATATCTCTATGAGATTTGGATTAAAATAAATGACAATAAAAATAAATATAAAGCATCTATAAGTAATAAAGGAAGTTGTTGTATAGCTTTGTGTGCCTCATCAAATAAAGAAGCAATTGATATTTTAGAAGAAACATTTCTTTGTTGTGACAAAAGACCAATTCAAAATAAAAAGAAAATAAAGCATTTTAGGTTGAAAGAAAATTGTTCTAAGTATATATTTCTTTTGCGTAAGGAAAATGTAAATAGTTATAGACAAGATTGTGGCCATAAGTAACTGCGTCAACAAATTCAATAACGGTTCTTTCGCAGTTCTTCCCCCGAAGTAGTCACAACACCATGGCATGGGCCAAAAGACTGCCAGAGAGTAGCCAAACTCTCAAACAGGTGGCACGAAATAGTTTGATTAAAAATAACACTAGAATTGGAGTGACCCCTTCTCCACCTAGACCTGATAGCAAAAGCAAAATTTTTAGTCAATGTCTTGTTTGGTAGAGTTTATAACGCACTAAGGCAAATAAAAGAACTCTGAAGCTATGCTATCAGGGTAAAGAAGGGGTATTTAAAATGAAATTTAAACCAAATATTGAACTTAAAAAATGGGGCAGCGAAGAAACAATAGTAAACAATCTTTTAAAAAACAAATCATTTAAAATATTAAAAATAAATTTTAATAAAAAAACAAGCTGGCATTATCATTTAGAAAAAGAATCTTATTTTTATTTAATTTCTGGTCAAGTATCAATACATATGTCAGATGAAAATTCTTTAAATTTAGCAAATGTTGTTTTGTTAAATGAAGGAGATTGTTTGATTATTCCAAAAAATAAAAGACATATGATAACAGCAATCAAAGAAAGTGTTTTGCTAGAATGTTCTAATTTTGATGATTGCATGGATAAAATTACAATTCATCACTAGCAATATCACAAAAAATCTGAACAATACTTTTTTCTATAAAACCAAAAGAATTTAAATAATCAACATTTTTACCAACTATTAATAATAATTCTACAAATTCAGACTCAGATATATATCCAACAGAATATGCTTTTGCTATTATTTGTTTAAATACTATAAACTCTTCTTTTGAAAAATTTATAGCATTAGAGTTGAGTAAATCTATTTTATCTTTAAAATAAGCTTTAAGAGTATTTCTGCTTTGTTTTATTCTGTTTTTCATAGTTTTCTCTTTTCGAGTAATATATGCCTAAAAAAAATCAACCAGAAGTAAATATAAAGCTTTTAATTAAAAGAAATTTAATGGATGTTGTTGAAATAGAAAAAGCTTCATGTTTCATAAATGATCCAGACTTTGGTAAAATTCAAAGTAATGCATGTTGGTCCTCATCTTCTTTTACATCTTTTGTTAGAAAAAAGAATACATTTTCTTATATTATTTCTGAAAATAATAAAATTGTAGGATTTGTTTTGATTGAAAATTTACCTTCAGAAACAGTTATTGAAAAAATAGTGGTTCATCCAAAGAACAGAAGAAATGGTCATGGAACAGCAATGATTAATCATTTAATAAATAAAAAATTCACAAACAAATTAGTTTACTATTGTATGGAAAATGATGATGATAGCATTAAATTCTTTAGCAAAAAAAAATTTAAATCTAAGCTTGAAAAAAAATACTTTTCTTCTGATACTGATGCTATAAAGTTTACGATGGAGATTGACAATGAAGAAAAAGTTTGAAGTTAATTGTCTTGGTTGGTGCAATAAAAAATTTATGAGTATCGATCCTAAAACAAATAGGTTATGTAATAAGTGTTCAGAAAAATTAAAAAATATGACCAATGATCTTGGTAAATATGGCACTAAATCCACAAGAAGGATAATGGGTGATTAGTTTTTTATTTAAAAAATTTGAAGTAGATAGGTCTGGCAAATGGAGATCTACTAGAGACAAATATTTAAAAAACAATCCATTTTGTATAGGTTGTGGAACAAATAATAACTTAAGAGTTCATCATATAATTCCAGTAAGTGTTGATATATCTAAAGAATTATGCATTAATAATTTATGTACAGTTTGTGAATACTGCCATTTTGTTTTTGGGCATCTTCACAACTATAAAAATTATAATCCAGAAGTTATTAGGGATTGCCAAGAGCATTACAAAAGAGTAAAACAGTTTTCAGTAAGAAGTTCAGTAAGACCTTTTTCATTATGGAGGACTATTATGTCTAAGTTTTTTGGTTCTATTGCTTTGGTTTTCTTTGGTTACTCAATTTATGTTAGCCACATGTATATTGTCGAAAGCAATAAAAATGCTACTATTAAAGAGCTTTTTGCTGCTGAAAACAGACTTCTTAAAGATGAAATTTATGCAGAAAGAAGTAAGCCAACATATGAAAATGGTTATAGAGATGCAATTCTAAGGGCTGGTCCACCAACTGGTTCTGGAACATATAGGGATGGATGGGAAGCCTGTGCAAAATTATATGCTGATGGCTCTTGGACATCTGGATATCACACAGCACTTGAACAGTTTGGTTGGAAAAATGAATCTACGGCTTTTAAAAATTCAAATCCACAGGCTGTTTCAATGAAATAAATATCAATACATCTCCCCTATTACTGTGTATTTAGTAATGGGGGGGGATTTATGAAAAATAAAGTTACTGGAAGGTATTGGTCTTATTTAGTAAGAAACGCTAGAACAAGAAATATAGAAGTAAAAGTTACCCAAGAAGAAGCTTGGGTAATTTTTTTGAAACAGAATAAAAGATGTGTTTATACTGGAATAAAATTAACTCATTTAAAATATTCAAAAAAAGTCAATGGTATATCAATATACAAAGCAGGAACGGCATCACTAGACAGAAAAGATAGTTCTTTAGGATATACAAAAAAAAATATACAATGGGTTCATAAAGATGTTAATAGAATGAAAATGAACTTTAAAGAAAAATATTTTTTGAAACTTTGCAAACTTATAGCTAGGAGATTTATAAATGCCACTTAAAAATTGTTCAGATAATGGTAAAGATGGATGGAAATGGGGAGATGAAGGAAAATGCTATACTGGAAAAGACGGTAAAAAACAAGCAATAAAACAAGGCATATCTATTGAAGGACCAGAAAAATTTGCAAAAATAATGAGATCACAATCTCACGAAGATCTTTACTTGCAACTTTCTGAAGATGAAAAAGCATTGGCAGATTCTCTTATAGCTTTATCTCAAAAAGTTGGACCTTTAGATAAAAGTGATGGCATATGGGTTGGCTATGAAACACCACAAAATAATGTTGTAAAAGATATTGGAGTAAAGTGTGGAAACTGTGCGTTGCATAAATCTGAAAATTCATGCATTATACTTGAACAAGAAATAGAGATGGATGGAGCTTGTAGATTTGCCGTAATACCAGATGGTTATGTAAATTCTGTTCAAGTTAAAAAGGATATAGAAGAATACCTAAATGAAAATAATTCTAAATAATAATGATTTATTAAAAATTAAATGCCAAAAAACTGAATTAAAAAACGGAAAACTTATTGCCAAAAGAATGTGGCAATTTTTAAATAAATATAATAAAAAAAACAAAGTTAAAGCCGTTGGTTTGGCAGCAAATCAATTTGGTATCAATGCTTCTGTTGCTCTTGTATTAAAAAATAATTCTCCATTTATATTAATAAATCCAAAAATAATTTCTTTTTCTGAATTAAAAGTTAGGAATAAAGAAGGTTGTTTGAGTTTTCCAGAAATAGAACTTGATGTATATAGACATATGTGGATTGAAGTTACTTGCGACAATCATCCTGACAGTATTTTTTTTGGAAACACTTCATTAGAAAGTGATCCAAAAAGTAACTTGGAAAGTGCTGTTGCACAACATGAAATAGCTCATTTGAATGGTTTAACATTTCATGATTTTCAATGGCATAATGCTCCTGCTCCAAATGTATGGTAATTAAAATGCAAACACATTATGTAAAAAACAAATTAGGTACAGAAAGACTTTCTAGCGAACTAGAAAGCTTAATTTATCAAAATATACCTTCTGAATATTTGATTCCAGAAGAAATTCTTTTTGAAAAAATATCTATTGATATTAAAAAAGAGTTTTCTCACAACAAATATTCTAAAAAAGAAATTTTTGATATGATTAAAAATATGGTTCAAAAAAAACAAATAAAAGAAATATATGGATCAAAACTATCGAAGTATGTTTCCATACAATAAGCTTATAAAAAGAGTATTTGTAATTTTACTTCTTTTTGTAATTATGTATGTATTATTGTATTGTTTTTTGCATCCTTTGATTCATGTGCATGATTCTAAGTGCATTGACAGTATAGATTAAGGGGTATTTATACATGGGTAAACTTTTCTCTATGGAGAAATCCCATGATAACTTATTTTGAAATTTGGGGAGTACCACCAGGAGGAAAGAGTAGGGTTAAAATTGCTGAATACGAAGAAAAATATTGGCAAAGAGCAGAAAAAAGGGCTGCTAACTTGGAAGAAAATGAATATACCAAAATTGTAATTTATGAAAAAACAAAATCGAATAATGTTGATAAAAAAAATTTAGACTTATAATATTAAAAAGGAATATAAGGAGGAATAAATGAACATAAACTTTTCTGCACCAATTAATCAACTTGGGTATGGAGTTGTTGGTACAAATTTATTATTAGAACTTTCTAAATTAAACAATGTTTGTTTATGGCCAATAGGTCCAATAGACTGTGAAGAAAAATTAATTCCAGCAATAAAAACAAACTTAAAAAATGCAGGGTCATTTGATTACAATGCACCTAGTTTCCGAATATGGCATCAATGGGATATGGGATTAAATGTTGGTCGTGGAAAAAAATATGGATTAACATTTTTTGAAATGGATAATTTAAAACCAAACGAGAAACATAGCCTAGATTTTCTAGATAAAATATTTGTTTGTTCTGATTGGGCAAAAGAAATAATAGTAAAGTCTGGAATAAATGAATCTAAAGTAAAGGTAATACGATTAGGAGTTGATCAATCTATTTTTAAAGAATGCGAAATAGATAATGTTAAGACAACAAGGCTTTTGAGTATAGGTAAATGGGAGATAAGAAAAGGCCACGATCTTATATTAGATATTTTAGAAAATACTTTTACTCCAGAAGATGATTTTAAATTAGTAATGTGTTGTTCAAATCCATTCTTATCCCAAGAAGAACAAGATCAATGGATATCATATTATGAAAAAAGTAAATTTTTTGATAAAATAGTTGTTTTAAAAAATAGACTTAAGACTCAAAATGATGTCTATGATCTAATGAAAAAAAGTGACATTGGAATATTTCCATATCGTGCAGAAGCTTGGAACTTAGAATTAGCAGAAATGCTATCTATTGGAAAAAATTGTATTGCGACAAATTATTCTGGACCAACAGAATATGCAATTGAAGCTGGTTGTTATCTAATAAATCCACAAGGAATAGAATCTGCTAATGACTTAAAGTGGTTTGATGGAAGTGCATCTTGGGCAAAATTAAGTCAAAATTATGTCGATGATTTTTCAAAACAATTAAAAGAACTACACATAAAAAAACAAAATGGTAATTTAAAAAAGAATATTTCTGGAATAGAATTTTTTAAGAATCACACTTGGGAAAATGCTTGCAAACAAATAGTTGAGGAAATACAAAGTGAAAATTAATGTTTCTTTTTTGATTTGTGCAAGAGAAATAAATAGTGAGCCAGTAATAGCAATTGAAAATAAAAATGGAAATTATATGCTTCCAACATTTGAAGCAGACGATAGCGTATTGGATATAGATTTATTTGTTAAGGATAAATTCAAAGAGTTTACATCTTTTGATGCAAGGTTTAAAGATATAGACGGATGGGTTAATTTATTTATTTGTGGAACTATAGTTAATTCAAACACATCTTCTATTGTTTATGCTTGTTATTTACAAGAAACATTTGAGAAAGATGATGTACAATGGAAAAGTATATCTTCTATTTTAGAAAATGGTGTTTTTGAACAAGACTACACTAAACAAACTATATTTTGTTTTAATTATTTTTCGAGATAACATGACAACAAACGCTAAAATATATTTTGAATTAGTTAATGATGAGGTTGGTTCTGTTGTTAAAATGCCAGAAAATTTAACATCTGAACAACAGTTGATCTTTGCTGATAGAATGGCATCATTAATTATTATGATTCAAAATGGTCAGCTTTTGCCATCAATACTTCAATCAATAGTTGAATCTGGAATTTTAACAGATCAAAAATTTTTATCTGAATTAATTATTAAAAAAATACTTGAGAATTTTTCTATAGATACAGAAAAAACACCTCTCGTTTCTCCTAGTGAAGCTTTTTTATTCAGAGATTTAAAATGAATGAAGTTAAAATTATAGCAGATTCTATTAGTGAATTTGGCAAAAGAATTACTACTTTTGTATGTACATTCCCAAGATTTATACTCCCAGAATTTAATACGCACAGAGTATTTTCAAGAAATGCAGCAAGCTCTAGAGCTATTCCAGTTAAAAAATTTATAGATCAAGTTATTAATAATCCAGCAGAACCAATTTTTTGGGGCAAAGATCAATCTGGTATGCAATCCTTTTCAGAGCTTTCTCCATCAGATATTCCTGTTGCTAAAGAAATATGGAATCAAGCAAGAGATAAAATGATAGAGTATGCAAAAGAAATGATGTCAATTGGAGTTCATAAACAAATAGTCAATAGATTGTTAGAGCCTTGGTTTAAAGTAACAGTAATAGTTACAGCTACAGAATTTGATAATTTTTTTAAACTAAGATGTCATAAAAATGCACAACCAGAGATACAAGACTTAGCTATAAAAATGAGAGATTGTTTAAAAGACTCAACCCCTAAAAAAATTAATTTTGGTGACTGGCATGTTCCATTTGGAGATAGGTATGTTGATGAAAAATTGAGCATACAAGATAAACTTAAAATTTGTGTGGCAAGATGTGCTAGGGTTAGTTATTTAAATTTTGATGGAATAATAGATCATAAAAAAGATTATGATCTTCACGACAAACTTGCAGAGGAAGGGCATTGGAGTCCTTTTGAACATTGTGCTTCTCCAACATCTAATCCATGGAATTACTCTGGAAATTTTGTTGGATGGCATCAGTATAGAAAGTCATTTGAAAAATGAATAAAAAAATATCTTGGCTAAAATGGGAAGATCCATTTTTTCCAAAACAAGAACCGTTTTCTGTTGAAGAGAATGAAATACAATCTCAAAAAGATAGTTTCTTTGAAAAAGACAAAGATGAAGAACCAGATAGACATATGCGTGTAATTCTTGGTCCTTATGGAACTATACCAATAAATGAAAATGCTATAACTAGCAAATTATACAAAATGTGGGTTGGTCATTGTAATTTTGATATTACTAAAAATATTATGGAAACAATAGAAAAAGTTGAAGGTGTTGAAATATTAAGGGTGTGGACAAGATATAGATTTTGGGTTGGTTTTGGAAACCTTTTTGACGACCATAAAGTTCAACAAGATATTGAAGATTCAATAATTAAAAAAAATAAAAATATTAATGGAAAAAGTAACGCATTAAATGCACTCATAAAAGTATTAAGGAAAAAATATAAATATTGGGTGGTTTTTTCAAATGAAAACGGCGAACTCAAAACTATTGGCAGCGACAACATAGAACATATTAAAGTAGATGAAGGTATGAATATACTTGCTTGTAGTTGGGATGAATAATAATATTTGTTATAAAAGTATTGTTTACTGATTTTTTTTTGATAGATTATTAATAGTCACTTTTTAAAAGGAGAATATTATGAGCGATGTTAAAACTTCTGTTAGTCCAGAACAAGTGCAGAAAACAATCTCTATTGTTATTTCTACACTTAAATTTGTTTCAACTATTGTTCCTGGAGAAACAGACGACAAAATAGTAAATGTTTTGTCTTCCTTATCACAAGAGCCTTGGGTAGTTCCTGCTATTACTTTTTTAATCAATAAGTTTGATGGAACAAATCCTATAAGTTCAGATGATTTTCTTCTTGCTATTAAAGTCGCAAAAAATGAGGCTTAACAATGTTTAAAAAATCATTACTTATATTTTTATTTTCATGCAATTTTTTATTTGCTGAAAATTTTATTGTTCCAGAACAAAAAATAGTTGGTGCTGAAGTACCTATACCTCTTGGAGAACTAGTAGATTTATCTATTAGCCCAATTCAAAACCCACCAAAATATTTAGTTTCTACTACATATGCTTGGAAAGTTTTTGATGGATATAACGAAAAAAGAATAAGAAGTTATGATAATGGAATTTTTTTTGGTTCTGGAATACAAAACAAAAGACTAAAAGCAATAGTTTCTGTAACTCATTTATATGTAGTTAAAGACAATGAAAAACTTTTAGAAACTGCTATTAAAACCAATTTTATTTCTGCTGATGTTTTTATTGGTGAACAAGAACCAGATACTCCACCAGAACCAAATCCAGAAGTTGATCCAGATTTTGGGGAGTCAAAATATCAACTTTCAAAGTTTGTTTATGATGGTGCAAAATTAATTAAAATTTCAAAGGCAGATAAAGCAAAACAATGTGCTGCTATTGCATCATCTTTTGATAGCATTGCTGCTGCTGTTGCTGCTGGAACAATAGGATCTTTAGAAGACATATTGAAAAAAACAGCAGAATCAAACAAGAATGCACTAACAAAATCTGGTGGAGATAGAACAAAGTGGGAACCACTTTTTACAGATATACAAGAAAAACTTTTTGACTTGTATAAAACAAGCAAAATGCAAACCAAAGAAGATTTTGCAATTGCTTGGAGAGAAATATCTTCTGGTTTAAAACTAGTTAAATAGGTGAAATATGTCTGAACTATCAAAGATAAATGGTTGGGCAGGAAAAGATAATCCAGAACTTGTCGAAAGCGAATTTAACTTAATTAAAGATAGCGGATCATTTAAAAACTTTAGTATCTATGGTAAAAGCCAAGATAGTAAAGGTAAAAAGGTCATGCTATATGAGGTTGTTCGCAAAGTAATTGGAAAAGATACAGAAAATATTCCACAGGCTATAGGAGACTGCGTGTCCTGGGGTGCTAGGAACGCAGTTGAATATCTTATGGCTACTGAAAAATTAATGAAAGGAGATCATGAAAAATTTGAGCCTGTTTTTGCACCCTATCTTTATGGCACAGGAAGAGTTCTAATTGGTCGTGGTCAACTTAATGGTCAAGATGGATCTCTTGGGAGTTGGATGGCAGATGCTGTTATTAAATATGGGGTTTTGCGTAGTAATTTTGATGGTGTTCCTAAGTATTCTGGAAGCATAGCCAAAAAATGGGGTGATACACCAGGACCAGATAGAAAATTTATAGATGAAGGAACCAAACACCCAGTCAAGTCTGCTGCTCAAATTAAAAGTTGGGATCAGCTTGTAGAAGCTATTGTAAATGGATATCCATGCACTACTGCTAGTGATATTGGTTATGACATGCAACCTTCTTCTGATGGCTTTCACCGTCAAACAGATAACTGGGGTCATCAAATGTGTTTTATAGGAGTTGATGACAGACCAACAGATCCATATGCAATCATATTGAATAGTTGGGGTGACGCACATGGACACTTAAAAGACTTCAATGACGGATCAAGTCTTCCGATTGGGGTACTAAGAGTTAGGAAGAAAGACGCTGAAAAACATCTTAGGGCTGGAGAAACATTTGCTTACAGCAATTTTGATGGTTTTCCAGAACAGTTGATTGATAAAAAACTATTTATGCTTATTTAAGGAATTAATATGTCTGATAAAACAGAAGGTTTGCAATACGGAAAACCAGATAAAGATGACCCAAGAAAAACTCCAGCTAAACCTGACGAGAGAAAAAGAGGGTCAAAAAAAAATCCAAAAGATTCTGCTAGTAAGCCTAATAAAAATATAGAATTTTCAAAAGAAACAGAAGATAAAATTAGATCTTTAATGCAAGAACACAATTCTAAAAACCCAAAATTTAAAGCCAACATGGCACAACTAAAAGCAGTTTTTAGACGAGGTGCTGGAGCATTTTCCTCTAGTCATGCACCAGGAATGGATAGGACTAGATGGGGATTGAATAGAATTAAAGCCTTTTTATATTTATTAAGAAACGGAAGACCTTCTAATCCAAGATACAAACAAGACAATGATTTATTGCCAGATGGACATCCAAGAAAATCCAATAAGTCGAAATCTAGTTATTTATATGAACTATTGAATCTTGATGATGTTTTAAAGTCACTCAAAGGATATTCAGATATGTCTAAATCAAAAGAAAAAATAGAAAACAAAAAAACATTTTTTGATATCCAAGAATATTTTGCACAATCAGCAGAAAGCTATGACGCACCAGCATCAGCAAGAAATAATGCTAAAAAAGTATTAGAGTGGAAAGATAAGTATGGAAAAGAGTGTAAAGGAATGACTCCTGTTGGTTGGGCTAGAGCAAGAGATTTGGCAAGAGGTGCTAAACTTTCTGCCGATACTGTAAAGCGTATGGCTCAGTTTAATAGACATAGAGGAAATTACGAAAAAGCACAGTCTAAGCCAGAATATAAAACTAAGCCATGGACTATACCAGCAGTTGTTGCTTGGTTAGGTTGGGGTGGTAATACTGGTGTTGATTGGGCTATAAGAGTAAGTCAATCTATTCAAAACAAAAAGAAGTAATATGTACAATCTAATTCTTTTTTTATTATTTAATCAAACAATAGAAAAAGAAAAGTTTTTACTTATTGAAAAAGATTCTATTTCATTTTTAAAAATAATAAACGAAGTCAAAAAACAATCTGTTAAACAAGACTGTTTCCCTTGACGGAGAAGATAATCATGTGGTCACATGAAAAAATAAGATCAATACTTGAAAAGTCAGAAAAAATAAAAAGTTATGATGCTATTGGTATTATAACTATAGTTATGTTAATTGGATTAATAGTAGATGGAATAACAATACTTAAATTTTGCACTTCATCAAAAGGAACAGCGTTAATAATTAAAAATGGTGGTCCACTTGTAAGAATGTTCGCAAGAAGAAATTTATATAATAAAATAATAAAATTAAATGTTCCAAAAGAAGACGCAAAAATTATATCAAATACAGTCGTTGAACTTGTACAATCACTTTCAGTTGAAGAAATAACTTCTTTATTAGAATTAGTATATAATGAAACCAAAAGTTAGCTGCTACTGTCCAACATATGGCAAAAGCAAATTATTAGAAGAAGCCATATATAGTTTTTTAAATCAAGACTATGATGGCGAAAAAGAATTAATTATATTAAATGATCTTGTAGATCAAACTCTTATTTTTGATCATCCACAAGTAAAAATAATAAACTCAAAACAAAGAATTTATCCTTTAGGAAAAAAACTAAATGAGTGTTTATCATATTGTTCTGGAGAATATATATTTGTATGGGATGATGACGACATATATTTTCCTTGGAAGATATCTTTTTCAATTAACAATATAAATAAAGATGGAATTTTTCATACAAACCAAGCTTTCTTTGAAGAAATAAATAAAACTTTATCGATTTCTAAAAATCTTTTCCATTCAAACTTATGTATGCACAAAAACATTTGGGAAAAGAATAACTATATTGAATCTGATGTAATAGCATTAGATGTTTTTCTTTTTAACAAAATAAATTATTTATATAAAAATATAAGTAAAATAATTTCAAACGAAGATATTTTTTATATATACAGATGGGCATCTACAAGTAATTATCATGGTTCATTTTTTAAAGAAAATGTTAGTTTAAATGTTGCTAAATATGTTGATCAAAAAATTTTAAATAAAACAGAACCTATTGGTAATATTGTTCTTAATCCACAATGGAAAAGTGATTATTTGCAAGCCAGAAAAAATTGTTTACAAAATCAAAAATAGACTATTGCCATATTGAAAAAAATAAGTAAAAATCTCATCTGTCTTATCGTTATCGTGGGTGTATTTATATCCGCTGGTAATCGCCAGAATCATACCTTTAATCTTTTTCCTTATTAAAAATAATAGGGCAGATGGAGTTTTTTTATGTCTATTAAAGAATTGCAAAAATATACTGCTGTTTCAAAATATGCTCGATGGTTAGAAACAGAAAAAAGAAGAGAGACTTGGGAAGAAAGCGTAGAAAGAATAAAAAACATGATGGTGGAAGTTAATCCATCTTTGCATAATGATATTGAAAAATATTACGGCATGATTAAAGAACAAAAAATACTTGGTTCTCAAAGAGCATTACAGTTTGGTGGTAAGCCAATTTTAAAACATAACGCAAGAATATTTAATTGTTCTGCTAGTTATTGTGACAGATTAAGATTTTTTCAAGAATGTTTTTATTTATTGCTTTGTGGTTCTGGTACTGGTTTTAGTGTTCAAAAACATCATGTGGAATTATTACCAAAATTTTCTTCTTACAGACTAGACCCAAAAACTTGTTGTTATCAACATCTTGTTCATAGGGTTGAAGATTCAATTGAAGGTTGGGCAGATGCTCTTGGAGTTCTTCTTTCTTCATATTTTGAAACTCCAATAAAAGGTTTTGAAAAATATAAAGATATTGATGTTGGTTTTAGTTATGTAGGCATAAGAGAGAAGGGTTCACCTTTAGGTTGCGGTATTGGTAATGCTCCAGGTTATGAGCCATTAGAAAAAGCTTTAGAAAAAATTAGGGAATTACTTGATAGATGTATTGCAAATGGACAAACACAATTAAGGACTATTGATGCATTTGATATTGTTATGCATTCAGCCGATGCGGTAATTAGTGGTGGTGTTCGTAGATCTGCAACTATAGCTTTGTTTTCTGCTGACGATGAATTGATGATTAACGCAAAAACTGGAGATTGGTATTTTACTAATCCTCAAAGAGCTAGAGCAAATATATCTGCGTTGTTGCACAGAAAAGATACTCCCAAAGAAGTATTTGAAAATTTATTTAAGGCAACAAAAGAATTTGGCGAGCCAGGATTTTTCTTTGCCGATTATTATGATGCATTATGCAATCCCTGTGTTGTTGGAGATACAATTGTCACAACTAAAGATGGGTGTTCTTTTGCTACAGACTTATTGGGTACTAAGTTCAACGCATTGGTTGATGGTGCAATATATGAATCTACGAATAATGGTTTCTGGAAAACTGGAAATAAAGAAACTATAAAGCTTTCTTTTTCGTCTGGTCGTGAATTAATTGTTACTCCAAACCATCAAATATTAACAACTGATGGATGGAAAGAAGCTAAAGATATTACTTTTGAAGATGAAATAATCATTAATAATCATTCTGAATTTAAACAAAGAAATATTGATGTAAATTCTTCAGATTATGCAAAAGGATATCTTTTAGGTTCTTTTTTAGGGGATGGAAATATTGCCCATCAGTCTGCTCAAATTAAATGGTGGGGAGATAATAAATATGAATATAGAAAAGATGGCTATAATTTAATAGATCAGGCTGGATTTAAAATAGAAGGATCTCATTGTTCTGAAAAAACAGATCTTGTAAATAGTTATACTACTGTTCAAAGTAAAAAGCTTTATGATTTTGCTCAAGAAAAAGATTGTTTTGATATTGAAAAAGATGAATTTAAACATTTGTCTAAAAAAGCAACAACTGGATCTTGGTCATACTTGTCTGGATTAGTTGCTGGTTATTTTGATGCTGATGGAACTGTTGCTGTTAATTCAGAAAAAGGCAACTCATTAAGAATTTCTTCTAATCAATATAACAATTTGGTTAATTTGCAAATTATATTAAACTCTTTTGGTATTTTAAGTAAAATTTATAAAAATAGAATTCCAGAAGGTTGGAAAAAAATGCCCGATGGCAATGGATCAACAAAAGAATATTATACTCAAACAATACATGAATTACATATTAGTGGACAAGCAATAGAATTATTCAACAAAAACATAAAAATTAGAAATAATGATAAAATATCAAAAATAAATGAAATAATTGATTCTAGAAAAAGAATGCCAAACAGATCTGTTTTTTTAGATACGATTATAAATAAATGTGATTTTGGAAAACAAGATGTTTTTGATTGCACAATCCCCGAAGTTAATGCTTTTGATGCAAACGGTATATATGTTCATAACTGCTGCGAAATATCGTGGATAACAAAACATTTTTACAAAAAGAATTCTCAAGAATTAGAGCAAGCATTGTTAAACTATGAAGGGCCAATCACAACAAAAGAAACATGTAAAGACGATATGGCAGAAGATGAGGTTGGTCTTTCTGGATGGGGTTTTTGTAATTTATCTACTATTAATGGTAAAACCATAACTTCAGAAGAAGACTTTTACGAAAGATGTGCTGCTGCTGCGTTTATTGGCACATTACAAGCATCTTTTACCAATTTTCCATACTTGGGTCAAATAACGGAACTTATCGCAAAAAAAGAGGCATTATTGGGGGTTTCTATAAATGGTATGCAGCACCACCCAAAAATACTTTTAAATCCAGAAATTCAGAAAAAAGGTGCTGAAATAGTAAAAGAAACAAATAAAAAATATGCAAGACTATTAAACATAAATCCTGCTGCCAGAACAACTTGCGTAAAACCAGAAGGCAATTCTGCTGCTCTTCTTGGATCTGCTTCTGGTATTCATCCAGATCATTCAAAGAGATATTTCCGTATTGTCCAAGCTAATAAGCT
>Ga0129333_10001876_pt1 | contig 19286 bp, 28 predicted proteins | sample CPB6_08_DNA_FD_94474 | JGI IMG/M metagenome (GOLD analysis project Ga0129333, IMG submission 94474) | Freshwater to marine salinity gradient microbial communities from Chesapeake Bay, USA - CPBay_Sum_0.6_0.8_DNA | ecosystem: Environmental > Aquatic > Marine > Coastal | place: USA: Chesapeake... | reverse complement strand
TCAGGACGATGGATCAGAAGTAATAGGTACGCTTAGTTATCATCCTCTAGATGACACCATTATGATTGCAGAATGGGACGCTGATAGCTTCCCAAGTAATAACTATATAGACAATAACGGTTTGATAAACGAAATTGATACGGGATATAGCAGTGCTACTGGTAAGGGGACCTTTGATGCAGTAGTTGATCCTACGACTTTTAATCCAAAAAGACCAAACGGGGAAAATACAGATCAAACTATTACTACTGGCATAAGATATTTGTTAGTAGATAATGTTGGTGGTGGAGTTCGTGAAACATTTACTACAACAGTTAAAACTAAAAAAGTTTCTACAGGTGTAAATTATGACGATGTTTATGAAGCCAGCATCTTTGTAAATGGCGTAGAAGTTGCACAAGATACTGCGCTGAATAATGCCGGAATTTATGTTATTGTAACAACAGCAATGATTCCGATTGGAAGTGTTGTAACATATTCACTTAATCTTAATGACGACGGTCCAGATGCCTGGAAGAACACAGATGGTAGTGACCCTACAGCCTACACTAATGATATTGTGATGTGGGATGGAACAAACTGGGTAACATTATTTTCAAGCAGTGAAAAAACAGACATAATCATTTACCAGACTAATTATTATACAGGCACACAATACAAGTGGAATGGTGTGACTTGGGTAAAATCATTTGAGGGTGATTACAAAAAAGATTCATGGAGACTAGCACTCTAATAGATTGTAGTGGCGCATTAATTTGTGCCAAAAACACAAAAAGGTTTTTATTATTACAAAAAACCACAGGCAAACATGCAGGTCGTTGGGGACTAGTGGGTGGTACTAACCAAAATGGTGAGACTGCATGGCAAGGGTTACTAAGAGAAATTGAAGAAGAGTTAGGCTTAGTGCCTGATCTCAAAAAAACAATACCTTTAGAAAAATTTGTTAGCAATGATTCCCTATTTAATTTTACTACATTTTTTTGTATAGTAGATAAAGAATTTTTACCAGCATTAAGTCAAGAACATTCTGGATGGGGATGGTTTGACTTAAATAATCTGCCTAGACCTATGCATAAGGGGCTAGAGCTGAGCCTTAAAAATAAGATTATACAAACTAAGATACAAACAATAATAGATATTATAGATAGTTTATAGGATACAATATGCTTTCAATTGAAAAAAGTCCTGTTTTTCAACAAGAGTACGCTAACTGGAAGAGTAAGATTTCTCTTATGCCTGATATTCCGTTGAAGATTGAGCTAAGTGCCTTGCTTGATAGTTTGCTACAACAAGTTAAAACTTTAGACCAACATCATAAAGATGTAGGATTAAACAATAGAATATCGGGTGCATCAGTTGATACTAGATCAAGCGTGACCGATATTAGACGTAAGATAGATAAAAAAATAAAAGATTTTGAAGAAAGCCAACTGGTATATAAGGAGGAAAAACATGAGAGTTAAACCTATTTTAGACAGATTAATAGTTAAAAAAGATGACCCTATGACTGTTAGTCAAGGGGGTGTTGTTATACCCGAACAGGCACAAGAACGAGTTACGAGAGGTACAATTTTAGCCATAGGTCCTGGAAAACATGCAGAAAAAACTGGAGTCTTTATTCCAACATGCTTAGAAGTTGGTACTAAAATTTTATTTCATCCTTATGCAGGCAGTGAATTAAAAGTAGGCGACGAGAGTTATTATAACATGCCAGAGAGCGATGTTTGGGCAGTCATTGTTGAAGATGAATGATCTTTTAAAAAATAAAGATTTTTTGTCAGCGAGAAAAGAAAATAAACATTTTGTTTTTAGAAATACAAATTTATCACGTCCTAGTTGGAATGATATTTTAAATGAATTATCTAGGACAGTTTCATCAAAAGAAAGATATAGGGAATTAGATAAGTTTTCATTAATTTTACTCAAGGCTGAAAATATACCTCACGTACAACCTTTAATGTCTGCCATATCATCTTTGAGCAATTTACAATGTTCGGCTCATTGTTATATAAACTTTGTAACTCATTGTAAAACGTTTGGAAGGCACAATGACGATTCTGATGTATTTTTTTGGCAAGTACAAGGATCTACAAAGTGGGTAGTAGAGGAACAGCAAGATTTTGTTTATATCTTGAATGAAAATGATTTAATTTACATACCTAGGAAAATTGTTCATACTGTTTTTCCTTTAACTCCCCGTGTTGGCATATCTATAGGATTAGACTACGAATGTTAGAAAGTTTAAAAGATTATATTTTTGTTAGTAATGCTATTCCAAGAGAACAGTGTGAAATTTTGGTTAAAGAAATTTCACACAGGAATATATGGGAAAGTCATACTTGGCAAAACTATGGTAAAACTCTTTCTAAAAATAATTTAAAATATCCTTTTAAAGAACTCGATGTCGCTGAATCTTATCCAGAACAAAATAAAGTAATCTATCCGTTTATGGGTCAGGCAATTAACGCCTATGAACAAAGATTAGTTGAAAGCAATAGTTCAGATAACTTTTTAGCCAATTGTGGGCTTCATATCTGTTGTCCTGTAAGATTCAATAGGTACAATCAGCATACTTTAATGCGTCCTCACTATGATCATATACATAGTCTTTTTGACGGTGAAAGAAAAGGTATTCCTATAATTTCTATTGTAGGAGTGCTTAATGAGGATTATGAGGGCGGAGAGTTTATATTTTGGGACAATTACAAAGTAGAGCTTCATACAGGAGATATTTTAATTTTTCCTAGTAACTTTCTCTATACGCATAGAGTAAGTGCAGTTAAAAAAGGTACAAGATATAGTTGGGTAAGTTGGGGTTGGTAAATGGAACTGCAAGATTTTATATTTGTAGAGAACACTATTCCTTTAGAGGCCTGTGATAGCCTATCAAATTTCCTTAATAGTTCAAGCTCTTGGGTGAAACATAGTTATCAAACCACAAATTCTAAAAAGTTATTCCCGCCTAATGAATTTGAAATTTTAGATTCTACTGAATATCAAAGCTTAATTTTAATTCCTTACATTGAAAAAGCTATCAACAACTATAATAAGTTTTTAGTTGAAAATTTTAGTTTTGAAAATTACATTTGGCACTGCAAGATAAACCAAATTAATCAAATAAGATTTAATAGGTGTCGAACCAATGTGTCTATTGACACACATTATGATCATATACACGAGCTATTCGGAAAAAATAATAAGAGTATTCCTGTTCTTTCTGTAGTAGGATTATTAAATGACAATTTTACAGGCGGTGATTTTGTTTTATTTGATAAATTTAAAGTTGATTTGAAAAAAGGTGATGTTGTATTATTTCCCTCAACCTTTCTTTATCCGCATAGAGTAGAAAAAGTCTTATCAGGAATGAGAAACTCTTTTGTAACTTGGGCCTACTAATGATTAAAGATTTGTTATTAGTAAAAGATAATTTCTTCACAAATCCTGACAAGATTTTGCCCCTATTTGATAGACAAAAATTTTATAAATCTTGGGCATACCCTGGATCTCGAAGTCATAATTTATTAGAGTCTGAAGATGACAGTACTAGAAATTTTGCACTTTATTTTACACATAAAATAGCCAATGAAGTCATTCCAGGATTACATGGATTTTATATTGATGTAAGGCTTCACATAAATGACATCTATGATGATGAAATTTTAAACCAAGGTTGGATTCACTGTGATGAAGCAGATTTGGCAGGTATTGTTTATCTAAGTAAAGAAGAACTTTCTTTAGACACTGGAACTTCTATTTTTTTTAAAACAAGTGCTGAAGAATTTACTTCTAGAGATATTCAGTCAAGGAAAATGTTTAACCAATACGGAACATCTTTAGAAGAATATAAAAGAGATCTTAAAGATAATTTTAATCAATTTACTGAAATATCTAGAATTGGTAATGTGTATAATAGATTAGTCGCTTATGATGCTACAATGTTTCATAGGCCTAATAGATATAACCTAAGCTCAAAACGGATGCGTCAAACTTTAGTGTTTTTTATTAGGAATGTTAAACAAAATTATCCTGAAAAAACCGATATCAAATTTAATTGGGTTGATTTATGATATTTAAAACTCAACTTTTTGATGTGCCTCTTTACAAAACAAAAGCATCAAAACATGGTTTCATTAGGCAACACATTGATAACCATATAATTCCAGAAGTTAATATAGTAGGAGTAAATGATAAAGAAAGAAATATCTATAGCTCTTATTTTCCTAATGCAGTCAAAATACCAAATGCTTTGTATTATGAATTCTATAAAAATGATATAGAATTGTTTTTAAACAAGGCAGGGTTTAATAAACTAGGTGATTGGGAATATACCTGTAAATTTTGGTATAATGTTGGGGTTGAAAATTCATATCAGGAAGTTCATGATCACCTAAGCGGTCCTATAGTCACAACCTACTCAGCTATTCATTATATAAAATTTGACGCTAATATACATTTAGGCACAATTTTTTATCACCCTCTTCAGAGCATTATTAAAACACTTCAACCTACATTGCGTGAAGATTTGCGCCCATTTGATTTTTTAAATCTACAAAAAATTATCCCTGTAATGGAAAGTGATCTAATATTCTTTCCCGCCTATGTTCCTCATTCTGTTCCAAAACAGCAGTCGAATACACACAGAATAACAATAGCTTTTAACATATGCATAAAAGAGAAAGTCAAATGACTAAAGTTACAGAACTTAATTTATTTCCTATTCCTTTGTACAAGATAAGAGTGACTAACCATGAAAAAATAAAGAAATATTTAATGGATCATGTCTATCCTGTCTATGTCAAGAGAGGACCTAATGATCCTATACAAAATACTTTTACTGATTATGGTTTTACAGCAGATGCAGCATTTTGTAATTGGGATTATCTAAATAAATTATACAAAGATGATTTTATTGATCTACTACAGTCAACAGGAATTAATCTCGCAAAACATCCATGGCAAATAAAATTAAAAGGTTGGTACAATTTTACAAATCAAAATACTGCACAATTTCTTCATGATCATACCGGTGGCCCTTCTTTAATTACATTTAGTGCTGTGCATTATGTAGTTCTTAGTGATAACTCTTTGCCTACAGTGTTTAAAAACCCTTCGATGAAATATATTAGGTCTGTAACTCCAACCAAGAATTTAGATTACCTACCATCTTATTTTTTTAATTTTGATAATATTCCTGACTGTGTAGAAGGTGATATGATCATGTTTCCTAGTTGGCTAGATCATTATGTTCCACAGCATATAAATGGAAATTTAAGAGTAACAACAGCATTTAATATAATGATGCGTGTAGATGACGGAGATGGAAATTAAATGAAAATTGCTATTGTTGGCGGGGGCACTGCTGGTTGGTTAGCTGCTTTAATGTTAAACAAAATTCAAAGAATACACCAAATAGTTGTTATTGAATCTAGCAGCATAGGAATAATAGGAGCAGGTGAAGGATCAACTGGACTACTAACAAATATCGTTAGAAATGATTTAGAAGATTTCGGGTGTGATTATTTAGAGTTTTTTAAAGAAACAGGTGCAGGTTTGAAATACGGCATTCATCATAAGGACTGGCGTGAAAAAGGCCAATCTTATTTTGCGCCGTTGGCAGGATCTTCAACTAGCAGTAGTCCCTTTGACTTTGTATATGCATATGCTTTGGAAAATGATATAGATAATAAATTTTTGAATAAAACTGGAATAGCAGCTGAAAATATGGTTTCAACTTACAATTATCTAAATTTTCAGCACTCTAACAAAATAACTAACGCATTACATTTTGATGCACATAAGGTCGGAAAATATTTTCAAAAAATCTGTCTTAAAAATCCGTTGGTAACACTCATAGATGATACTGTGATTTCAGTGAATATTAACGAAAGTGGAGACATAAAAAGTCTAGTACTATCCAAAGGTAGCATAATAGACGCTGATTTTTTTATAGATGCTTCTGGATTCTCTAGGGTACTAACATCAGCATTGAATATAAAATGGAAATCATACAAAGATAACTTACCTGTTAATTCAGCTATGCCATTTTTTATAGATTATGAAAGTGATGAAATTCCAGAACCTTGGACTACTGCATGGGCGCAGAGTTCAGGATGGATGTGGCAGATTCCAACTAGAGATAGAAAAGGCTGTGGATATGTATTTTGCGATGAATTTATAACAGCAGATCAAGCACATAACGAGATAGAAAAAACTCTAGGGAAAAAGATTAATCCGGTAAGGATCCTTAAATTTGATACAGGAAGATTGGAAAAACTTTGGCATAAGAATTGCCTAGCCATAGGACTATGTGCAGCTTTTGCTGAACCTCTAGAAGCTACTTCAATTCATAGCACTATTGTACAACTTATGACATTTATATACGAGTACCTAGGCCATGACAAAGAATCTACTGTTGGCTTTGGAGCTATAAATCAATATAATAGACGTATGACAAAAATGTATGACGAATTTAAAGACTTTTTAAATATTCATTACATGGGAGGGCGCGAAGACAGTGAATTCTGGAAACATATTAAATCCGGAAAAACTCGAACTGACTTTACTAATGATATAATAGACATGTGTCGATATAGAATTCCTTCAGACAAAGATTTTAGTAAGTTTGTAGGTGGAGTAGATTGGGGTCTTTATAGTTATATTTTAAGAGGTACAGGAATTCTAACAAAAAGTGTTGTGACTAATTATTTTAATCATATAGAGAAAGTGTCAAAAAGCGACATAAATCGCAATAGTGCTAGAGAGCAACACGAAAAATATTTAAAAGAAAGTAATGATGCTCTAAAAAATATGATGTCGTATAAGAATTTTATAAATTTAATAAGAAAGTAACATATGGCTTATAATATTAACTTTATGCAGTTTAACAACCTTGGTATTATGTTTGCCAAACCAAGCCATTTATTAAAAAAAACAATGGATTCTTTTTGCCAAGATGTTTCAATTAAAGTTTTCGAAAATGCCTCTCCAGACCTTCTCAACAATTATCATATAATGTCTAACAAGCTACACTACGACCCAGCTCAGGGTATCCCTGCTGTTTTACATTCTATGATAGAAAAAGAAATACTAGGGTGTATAGAAATGTACGAGAATAAATTTCAATATTTTAATAGAATGTTTAATTTTATGGTTGATATAGAAAATACTCCTACTACCTTAGAATTAGAAAGAATGTGGTTTAATATTCAACGCAAGGGTGAATTTTTACCTTTACACAATCACTCTGGGATATACACTTTTGTTATATGGGCTAAAATACCATTTCATTTTCAGTCAGAACAAGATCTGTCGCCGAATCCTATGACAATAAAAAGCCGAGCAGGATATTTTCAATTCTTATACACAGATTCGTTAGGAAAAATAACATCATATGATATTCCTGTAGATAAATCCTATGAAGGAACTATCTGTATTTTTCCATCTCAACTTATGCATCAAGTGTATCCGTTTTATTCAACTAATGATGTTAGAATAAGCCTAAGTGGCAATTTTAGACTTAAACTTAATGGCTAATCTTTTTTCCAAATTAGATAGATCTAAATTTAATAAAAATCTAGTTTTCAGATTTTCAATTCCTGTATGGATAGCTAAATCTGGGCTGGAACAGTTTAGTACCTTTAGATTTGAATATGGTCATCATGCAGTATCTAAGGACGATGCTAAACCTTTTTTTGGTAGAATTTTATATTTAGAAGAAAAAGGTATAAACGAGCCAATTCCGGTTGTCGTTCAAAACTTAATTGATTTTTTAAGGTTTGAGATTACACAAACAATAGATTCTAATTCAAAGTTTTTATCTATTCATAGAATAGCTATAAACGGACAAACACCTAATCAGTCTCCTGAAATTCACATAGACAATGGAGCAGACCCTACTGCTTGGACTGCTATATATTATGCAAATTATAGTGATGGTGATACTATTTTTTATCAATCATTAGGTAACAAAATTGAATGCTATCGATCTTTATTCGAATTTGGCACTGTAGTATTATTTCCTGCAAGTTTTTGTCATAAAGCAGATTCAACTTTATCCTCCTGGAGGATAACTGCTGCAATTACTTTTTTTTGGGACTGCAAATTAAATAATTTAATAAGACAGGATCTATGAATACATTCGGTTGGAAGATAAGTAACCATATAGTTGAGCAAACTTCTATTTTGCATATTCAAAACGCATTGAGTAAGTCTCAATGTGTTGATATAAAAAATCAAATTTTAAATTTTAAAGAAATTTCGTCTCAGCAACAGATAGAAAGTAACGACATAAACGATAAACTTTGTTGGAGAGGGTATCCACATGTATCTTCAGATGGGTTTAATGACACAACTAATGAATTAATCAAAAATGTTATTTTATCAGCGTATGATAAATTTAAGCAATCTATACCTTATCCAGATGGTATAAGTGTAAGGGGAAAAAATTTATATAGCTTTGATACAAGTTCGCCATTAATGCATTTATGGGCCAATGTTAATCAGCAGGGCGGCTATAACATTATTCATAATCATAGTGGTAGTTTATTATCAGGAGTTATATATATTCAATGCCAGGGAACTGGTTTTGTTGAATTTTATCCTGCAAATTATCTTAATAAAATTAATCATCCATTATGGTTATATAACGGTACTAGAAAAATAGATCCGCTAGAGGGAGATTTAATAATTTTTCCTAGTTATCTTATGCATTTTGTAGAACCTAATCCTAGTAAATTATCAAGAATAAATTTAGCATTCAACCTTACATACGATATACAATATGATCATTGAGTTTATCACAGAAGACGAATCTTTATTAAAATTTTATCACCCTGTCAAGACAGAAGATTGTTTAAGTGATAAAATAAAAGATTTACCTAGACCAAAGGAAACATATAAAACAGACGAAATTCCTATTCAAAATATTTTTAGTTGTTTGCCTGCCATAGATTATGCAAAAGCAGGATACATAATTAAAAATTCACACAATTTAAAATTAGAATTATTAATGGTTAATTTTAAAGAAGTGTTAAGTTTAGAAACCAGTCGAAATATAGATAAGTCTAATCCTAATTTTAAATTTTTAAATGAGATGGGTCTGTATAATGAAAAACTACTTCCAGCTCCTTCACCTAATAAATTTAGGAATTATTTTAAACACTCTACTGATTGGGGGATTAAAACTCCAAAGGGCTATAGTAGTTTAATTCTCCAACCATTTTATATATTAGAAGAACGATATTCAGTTTTGCCTGCTATTGTAGATACTGACACATACCATCGTCCTATACCCTTAGTAGGGTATTTGAATACAAAAGAAAGTGTCAATATAATGCCAGGGGATCCTGTATTACAAGTTATTCCATTTAAAAGAGATGATTGGACTATGTCGGTCAAACTTGAGAAAGTTCCAATAGCATCAAAATTCTGGTTATGGAACGGATACAAAAACTTTTTCCACAAAATAAAAAATTATGGCTAAAAACTCTCATATTAAATTTATTTGTGAAGACTATGATTCCTTTCAACTATATCCACCAGTTCCAGCAACAAAGATGGTTCCACTTTGGTACAAAGACCTATCTATCTTTATAAAAAATGCTCCAGGGAAAGTAAATCAAGAAAATGTGCCTTCTGTCAAAAAATGTATGCCTGTACTAGATTATATCACATCTGGATATATTTTAAGAAATTCTTACCAAATTAGAGTAAGTCCCTATGATGATAATCAAGGCATCAGGCATTTTAAATTAGATTGCAATAGAAAAGATTATGTAGGAGCACACCCATGGCACCAAGCTCCTATTGAAATTGACGGATCAAAAACTCATTATTTTAAAATCAACCAACAATGGGTAGTAAGAACTCCTCCGGGGTATAGTAGTTTAATATATCAACCTTACTATAATTTTAGAAAAGAATTTAGTTTTTTGCCAGCAGTTGTGGATACTGATGTTCATCCTGCTTGCATTGGTCTTGTTGGAATTATTAAAAGCCAAGAAGAGTTTTTTATAAACCCCGGAGACCCTTTAGTTGTTGTATTGCCATTTAAGCGTGAAGAATGGATAAGCACTATAGAGCACGATCCTGATTTGATTAAAAAATCAAATTTTAAACTTTACCTTCAAGGATTATGGCACGGGTTTTATCAAAAGTTTTTACACAATAAAAAATCATACAGTTGAAAAAAATTACTATATAACTTATGTTCTCATTTTTCCTAAAAAAAGATAAAATTTATCTAGATTGTTTTACCAATGAACCAGATCTTGCTACTCTTTTTCCTTTTAGATTAGCTAGTGAAAAGTTGCCAGGATGGTTCAAACACTTGCCCAATGGTATGGAATTCCATGGCCCGATTAGGGGAACTATGAAAACTTGTCCAGGAGTAAGTGATCTATTTAGATCAGGATTTATTATTGTTAATTGGTTAGATGTGTATATCGATGTATCAAATAATAAAATAGACTGGATGCCCAAACCACGTGCTGAATCACATAATTCCGGTCAATGGGATGGTCCTAAGACTTCATTCCTTAAAGATTTTTATCATTTAAAACTAGTAAGTCCTTGGAAAATGCGTGAGAAAACAGGCATCAAATGGTTATTTACAAATCCATTCTGGTATGATGATACCTTTAAACCCCTTGTAGTAAATGGTATGGTAGAATACAAGTATCAACATACAACAAGTGTTAATATGCTTGTGCCTAAAAACATGTTTCCTAAAAACATAACTATACCTGCTGGCAAAGAACTAGCACATGTTATACCATTAAGTGATAAAGAAATTGTTTTGAAAACACATGTTGTCACTGATAATGAGATGAAAAAATTAGATCCTCTCACTTTTGCATTTCAAGGTAACTACTTTAAGAGGAAAAAAATTTTAAAAGATCTTGGTAGGTAAATGAAAGAATTTTCTTTATTGCTTAACTCTGGAGCTTTGGTGAGTGGAATCTTTCCTGTTCCGATATATAAAAAACCACTAGATAGACCATTGACAGAAAATGAAGTAAAGCTAGTCCAACCATCTTCTTGGGTTACTAGACCAGGGAGTGACAATTTAAGAACAGATAATACTAAAATTTTACATCAACCAGGATTTTTTTTAATTAAAAAATTTATCGAATCTAGCATTAATGATTTTTTAGAGAATATAATTTCCCCTAACCCTAATATCGAATTGTACATAACTCAAAGTTGGCTCAATTTTAACAGCAAAGGTCAGCGGCATCATAAGCATTTTCATGCTAATAGCATACTAAGCGGTGTTATGTATTTTAATACAACTAAAAATGACTTTATCAGTTTTTATTCTAGCATTAGACCAGAAATACATTTAATGAATAATCCAAATTGGTGGAATATTAGTAGAATATCAATGCCTGTTCAAACTGGAGACTTAATTATTTTTAATAGCAAATTAGAACATGGGGTCGAGGAAGTAAAAGAGGATAATCATACTAGGATAAGTTTGGCCTTCAATACTTGGTTTAAAGGTGAAATTGGCAGCGAAGAAGGATTGACTAAGCTAGTGTTATGACGAATGTAGATAATATTGAATTTAGAGATCTTACCAACATAGGTATTTTAAAAGCTCAGCTTGATACTTTAATTATAGAATCACTTAGAGATGAAATAAGTGAAATAGCAAAAACAGGCACTAAGCATAATAGACAACTAAGCGGACATATAAGACAAGAATACCTACTTACTAAAGCTAAAACTATTCTTGAACCTATTCTTATTGATCTTGCTATAAAACATAACAACAAATATAATCTAACTAGTAGGCTTAATGAAGATCACTTAAACACTAATTTTAAATTTTTTTTAGAAAGTGTTTGGGTAAATTTTCAAAAAAAACATGAATTTAATCCTATCCATAGACACAGCGGTGTGTATAGTTTTGTAATCTGGGTTGATGTACCATACTTTTTTGAGTTTGAAAGAAATGTTGGCCCTGGCAAGGAATCTATATTTGCTAAATCTGGTACTTTTGAATTTATCTATACAGACATACTAGGTCATATTTCTGGTGAACTGATTCCTGCTGACAAGACATATGAAGGATCATTAGTTTTATTTCCTTCTAGGTTACATCATTGTGTTTTTCCGTTTTACAGCTCCGACAAAACTAGAATTTCAGTAGCTGGTAATATATCAACTAAACCTTTTTAATAATGTTTATTCATAAAGTTTTCTATACTCCTATATATGAGTATCAAACTATTAATAGTGAAAATTTTTTAGTGCAAAACGAAATCAAAAATTCCCTTTCTACAATTATATCAAATGATAAATTTGAAAATCCAGAAGGATGGAACGATGGCGTTAGAACAAATATAAAATTTAGATACAATACTATTAAAGATTACAATCTATCTAATTTACAATTGTTGTTAGATACTCATATTGCAAAATTTGTCAAAACTATTGCAGCATTTGACCCCATACCATTAAAATTGGCACATAGTTGGATCAATCTCACTACGGAAGGACAGGGACAAAATTGGCATCAACATCAAGATGCGGTAGTATCAGGAACTTATTACTATGACAGCAATGGTAAAGATGGAGACATTATTTTTACAACACCTAACCCGTTCGTTTCAACTGAGCTTTTTCCTCTTGGGCTTCAAATAACCAAAGAATATAAAATTTCTCCTAAAGTAGGCAAAATAATATTGTTCCCAGGATGGTTAAGTCACTGCGTTGAAAAAAATCTGTCAAATACAACTCGTATAAGTGTTTCATTTAATTATTACAGAGATCACTTTTACAATTCCTAAAATCTCTTACTAGTAAATATCGCAAAGGATCTAATATGAAAAATAAAATTAATAGAATAATTGTTGTAGGTGGAGGTAGTGCTGGATGGATGAGTGCTGCATTATTGATTAAGCAATTTCCTGAAAAAGAAATAGCGGTCATAGAATCACCAGATATGCCAATCATTGGAGTAGGTGAATCTACTCTAGGAACAATTAATCAATATTTGAACATGCTTGATTTAAAAGATGAAGATTGGATGCAATATTGTAATGCTACCTATAAATTAGCTATTAAATTTACTGATTTTTTTGCTAAAGGTGAAGAATTTTATTATCCTTTTGGTATTAAAGATACTCAAAATTGCCAGCAAGGGATTATGGATTGGTTTGTCAAAAAGGTCCAGCAACCAGATACTCCTTTACTAGACTTTTATGAAAATTTCTATAGCACAATGCCATTTATCTACAAATCTAAACTTTATGATAATGCAGATGGACAACTTCCTGGATTTAGTTTTAGAAATGATGCTGCTTATCATATGGATGCTGCTATGTTTGGTAATTTTTTACGAGATAAATTTTGCATTCCACAAGGAGTAGTGCATATAGCTCAAACAATTACTAGTATAAACACAGATAAGGACGGGTCAATTGATGGTCTTGTTTTAGACAATGGAGATATCCTTGAAGCTGATTTATATCTAGACTGTACTGGATTCAAATCACTACTTTTAGAACAAACGCTTGGCGTTAAATTTGATAGCTTTAACAAATGGTTGCCTAATAATAAAGCATGGGCAGTTCATGTTCCTTACAAAGATATGAATTTAGAAATGGAAAATGTAACAAATTGTACAGCGATTTCCAATGGGTGGGTATGGAACATACCTTTATACCATAGAATAGGTAAAGGATATGTATATTCTGACGAATTTGTATCGGATGAAGAGGCTCTAGAAGAATTCAAGACACATATAATGACAGGTATGAAGGTGACCAGATCTCGAGAAGAAGTTGATAGCCTAGAATACAAAAAGATTAATATTAAAAATGGTGTGCATCATAGATGCTGGTATAAAAATGTTGTAGCAGTAGGACTGTCATATGGGTTTATTGAGCCATTAGAAAGCACAGGGTTGCTAAGTGTCCAAGAAATATTGTTAAGACTATGTGAAACCTTGCATTATGATACTATAAACAAAATACACGTTGATAATTTTAATTACACTGTTAATAATATCATGCAAAGTTTTAAATTATTTGTTTGTTATCATTATACCTTGTCGTCTAGAAGAGAAACACCTTATTGGAAACATGTTACTGAAAATATAGAAATGGATTCTACTATGTTAATACCTTCTAATCATAATACAGCTTCACAGGTAACTGACATTGCTACTAGATTTTTGCAATCTCATCATTTGCCAAGTGATTATAGTCTTGGAGGAATGCCTGATATCTGTGTTGGTATGCACATGAGTCCTGCTAGCAAAACACAGATGAAAGTTCTTAGCCATATATTATTTGGTAGAACTGGTAGTATTCCTGAATTTTTTAATAATCAAACTCAAGACTATTGGAACCAGAAAAGAGAATATATTGAAAGTTTAGCCGAGTCTGCCCCTACTCATTATCAATATTTAAAACAAAATATTTACAACAATAAAGATTAAGGAATAAAATTTAAATTTAGAACTGTTCTAAATTTTTGATCAGTGCAATTTGATCCTGTGTGCTCCTCTATAGCATCAAAAAACACAATTCTGTTTTCAAGACTTATAACTTTTTCTTTAGTTTCTTTAAATAATGTATATCCGTTATTTGTGTTTAAATAAAATACAGCAGTTTTTGCTATTTTAGCTATATGTTCTGGGAGATCTGTATGGAATTCAAATTCATGAAGATTTTGATTACAAAAGGTTACATTAGCTTTAGCTCTTAGTAGAATACTAGCATTAATTTTTTTAATCAAGGGGTTAATTGTGTCTAAATACTTGCTTATAATATTAGGGGCATGATATAGCATATGTACAAGTTGATAATCAAATCTTTCTTCACACAGCAGATTTTTTCCTGTGTTCGTTTTTGAAGTCAGTGTCCATGGAAAAGATTCATTGAGAAAAGCATTTTTAATTGCTAAAAATTGCTGAGGTGGCAAGAAATTATCAACTACAAGCATATCAATGTATATATATTAAAATAAAAAAACTATTAAATAATTTGAAGGAGTTATTATGTTAATGGAATTTACAATAGTATTACCAAACGGTGATCACAAAAGAGAGCGCATTGAATGCACTGATGAGCAAGATGGCATTAGAAAATTAGAGGCTAAGCACGGACCAGGAACTGTACCCTATGGCGGAAAAGTAGTATTTCAAGGTACTAATCGCTAGTAATTAAGGCTTTACTGATGTAGGTTCAGGAACTGGTATAGTTCCACCTACATCTGGATTTTCCACCATTATAATCATTCTAGCTGTATCTTCATCTCTTAATTGTTTTGCACTTTTAAGAATCAACGAATTAAATATCATCATGCGATCAGCAGGGATAGGTTCAGTCCAATTTGGGTCTGACAATCTTCTCTTTATTTCATTGTCTGCAATTTCTTTCATAGCAGACTTAATTCTTTCTGTAACTAAATCGTCAATATGTTGATGTGGGTCAACATATTTCCAAGACAATGCTTTCCATTCCATGTCTGTAACTTCTACAAAATATCTTTTGGCCATTTCTAAATCCTTTATTGTCTTTGTGCAGCAGGTACTAGATTAGCCTGTCTTAAAATTTGCTCTCTATCAGATGGTATAACTGCTACATTAGGATCATTGATCATTCTTGCAACTTCCATCGCTACTATTTCATCTGTCACTATTCTGGCTTGCCAGGTAGCAACATTATCAATATAATCATATGGGTCTAATGCAATGTGTTCTAGCACCATTGCTTCTATATCAGTTAGTTCTATTACAATATCTGGCATTTAGTATTCCTTAAATTTATTTATTATCCTATCAAGTAGCCATTGAAAATTGAATGGGTACCATGTACCCTGCTAGGGCCTCCTGCCCAATAAAATAGCATACTGGTATATTCAGTGGCATTTAAATATAGATCAAGATTCATTGTTACACCACCTGCGTGATTTGCTGATGTTCCATGCATCCAAATTCCGTGGGGAGTTCTTCCTGTCCAAGGTCCTGTAGCTCCATTTCTACTCCATGATAAATGTATATAGTTAGGTGTATTGTTATCATCATTGTAGTTATAACTTTGCCAACCTAGGTGGTAAAATCCTGAGACAGGAGCAGTCATCCTTCCGTTTGAATAATTAAAATTGCTTCCGCCACGTTGATATCCATCCCAACCAAAACCAGCACCAATTTCTCGCCAACCATATCCCCCATAGCTATTAGCATAAGTCCAACCGCTTGTTCCAGCAGAGTGCCACATTAGACTTCCTGAACTTGAGCTGCTTCCTGCCGTTTTATGACCGCTGCTGTTCAATCGCATGGCTTCTGTATTGGCGATACTAAAAGCTACATTGTTAGCAGCAGGAACGAATATACCAGTTCCTGCTTCACCAGTTCGGCGCACAGCAGCGCCTGACGCAGTTGATAAATTACTAGCAATTGCCAGCGGTCCAGTCATAGTATTACCACCGTCTTGTCGTAGGGGTGTGTAACCAAGATTTGCTACTGCTGCTCCAGCAGCCAGTTTAGTTGCTGAAATGTTTGCTGTCGCACTTATATCACTATCGGTAATAGCTCTATAGGTAACCGTTTTACCACTCAGATCTACGCTGGTAGTAAGTTCGTCTGCTCCTACTGACCCGGCAGCTATTTTAGCAGTTGTTATAGCTCCTGCTACGAATTTTCCTGCAATAACAGCACTATCTGCTATGTCAGTAGTAGAAACTGTTGCTGCAATAAATGCATCTGCTGGAAGTTTCTTGAAACTATCATAACTTGCCATATTTTATCCTATTAAAAACCCACACCATAAACTATGATCTCCATGTATGCGACCTGGACCATTGGCTAGATATGGCTGAAGAGTAGAAAAGTCTCCGGCATTCATATAAAATTCTACTGCGGTCATAATACCCGGTGCATGGTTATTTGGTAACCCATGTGCAAAAATAGTGTGGGGATGGCGACTGTTTACGCTGGTCTGAGGAGCACCATTTCTACCGATATTCCAGTGAGTGTAACTTGGTGTTCCGTTGTCGTCAGAATAGTAGTAAGATTGTGCATAGAACCAGTAATAACCAGCTACAGGTGCAGTAAATCTTCCATTGCTAGCTGCATTACTGCCTCCTTGTTGTGTGATTTGCCAATTTATATTAATTTCTCTCCAGCCGTTATATCCAAAGGTACCATGATAGTACCAACCACCTGTACCGGCACCATGAAAAGCTGGGCGATTAGGTTCTATTCCTCTACCAGATGAATCAATAACTAATGCTGCTGTACCATTTGTTGAAAATGCAATTTGATCTGCTGCTGGAAAGTAAATTCCAGTATCAGTGTCTCCTGATATAGTCAAGCTTGGAGCAGCAGCAGTACCGGCAGCAAGACCTAAAGTACCAGTCATAGTGGCTCCTGCGGCTGTGCTTTTACCTAACGGTGTAGAACCTAAATTAGTAGCTATAGCTCCACTGGCTAACTTAGAACCCGCAACGGCTGCGGTATTTGATAAGTCACTATTAATAAAAGGTCTATAAGTTACTGTCTTAGCACCTATGTTGAATGGATTAGCTAGTTCAGCTGTGGTTATATTACCGTCGGCTATATCTGCTGTGGCTACAGCATTATTATTAATTTTAGCAAGTGTAATTTGTGAGGTACCAATGATAGAACCTGTTATGGCTCCATCAGCTATCATAGCACTATTAATTTTTTTAAAACTTGCGTAGTCAGCCATACTTTATCCTATAAGGTGTCCGCTAAAAATGTGATGTCCTGCATGATGGCGACTGTTATAGCTGTGCCAACGAATCCACACACTTGCATACTCAGTGGCATTCAATCGAAACACGGCACTGTAATTGGCACCATCGTCATATTGGTTTCTGTTACCATGCATATTGATATTATAAGGGGTTCTGCCACCAGTCATCCAATTGATATTACCGTTAGGTGCTATCCAATTATGAACATAACTAGAGGTTCCATAACTATCGTTAAGATGATACCAACATGTGTGAAATACATAGTAACCTGTTACAGGAGCAGTGTAACGTCCGTTGCTGGGATTCCAGTTAGAGCCACCTGTCTGATGACTGGCATTATTCCAGCCCATAATGCTGCCGCATTCAAAAGTGCCTGTACCACCGTAATTGCTAGCATATAACCAGCCATTAGTAGCACTAACTGCAAAAGCAGGGTGATTTGGTCTTGTTACTCTTAGGCTGCTGTCTATAACTGCGTATTCTACTCCACCAGCTACTATTCTTACAGTACTGGCTTCTATGCTAATACCTGTATTGGTATCACCTGCCCTGTAAAGATTAGGAGCACTGGTACTTGTTGTAGTAGTTAGGCTAAGAGGAATGCTAGCATCTAATGTATCACCTGCTGAATTGACTGGAGTGAACCCTAGAGATGCAGTAACAGCACCTGACGCTAGTTTTGTTCCACTAATGCTAGCTGTATTTGCAAAATCTCCATCAACAATAGCTCTATATGTTGGAGTTTTAGAACTAAGATCTAAAGTGCTGGCTAATTTTGCGGAGGTAACCACATTGCTCATCTTAGTAGCATCAATGGCTCCTGCTGCTAAATTAGTTGTAGAAACAGTAGTAGCAGCTAGATCACCTGATGCTATTGACAAATCAACTATTGCAGTTGTATTAATCTTTTTAAATGATGTATAGGTAGCCATATTATTAAATTGTTATGATTCTCCAACCAAAGGTTGTATTGTAATAAACTAAATCAAAAGCAGCTCCTTCAGTGGATATGGTTAGATTTTCAGCTAGGCCCATAATAAGATGGCCATTTCTCACTATTGTACAAGCATTAGTATCAAAAGTATTAGCAACATCAAATATTCTTACAATATCACCTTTGTTAGCATTAGCAGGCAATGTTAGGTTAAGTGCTGATGATGTGGTGTTAACCCAATATACCTTATTACTTTCTATTGCTGAACTTGTTGTTTGATCAACATTGGGCAGAGCTCCTAAAGATGTAATGCCTGCTATGCCCGATCTTATAGTTCTTCCCATGTTTAATCCTTAATTAAGCTGTTGATGTTTCGATACCATATACTACAACATTTACGCCAGTTACATTTGAGTAAGCTACAATTATTTGGCCTGCGGCCATAACAAGTCCGGTTCTTTCAAGCGTACCATTACCAACCAACTGAACATCATATTCTAGATATTCAGCAGTGGTAGGCGCTCCTGCTGCTGCTAGAGCTAGTCTAACAGTGGCAGAAGTAGAATTCCTGTTACATATGCTTACTGTAACCACTGAAAATGTATTAGATGGGCAAGTA
>Ga0129333_10001875_pt1 | contig 19293 bp, 16 predicted proteins | sample CPB6_08_DNA_FD_94474 | JGI IMG/M metagenome (GOLD analysis project Ga0129333, IMG submission 94474) | Freshwater to marine salinity gradient microbial communities from Chesapeake Bay, USA - CPBay_Sum_0.6_0.8_DNA | ecosystem: Environmental > Aquatic > Marine > Coastal | place: USA: Chesapeake... | reverse complement strand
TCTCGCCGACGGGTTGGATGTCGGCTCGCACCGACGGAACGCCCGTCAGTTCTCGCCGACGGGTTGGATGTCGGCTCGCACCGACGGAACGCCCGTCAGTTCTCGCCGACCCAGACCGGAGCGCGTTCGAGGAGGTAGAGGCTGACGTCGCCGCACTTCTCGAGGATGCGACAGAACGCACTGTCGTCGTTCACGTACACCTCGGCCAGCGAGACCGACAATCGCGCCACGATCGAGAGTCGTCGTTCGGGAGCGTCGATGACCGAAGCCGTGGAGTCGATGGCCGACAACTCGAGGGGCAGTTCGGTTCCTCCGAGCCCCGCCAGTTCGGTGGCCAGAACCAACAAGTCGGGCGGTCGCGACAGCGGGGGCAACGCCCAGGTGAACAACAAGGGGAACTCGAAACCCGTGGGCGGATCGGCATCGGGGTCGTCGAGCTTGGCCATCTCGTCCTCGAAGCCCAGCAAGGCCCGGGGGTCCACCTCGAGCGAGAGGTGCAGATCGATGGGGCCGTCACAGGCCTCCTCGGGATGCAGGTCGACTTCCCACAGTTGGCGCAACGAGTAGGTCTCCACGAAATGCCGCTCGTCGTGCACGTGGAAACCATGGTCCACGGCGTGGCTCTTCATGTCGGACACGAATCCGGCCACATCGATGAATGCCATGTCAACCGACACTACTCTCGACCTCGTGTCGCCGGAGTCCCTGCTGGAGTTGTTCCATGAGATCGCCGATGCGGTGCACGAGCAACTGGCCACGGTGACCGATTGGGGTCCGTCCGGTGTGCGCGACAGCCAGTACGTCGCCGACTTGGTGGCCGATGAAGCGGTTCTGACTCGTCTGCGCGCGGCGGGCTGCGGTGTCCTGTCAGAAGAGAGCGGGTCGGAGAACCTCGACCGGCCCATCGTGGTCGTCGCCGACCCGCTCGACGGATCGACGAACGCCAGTCGTGGGGTGCCGCACTTCGCCACGTCACTGTGTGCCGTCGACGCATCGGGTCCGCTCGTCTCGCTGGTCGCTCACTTGGCCGGCGGTCCGCGCTGGTGGGCGGTTCGTGGTGGCGGAGCGTGGCGAGACGGGCGTCGAATCGAACGACTCGGGGTCCCGACATGGGAGCAGTCCGTGGTGGCCGTGTCGGGCCGTCCCCCCGAATCTCCGGGCTGGGCGCAGTACCGAAGTTTCGGCGCCTCGGCGATCGACCTGTGCTTCGTGGCCGACGGAACGGTGGACGCCTTCATCGACATGAGTCCGAGCGCCCACGGGGTGTGGGACTATTCGGGAGCCATGTTGGTCTGTGCCGAGGCCGGCGTCGACGTCCGTGACGCGCAGGGACGCGAGCTGCTGGTGCTGGACCATGCGGCCCGTCGCACACCGGTGGCGGCCCCGGCGGGGATCATGGATCGAGCGTTGGACGTGCGGCGCCGATTGCCGCTGTGACGATCAGCCGACGTCGGCGGCGCGCTGACCCTCGTGCCACACCCGCGACACGCTGGGATGACGCAACTTGCCCAGGGCTCGGGCCTCGATCTGGCGCACCCGCTCCCGGGTGACGCCCATCTTGTCGCCGATCTCGGCCAGCGTCAGGGGCACGCCGTCGATCCCGAACCGGGCCCGCAGCACTTCCTCTTCACGCTCCTCGAGGCGACGCAACTGCTCGGTGAGGGCTCGCTTTTCCAAGGCGGCCGCGGCGGCTTCGTACGGCGAGACCGCTCCCTCGTCGGGGATGATCTCGCCCAGTTCGGTCTCACCCTCGGCGTCGAGAGGGGTGGACAGCGACACGAGGGGCCGACGGTGTTGGCGCACCAAGGCCACCCGCTCGGCACTGACGCCCGACAACTCGGCGACCTCCTCGACGGTCGGTTGGCGGTCGAGTTCGGCGGCCAGTTTGTCGGTGCTCTGATCGATGAGCGAGTACACCTCGCGCACGTGCGAGGGCACCCTGATGGTCCGCGAGGAGTCGGCGAGCGCACGACCGATGGACTGGCGAATCCACCACGTGGCGTAGGTGGAGAACTTGAAGCCCTTCTGGTGGTCGAAACCCTCGACGGCGCGCATCAAGCCGAGGTTGCCTTCCTGGATGAGGTCCAGAAGGCCGAGACCGGCACCTTCGTAGCGACGCGCGACGCTGACGACGAGACGCAGGTTGCACTGGATGAACTCGGCGCGCGCGGCGTCACCGGCGCGCACGACGCGGTTCAGTTCGGTGCGTTCGCGACCCTTCGGAGCCGGCTCGGTGTCCAGGCGTTCCTGGGCCACGCGGGATTCGACGATGATGGCGGCCAAGCGACGCTCGTCATCGGCGTTGAGCAACGGATACGTGCCGATGTCGTCGAGGTACTGCCGGAGCAGTTCACTCTCTGCGTCTCCGGAACGAGGTGCCATGAGGCAAACCGTAATGGCGCGGTTCCCGCGCACGGTGGATACCCGTCAGGCGAAGAATCCCCTCAGTGCGTCGGCCATCTTCTTTCGGGGTCCGGCGCCCGAAGGCAACATGTCGACCATCGTGAGGGACGTGTGGACGTGTCCGCGAGCCTTCAGGTGTTGCACGGGCACACCGGCGGCCCGAAGAGCCGCCGCGTACGCGTCGCCCTCGTCGCGCAGTGGGTCGAACTGACAGGTGACGATCATCGCCGGCGGCAAGTCGGCGAGGTTCGCCGCCAGCAACGGCGACGCCTTGGGGCTCGTGCGCTCGGAGGGGTCGGCGTAGTGATTCCAGAACCATTCCATGAGCGACTTGGTGAGGATGAAGCCGCTGGCGTTCTCGTCATGGGACGGATGTTGGCGTGATCCGTCGGTGACGGGTGTCAGCAACAATTGTCCGCTCAAACGTGGTCCGCCGGCATCGCGCGCCGTCTGGGCGGCCACGGCGGCCACGTTGCCGCCGGCGCTCCAGCCCGCCACGGCGAGTTGGTCCGGGCGTCCACCGAGAGCCTCGGCGTGTTCGGCGACCCAGCACACGGCGGCGTATCCGTCGTCGGCGGCGGCGGGGAACCGATTCTCGGGTGCGTGGCGATAGTCGACCGACACGATGATCACGTCGGCGAGCGAGCACAGGGCCCGACACAACGGGTCATCGGAGGTGTGGCTGCCGAACACCCAGCCACCGCCGTGGAAATAGACGACGACCGGATGCGGTCCGGGGGAGGCGGGTCGATAGAGCCGGTAGTTCAGGTCACCTCCGGCGCCCGGCAGGACACCGTCGACGATCTCGCCGACGGCGGGGCCGGGCGGGCGCATGGCCGAGGAGGCTTCGGAGAAGGCCCGCGCATCGACGGGACTCATGGACTCGATGGGGGGCAGGCCGAGTGAGGCCATCATGTCCACGACCATCTCCACGTCAGGTTGGATCTCGCGGATCGGACCGTCGTTCACTTGTCGCTTGCCGTCGCCCTCGAGCACGAAGCCGAGGTAGCCCCGGGCGCGAACCTCGTCGCAGATACGGCGATAGCGACCCACACCACCGATGTAGGGAAAGAGCACTCGCGGCTTGCCAGGCACGTTGGCTCCCATGTACCAGGAGTCGGTCTCCTGGAACAGCGTGATGTCGGCGCAGTCGGTGCAGTGCTTGCGCCAGGCCTCTTCGGCGAACGGTGTGGCCTCGATGGTGTCGAACCCTTTGTCGCGCAAGTCGACGAGAGTGTCGGTGATCCAGTCGACGTGCTGCTCGATGGACACCATCATGTTCGAGAGCACCGATGGGCTGCCCGGTCCGGTGATCATGTAGAGGTTCGGGAAGCCGACCGTGGTGAGTCCCAGATAGTTGTGCGGACCGTGTTCCCACTTCTGCTTCAACGTCACGCCGTCCTTGCCCGTGATGTCGACGTTGACGATGGCGCCCGTCATGGCGTCGAAACCCGTGGCGTAGACGATGGCATCGAAGTCGTGCGACTCGCCACCGAAGTCGATGCCGGTCTCGGTGATGGTGCGAATCGGGCTGGTGTTGAGGTCGACCAGGCGCACATGGGGTCGGTTGAACGTCTGGAAATAGTTCGTGTCCATGCACGGACGCTTGGTCCCGTAGGGGTGTTTGCGCGGGGAGAGCAGTTCGGCGGTGGCGGGATCCTTCACCACGGCGCGGATCTTCTCGCGCATGAAGTCGGCCACCACCTCGTTGGCGACCCGATTGGTTCCCACATCGGTGAAGACCGCACCTGGTTCGAGCAGCTCGCCCTTGTTCCAGGCGACCTCCAGCATCTCGAAAGCCGTTTCCCGAGGAACTCCGAGCGCCGACATCGTGGGCAGGGTCATGGGTACGCCGGACATCGACTGCTTCGCCTCGGCCTCGTAGGCGGCGCGGTCGGCCTTCAGGCGGTCGAGCCGATACTGCGGCGGCGACCCGTTGAGGGCGGGAATGGAGAAGTTCGGTGTCCGCTGGAACACCACGAGTTCGCTGGCTTGATCGGCGATGAGGGGGATGGACTGGATTCCCGACGAACCGGTGCCGATGACGGCCACCTTCTTGCCCGTGAAATCCACGCCCTCGTGGGGCCAACGACCGGTGACGTAGACGTCGCCTCGGAATCGATCGGTTCCGGCGATGTCGGGTTCCTTGGGGACCGAGAGACAACCGGTGGCCATCACGTAGTGACGACAGGTGATGGTCTCGCCCGTCGAGGTGTGTATCGACCACTTCTTGGTGGAGTCGTTCCATTCCGCGCCGTTCACACGAACGTCGAAGTCGATGCCCGAGTACAGATCGTGCTTCTTGGCGACGAATTGGGCGTAGCGCAGGATTTCGGGTTGGGCGGCATGCTTCTCGGACCACGTCCATTGCTCGTGCAACTCGGGGTCCCAGGTGTACTGGTAGTCGGTGGTGGAGATGTCGCAGCGGGCACCGGGGTAGCGGTTCCAGTACCACGTTCCACCGACGTCGTCGGCCGCCTCGAGGACACGATGACTGAATCCGTTCTGGCGCAACTGGCGCAGAAGGTACATGCCGGCGAAGCCGGCTCCCACGACCACGACATCGACATCGGACTTCGTCATGAATTTTCCCCCCGTGAACGGTGTGAGCCGTCCCCGCCATCCTCGCAGACGAGAGCCGTGGTGCTCAACCGCAGGAGCCACGACGAAACGGGGCCGACGGGGTGCGCCGGTAGCATTTCCCGCCGGTGCCGGGCGCATAGCTCAGTTGGTTAGAGCGCTTCCCTTACAAGGAAGATGTCGGGGGTTCGAGTCCCTCTGCGCCCACCGAATCAGGGCTTCCCGGGGCTCCCGGACCACCGAGGTGGCCGTCGTTCGAGGAAGGCCTCCAAGCCCTCGCGCGCGTCGGGCGAACGCATCAAATGGTGGTGCAATTCCGTCTCGAGGGCGTCGATCCGTTCGCGGGTGGACGTCATCGATTCCCAGAGCGCGCGCTTGCTGGCCGCGGCCGATGCCGGCGCCACGTTCACCGCGATGTCGTGAGCGATCTCCATCGCCACGTCGAGCACCTCGTCATTGGGAGTCACTCGGCTGCACAGGCTCATCGCCCGCGCCTCGTCGCCGTCGAAGGTGCGTCCCGTCAGAAGAATGTCGGCGGCGTTGGCGAACCCGACGATGCGCGGGAGGGTCCAGTGCGACATTCCGTCACCCATCACTCCACGGCGCACCTGGACGATGCCGTACTTGGCGTCGCGTGCCATTACGCGAATGTCGCATTGGAGGGCCAGAGTCAGTCCGATGCCGATGGCATGACCATTGATGGCCGCGATCACCGGTTTGCGCACGTCCCAGGGACGAAACGCCACGCCCGAGGTGGTGAAGTCCTCGTCGCGGGGACGGAACGTGTCGCCACCCGACGTCAGGTCGGCGCCGGCGCAAAACGCCGGGGGAGTGCCGGTCACCACGACCGCACGGATGGCGTCGTTCTCGTCGCAGTGTCGATAGTGCCCCGCGAGAAGTGTCCCCATCTCGGCGTTGAAGGCGTTGCGAACCTCGGGCCGGTTCAGGGTGATCACTGCGACGTCACCCTCGACGCGGAACAGAACCGGATCGGAACTCGTGGGCGGCATGTTCATTCGCGGGGCTTCACGGACGAGCGATATCGATCGGCGTTTCCGGTGCTCGGGTACGTGTCGCCGGCCGGTCCGGTGGCGAAGGCCCGCAGGATGTTGGTGGTCGCGGTGCGAACGAACGCGGTGGTCGCTTCGTCGCCCCACTCGTCGGCATCGAGGGCGTTGATCCAGGCGATGGTGCCGGTGGCGATGACCCCGGCACCGCTCGGATGCGAGTAATAGGTCATCGCGTGGTTAAACACGAAATCCTTGTAGTTGACCGGCCCCGAGGCCAACACTTCCAAGGTCTCAGGTTCGCGACCCGGGGGGCCGAGTCCATCGGCTTCGATCGAGACGAGTCGGCGGAAGGCCTGACCGTTGCGAACATCGGTTCCCGCGAACACCCAGTTGGTGGGGTTGACCACCCGGAAGTTGGCGGTGATACCGGCCGCGAAGTACTGAACTCCGATCAACTCGTTCTCGGGAGCGTTGAGGGGCGCGTTGCGCCACTGGACCGTCGCCTCCATCGGATCGGTCTCGGACAGGGGGTCGTCGTCGATCGTCCGGTAGTTCGCCATCTGGCGGTAGGCGAGCCCGTCGTCGTTCGGTTCGAGCCGTACGTGTCGGTACACGGCGTTCGCACCGAAGAAGGCCAGATTGACCCCCGCGTCCCGTGCTCGCTCCAGACACGTGCGCATCCCGCGCGAGTAGTACTCGTCGTGACCGGTCGTGAGCAGGGCGGTACGGTTGGCGAACACGGCGTCGAGTTCGTCGTTCTCGCCCAACCCACTGGTGTGCAGATCGATGTCGGTCGCGTACGCGGTGTCGATTCCCAACTCCTCGATCAACGCGATGAGTGGTAGCTCGTGGGTGAGGAAGTCGGCCGACCCCCAGTTGTAGGCCAGATCGTAGGGACGGTCGAAGGACACCACCATGGAGCGATCGAATCGGCTGCCGGCACCGAAGTTCTCGTACAAGCTGCGCCCGCCCCAGGGGTTGTAGGCCTGCCACGTCGTGACGGCCGAAACCACCACGAGCGAGGCCGCGCATTCGTCGCGCCGCACCGTGAGTGGCACGTAATGGGCACCCCCCTCGGAGGAGACCAACTTCAACAGGTACGAACCCGGGGGCCACGTGTCGTCGATGGTGAACGACGTCGCCGCGGCCCAATTCGACACGTGCATGCGGGTTTCGCGATCCATTGACGGTTCCTCGAATTGCCACGGCTGTTCGAGTTCGTCCGATCGCCAGATCAAGCGACCGAGGGCGCCGCCGTAGTGACCCATGCGGTAGGCCTCGATGTGCCACGTGGGCGCGGCGGTCGCCACGTACAGCGACACGGTCTGGCCCGGTCGCGCACTGGTGGTGTCGGCGAAGCCTTCGATGATGCCGGGCATGGCCGCTCGCTTCGTCGGGGCGATGTCGTCGAGAATTCTCCACGCGTCCGTGCCCTCGAGGCTGTTCTCGGCGGCGAGCCAACCGGGCTGGGTGTAGGGGGCGACCGGTGCCGACGTCGTACTGGTGCTGGAGGGCGACACGATGGTGGACGAAGACGTCGCGTCGGCCACGGTCGAGTCGGCCACGGTCGAGTCGGGCGGGGTACCTCGAGTGACATCGGACCCGTCGGCGTTGTCATTCGACGAGGAACACGCGGCGACCACGGCCGAGGCACCGAGGGCCAGGAACACGCGACGGGAGACGGGGAACTCGGGAATCATCGGCTCGGTCAGGGAGTCTTCCACAGCTGCAAGGGTGTACGCGTGCGATCACACCCACTGGGAACCGGGGTCGACGAGCCATCGTGGGCCGCCGACACGTAACAGGCGCACACGATCTCCATCATCCAACGACCGAAGACCGCGTCCATGAAGGGCGCTCGCCGGTTCGCCAGATCGTCGATGAACTCGCGCATCTGTGCGATGTATCCGAAGTTCTCGATCATCGGAATGGTGGCCGTCGTTCGCGGCAGTGCGATCGGATCACCGTTGTGCTCCAAGGAAAGCGACGGCAACAACTCGGCCCGCACCACATGGTTGGCCGACGACACCTGGATGTCCCACGAGGGCACCTCGCCCCCCTCCCAACTGGAGATCACGGATCCCCTCAGCCCGGATTCGAAGACCAAGGTGACCTCGGCGTGGGTGTCGGTCGTGTCCCCGCGGAGTCGGGACTCGACCGCGACGACCTCCCCGGCGCGAGCGGCTCGTCCGATGAGCACGGCCACGGCCACGGGGTGGATGCCGAGGTCGTACAACGCGCCTCCGCCCCACTCGGGAGAGGTGAAGTTGCCCCACGTGGGCAGCGATTGGATCGTCCGTAACTGCAGATGGTCGACGGGCGATCCGTCGGCGACGATGCGCGCCACGAGCCCGATGATGGCGTGGGTGATGGGGGCGTAGGCGAGGTTCTCGGCGTAGAGCAGTCGATCACCGTGTCGGTGGGCCAGGTCCACCAATCGGTCGGCTTCGTTCAACGTGAGCACGAGAGGCTTCTCCAGCAGCACCGCGGCGCCTCGCTCCAACGCGTGACACGCGTGATCGAAATGTTGGGCCGGTGGAGTGGCCACCACCACGATGTCGGCTCCGGCGGGGAGTCGGGCGTAGTCGACCGCGTGAGCGCCGAGATCGCCGGCCAACTTGGCGCGCGACTGCTCGGATCGCGAAGCGACCGCCACGACGGACGCGCCCGCCTCGCGGGCCGCCAACGCGTGTGCACCCGCGATCATTCCGGCGCCACACAGCGCGACCGAAGTCGGTCGACCCGCGACCATGATCTACTTACCGGCGAGGGCGGCCACCACCGGGGCGAAGCCGTCGACATCGTCGGACCCGACGATCACGTAGGAGAACCCCCAACGCTCGCGACGGGCCAGTAGGTCCTCGATGAGCTTGTCGGTGGGCCCGACCAGAGCGAACGGAGTGTCCTCGACCATCTTGGGCTCGACTTTCAACATCGACGCGATGGCGGCCGCGGCCGCCGTGGCGTCGGGGGAGATGTTCACGAGGAACGCCCGGATGTTCATCTCGATGTCGTTCATGCGTTCACCGGCGGCCTCGCGAACGATGTTCACCTTCTCGTCGACCGCTTCGGCGGTCATGGTGGTGAACGCGTCGGGTCCGACGACTCCGGCTGACATGGTCGCGTTCACGCCGACGATGTCGGCCTCGCGGGCCGCGATGCTCAGAACCCGCTTGCCGCCTCCGCCGATCAGCACCGGCGGGCACGGAGCCTGCACGGGCTTGGGTGTGCCGTTGTGGTTGGTGATCGTGTAGTGCTGGCCGGTGTACGAGAACGGGCCGTCGGACATCAGTCCGCGAATCACGTGGAGACCCTCGACGAACCGATCGATTCGGACTTTGGCGCTGTCGTAGGGCATACCCGATTGCTCGTAGTCACTGATCATCCATCCGGCTCCCAAACCGATCTCGACCCGGCCGTCGGAGAGCACGTCCATGGTGGCCAGTTCTTTGGCCAACACGAGCGGGTGCTTGTAGTCGTTGTCCCACACGAGCGCTCCGATGCGCAGGTCGGTGGTGACGTTCGCCGCCGTCATCAACGCCGGGACGGGTGCCAATTGGTCGTCGAAGTGATCGGGCATCGTGAGACACGAGAAACCCGTGGCCTCGACGCGCCGAGCCAACTCGGTCCACTCGGTGCGACTCTGGATACTGCGGGCTTGAACACCGAAACGAAACGGGCGGGGAGACGACGACATGCGACGAAAGTAGCCGATTCGGGGTGACCGGTCGTCGGTCGGGCCGCCAAGTACCGTTGAATCGTTGTGAGACTCCTGACGTGGTGGGTGCGACTCGGCGTGATCGTGGTCGCCGGAGCATTGATCGTGTCCAGTCTCGTGGTGGGCGTCGCTCCGCGACTGTGGAACATCGTCAACGCCCACGAAGAAGGCGCCATCAGCCTCCCCGAATGGGAGAGCATCGCCCAACGCACCTACGTGTACGACTCGCAGGGGAACGAGATCGCCGCGTACGAACTGGAGAACAGTCAGCCGGTCGCGCTCTCGGAGATCCCCGCCGACGTGATCGCCGCCATCCTGGCGGTGGAGGATCGCGAGTTCTACAACCACCACGGAGTGAACGTGCGTGGTCTGTTCCGAGCCACTCTGTCGAACTTCGAGGGTGGAGCCCGTCAGGGGGCGTCGACCATCACCCAACAGGTGGTGAAGATGGAATACCTCGCGGGTCTCGAACGTGACGGGCGGTACAAGATCCTGCAGATCATCGACGCACTACGACTGGAGAAAGTGCGCACGAAGGACGAGATCCTCGAGCGCTACCTGAACACCGTCTTCTTCGGCAACAACACCTACGGCATCCAGGCGGCATCCGAGGTGTACTTCGGAAAGCGCGTCGGCGCGCTCACATTGATCGAGGGGGCGTTCTTGGCCGGTTTGATCCAAGCGCCATCGGCCTACGACCCCATCCGGCACCCCCAGCAGAGTCGTCGGCGCTTCGGTCAAGCGCTCGACGCGGTGGTGGAGGAACGTCTCATGGACGCCACGACCGCCGAGGAGATCAAGTTCTGTCTGATCGACTCCGATGACCCGATCGCCGAGGCACGCTGCGCGGGCAGTTGGCAGTTGCCCGAGGTCGTGAAGCAGATCGAAGAGGAAAAGATCGCCCGCACGCATTTCAGCGAAGAGGTGAAGTCCTATCTGTTGAACAAGAGCAACCTGCTCGGCGACACCTATCAGGAGCGTTACAACAAGCTCTTCCGTGGGGGTCTGCGCATCTACACCACCCTCGACCCCGTCGCCCAGGAGGCCGCGGAGAAAGCCCGACGGGAGCAATTGCCCGCCAACACTGCCGGAATCGACACCGCGATCGTGTCGCTCGACAGCAAGACCGGCGCGGTGCGCGCCATGGTGGGCGCCAAGCCCTTCGTGGCCGGTCGCAACGAGGTGAACATGGCGTTGGCACCGCGTCAGACCGGATCGAGCATCAAGATGTTCATCCTCGCCGCGGCCATCGCCGCCGGCGCACAGGGTGACGATCTGATCGATGGCACCTTGCCGTGCACGTTGCCCAATCCGGACGATCCCGACAATCCGTTCGTGGCCACCGATGGCGTCAGTCGTCCAGTGGGCACCTTGTCCGAGATGACCTGGGCCTCGATCAACTGTGCCTACGCCCGACTCTCGCAGATCGTCGGATTGGACCGCGTGGTCGACACCACGTACCGAATGGCGAACAACCTGTACTTGTACCCGGGGCGTAACCCGGAGGAACGTGCTCCGTTGCGGCCCTACGCCAGTTTCGCCACCGGCGCCAACGAGATGAGCCCGCTCGACATGGCGTCCGGCGCCCAGACCCTGGCCAACGGTGGGCTGCACATGCAGCCCTATTACATCGAACGCATCGAGGGTCCCGATGGTGTGCTGTTCCAACACACCGACGCCGGGGTCCAGGTGCTCACTCCCGAGGTCAACGCGCGCACGGTGAGCATTCTCGAAGGGGTGCTCGTCACCGGTACGGCGCGACGCTCGCAATTGGAGGGTCGCGTGGCCGCGGGCAAGACCGGCACCCAGGACAACAACACCAACTCGTGGATGGTCGGTTTCACGCCCGAACTCACCACCGCGGTGTGGGTGGGGCACCCCGATCTGTACCTGCCCATGAACGACATTCCCGAGTTCGTCGCCGCGGGTGTGGATCGGGTGATCGGCGGAACGTTCCCCGCACGCATCTGGAAAGCCACCATGGACGCGGCGTTGGCGGGTCGGCCCGCCACCTTGTTCCCGACACCACCCGCGAATCCGCGCGAGCCGATGCGTTTGTATCTCCCGGAGTCCGACTGCCCGGCGCCGGTGACGGTTCCCACGATCCCGACAGCCTCGACCACGCCGACCGATCCGACCGCGTCCACCACCGTGGCGCCGACCACCACCACGTCGACCACCACCACGTCGACCACCACCACGATCGTCGCGCAGCCGGGTGTCATCACCGACATCAACACCACGATTCCGCGTGGTCAGGTCGATCCCACCTGGCCGCTACCCACGTTGCCGGTCGACGAGTACACATTCGCGGCTTGTCCCTGAGCCGAGCGTCTTGTGGTCCGTGCCGGCACGTGGCACAGTCAGTCGATGGATCTACGGGCCCTTTTGGATGTGCAACGTCTCGACACGGCCATGGATCAGGCACGTCACGCGCGGGCGAATCTTCCCGAGTCGGCGGTCCAGGAGTCCGCGGCCGGGAAGTTGGCGACGTTGCGGGCTCGTATCGGGGATCTGTTGCGCGAGCAAGGAACCCTGGAATCCGAATTGGCGGGAATCGAGAAGCATGACGCCGAGATCGGGACCCATCTGGCGAGGCTGGAGAAGCAGTTGAAGTCGGTGATCGCCCCGCGAGAAGCCGAAGCACTGCAACACGAGATGAAGAATCTGATGATCGAACGTGAGGCCGCCGACGAGCGAGGGCTCGCGATGCTGGACGCGTCGAGTGCCGCCGAAGCCGCGCTCATCGAGATTCGGGCCGCCGATGCCGAGGCCGCGCGGGAGTTGGCGGCGGCCGAGGCCACGTTGCGTGATGCCGAGAAAGAAGCCGATCGGGCCATCGCGGAGTTGTCGGTCGCGCGAGCCGATCTGATCGCGTCGATCGACGCGTCGGACCTGGCCACGTACGAGCGTTTGCGCGCGAATCACGCCGGCGTGGCCATCGCCGAGATCAAGCACGGCGTGTGCGGCGGTTGCCACATGGACATTTCGGCCAGCGAGTTGGATGCCATCAAGCGACTACCCGCGGATCAGTTCGCCGAATGTCCCAATTGCACCCGCTTGCTCCTACGGTAGGAGCGTGATCTTCTGGTTCATCGGTACCGCGGTTCTCTCGGTCTGGTTCGTCTTCCGTGATTCGCGATTCGACCACCGACTTCTGATCCTCGGTGTCCTGCTGCCCGACGTGATCGACGGAATCTGGGGTGGGGCACGGGCACTGCACTCGATCACCGGCAGCGTGGCGATTCTCGTCGTGGTCATGGTCGCGACCACCGGGCGCAAACCGATTCGGCGACGACTGCTGGCCATCCCCATCGGGACCTTTCTGCATCTCATCTTCGACGGAGCGTTCAGCTCCACCAAGGTGTTCTGGTGGCCGGTGACGGGCGTGTCTTTCGAAGGTGCCCGACTTCCGGTCGTCGAACGTGGATGGCTCAACGCGGCTTTCGAGATCGCCGGGCTGCTCCTCTGCGCGCATGTTTGGCGACGATTCGGTTTGTCCGACCCGGCGCGTCGTCGGGATTTTGTTCGCGGCGGAACACTTCATGAGTGACGCCGTTCGCCTCGTTCTGGTCCGCCACGGTCGCACGGCGTTCAATGCCGCCGGCCGCATCCAGGGACGCATCGACAACCCGCTCGACGATGTCGGGCGTCGCCAAGCCGTAGCTGTCGGACGTGCGCTGTCGTCCGACGTCCGCGACGGTGCGGTGGTGGTGCACAGTCCGTTGTCGCGCGCCACGGAGACGGCCCGCGAGATCGTCGCGGCGTCCGGTCGCGCCATCGAGACGATCGTCGACGCGGACTGGATCGAACTGGACTACGGAACGTTCGACGGAGTGCACCAATCGGAGATCGAGCCGACGACGTGGTCGCAGTGGCGGGCCGATCCGAACTTCCGTCCCCCCGGTGGGGAGTCGCTGGTCGACGTGGAGGGCCGGGTGCGCGGCGCGATGGATCGGGTGCTCGAACTCGGCGCGCGGACGGTGATCGTGGTCAGCCACGTGTCGCCGATCAAGGCCGCCGTCACGTTGGCGCTCGGTGTGGATTCCGGGGTGGCCTGGCGAACTCGGCTCGATCCGGCGTCGATGTGTCGCATCGAAATGTCGGCGCGCGGATTGGCACTGGCGGGCTTCAACGACACGTCGCACCTGACGAACGTGACGGCCTGAAATTCGCGACGTTTGCGACTCCGTTGGCGCGTGATGACTACGATTCGGGGACCGCACCTCGCGTGCCCGAACCCCTGGAGTCGTCATGCCCGAAGCAGTCATCGTTGCCACCGCCCGTAGCCCCATCGGTCGTGCCCACAAGGGCTCGCTCACCACGTTGCGCACCGACGACATGGCTGCCCAGATCGTGCGAGCCCTGATGGACAAGGTTCCCCAGGTGAAGGGCGCCGACATCGAGGACCTCATCATCGGTGTGGGTCAGCCCGCCGGCGAGGCCGGTTTCAATCTCGGCCGTATCGTCGCGCTGTTGGCCGGCATCCCCGAGGCGCCCGGTGTCGTGGTGAATCGGTACTGCTCGTCGTCGCTGCAGACCATTCGTATGGCCGCCCACGCCATCAAGGCCGGCGAGGGTGATTGTTTCATCGCTGCCGGTGTGGAGACCGTCAGCCGCTACGGATCGGGTGCCTCCGACACCGCGCCGAACCCCATCTTCCAGGGGCCCGGTGAGCGTTCGAAGTTGCGTTCCGGTGGCGGTCAGCCCACCTGGACCCCGCCCTCCGGTCTGTCCGACGCGTACATCGCCATGGGTCAGACCGCCGAGAACGTGCGCGAGGTCGAAGGTGTCACCCGTGAAGAGATGGACGCGTTCGCCAAGTTGAGCCAGGACCGCGCCAGCGCGAACGTGGCCAACGGCTTCTTCGAAGCCGAGATCACTCCGTTGACGCTGCCCGACGGCACCGTCGTCAGCAAGGACGACTGCCCCCGCGAGGGAACGACTCTCGAGGGTTTGGCGTCGTTGAAGCCGGCCTTCCGGCCCGACGGACAGATCACCGCCGGCAACGCCTGCCCGTTGAACGACGGTGCGGCGGCCGTGATGGTGATGAGCGACACCAAGGCCAAGCAGTTGGGTCTCACCCCGCTGGCTCGCGTGGTGTCGAGTGGCGTCTCCGCGCTGAACCCCGAGATCATGGGTCTCGGCCCGATCGAGGCCTGCCGTCAGGCGTTGAAGCGCGCCGGCATGACCATCGATCAGATCGACCTGGTCGAGATCAACGAGGCGTTCGCCGCCCAGGTCATCCCGTCGGCCAAGCACCTCGGCATCTCGTGGGACAAGCTGAACGTGCACGGCGGCGCCATCGCCCTCGGTCACCCCTTCGGTATGACGGGTGCGCGCATCATGACGACCCTCATCCATGGTCTGCAGGAGACCGACAAGTCGTTCGGTCTCGAGACCATGTGCGTCGGTGGTGGCCAGGGCCTGGCCATGATCGTCGAGCGGCTCAGCTGAGAACCGGTTCGGGCAACTTGCGCGCGAGGAAGCGCGCGAACAACCCGATCATCAGCAGACCGAGTCCGGCCGCACCGAAGATGGTGCGCGCCGAGAAGTGTCCGTACCCCCACGTGGCCAACATGGCCACGGCGGCGGCGATCAGTTGGTTGCACGCACCCGCGAGGCCTTGCGCGGCACTCGCGCGTCCCGGGGGTGCCCCGGCGGCCAACATGCCACTGGCCGCGGGCTGGGCGGCCGCCTGGAAACTGGCCTCGACCACCCCGAACATGATGGGAATCAGGGGCACCGTGAACAATCCGTAGGTCGCGGTCAATGGCGCGATGAAGAGCAACGACACGAAGGCCACGCGAACCCGATTCGTGCGATCGGCCAATCGCCCACCGAATCGGGAGAGAAGGACGAACGGAGCGGCGTAGGCGGCCAGACTCAGCCCCACCACCATGTCGCTGGCTCCGATGTCGGTGAGGAACCGATCCCACAAACTGTCGTAGATGCCCACTGGCAGCGCGATGGCGACGAGGAAAAGGATCGGCACCAACACCGACCGATTTCGCAACAAGCCGAAGGCCAGACGGCTCGACTCGGTCGTTCGCACGAGCGTCGGAAGGTGTTGCGTCGACACGATGAGGGTCGCGATGGCCGCCGTGGACGCGAACAGCACGAAGGGCCAACGCAATCCGAGCGGACCGACGAGAAATCCACCGATGACGGGCCCGGTAACGAAACCGGCCAACTCGATTCCACGCATCGCTCCCATGCGTTCCGACGTTCCGCTGGTCGAGAGCGACGCCATCAACGCGTAGGCGGGAGGCATGAAGCAACCGGTCGACATTCCTCCGATGGCCCGGGCCAGAACGAACACCCAGAGCGACGAACCCGACGCGAACACCAGATTGGCCACGATGGCCAGCAACGTCCCGATGATGAGGAGCAATTTGGCATGTCCACGATCGGCGAGCGGAGCGACCAACACCATCATCATGAACGACGACAGGAAGGCGGCCGCGGCGATGAAGCCGAGGCCGGCGTCGGTGAACCCGTACTCGTCCTGCAGGTTTCCCATGAGGGCGAACACCAGGCTGTTGCTCGCCGACAGGATGAATGCGGCACCCAGCAAGATGCGTTCGGTCGTACGGGTGGAGGGCATGCGTCGGGAGAGGGGTCAGATGCGGGATCGAGGGCGCGCGTCAGCGAACGGATGCGACGACCGCGTCGCTCAGGCTACGCCACTGCTCCAGAGCTTGCTCGGACCACTCGTCGAAGTTCCGATCGGTGAGGGCGATCAACGCGGTGTCGATCGCGGGATCGATCCACATCATCGTTCCCGAACCGCCGAAGTGACCGTAGGTGTGCTCCGAGTTGGTGACACCCGTCCAATGCGGCGTTTTGTGTCCCCGAATCTCGGTCCCGAGACCCCAAGGGTTCGGGGCGTACGAGCCGAGACCGGGAATCACACCGTTCAGTTCGGGGAACTGGATCGTGGAGATCATCGATGCCGTGTCGGAGGTGATCAACGTGGGGTTCATCAATTCGAGCACGAAACGAACGAGGTCGTCGACGGTGCTCCACATCCCGTACGCGGGGGACGACTTCGCGGTGCTGTCGGACATGGACAGGGGTTCGAAGACGGCTTCGCGCACGTAATCGGCGAACGCGATTCCCGTTCGTTCGGCGACGTGTCCAGCCGCGCGTTCGATGCCGGTGTTCGAGTACGCGCGACGCTTGCCCACGCCGACGATGGTGTTCGCGGTGTCGAAGCCGTAGCCGGCGGCGTGAGCCAGGCAATGTCGAAGGGTCGCGCCCGGTGGACCGACCGGGTCGTCGAGGGAGACCGACCCTTCCTCCACGGCGATCAGGCACGCCCAGGCCGTGATCACCTTGGAAATGCTGGCCAGGCGAAAGCCGTACGAAGTGTCCCCGTGCGTGATGATCGACGTTCCGTGGACGCGAGCCGCGGCCGCGTGCGGAACCGGCCACGTGTCGATGACCGCGAGGACGGTGCCCGAACGATCGTTGGCGGTCATCGAATCAGGCGAAGCCGGACGAGCGAATCAGCTCGGCCACACCGAACGCCAGGTCCAGTCCTTGGCGGGCGTTCAACCGCGGGTCGCACACCGTCTGGTAGCGGTCGTCGAGGTCGGCGTCGGTCAGATCGTCAGCTCCGCCGAGGCACTCGGTGACGTTGTCGCCGGTGAGCTCGACGTGGATGCCGCCGGGCCAGGTTCCTTCCATGCGGTGAGCGTTCACGAAACCGGAGATCTCGCGGATGATGTCGTCGAAGTGACGGGTCTTGCGACCACCGACCGAGGTGAAGGTGTTGCCGTGCATCGGGTCGCAGGCCCACACCACGGGATGACCGGAGTCGCGGACCGCGCGCAACAGCGGACGCAAAGCGTCCTCCACCTTGTCGGCGCCCATGCGACTGATCAACGTGAGTCGACCGGGAACCCGCGCGGGGTTCAGGGCCTGACACAACTCGAGGACGAAGTCGACGGTGGTCGACGGTCCGATCTTGCAACCGAGGGGATTGCCGACACCGCGGAGGAACTCGATGTGGGCACCGTCCATCTGGCGGGTGCGCTCGCCGATCCAGAGCATGTGGGCCGAACAGTCGTACCACTGGCCGGTCAGCGAGTCCTGACGCGTGAGCGCCTCCTCGTAGCCCAGCAACAACGCTTCGTGGCTGGTGTACACGTCGGCCTCGTGGAGGGTGGCGGTGTTCTCGGTGTCGACGCCGCACGCACGCATGAAACGCAACGCCCGTTCGATCTCGGTGGCCAACTGTTCGTAGCGCTGACCCTCGGGACTCGACCCCACGAACTCCTGGGTCCAGGCGTGGACCCGTGACAGATCGGCGAAGCCGCCCTTGACGAAGGCGCGCACGAGATTGAGCGTGGAGGCCGACTGGTGGTACGCCTGCACGAGGCGATCCGGGTCGGGGATTCGGGCCCCCTCGGTGGGAGCGGGATCGTTCACGATGTGTCCGCGGAACGACGGAATCTCGAGATCGCCGATCTTCTCGGTGTCGCTGCTGCGCGGCTTGGCGAACTGACCGGCCATACGGCCGACCTTGATGGTGGGCACCCCGAGGCTGTAGGTGAGCACGACGGCCATCTGCAAGATCACGCGCAACTTCTCGCGGATGTTGTTCGCCGAGAAATCGTCGAAGCTCTCTGCACAATCACCGGCCTGCAGCAAGAACGCGTTGCCGGCGCACACCTGGGCCAAACCGGCCTGCAAGGAGCGAGCTTCGCCGGCGAAGACCAACGGGGGATAGGAGGCGATCTGCTTCAGGGCGCGGTCGAGCGCACCTTGGTCGGGCCACGTGGGCTGCTGCGCGGCGGGGAACGATTGCCACGATGATGGGGTCCAGGCAGAGGCCATGAAAAAAGCCTAACGACCCGAGGCGAAAAGCCATCGGGTCGTTTTGGCGACGTGACCACGCGGGTCACGGGAATTCGGTTCGCGGGTCAGGCGACGAAGATGTCTTCGGCTTCTTCCTTCAGTCCGGCCACGGCGCGCGACACCAAACGGCGAGCGGCCTCGGCGGTGACACCCAACTTCTCGCCGACTTCACGGAAGCTCTTGCGCTCACCGTCGATCAGTCCGAAGCGGGCTTCCACGGCGTACCGGGCCCGAGCATCGAGGGTGTCGAGCAACTGGTTCAGTTGATCGGTCTCGCCCTGAGCGATGATGTGATCCTCGGGGGTGGGGTCACCGTTGGCCATGAGGTCGCCGAGGGTGGCGTCGCCGTCGTCGCCGATGGTCTTGTCGAGCGACACCGGGGTGGTGAGGCGATGCAGTTCGGCGTTGGTCATGTCGAGGGTTTCGCCGTCGCCACTGGCCTGACGCAACGCGGCACGCAGGCTGGCCGAACGATCGCCAGGAATACGAATGAGACTGGCCTTCTGATCGAGAGCGCGACCGATGGCCTGACGGATCCAGAACGTGGCGTAGGTGGAGAACTTGAAGCCGCGGCGCCAGTCGAACTTGTCGACGGCGTGCTCGAGTCCGAGGTTGCCTTCCTGGATGAGGTCGAGGAGGTCCATGCCCTGGGGCAGGGGATAGCGGCGCGCGATCGACACCACCAGTCGCAGGTTCGCCCGGATGAAGCGATCCTTG
>Ga0129333_10001874_pt1 | contig 19298 bp, 8 predicted proteins | sample CPB6_08_DNA_FD_94474 | JGI IMG/M metagenome (GOLD analysis project Ga0129333, IMG submission 94474) | Freshwater to marine salinity gradient microbial communities from Chesapeake Bay, USA - CPBay_Sum_0.6_0.8_DNA | ecosystem: Environmental > Aquatic > Marine > Coastal | place: USA: Chesapeake Bay... | reverse complement strand
TTCAGGGTCTTTGAATGTGACCTTGATGTTATTCAGAGTCTGCATCTCGCTTCTTTCTAGTTGGTTTACGACGACGTTTAGTTGGTTTCTTTTCAAGTTCTTCGCCTACCAAATTAGCAATAAACTCGCGTTCACGCTTCATTTTTCGACTAGCACTAGTAATTCCATAGATCACATCTCCAGGAGCCTGTAGTGGGATAGCAGCTGGACCGAGCAAATCTGTTACACGCTTACCCCAACGCATATCGTTAGGCATATTTGGCAGGATGCCTGCTTGGTGCATAGCGTATAAGCCCATCAAACCTGCTGCATCAAATGCTGGCTTCAATCCAGCACCTCCTGGAATAATATTAGCCATATCTCTAAGTATGTATTCCATCTTTTGCGCTGTTTTAGCGTCCTCCAAGTCGGCTGTAGCAAACAAACTAGTAGCTTCAAAGATCGTTTTGACCGCATTACCAATAGGTTGCTCACCACCACCAATCATTTCTACTGCCGTTTCTACCTGTCCTGTCAACGTGTAATCAGATTGTTGTGTAAATGCATCCATAAGGTGGTGCAAAATGCTAGCTACGCCCATGACAGCCAATGGAATGAATGCCATCTTACCAGCTACACTCAAACGCAATGCTTGTGCTCCATCATCAGGAGACCATGCTGTAAATGTGCGCTGTGCGACCTGATCGCCTAGATCCAATCCGTACTTGGTCATCATAACATTAGCAAAATCTTTGTCTTCCTTGACTGTTTCGTACCAAGAATTCCAGAACTGCAATTCGTTGATAGGGTCTAATACTGTACGTTGTGCAAAGCGACGGAAATACTGGCTAAACAAATTGTAAGCACGACCAAATGGTGTTTGAACATGGAACGCTTTTTCATCAAACTTACCTTGCAATGTCTCAATACCTTGTTCAACAAATGAGGTGATAGCTGTTGGGTTGGTACGTACATCACGTCCTACATTTAACGCTTCAAACGCCTTCGTACTTGTACTTCCGGAACGCAAAATGCCTTCTTGCTCAGTTTCACCTTGATTGGTGAATACACGCAGACGTAGGTTGTTGGCAGTCATTAGACCTCGACTTGTTGCCACAAGAACAGGGTCCATAAATGACAACGTTTTACCAGACAACGCCAATACTTGATTGAGACGGTTTAGATTCATCGCTTGCAATTCATCTAACGTAGCTACGTATTGCTCAAGGCCTTCCTTGTTCGTCTTAGTAAACGCCAAGTTTATTTGTCCTTGACGGATACTTGCTTTGACATTTTCTGCATAGCGCATATTCTTGTTAATGACTTGTTGGATATAATCCATGTCATCAGCTGTCAAAAAACGACCAAGGCCATCAATAATTCGCTTAACCTTTGTGGCTTCATTAAGCATTTCCACGTACATGATTGTGCTGCGATTAGTCGATTGTATTTCTGTTGGACTAATCAATTCAGCAGCAAGTCCTGATCCCTTTTCGAGACGTTGTTTAGCTGTCGATGCAGCTGGCGTACCTTCACGCATGTATGCATCAATTTCTTTTGTCTTCATCAAACGGAATATGCCAGCAATTTGCTCAACAAAGTTTTTACCAACGGCCTTGATGTTACCACCAAATGTACCAGGCATTGCTTCGCTATTAAACAACTGTGGAAACACTTGTGCTGCTCGTGTAGCATAACCAAGCTTGTTACCGTACACGTTACGCCCATACTTAAATCCTGCTGCCAGGATCGTGAATGCAACGCCAGTAGCAGCAGCAGACACTCCAATAAACGGAGCTGCCAATACACTGCCTAGAATAGTTGCAGTTTCTTTGCCATAGCCATAGCGCCATTGTGAAGCACCCATAGAAATGACTTGAGCTGTCTTATCCAAATAACTAGCAAGACTGCGTGGCATATCTTTGCGCCCAACCTTTGCAAAAAAGTTGATCGACGCTTTCGGATCATCAATAACATATGCTTGACGCACTTGGTTATTGCTAAACTTTTGCATTGCCTGTGCTTCAACGCCTGACAAAAACTCACCTAGTTCACTTTCTTCACCAAAAATTTTGTAGATGCTTTTCTGACGTGCTTCGTTAGCCATGTTTGCAAGCCAACCGTTAGACTGACCCTTTTGTACCTGTGATACTGTTTCAAGATCAATGTAACTCAAGCTTCCATTTTCTTGATTGTAAATGACCATCACGTCTTTAGGTTCTGCCTTTTGATCAACACCCAGTTTTTGAGTAATCTGTTCCAATGACTTCATATGGCTTTGGAACATTTCAGGTGTGATAGAACCTTCGGATAGCATCTTGTTGTATAGTATAGCACTTTCTGTTAGACGTTGTTGAGCTTCTTGTACGCTTTTAGACGCTACAGTCCGTGGTGAAATCCGTACTACACCTGCCATGCGACCAGTAATCGTTTTGACGTTGTTATTTGAATCTGCTACATATGTTACAGATACTGGCGTTGTTAGTGGCACACCCATTTCGTCTGACGATAGCCACTTACGACCTTCATTAGCCACTTCAGCTATCTTAGCACGCCAACCACGGCTACTATGTACATCGAGATTTTCAGTGTAGATAGTACCATCAGTGCTGAACAACGACAATAGGTTATTCTCTGCTATTGGACTATCAAGAACAGACTTGCCCAATGCACGGCGAATATTGCGTTCTGTGTTGTATGCGTTAGTAAACAACGCGTTGATGTTAAGGAACGTTGATTGCAGAACGTCTTTGTTACGCTGGAATAACAGGTCTTCGCTAAAGCTATCAGGCTGCCCAAACACAAACTTCATGATCTTGTAATCACGATCATCAAACATTGCAGGGCGTTCAGGTTCTTGACCCAATATTTCACGCTTGAAAAAGCTATTGACCTTAGACAATTGCTTGTTCTTACGATCAGCTGCATTGCGTCGTGACTGCATATGAGACACAACCATTTTACCCTGATCGACTTTTGAATCTTCCCGTAACAGTTCTGGATAACGTTCGTTCAGACCTAACACCTCAAAGTACTGACTGTATGATTCATACAATGAGTTCAGCGATGCCTTTGCTTGTTCCCGTGTTTCATTATCAGGGCTACGCATATCTTCAACAATAGCATCACGCAAGCTCAAAGCTTTTGTGATTACTTCTGAGAAGGTATCGTAGTTAACAAACTGCATCGCGTTAACGTTGTCAGTCAGTTGTGCTTTAATGCGAGCATTGGCTTCGTTGCGCAAATCGTTGGCAATAGTCTGTGCTTGATTCCACAATTGTGCAAACTCTGTGGATTCAATAGGTGGCTTTGCTGATACTGGCGTAATACCTGCTGCAACTTCTTCCTCGCTCAACGGTACAATTTCATTAGGGGTATTTTCTTCGTACAGATTACGTACGTATTCCTCCAATGATGCTGCAATGTTGTGTTGATATGTAGCATATCGATGATTCTGTGCTTTAGCAGTAACAGCTACTTTCAAAGCATTGATAATGTTTTGACGTGTGTACTGTGTAGGCAACTTATAGTCAGGTGCATTGACATAAATCTCTTCAGCAATAGCAGTCAATTCATTGTCAGCAATGTATCCGTTAGAGTCTGCCGTAAAGACCTTATTGCCAACCTTAACTGTAATAGCTGGGTCATTGATACCGTTGAATACACTTGTTGCACTAACAGACGCTAGCGACATATCTACCAATCGTCGTGCTTCTTCGACTACGCCAGCATTTGGAATAGGCTCAAATCGTTCTTTCAAATTGCCACGCAGCTCACTGAGATCGGCAGCCATTTTATCTTTGATACCGTTGATGTACCGCTTACGATAACCATGACGGACATACGTTTCACTTTCAATTGACGCATACTTAGGCATCATTTGTTGTGTGTACTGGCTGCCAAGAGTGTTCTTGGTAATAGTCTGCGATACGTTACCAGCCTCATCCACAACAACAGCAATGTTTTCTGATATAGGCGTGTATAGCGAGTGGTTCTTTTTGTCCCTAGCATAATGCCTAATGAACGATGGAGCATCCTGGTTAGCAAGAACTTGATAACGGTCCCACCATGTGCGTGGGATAAAGCCCATAATCTTAGCTTGCTTATCAGTTATCTTTACAACATCAGACAATGCTTGAGCTAGATAAAAACTCTTATTAGCTCGAATGATGTTTTCTCCACGTGTTTTGCCGTTAGGCTCTATCTGTGTGAGACCGCTGTATTTACGGTGCAATCCTTCTTCTATCGTACGCAACTGCTGCGGATCAATAGCCGACATCAACACCTCATACATCTCATCAGCATTAACCCCTTCGCCAAACTCAGACTTTAGGTATTCGCTAATAGTGTCATTGATTTCTTGTGTGTTTTCCCATGACAAATCAACAAGTCGTTGTCCAACGTATTTGTTCAACCGATTGAGGCGACCAGCACGCTGGCTTTGCAACTTAAAACCTTCTACTTTACGTTTTGCGCCATCAAACAATCCAAAGATTTGACCAGGAATCTCGTCAATTGATTGGTCTGGACGCAAGTTGTTAAGTTGCTTGACCTCATTATAATACACTGTATCTTGATACAATGTTTGAAGAATGTCCTGTCCATTAGGCATTGTAACGGTACCGCCTTCTTTCTTAACGCCTTCGTAGATGTCGCGTAATCCAGAATAGTAATGCTGGTCTAACGCATGTCGTCTATTAACTCCAACATTATTTAGATGATCATACATAGCCCCATAAATGCCATTTGGGATTGTCGATTCTTGTATAGCTACCATACGTCCAAGCATAATCATGCGATCACGATCAGACACATTGCGATCAATCCTAACAGCAGTTCCTGTATCTAACAAATTAGACGGCAAAGCTTTAGGCATCAATGTAGCTTCAACGTCTGTTGCTCTCCAGTTAAGCAATACAGGGCGTTTGCCATCCTTGTTTGCTGCGACAATTGCTTGTTGAATGTTTTTGATAACCCCGTCATCTGACAATCCAAAACGATTAATCAAACGTACATTGTCTGGTGCCGTGTAATTTTCACTCCAGCCATCAGTAATGTTAGGGCCATCCATTTTTGTTGCGATAAATACAGTATCAGGATTAGAAGTAGCAACTTCGGTAATCTTTGATGGTATCATTGCCTTTTTGACCGTCGCACGATCAATAACAGCTGGCATGATAAGATTAGGAGGGAACAAATCGTTTGGTGTGATCTGATACTTAGCCATCAACTCAGTAATAGGCTCGGTATATTCACCTTTACGATATATTTCCTCAATGCCAAACTGTTGGTCTGGAGTAACCAGTGTCACACCATCTTTAGTTACTTCCCATGCTACATCTGGATTGCCTGCTATCGGAATTGTGGTTTCGATTTGTCCATATGCACGTTGCAACATTTCAGCCAACGCCAGTTGTACTGAAGGCAACGCATTTGGATTAGATGCAGTATTATTGAAGATGTCGTTTGGATTATATATCCGTGCCGATGGAGTAAAATTCTCGCCTTCGGTTTTGTTAACAAGATTAGACACTAGATCAAACCGTGCATCAAGCGCTGACATATTGTCAAATACGCTAAACATTTCTTCCCAATTAGTGAGACCTAAAAAATCAGCCTCATTTATTGTTTTGGAAGGTCCTAATTTGGTATCTGCTAAAACCTGCAATGTCTGCATGGTTTCTGCAAGATTCCGTGTTAGGTTGTAAGATGTGTTTTGGTACAACTGTAGCGTATTGTAAAGCACTGGATTATACAACGAATTACCAGCAGCATCTTCAGCGTCGTATCGTTGCGTACTCATAATAGATGGTGTAGGATCTATTTCTGAATACACTGCACCTTGTACTTCTGACAGCAGTTTTTCATCAACACCGCGGATGCCTTGTTCAAACTGTTTAACTGTTTGACTAATAGCACCACCATATACGCTATCATTAAACTTATGCAACTGCTCATCAGATCTAAAACCACTGTAACGTGGGATCTTAGCAACAACACTGTCTTTTGACTTGCCTGGAATAAACGCTCTGTATGCTCGTACAAACTGCTCCATAAGCAATGGGTACACAGTGCCAGTAGCCTTGTACTCTTCAATTGCATTGCGCAGTTCAGGCAAACGCTTAGCAACCATACTCTCCTTACGATACTCAGGTACGTAGGTGATGTTTACATCTGCTACACGTGTGCCAAAAAAGACATCGCGTGGGTCAAATGGCAAACCGTTCCATGTATCATACTGCGCTGTTTTCGTGAAGGCGTCTGCTGATTTCCACAAGTCAATGTTACCACCAATTGTGAAATCAATGTTGATGCCAAGCAAACTAGTAGCAATAGACTGCTTGCCAGTTTGTTCAAATACCTCTTGCATACCTCCATACGCTTCATACCACGCACTGAGATTAGAGATACCTTCATCAATCTTATCCTTGCCAACGCGATTAGCTTCCTGCGTTTTATTAAAATTGTCCATCGTCTGCTGACGTTGATCAATTGCTTTCTTAGGAAACGGAACACCGCGTAGGTTCTTTGTGATCTCTATCTTTTTAGCTGGATCACCAAGATGTGAGCCTTGCTTTGTTAGCTCATCCCACATATCTAGGAAACGCCCGTTCCAATCAGAGTTCTCAAAGAAAATGCCAAAGTCATCACCATCAAAGTCACGGCTAATTTCTTGTGTAAGAAACTCGTGATTGACCATAATACCATGATTCTTACGGCTATCTGCACCAACAAGTACACGAGCGCTATAACTATCAAGTCCATCAGGAGGGTTCAACTTTGTGATAAACTTAGAACCCAACGTTAGATATGGAATGTCTTTGCCATTGGCTCGTTCTTTTTGTACGTGCCGATTATACGCGTCAATATCGTTAACCGACATAATTACAGATTGATCGTATGCTGCCAGCTTGCCATTTGGCAAATAGGTAGGGAATAGATCATTGTCTAAATACGCTTGATGTTTTGCTACCTTAGCGTCAATAAAATTAATAGCTTCATCTGTAGTTAGTTCAAGGCGCTGTGCTTCTTCTTCGGCAGCAATACGTGTCCACATAGTAGATATATTGCGTCCATCTTCCACATGGTTTTGTGCTGGCACATACATGTTAAGCCTAAACATTTTGCCAAGTGTTTTAGCTTTACGTGATGAGTCAAACTCTTGATCCATTACACGCTTACGCAATGTATTAGGGCCATGAATAACGTTGCCATAAATAGCATCTAGAGTATGCAGGTTGCGTATTGCTACAAGGTTGTTATCTAGCAACGCATTGTTAAGACCGCGAATAACAGCACGTTTAATATCTGGCGTTGCAAATAGATCGCCACCAGGTTCTGATTGCTGAGCTTTTGACAACATCATCTTAACGTGGTTGTAAAGGTCTCTATCGGCAACTATACCCGTATCGTGATTATAGACACGCTTGAGATTATCAACGCTTTGCTTAAAGACTTCTGAATCTTCGGCTAGGTTGGTTAACTTGCGATACACCATATCAGATGACAATGGCGCTGTAGCCAAAAGCATTTGATCGCCACGCACTACCTTTGCAAAACGTGCTGCTACGTTACTATGTACCTTGTTGATAATGTCTTTGAGTACTTGGCCTGATTCGCCATACACATATGGTGAACGGTCAATAGACAAACTGATGCCTTTGTTAAAACTGCTTTCATCTGGAGCCGAAGCAACGTGACTAAAGCCAACAGCGTTAGGCCCAACAATGTCATACTCACGATATGCGCCAGGAATATCTACATTGCCATTACTATGCAACGCCAACAAATCTTCTGGCGTAAGGCTCTTAACACCTGTTTCGTCTTCAATGCCTAACAGTGTACCATTATGATCGTACACATACCGTGTAGGTCTACCTGGAGTAACACTAGGAACATCTTCACGGCTAAAGTTTTTGCCACGACTTTTGAAGGCAGACTGCATAGCAATCATGCTTACACCGCGATCTCGCAGTTGCTCAAAAAACTTGTCTACTATTGGGTTGTCTACATCATACTGTTCAGACAAAGCAGATTTCCAAATCCAGTCACCACCGTAACCAAGCTTAATACCACCCGTACGGTCAGCTGGACGATTGAATGCTTCTGCAAGGAAATCATGTGCTGCTTTGTTGATGATGAATGTACCACCATCGTAGAACTTTGATGGAGGAATAAGCTTAGCACCAGTGTTTTCTCCTGGTACTTGTCCACTAAGTGCCATCCAAATATCTGGGTTTGCCTCAGCCCAAGCATTTGTCATAATGAATTGCTTCATCTTGACAGTGCCATCATCGCCAATAATAATGCCTCGTTGTCTCCATGCGGACTTTACAAGATCCCGATTAGCTGGTTCTACCTTGTTAAGATCAAGTGGTGCTGACAGTTTACCTTGTGACGACAACAATGTTTCCAACGTAGCCACATCTTTGATGTGCTGATAGCTTGATTCGACTGCTACGTTACGATACTTGTTAGTGTTCTTGATAGGTACATCGCTGTCAGGTCGAGTAGCAAATGTATTCTCATTACCATAATCAGTGACTTTATGGAAGAACTCTGTCAATACAGAGATCAAAGCTTCATCATACTTATCTTCTTTATGACGGATCTCAGGACGTTTGCCAATGCTATTAGGTTGGTAAAACTCTGCTAGTTTGCTGATGACTTCATTGGCTTGCTTAGCCAACGTAGGTGCGTCAGCCATAGCTGCGTCGAACCATTTCGCATTTACGACGGGATTGGCAGTTGATTTTGCATTGTAGATGTTGCTTGCCAGTCCTTCAAGAATGCTTGCTTTTGCATCGACCTCATCAAAATACTCGTTGTTACGAGCTTTGTTCACCAATGTCCACAGATCAAATGCACCAAGCACACGAGGAACAAACTTGTTGCCATTAGGTTTGCGCCATGTTTGCTCACTGTCCAAAAAGTCTACAAGATTCAACGTTTCAATTTGCTTAGTAAGCAATTTGATAGATTCTTTACTTGGGCGTTTGTTAGGGAACAATGCACGTAGATCGGCAAACAAGTTACCCTCAGCTGTTCCAGGCATAAAGAACCAGCCTGGATTAGCATGATTAAGAAAGATCTTTGCTAGGCTGCCACTATCGGTAATATGGCCCTGCTCTTCTAGCATTTTGCTGTCAGTTACCACTCCAAATTTCAAATTGGTCAAAGCATCCAATACTGACATGATGCCTTGCTTTTCAAAAAACGGATATGGCTTTTTAGCTGATGACTGCAATAACCCTTCACGGATGTTACCGAGACGACGGATCATTGATGTCGGGTTTTGTACCTCTGTTACAAGCTTGCGACCACTTACTGGGCTAACCCTATTCTTGGAGTTAATACTTGAAATGTACGCGTTATTGTTAACGTCTACTGCTATCTCAAGTGGCGTTACAGGAATCATGTTGTGATTCTGTAAAATGTGACCGCGTACAGTAGCTAACGCTTTTTCCCTAAACGATACCTTTGTTGCTTCACGTTCACCGTCTTGCAAACGACCGCTTTCGTCAGGATCAATTGGACCAAACAACTCTTCAATGCGTTGATCAATCTTTTGATTAATTGTATCAAATACATAATCAGTACGATGGAAGTTTTTGTTTATCCAATGTTTGAGACGATGTACACTTTTTGATCCCAGTACAGTCGATAGTTCATCTAGACTAACTGTTGGTTGTCGTACAATTTCGTTGAGTGGTTTATCGGAACTACTGTCAACACGCTCTTGTGTTTTTGCTTTAAGCAATTGCACTAACTCGTTGTTAGCAACAATCTTACCGCTATTTTCAAGCAGGATTTCAGACTTTTTGTATGGTGTGTAATCTTCCCAATTAGGATGATCACCCATCATTGTTTCCATAATGTGCTCATAACCGACTTCATCCTCGATACCATAGCGTCGAAGATTGTCGATAAAGCGAAGCGTGTTAGCTCTAGCTCCTTGTCGATCTGTTTCCTCACCTACAAGGTTTATCTTTTTGGCAAGATCTTTGAACAAACCAAGGTTGCTATCAGGATCTACAAACGTCTCATAGTCATCAGCAATAAAATCAATACTAAGTCCCTTTGTTATCTGATCAAACATATCAGCATTAACTTCAGGAGCTTCTCCCAATGCTTGTGCAATAGCGTCTGATACGTTATTAAGAGGCTGGGTATCAGCAGTTTGCACAACTTCCATTGTTGGGAATGTACGTAGCATATCTTGTATCGCTCCGTACACATCGGTTGTTGTCATTGCATCTTTGTTGAATGCCTTTTTGATTGTGTCAATTGTTTCACGTCCGAAACCTTGTGCTTCATTCTCAATAACATCTGCAACGCCGTGAACATTATCTATCACACCAGTGATAAACTCATATGGGCTTTTTTGCATATACAATGCTTTTTCCCAATTGTCGGCATTTGCCATCCATTTTTGGAATACCGAGCTGCTGACAATCTTTGATTGTAGCCGAAGTACATCATCTCGCAAAGCTGGATCAGATGCAAGAAGTTTAACTGTTGCTGCGTGTACGCCTTCATGGATTAACGCATTACGTTCAGCTGCTGTACCCTTAATATCGTTGCCAATAAAAATGGTATCGTTCGCTTTGTCGTAATAGCTACGTCCGTCATGATATACAACGGGTGTATCAGAAGCATTACGATGTATCAACTGCAGTGCTTCTAATTGCAAATTGCTCATACCATCACTAAACGATTCTTGCGATGTCATTTGTGATAGCTTGATTGGCTCTGCTGGCGGTGTTACTGGAGTCTCAAGAACGGCATCGTCATTATGCAGGTTTTTACGTATCTGCTCATCGTACTCTTTGACGTATTGCTGTTCAAGTTCTTCAACATTAATTGGATCAACAGGGTTAACAACGTTGCCTGTTTCTTGCGCTACTGCTGTTTCTGCTTGATCTGGTACAGGAGTTTCAGCATTGTTGATTTTTTCTTCAACAATGTTTTCGCTAGCATCTTCTACTTTGATGCTAGTCTCTCCTTGATATTGCTTTGCTGCACGTTCCGTATCTGCAATATGCTCTTCTGCTTCACGTGCTTCAATAAACGATTCTAGATCACGCGTAGTAAGAGGGCGATTGTATTCACGCAGCGTTTTACGCAAATGCCCTGATGCACCTGCTCCCATTACAGCATCAAGAACAAAAGATACCCAATCGTATTCTTGTCCAGTCAACGTCGCAACTGTTACACCTTGTGCTGGATTACCAAAAACATTGCCAAGGGTAAATGCCAAATCCTTTTGTACACGTGCTGCATTGAGCGCTCGGTAAAACAACTCGGCTCCCTTTTCCGGGCCATGATTACTAATCAGACTTGTACGGAACGCTTGTTGTGTAGCTTCATTTTCAAGTACACCTTGTACAGACTTGTATTTGGATACAAGCGGCATAAAGACTCGATTAGCAATCACATTGCCTACAATAGGGAACAAAGCCCCACTGATAGCAGATTGCTCAAGTTCTTCAAGATTGGCAGTAGGAAATGTTTCAATCAAATGAGACATACTCATAACAGCTGCCATTTCACTGGCTGCTCGAGCATTTGGAATGAGCTGCGGATTCATTGTATGAAGCGTCGTTCCTAGCTGTTGCATGTACTTACTAGCAGCAATCTTTTGTCCTACTGAGCTAGTACGAATAAACGAGCTTGCTTTACTTACAGTCGAGGATGCAATTTTGAATCCTCCGCCACGAATCGAACCAATCAATTGTCCGACAGCTGGCACGACCTGCTCTATAAACGTATCAGAACCAACAAACTCCTGCACCTTAGCTGCTACTGCTGGATCGCCATGTACTTTAGCTGCCTCGTTATTAGCTATAATTTGTGGTAGCAATTGACGTAGTTGGCTAACATTAGGCAACGACGCTGGATTGCTAGAATTAAAAATCGCTTCATAGGTTGGATCTGTAGATCCAGTAAATGGCGCGGTAATCAATTGCCACAATTGCTCTTGCAAATCAGCTTGATGCAATTCTTCTTGCTTAGGCTTTGGTGGAGTTACGCCAATACGAGCAGCTTCATTTTCTGCTTCGGCAATATCCATCGTGCGTTCAAAGCTTTTGCTAAGCCATCCTACAAAACCACGATGAAAGCCAGTAAAGCCACTAACGGATGAGCGTAAAGCTACAGCTTCATTGTTATTAGCAAACAGGTCTTTAGGAATCTTGTCGCCATAAAAACGTTTAATACCATTGACTTGTTCAAGCTGCTGGTACTTCTCCTTAAAAGCGTTGTAGATTCGTAAAACGTTAGGACTTTTTACGCGACTAGTAACGTAATCATCTACCTGCCCAGTCCAGGATACTAGTGGGCGAAATGACCCAATTGAACCTGCTTGTTCAATAACGTCGATAACACCGTCATCAATTGACTGTGACTTTGTGTACTTGAGAAGTTCAAATGCCAATGACTTGGCTGCTTCATCGCTAATCTTATTGTCGCCAGTAAGATATTTGTCAGTAAGCAAGGCAGAAGTAAACTTCGACAAAAACTCGTTGTCGAGTTGACGATATGCTTGGTTGATGTCACCAATCTGCATATTGCCTGTAAACCGTTCTTGTCCAGTGGCGTCATCACGAACACTTTCTGGCTTAACAGGCAGCTCTGTCAACGGCATGAATGGGCTAATTATTTCAGCTGCTTCACGCTCTTTGTTGGTAATCTCTGCAATTGCCTTTGAGTCACCCAGCATAGAGCTTGGAATCATCACCGAGCTTGTTTGCTTGACTGTTTGGTTGGTGCCGTCTGGATTGTTTTTTACTGCATCAAATTGATATGGCGCAGCTACAAACTCAGGACGCTTATTGGCAAACGCATCGTCGCGTTGTTGAACACGAAACTCAGGCGTACGGCGTAGTTGCTTTGCGCTGAACTGATAATTCCCTGTACCACCTTGCATGTCGTCGTTAGACTCAGGAACTCCTTGTGGACCTAATGGCTTTTTAGGAGTTGGTGCGTATAGGTTTTGTGCCCAGGTTTTGTTTGAATCACTACGTTGTTTGTCTTCTTGTGCTTTTTGTCTACGTGCTTTGGTGATGTTATCATTAACACCATACTCAGTACGCATCCGATCCAATGCACCTTCAGCCATACGGCGCTTATTGACCATTTCAGCCAGGTCGTATAGATCAGGTTCTTCCAATTGTCCTAACTGTACGCCTTGATCTTGTAGAGCCTGTACAATGTTTTTCTCGTCGTACAGAGAAATGTTTTTGGTTTTTGCGTATTCGGTAAGCTTTTGGGTTACAGAGTTAAACGTTTTTTCTTGTTGGCGTAGATCAACAATGCCGTTACGAGCAAGCGATGTACGGATACCTGCTTTTGGTTCAGGTACGGTTGCATCTTTAGCAGCTTTTGAATAACGAATCCAATCTTCGTGCTGCTGCTTTTTGGTAGAGTCGTTTTCAAACGGCGACAACTTATACGGCTGTTCCGCAGGTTTAGGCTCTACCCTTGTTGTAATACCAGGCAAATCATCGTAAGCAGTGCTTGGTGCTGTTTTGATGCTTAATGGAGCATTGCCTGTAGTTGTAACGCCAGGCACATCATCAAACGCAGTACGTGGCTTCTTTGACTTTTGTTGATCGTTGTTCATGTATTATTCTTCTTTTCCAAGTTGATGACCAGCAAAACGCTCAAGTTCTGCAATTTGCAAACCTGCATCAGCACTTACAGTCCAACCGTGCGTGTACATTGCTTTACCTTCCGCAGTCTTAAACTCAGAACGCTGCAATCCAGCATTGAACACAATTGTAATAGGACCTGAAGGTGTATCAACAATAATCTTCTTAGGATCATTTCGCGTACCCTTAGTAACCCGTACCTTGTATTGTGTTTGTCCGTCGTTGTTGTACATATCTGCTTGTCGCTCCAACACACCAACTAGACCTGCACCAGAATCAAACTGCAATGCACCAGTTGACTTGAATGCAAGACCTGATACATTACCAGTTAGCATACGGCTAACCTTGTCGTAACTAACCTTAGTCGTTTGACCAGCAGCTGATGCTGGAAGAGCTGATTCAACAACACCAGCACCACGATCACCCTTTGGAGCAGCATCAATGTTAAATACGTTCTTAGCGCCCAACTCATTACGACGTGTAACCTTAAGGTCAGCTGAACTATCGCGAACCTTGGTCTCGAATGGTGTTTGCTTTTCAAATGTCTGTGAAATGCCACCCTTGGTTTGCGCTTCTTCCCAACGTTGCAAGTCCTTAACACGTTGATTAAGCATACTACCATATGTGTTTTCCAATGGCGCACCTGCATTGTAACCACGTGTCATAAGCATTTGGTTAGCATAGTTTTCTAAAGATGCTAGTGCTGCAAGTTTAGGGATTGAACGCTTGATTTCGTCGATTTGTGCTGGCTGCGTGTATGTTGTACGTTGGCTAACATTTGCCATTTGTGTATCAAATCCGCCACGCTTAAAAGCAACCTCAACTTGTCCCATTTCTTTGACCGTATCAGAAAAGCTTTCGCTCTTCTTTTCACGCATGACTGGCTTTTGCTTATCATCCGTTGTAGGTGTAACTGGTGGCTCAACGTACTTTGCTTTACCAACCTTTTTAGCCATCATACTGCCAAGACTTTGTGGTGTCGGTGGCTTCTCAATGCTCTTAACTCCAGGGGCTGTTGCTGTTGCACCAATATTTTGTGCTGACGGCGTAGTTGGAGTAGCAGCAGGTGGTGTTGCTGATGGGGTTGCTTCTGGTACTACCGTAGCTGCAGGCGGTGTTGTTGGCTGTGGCTGTGTGAACGATGACCCAGCTGGAGGACGTGTGCCAATATCTTGAGCACGTTTACGTACAACATCGCCTATACCATCAGCAGCGACGGTTCCAAGCATACTCGATGCAGCTCTGTAATTACCTAGTGTCAGCTCTCGTTCTTCTTCTGACATAGTTTCATTTGCTGCTCGTTGAGCTTGTGCTACTTGCTCAGCAAAACGTTCATCTTGGTTTGGTACAAAGGTTTCTTTGACGTTAGTAAACCCTTCTTGTGTCTTATCATCAGCTGGATCAAGAACACCCAAAGCTTTGTAAAATGACTTACGTGCAAGACTTTGGTCGTAAGGACTACTTTCTCCTTCGAACTGCAAACCTTCATCTGTAATAGTAATTTCAGCCTGTGGCATCAAACCAGAAGCCATCTGCGCTTCCAACACCTGCTTACGAGCATTTTTTTGATCTTGCTTAGCTCGACGAAATGCAATGTTTTCAACTAGATTAAGAAACAGTGCTTCTTGGTTATCATTAGCTGATGGCGGTGCTGGTACCGTAATAAACTGTTGTGCCATTATCGTTTTCCAAGAAAGTTGATAATTGGAACTCCAGGTTGACTACCATACAAATTGAAAAATGGAGATGCTGCGCGCTTTGTTATTAGATCATTTTGGCGTTGCAGTGCAGCTTCTTGCAGTTGCCTTGCTTGCGCTTTAGTGTTTTGCGCGGATTGCATTGGGATACCAGATGGTTCTTCTGGAGCTGCTGTGTTTGGTTCAGCTTGGTTCATAAGGCTGTAAATATTAGTTGCTGTATTAACACCCCCAAGAATGCCTTGCAAGATGTTGCCCATTGGGTTTGCTTGCTGTTCGTTGACGTACGAAACTTGGCTAGACAAATCCGCAATAGAGCGTCCTAGGCTTTCTGATTGCTGGATCTTTTGTTGTTGTGCTTGCTGTGCTTGACCTAGGGTATCAGCCATAGCTTGCGAGTATGGTGCTGATGCTGCCATAGCTGCTTGACTAGCTTTAATACCTTGACCTGTTGCGTTAGCAAAATCACCTGAGCCACCAGCAACGGCGTTGAGAGCTGCCCCTTGAGCAGCCCCCATACCCCGTGAAATCTGTTGTTGTTGCGCCCGTGCTGTTGCCATTGGGCTAAGTGCTTGGTTAGCTTCGTCTGCACGAAGAAGACGTCCATACGCATCTGTGTTGTATTGCTCTTCGATGCGTTGACGTTGTGTTTTACCTTGACCCATGAATTGTTGCAGAATACCAAGTCCTGCACCAACACCAGCCATAATCAATGGAACAGCCATACCTTACTCCGTTTCAGTAACCTCTTGATTTTCTTGAGGTTGGATTGGTTCAATAAAATTCGGGACACACCGTAGTTCAAAACGTCCTGGAACAATATTGACATTGTACGTTGACTGCAAATACTGCAGGTACGATGCCAACATTTGAGTAGCTTGCTCAGCACGCTGCTCTTCTGTCATTGTTTCAGGGGTGGTTGTCTCTGTGCTCATAACGCCTCAATGATAATGGTTGGAAATTGATAATGCAATTTACATTATTCAGTTCACTTTTTAGGGAACTTGAACGTTGTAATGGATTGGTACAACATTTGCTCAAGGGCTGCCACGAGGTTTTCCTGTACCCCTCTGCCCATTGTGTAAAAGATGGCGTGAGCCCATTCATGTAGGAAGGTTTGTAACTGGAGCTTTTCGCTTTGGGGTACATCGTTAATATGGGTAGCCACCCTAATAACGCAGCTGTTATAGTTGCAGTCCCCGTGCATATCTTTGAGCTTTACACGCTTGACACGCCAGGTATTGCCACCTAGCTTAAACGAGGTTGGTATCGTCGTAAGGTCTTTCACGTATATACCTTACCAGATTCAATGAGGTAATTGGTTGCTTCAAAATTACCGTCAGAATCACCTTCGGCAAAGAAAAAGCCTTGGTTGTACGTGTTGTAGCGATTCCACTCAGGAGTACGTCCACAGAGGCAACCAATGGCGTAAGCTGCATTTGTTTTGCGTTGTAAGTCATGCTCAGTCCATGTCTGGCGGATATGGTGGTGACCAAAAGCAATAGACTTCTTAGCATACGACAGCTTGTTGGCTGCTACGTATTTACCTCCACGCTTGATCTCATGACCATGGATAATGGTAAGCTTGCCCCACTCAATACCCATTCCGTTGTCATGATAGTCAATACCACGGCTTTCAAGGTTAAGCAATCCTGGGACAGTAAAGACACCATCGAGATTGGCAAACCCATTATTACGTGCAAAACGGGATACCCATTCGTCATGGTTTCCAGCCACGTAGTGGATCTTTACACCTGGCAGGTACTGTGCAATAGCATCGAGGGTTTCGTTCGCCCATTCAATCTCCTTGCGGTACAAATACGTACGGCTATCTTTACCATGCCTTGTCAGATTGGTGTTATCAAGAAAATCACCATTGATAACCAATACGTCAATATTCAGAGTCTTAAGCTTTTTAAGGGCTGCACCTGTGGCTATTGTATCGCATACTGGTACATGAAGATCATTGATAATGCCAATACGGTTAGCCTCAATAATGGTAGGACTGGCACTTTCGTCGTGCATTGTAGGCAACGCAATGTCGTCTACATCCTCAAGTTCAAGGATTTGTGCAAGGCGTTTAGGCTGGAACTTATCAGCTAGCTTTTGGCTGATATTAGCGAGCTTAGAAGCATTTTGGTTATGCCTAAACTCTTGAAGCATTGTTGCTTCTTCGGGGCTAAGTCGAAACTGTTTGTTTTGCATAGGCTAAAAAAGTAAGGGGGCCTAAGCCCCCGTTGATCACTTCTTGTCTGGCGTAAAGTATGACTGCACAATTTCGGCTCCAGCTGCCAGAAACGCTGTGATAAGCGCCTCGGTAATATGGCCTGTGCTGATTCCAAAGATTGTCAATACGCTAAATACAGCCTTGACAATACCAGAAATGGTGGTCTTCCAGTCCTTCATAACGTAACCCTTGATGATAGTGAATAGGTATGGTGTTAGCACCACTACCAATTTAGTTGTTTGCCATACATCTTCTACCTTGTCAACAACACGTTCCCCAAAGGTACGGTAGTCAACGATAGGTACTTCTAACGGGATAGCAGGGTAATGCTTATCGCGAGCCCACTGTATCGGGCGCAATAAAACGTCCTTTAATGGTGCCCGTGTGATCAGGATCTCGTCGTTCGATCCATTGGATTCGGTACTCATGGTCTGATACCTGCGATTGTAGAATGTCTAGCTTTGTTACTGTTTCACGCATGTCAGCCAAGTTAGCCTTGATGACAGCCATGTCTTCACGCAAAGCTACAATAGTGCTAAACAAAGCACCGCCCATAGCCACAATCACAGCTGCTGAGATACCCAGCATCCATTTAGTAAACTGATCTTGCATATTACGCTGGGATGTAGCCAAGTTTAGTAAGGGCAAGATTGATGATGAACGTATCATCAGTACCCCAATCAGCCAGTTCATTTTCCGTAAACTTTACTTGCTCAATTGATACTTGCGATCCTTCTTGATCAAGCAAAATAATACAAGCATTAGCGTACTCATCGCCCAAGCCAAATTGAATATGCACATAATTACATACTGCTGTTACTGCTGGCTTGCTAGTAGCTACTGGTTCAATTGGTGTTTGGAGTTGCATAGTTGTTTATGGTGTTGCTGAAACAATGGTTTGAGCGTATGCAGACCAGTTTATTGTGTGACCTGCTACGCCTGTTACTTGGATGTTAACTGTATCATTTGTGCTGTCTGCTGCGACTGCAGCGGTGTACCCAGCATTTGAGCGGTGAATAATGTTTGTGGTCACATTATATAACGTTACTGTTCCACCTAGATTAGTCGCGAGACCAGTGATTTCCCACGCACCAAAATCAGCAGTGCTAGTAGGTGTACGTTTGCACACAACATAAATTTTGAAGAAGAATGCACTGTTTAATGGCACGGCTATGGATGTTGCGCCACTGAGAGTCGCTCCTCCAATAGTCATGTTTACCGCTGAACCATTTGTTGTCTGTACATACAAGTGGTTATCGGCTTGTTGTTGTGTGCCAGACTGGCCACTTATACTACCAGAACTATATACACGTTGATGGTTTGTTGTGGTATTACCAGATACACCAAATACCATTCCACCATTGTTGTTGATATAATTGAGCATCCCAACAATCATCCCATATTGACTTGGGGACGCATAAGCGCCATTGTTTGAACCTGCTACAATAGTCACATTATCATTAGCACTATTTTGATTGCCATTAATAACAGTAGCGTATTGACCATTGGCAGTATTTTGATTGCCATTCAATACTGTGGCATGCCATTGATTCGCAGTATTTGATGTTCCAGTACCAACGAAACCATATGATGTTGAGTTAACGGAACCGATTTGGTTTGATGAACCACTTACAACAACAGAATATTCTGCTTGATATGACGTTGAATTATTAAGCCCACTACCAATAAATTGATAATTGGTATTACAGCTGTTATTTTGTCCAGCTACAATTCCAGCCCACG
>Ga0129333_10001873_pt1 | contig 19303 bp, 28 predicted proteins | sample CPB6_08_DNA_FD_94474 | JGI IMG/M metagenome (GOLD analysis project Ga0129333, IMG submission 94474) | Freshwater to marine salinity gradient microbial communities from Chesapeake Bay, USA - CPBay_Sum_0.6_0.8_DNA | ecosystem: Environmental > Aquatic > Marine > Coastal | place: USA: Chesapeake... | reverse complement strand
GATGTTAATAGCTGCTAACTTAGTAAGCTTTGCCATTTATTTCTAGGGAATGGTATGCCCCGAGGGACCCGAAGGTCCCAGGGGCCGTTATCAGGCCTTGGCTTGGATCGAGCCAGCCACGGAGGTACGCAGGGAAGCACAACCCATGGCGAGCTTGCCGACGATCAGGTCGCCCTGATACATCACGCCGAAGTCACCAGAGGTGGTTTCCACGCTAGGAGCCACAGCTTCCACGGTACCGGCAGCTTCACGATGGAAGACCAGGCCAGCACAGGTGGTGTTGGTGTGGGCATAGGTGTTGTTTTCGCCGGTCACGGCGGCGCCACCAGCCGCCATGAAAGGCAGGTTGTTGGACTTGTACAGGCGGATGCCGGCAATGCTGTAGAGGCCTTTGCCGCTGTTCATGTCGCCTTGGGTGTTCCCGATCTCACGGTTGAGGATGTTGGTATCCACCGAGGAGATCAGGCTGTAGTACTGACGGGGGCTCAGCACGGCCACACGGCCTTCCTGAGGAGCGTTGCGCTCATCCAGGACGGCAGCAGCCTCGAAGAAGCCATCAACCAGGGCTTGGGCGTTGAACTGGTTACCAGCACCAATCTTCACCTCAAAGCCACCAGACTCACCGGTCACGACGGCAGCTTCACGAGAAGCATTGTCGAGCACACGAGCGATGCGCTGGTCATAGAATTTGGCCATGGCCTCACCGATCTGCTTCGAGATCTCGGCACGCTGGCTGTACTGAGACAGAACCTCATCGAGCGAGTAGACGAACTGGCTGGACACCAGCAGGTCGTCCATCACGATGGTCTTCTCGTTCGCCTTCAGAGCGGTATCCCCGAGGATAGGGGTACCAGGAGTATGATCAAAAATTCCCTACTTTCATAGGGCTCAGACTATATCATCATCCAATAAGGATGTCGGGCGCTAACCATGTATTACGAGACAAGATCGTGTCTCCCCATGTAGTCGTTGCACCTTCCCCACACGCTTGTGGGGCTTGGCTCAGGATTGCCATAGCTATTGCCTTAGGTTTCCCTGAGTTCACCCGATTTATCCTGGGCGTCAATCTCACCCAGCACCGAGAGTACCGGTCAGCAGGAACTGCTTGCTCTTACCACCACGCAGGGTGTAGCTGCGGATCAGACCTTTGAAGATGCTGGCAGCGTTGAAAGCAGTGAACACCTCGCCGCTGAACAGAGTCAGGGCGGTGGCGTACTTGTTTGCAAAAGTATTAGATTGGTTACCGTTTACGGCATTAGGCCGAGTCAGGTTAGAAATGTTAGCCATTTGAAAGAACTAGGAGAAAGTGTGTTTGTTCGGTCAGCCGATCAAATCCTTTTCAGATGAAAGTTGTCCTCCGCAGAGGGCTCTCTCCTACTCTTAGATTTATCTAAAGACCTAGATCTTTCCTTGCAAGGATTGCCGTTTTAAGCCACGGACACGGGCAATAGGAATGGGGTCCGACTATGAGGTGCCCCACTCCCCTTCCTGCCTGCCCATGGACACCCTGGACCAGCCAAGTGCATGGACAATATCGCCGTTACTAAGCCACGGGCGCGGGCTCTAGATCAGAGGAGATCCTTGCTAATAGACAGCCGCTCCTCTACGTCAGCCCGGAAAGCGGGATCAGACGAGTAGAGGGGGTTGGCGATGTCACGGGCAAGCTCAGCGGTGCTGCGGTAAGGCTTGATGCCAGTGTTGGAAGAAGCCCTACCACTGACCATCTGACCCTCAAAGCCCTCAGCTGCCTTGTAGCGATCCTTCAGGGCATTGACGGCAAACTTAATTGCCGAGGCATTACCTGAGTCGGTGATGCTATTGAAGGCATCAACCTCAGAGGCATCGAGGTTCTCAGCCGCCCACTGCACCATCTCCTGATAGCCCTCAGGACCACCAGCAATGGCCATGATCTCATTGGCTTCAGCTTGAGCGAGCTGCTGGGCTTGCTGGTAGCGGCCAGCATTCTGGGTGTAGAAGGCCTCATACTCACGGATGAACTTCTCAGGATCAGCCTTGAGCTGCTCAGCCAAGCTCTTAACAGTGTCTTCGCTAAGACCCTTGCCCTGAGCATATTCATCAGCAGCTTTGGTCAACGTTTCAAACTGCTGCGGAGAGGCCTCTTCCTGGCCCTCAGAGGGGCCTTCATCACCCTCTTCCTGGTCTCCTTGTCCAAGCTTCTTTTGAAGCTCCTCGTAGGCCTTCAGAAGCTCTTCCTGGGATTTGAACTTACCGCCAATGAGCTCGGCGGACTGGTTCTCAGACTCAACTTGGTCATACAGGCGAGCACGATCCTCATCCTGCATCTGTTGAATCTTCTCTCCCTGGGCAAGAGCTTCTGCTTCGGCTGCTTGCTGCTGAGCAGTAGGTGCGTCCGGTTGGGTGTCGAAAGTTACGGTGGCCATTAGTAGGTTTGGGTGGTTACGTTACCGAAAGAGGGGCGAATCTTAGGCTTTTGGCTATAGGTTCCAGCATCACCAGACGGCTTGATAGTCGGTTTGATGCTGTAATCAATATCCTTATCCAGACTGGATTCGACTTCGGTTGGCACCCAAGCTTCACCAGTGTCGACGCCACCTTTGTAAGTGCCATCAGACTGCCGGGCCCGGCTCCGGTTGGGTTGGTTGGATTTGCTGTTGTTGGTTGGCATACTGTTCAACTAATTTTTCACCAATAGGAGACTTAGCAAGCTGACCCATCTGATTCATCAGGCTGGCTTGCATCATGTTCTGCTTCTGATCATTTGTCTCTTTCTCCATCGTGGCGGGATCCTTGATGAGATTGAGAACATCGATACCGCTAGCAGCAGCAAGTCTCTTGAGGAATTCGGTTGGGTTGATGAATTGAGCAAGAGCTTCTGGACCCATACCTTGACCAACGGTCTGCATGAATTCCATCAGAGCCATGCGTTCCTGGCCACGACCAATGCCGTTGAGACCAGCAACCACAGTCGGCATCACCAGTCCCTTGGGAAGGGGAGGCACAGCTTTCTGACGCTGCAGGATATGAAGCTTACGGTTAAGATAGGGACCAAGGAGTTCAGTGGTCAGATTCCCGTAGATGCCACCAAGTTGCTCATTGAGCTCCTGTTGAATGGCAGAGATCTCGGTCGCAGTTGTACGTTCTGACTGACGAGGATTCAGGATCAGGAAAGCATCTGACAAGCGAGTCGTCAGATCACGAATCATCTCCTGAACAGTTCTGAAGTCAGCAGTCTTACCAACCTGAATCACTCCCACATCATCAGGTCGACCCTGAATGATGGCGCCGTTGCTTGCACGGGCAAGGGATTGTGGCTTGGTAGAGGCAGAGGGGGAGACGGTGAAGATCACCTTGGCAGCAGCGGCGCTGCCCTCCACCAGAGCCCGCATGAGGTTCTCAAGGGAGGTGAGGTCGCCAAGGAACTCCTCGACACGCCCACGGCCATAGGGTTCGCCATCAACCACGTTGAAGCGAAGGCCAAGCCAGGGGGTGATGTTCCTAGGGGCATTGCTCTCAGAGCCAGGCAGAACCTTGCCGTCTACTTCCTGGAACCACTTCCACTGTCCGTCCTGGAGCTTGGCCCAGGTATAGACATCAGCTTCTTCCCAGTTGTTAGAGCTCTTTCCAGAACCAACACCGTAACGAGGGCCATCAGCCCCAGGTGCGTTGCTGTCCTGGTCTTGAGTGTCTGGGATTTGCTTCTGGAATTCAGGTGGTAGCAGGGTCCGATGAACAGACTCAACAGTCAGTACTTCAATAAGATTACCGTCGCCATCTCGGTTGACGACATATCGATCCAGTGGATAGACCTTAAGGGCTTTCTTCCCGACAAAGATAAGTACATTGCCAGTGACGACCAGATGCTTCATGGCTTGATGGAGCATCACCCGATCAGAAGATTCCGCAATCTGTTGATGGATAATTCTCTCTAGCTTGGAGAGAGATAGATCGATCTCACTACGAACTTCTGGGGTGAGCTCTGGAAGCTGCATGAGTTCAGCATCAGAGATCTGCAGCTTAAAGAAGCTGGTATTGACTGGGAAGAGTGACAGCATCAACTTGGATGCCAGCACATTTACGCCCTTTGCACCAACACTCTGCCAAGGAATAGGGAGCGAACCCCCATTGGCCTGACCGCTTTCAACGATTAGGTAGGGGAGCGTGAGACGCGCACACTCCCTGGCAGAGTCAAGGTATTGCTGCCTATCCGCTGACAATGTTTGGTAGCGAGATAAGGCTGAATCTTTCATTTTAGGAAGGGATATTCAGATTACCTTTGGCATCGGTCGTGTTGACCGGACTCTTGGCAAGGGCAATCTTCAGGGGGGAAGTACCACCACTTGCTTGCTGAAGCTGACCACGCTTAGAGGTGCGCTTCTGCATCTTGGCGTTCTCCATCGAGCTAGCACTCACAGCAGCAGGAGCGGGCAGCGGAGCTGCAGGCTCAGGCATCGGAGGTGGAGTCGGAGGAGACGGCGGCATTTCCGGGGCCGGCGGGGGAGCCGGGATGGACGGCATAGAGGGAGCACCACCACACATAGCTTTAATCCTCGATAATTGATTTGATAAACTCAACAACGGATCGCTGTCCTGATCGATACATAATCAGGTTCATCGGGTTGTCAGGGTGCGGGTTGATTGGTGGAAAATAGTCTTCGAGTTTCTCCAGCAGTTTCTCCAGATTGGAGTCACCTTCAAATACGTCGGAGACCTCTAGCTGGTCAGCCATAAGCGGGTAGGTCGTTGTTAGACGCCTCAAAGAAGGCCGGGAATCTGGCTCGCTGGGTTTCGACCAGACCAGATGCCTTACCTTTGGAATAAAGAGAGTCGGACTGCATTAACCAGAAGTCCTTATCGAGCCACTTGTTCTCGGACTGACCCAAACCATCCATCACCCAATGCACAGTGGCCTTGCGGAGCTTGTTCAGGTTTGGGGTGCTCTTCAGCCCGAGGTCGTGAGCAACCATGCCGTGGATTGCCACATGAGTCTGCTCATCACGGCTGATGTCAGCAGCAAGAGTCCTCAGGCCCATGTCTCCGTTGAACCGGAAGAACGGAAGCAGTACAAAGAACACGCTCCGCTCCAGGATCGAGGCCTTGAGGATCGGATGCTCAGGCGCCTCTAGCCAAGCCTTGCGGATGGCCTGAGCTTCACGCTCTGCCTTGGGGTTAGTCCCGTGAGCAGCTACCACATACGACAGGCCCAAGTCATGCTTGTCCTCATCCTGTTGGTTAGACAGGAGAGCTTCCATCACACCAGGCTTATCGGGCAGCTCCTTCTCCAATCCCTGCTGCAGAAACTCCTTAACTGGGAGCTCTAGGGTTCTGAGAGCCAGAGCCCTAAACAAAGATTCCTCTGAGCCTTCAACAAAAGACCCTCGCTCAACTTGAACAGGGGTCCATTTACGCTTTCGAGCGATCACATCAAAATAGCTAGACATTACTCTGCACAAGAAACACAAAAGGCATCATCAGATTCAAAAGAGAAGATGTCCTTATAATCATCATCAAGAATGGCCGTGGCATCATCCTTGCGAAGAGTATCAGGCATCACTTGCAAAGCGTAATAAAGAGAGGTCTGGGGAGACTTAAGCCAGTCCTCAATAAATGCCTCGTCATAGGTCACAACATCGGACCAGCTATTAAAGCTGTAGCCATGCAGCAACCCTGTACGATCCAGCATGTACATCAGTCCGTCTGCAACAGACTTGTAGGCATCCCAACCCACTTCCTCAGCGATCTCTACAGGGCCATAGTCGACGGACATCACACCAAGGGTTCCAGAGTCCCGATCAACATGCCGGGCAATGGGAGGGGCAATCTCAGGGGTGGTGACGTAGCCGTCAAGATCGGTGTAGCGGTAACTGCAGGAAGCAGTAGGAGCGATACAGAAAGCCCGTTCCATGTTGTTGGCACGAGCCACCTGGGCTGCAGCTTCAATGGCTTGCTTAAACTCCAGGGCCAAAAGCGAGGCCTTGGTAGCAGCATGTCCGATGTTGCTGTTGACTAGGTGGAGGGCCTCTCCGAACTCTTTGTAGGTGACCCCATAGCGGCGGAGGAGGTTGGCAAGTCCAAGCATTCCGAGACCCACTTGGCGGTCTGTTTCTGGACTGAGATACTCACCGCTAGCGTCGACATTTGTTCGACCATGTAACTCGCACAGCTCGGACATTCCGTGGACAAAAGCACGTTGTATGTCATCGATATTGCAGGCCCCGAGGTTAACGTGCTGCAGGAGACAAGTTCCCCGTGACAGCAGAAAAACTTCGAGGCACACGTTTGCTCGAATGCGATTTCCATTTCTGTCTACCTTGGTTTTTGCAAGCCAGATATCTCCGCTCTTAATCGCTTGAATAAGCGCATCCTTAACTTCTTGAGAAGCAGCATCCCACCAAAATCGATTGATGTTGACGCAACGCTTTACCCAGGGCAGCTCAGCGCGACTTACTGTGATGAACTCAAGGATGTCTTCATGGCACAAATCGAGATGCAACACACACGCACCGTTGCGGAATGTGCCGCCCCTACGCAACACTTCATTGAGCATTGAGTAGATCCTGCCAAAGCTGACTGGGCCTGAGGCAATGAGCTTGTCCTTGCCTTTTTGAGTCTCTGTTCCCTTTGGTCGAAGCTTCGAGAGATGAACAGCCACACCAGCTCCATAGCGGAGTGCGTGGGAAACAAAGCGCCAGGATGCTTCAATTCCATTGGGGCCTTCCATCTCATCTTCCACCACAAAGATGGTACAGCTAACGGGGAGGCGACTTTCTGGGTTGTCAATCCAGGACTGGACTCTGCCCGTTCGGGCGATCTTTGAAGTGGACATTACTTAAATCAGGTCGGTGAGGTAAGGAGGTTCATAATTAGGGCCTTTGAGGACCTTGCCGTCCTCGCGCTTTAAAGGCTTTCCATCGACAAGCTTGGACATGTTGCTCCGATGTACTCTTGCCAGAGCCTCGTCGAGCTCCCAGCCGGCAGCAGCCGCAAACTGGAAGCAAACGTACACAAGGTCCGCAAGCTCTTTAAGGGCAGCCTCTCTAGCCCTAAAATTCGAAAGGTCATTGAGACAATCGTCATATGCGTGGAAGAACTCGTGAGTTTCTTCTGCAATGAGATCAGATTGAACATCAAGTATTGATGGAGAGAAACAGGCAGTCGGTTGGTCCATAGCCACCCTGAATTGGAGGGCTTGGCCAAGCAGATCGGGTGCGCTCATTGGATAGCCTCCAGCTCGGTGGCGATGACGATGAGATGCGTGCGGATGGCGTGATGCGCGGCAAACACTCCTACGTCTGCGTCGGTATCTCCTAGCGGCTTGTCCATCCGCATCTGATCCGCAGCAGCGCGAAGGGCAGCGGCTACACCAGACCTAAAGCGTTGGTGAGTGGCATCAGACCACGCATTAGTTGCGGAAGCATTAGCGGCATCCAGGACTGCCTGCGCGGTGGGGGAGAGGTCAGTCATCATCGATTGCGGGATTTAGAAACAAGCTGGATCTTCTTCTCTAGGTATGCCTTTGCCTTGAGAAGATCATCGATCTCTTCCTCGTGTGGCTTGAAGCCTGCACGAGACAAGTACTTCACGACATTGCCTGAAAAGTAGTCGAGCTGTTGATCAGCGATGAAATCCCAGACTTCAATGACGCCACGGGCGTAATGGTCTGGAGAGTATTTACTCATGGGTAACGAGACCAGGGTGGTGGGTTATGCGGTTCAAGCTCGTCCTCGATCTTTTGAAGGAAAGATGCCATCCAAGGCTTCCAGACTTCTGGTTGCCTTGAGTACATCTTTTTAGATAGAAGTGTCCCCCTTATCAGGAGTAGCTCTTGCAGTGTCAATCTCATTCCAGTGCTTCACTAGATTGGTGATTGTGTTGGAGAACATAAAGTTCTGACGTTGAAGTGAGAGGCACAAGCTCGCCAGATCAGCCTTAGATGCATTCTCAGAAGCATCAGCTAATTTGCGGAGTTGAAACTGCTGTTCAACAGTCAGCTCTAGGACTGGGTAAGGAATCATGGTGTGTAAAGGATGGGCTTCTGTGACTTCGAGTCCCAATCATTTGCCTGAAGGATTCGTGCAAGACGTAGATTCTTAAGTGCATCTTCTTCTGTCTGCTGAGCCTGTTTATAGGCTTTGACAACAGCTGGCCAATAGTCTTCATCCTTTACGGATTGAAGAATGGCATGTGCCTTCTTAGGACCAACACCAGGACACCCGGCAAATCCATCGGTCTGGTCGCCTGTCAGGCACTGTTCAAACAGTTTCCTTCGAGCCGCTTCGGGGCTCTGGGTAAACTCCTGTTTGAGGTTAAAGATGCGACAGGGAATCTGTTCTAGATCCTTATCGGGACTGACTAAAACAAAGTCTGTAAGAAGCCCATTGGTGGCCATGATTCCGCAGACATCATCTGCTTCCAGGCCAGGCTTCATAATCGAGTTGAAAGATTCAAGGCCCCAGTTCTTTAGGCGAAGATAACCACAAGGTTTTCGCTTGGTGCGATTGCCCTTGTAGGTGGGCTCGATCTGCTTTCGGAAGTTCTCTCGATCAGTAAACGTCAACAGCAGCTTGTCGGTGTCGAACCGTTCTTGCAACTTGTTGAGTTCGCCATTGACGATCTTCTTTGCTTCGGTGAAATTACCGACGATGACCGTCAACTCCTCGTTGTAATCACATTCCTCTTCAACGGCAGAAGCCGCTCGATAGAAGAAGTAATCAGCATCGATTAGAAGCGTTGTCACTTGGTTTAGTGCTATTGAGTAGATACAGCAAAGCCTTCGAGAGGATCACGGGATCGTCATGCAGGAGGCCGACTCCTGAATTGCAGGATTTGCATATGTAGCCACGGAACGACTCTTCGTTGTGGCAGTGATCGAGTACCCAGTTCTGAGTATGTACCCCACATATGGGGCAATCACCAGGCGGCGGCACTGGATATCGTGTTTTTAGGTTGGTGCGGATGTGGTGCTGCATCCGGTGGCAGGCCTTGCACCTGTTGCGCGTAGCTCGATGGCGGCCATCGGCTTTGACGAACTCATGCTCGGGCTTCCACTGCCCACAGTGCTTGCACTGCTTAGTGGCAGTCTGCCCAGGACCGTCCGATCTTGTATTCGGAATCCAGTCTGCACCTAAAAGAGAGAGTTGACTCAACGTCTTTCATAGCAGCTGTAATAAGAAACGCAGCTTGCTCTGCTTGCTCAGGAGCAACAGAGATCTGCATCTCGTCATGCACAAAGGCCAGTGGCCAATAGCAGATGCCTGCTTCCTTGAGTAGTTCGTTGGCACGAATCACCCAGTTCTTGCAGATGATGGCTCCAGCTGATTGCAACAGGTAATTCAAAGCAGCATGCTTCTTACCCTGCAGTCGAATGGGACGACCATCGAGAGCCGTGAGCACGTCAGATTCAGCCCGTTGAGAGACTGCTTCAGAGAGCTGAGCAAAGCCTTTGAGTCCTGTCATGACGCGCTGGCGGATCTCCTTGCCTTTGGCAACCGCCCTGTCTTTGCTGGCTCCAGCCGTGAGGCCTAGCTTGAGGTTTCCCCCACCGTAGATCAAACAGTAAGTGCAGGATTTGCCTGTCTTTCTATCTGTTCCGTAGATTTCAGCTAGGGCCGTGTGGATGTCTCCGTCAACCACTTCCTCACCAAACTGTGGATTCCAGCGATGGAGGTAATGGGCAAGGCAACGAAGCTCCAGGCCAGAAGCATCAGCGCCAACTTGCAGGCGATCAGTCCCTGCATAGAAGAGTTCGCGGTAGTCATGCTCTGATGGAACTTGGGCAAGGTTGGGATGCATGTGGGCCATGCGGCCCGTGTTGGTGTTCAGGATGCAGCTGTGATGGATGCGTCCATCTGATGCAACCTTCTTCAACCAGGCGTTCTGCCCTTCGTTGATCTGGCCCAGATGCTTTTGCAGCGTCAAGATCCGAGCAAACTTCTTGGATTCGAGCGTGTCGAGTTCCAGTAGAATGTTTTCGTCAATCTTGGCTAGGCCAGTCTCCGTCCGCTCAATCGGCTCCCAACCCCGAAAGGTTTGAAAGGCCCAGGCGATGTGTTGACGGCTGGTGGGATTGAACTCCCGTAGACGGGTCAAGGGAGATCCTTTGACGTAGCCCCGGCTGCTGTTGTTGACTGCAGGTGTGAACGTTCCACCATCCACATAGTGGAAGGTGTCTCGCATCTCATCAGAGAGTTGCTCCAATTCACTTTGCAGTTTCCACGTCAACATCTCGGCTTTCTTGATGTCGAATGGAAAGCCTTCCCGCTCCTGCCAAGACATCAGCCGAGCGATTTGGTGTTCAGTCTCGATGCAGCGTGCGTATTGCTCCAACTTAGGTTGAAACAACTTACACAATGCCACTGAGACTTCCACGTCCTTGGCGCAATACTCCAGCATTTCTGGGGTATAGGTTGACCAATCCCCCTTGAGCTGCTTGCCGTACTCACTCTTGAGAACCCCGAGGCGGTAGCCCCAAGCTTCCAAGCTGTGACGGCCATACAGCTGACCAGGCATGTTGGCTGGTTTCTTGCGAAGATCCCGGTTCAACATGTCCATGAAGAACAGGCGAGAGAGGATCAACGTGTCGTACACCTTCCCCTGAGGCTCAAAGAAAGGGAAGACTTCCTTGATGGCCTCAAAGTCATAGCCGATGATGTTGTGGCCCCACAGTTCATCAGCCTCGACCAGGATGTTGATCCCAGTCGTCACTGATTCGTGGTTGCCACTGTCGTCGTAGCGGTTGACCTCACCTGTATCGAGGTCTTGCGTAACCACACAATGCACAACTGACAGCCCCCGCAGCAGGCCATCAGTCTCCACATCAAATGCCAGTCTCATTGGTTGGCAATGACATCGAGGGCTTGGTTCCACCAGTCTTTGGTGAGGGAGGAACTCCCCACCTTCCGGGAGAGTTCATGGCTCTCTTTGTCCATGATCAAAACCGTGGGGTACATCTTCAATTCATAGGCAGCCACCAAAGCGGGGGCGTTTTCCTTTTGAATGACGGACACGTATTGACCGTACTCAGGATTGAGCTCCAGAACCTGATCCAAGGCTTCAGTAGCCTTTTCACAGGGACCACAGCCGTCCTTTTTAAAGAAGACCAGACGGGATGGTTTAGAAGTCGTCATAGCCAGTGGGTGTTGCGGTTAGGGCTTGGGTGGATTCAGTCAGACGACCTGTCTTGAGGTCGTACACCAACGTTCCAGCTGGACCGGTTTGTCCGTTGAACCTGTTCTTGAGCACCTTCATCTCACTGAAGCAATCGCCTGAGGAGATGTTGCGTAGGACGCAGACGACGATGTCGGATAGTTGCGCGATGGAGTGGGAGCCCCTGAGGTGTCCCAATGACACATCAGCTCCGTCTTCATGCGCTTTGTCGTTGGTGGTGCGCCGGAGATGACTGATCAACACCATGCCGATCCTTGTCTCTTCAACAAAAGATCGCAACTTGGTCATCGTCAAATCCAGCATCCGACGCTCATCGTTTGATGCATTACCGGAGAGCAGAATCGATAGGTGATCCAAGATGATCCATTGCACTCCCTTGGCTTTCACCATGAAGCGAATGTCATTCAAAATCACATCAGGATCTACGCTGCCGAACCCGTCCCGTAGAAAAACGCGACCAGATCCAACAGAATGATCAAAAGCACTGCGGAGATCAGATGGCTCGATTTCATTGGATAAATGAAGTGGTTTGTTGGCTTTAACAGTCATCAAACGCAGGGCGGTGCGCTGGATGGATTCTTCAAGGGCGATGTAGCCCACACTGAAACCTTGATCGACCAATGACATGGCGATCTCACCGCATAGGGTGCTCTTCCCCGCGCCAGAACCGGCGGTGATTGTCACCAGTTCGCCCAGCCTCAACCCCGATGTGAGTTGGTTTAACCCTGCAAAGGGGTAGTCAGCATCTTTGCCATGCAAAGGAGCACTGACCAGCTCGAACAGGTCCTTGCCATCAATGATGGCTTGGGGCATGTAGGGCTTGCGGTTGAAGTAGGCCTGCCGAATGGCATCACCGCCACCGCCCACCAGGGCCTCGGAGGCATCCTTGTAGGGACCAAGGGTGGCAATGAACACGCGATCCGCTGGGAACAGCGCCGCACATTCACTGGTGGCCTTTTGCCCGGCTTCATCCTGGTCAAGCATGAGCACGAGCTCGTCGAAGTTCAGCAGCCAGGGCAGCTGATGCTTCAGATCTTTGGCGGCTCCATGGGCCCCGTTGGGAACGGAGACCACCGGCCAGTTGGGCCTGGCCTGCCAGACGCTGAGTGCGTCGAGCTCGCCTTCGGTGATGACCAGGGTCTTGCCGGAGCCGAACAGTTGTTGACCGAACAGCTGGTGGTCAGGATTGCTGCCCACCCACTTGAAGGTCTTGTCACGCCCGCGCTCCTTGTAGCCGATCAGGCACTTGTTGCTGTCGTAGTAGGGAAAGCGAACGGCCTGGCCTGGATCGATGCGGACATTGAATTGTCGGCAGGTCTCCTCGCTCAGGCGGCGGTTTTTAATCGGCCCAAATTCACCGTCGTAATTCACGAGACGTTGCGGCTTGTTAGCAGAAAGGATCTGCCCATCCCCGCGCTGGTAGTAGCCACAGGCAAAGCAGTAGGCACCGCCGTCGCTGTAGCGGGCTAACGCATCGGAGGATGGACAGTTGGGACAGGGCTCATGCCGAACGAATTCCGCCCCCTCAGAGGAGGAAGTCATCGGCGATCTCGATGTAGTCGCGCATCACGTCGATGATGTGAGCGAAGGGATAGCCCTCGTGCTCAAACTGTTCGACCAACGCATCGATGCGCGTGAACAGCAGATCCTTGGTGGTGTCTTCGTTCATCACTGCAGCTCCTTGGCCAGGGCGTTGAGTTCAACCGCAAAGGCCTCGTATTGGCAGGCCGCCTTGTCGTGGTAGTCCAGCCAGCTCTTGAGGGCATCGAGCAGGCCCGCCAGCACATTGGCGCGGCTGTTGTCGCCCTCGCCGATGTCCGCCAGCAGATCGCTGAAGTGCTCGCTGTAGTACTCAACGCTGCCGTATTCAGGCCCGTTGGTACGGACGTAGGGGGTGGTAATGACGGTCATTGCAACCAGTTGGGTGGAATGTGGGGAAAAATGCACCAGGGAAACCCGTGCCTGTCGCACCAGTCGCCGTAGGTGGATTTGCTTGTTTTTGTTAAAGTGTTATTACGCTGGAATATGAAACGTATATCTAAGTGCGGATGTTGAGCCTTGACAGCCAACATCTTCCTCCGATCTGAGGGCTTAAAGAATCCCTTGCATTCGAGAATGATGTCGTTCTTGAGGAAGAAATCGGGCGTGTATTTTGACTCAGTTACATACGCAAACTTCTGCGCCTCATAGAGATAAGGCACATTTACTTGATCAAAGTATTTAGAAACACGCTCCTCCAGGCCGGAGCGAAGCTGCATCAGAAGTCGTAGTCGCTGCTATCGGTTTGGGTGGTGGGCTGGGCTTCACGCACCTGAGGCGCGGAAGCTTTGTAGCCATCAATGGCCGGAGCCGAGGCGAACAGGGCCGCCACATCAGAGCCCTCCAAGCTGCCGGAGTCGACCACGTCGCTGGTGTTGAGCTCGATCACCTGAACCCCCAAGACCACCAACTTGGTGCCGAGGGAGGGTTTGGTGTAGGGGCTCTGCTGCATGATCACCCGCACCTTGCTGCCTTTGCGGATCGCCCGCAGCACGTCCTTCTCCAGAACGGTGCCCTCGGTGTCGACAAAGACCACCGCCGGGCGGTTGGTCTCACCGAGATAGGAGTACTTGACCAGACCCTCCTCATCCCATTTGGGGTTGTTGATGTTGACCCGTGAGGGGTTGGGGATCTTGGATTTGGCCCACTCCAGCAGCTCCTTGCGGTCCTGCTCCACTTGGGCCAGGGTGTCGCTGGGGATCTGGAACGAGAAGGTGCAGTTGTTCCATTGCCCGCCGGGCTCATCAACCTTGATGAAACCGGTGAGGGTGGTGTTGAAGATGTAGCGGTTTGCCATGGGTGAAGTGGTGGTGGATTAACGGCCTTGGCCGCGATAGGCCTTGTGTCCCCGCTTGGGGAGGGAATTGCGTCCGGCGCCCTGGTGCGTGGTCTTGGGAGGACCGGGGGTCCAGACCACCTTGGGAACCGATTTGGTCTTAGTGGTTGTCGTCTTCTTCTTCATCGAATGGCGACTTGAAACTCGAGGGATTGGGGTATTTGGTGGGCAGGTTGTTGAGCTTTTCTTCCAGCTCTTCGATGGCTTGAAGCAAGTCTTTGCTGCTGCAAAAACCGGCGGCAAGATTCTTCATAGGTCGAAGATTCGGTGCTGTTCGAGCCAGGCTTCGTACTCGTCATCGGGCATTTCCGTTGACAACGGATCGCCAAATGCGAGGAAGTGGCTATAGCTCTCTGGGTCGAGCTCCTCGATCTGCTCCTGCGTTAGATCCGGTGGGTACATCTTTGGTTTAGTGAGAGTGATGAAAACCCAATGAAAAAGGGGCTTCTCAGCCCCTTCTCGCTCTTGGATTTGACTAGTGGGATCAGCTCTCTCTGGAACCTGAAACTAGCGCGTCTACCAATTCCGCCACATCCGCATTGGGATCTCGGGCAGGCCCGAGCGGCTCACGGACAGTAGCAGAGCGGCAAAACGGCCCGTTTTGACGGACCGTTAGTCGCGCTAGAAGGGGGCTCAGAGGGAACTAATCGCGCTGCGACAGGCCCGATCTGTGGGCTTCATGTAATGCAATGAAGTCTCCACGTCGGCGTGGCCCATCAGTTCCATGATCGTGCGGGGGGCCGAGGTCTCCCCCAGCCAGGTCCCGAACGAGTGACGCAGGGAGTGCCAGACGTAGTCCTCCCCAAACCCACAGTATTTACGAACCTTTACGAACGCTCGGTAGAGCTGGTCTTTGTTAGTCCAGTCGTCTCGAAACAAGTACGTCTGTCCTAAGCGGTTCTGCAAAACCCCGTGGATCTTGTCGTTGATCGGGATGGCCCGCACGTTGCGGCCCTTGGTCTCGCGCCCAGGTTTGCCCCCGACCCACAGCACGTTGGCCGAAAAGTCGAGGTCTTCTGATTTGAGCTTGAGCAGCTCCCCTTGGCGCACCCCGGTGTAGGCGCTGACGATCAGGGCATCGGCCAGGTCGGCCCGGTCGAACACATCGACCGAGACAAAGACCATCCGGGCCACCTCCTCCTTGGTGAAGTAGGTCATCCGGCATTGGCCCTCCTTGAGGCGGGCAACCCTTGGCCAAGTGACATTGTGTTCCTCGGCCTCCCGAGTCCAGTTGATCGCCGTTGATCCGACCGAGATAATCCGGTTGATCGTGGCGTTGGACAGGTATTTGCCCTGCAGCTCGGCGATGAACTCATGCCAGAAGCTGACCTTGGCCATTCTGGCGAGTGGCATTGAGCGACCACCGTATTGGGTGATGTGGGCCGCATTGATGGCATTGGTCTTGGCCGAAGCCAGCCGCTTCCACTTGGTGTTCCAGGTGTAGTCGAAGGCTTGGCCCCAGGTGTAGGTGCTCATGTGTCGTCTCCAGCGGTGATGAAGTCACGAGCTTGGGCTTCAAAGGAAGCAATGCTCATGGACATGTGCTGTTCAATGAGGTTGGTGAACTGTTGGCCTTTGGGGGTGAGAAACAATCGCCACTTCTTGTAGTCCGCTGCGTCCCGCTCACGGCGGACAAGTTTGAGACCTTGCCGGTGTTCGAGACGGTGATGGCTGCCCAGCCAGCTGATGTTCCGACTGACGGCCGAAGCCGACAGCTTGGTGAACGCCACCACCTCCTCCTGCAGGCAGCCATCGTGGCTGGCGACATAGAAGAAGCAGCTGGCGAGCTGCAGGGGGAATTCCTTTTCGCCCGTTGAGCGAAGGATTTCCATGATCAGGTAGCAGCGATAACAGGCCTCTGAGGTCAGTTTCAAGGGCTCGTCTGGGGCTGATACCCGGAGCATAGCCGCCGGTTTGAAGGGGGGAGGTTTGCAAGCTAAAGCCATGATTAACCTGAGACACAACCTAAGACTAGTTGCCTTAGTGGGAGCGCGTCAAGGGCGGAGAACCGCCAAAGTCGACCTCCCAGGCCCAACACTCTTCCAGGTAGTCCCCAACCTTGGCCAGGGCTAGCGCCTTTTCGCGCTGGTCATGCTGCACGTAGCTGTGGATCCGCTCCACCAGCGTCATGTTGTCGCTCTCTTTGAACATGATGCGGCTTGTTAGGTTGGCTAAGTGTCATTAACAGAAGAAATAAATGCTGCTTCTGCATTTCTCTAGCTCAAGGTCACCGATGATCATGCCCTCGGGTATTTCCGCTTGCATGACTTGGGCGAGATTGAGCAGGGGCTTGGTTTCGTACATCTTGACGAACTCATCTCGGATCACCGTTGACATGTAGTCCATGTCTGTAGCGGTAGTCAAGATCGAGTCGTGGATCAACATGAACGGCTGGTCGTAACCAGCAAAGCTGTTGTGAAGCAGGGCAGCATCGGCGCTGTGAATAAAGTTTGGAGCTGTTGCATGGCAGTGCTTGCTGATGTCGGTGTCCCCGTAACCAGAGCCCACACTGCTAGAGACAACATCCCCTAAAAGCTGAGTGCGAACCTTCACGATGTTGAGCTTGCGCTTGTCCTGACGGACAGGAAAGCCAGACGGTGAGATCCAGATCAACTCCTCATTGCCTTGGAGAATGAACTCCTTGACGCTGGCCTTGATCCACTCCATCACTGCAATGGGGCCAGGGATCACCGCCGCCAACGCGAGCAGCATCGTCTTGGTGAAGATCGACAGCTCCTCAGCGGTGGGCTTGCGGTTGCGCCCGCTCTCCCGCTCGTGATCGAGGATCGCCTTGCGGATGTAACCCCGGTTGGAATGCGGAGTCGCCGCATAACACACCGTCATGGTCACCCGCTTGGTCAGCGGGCGTCCCACCTCTCGGGCCCATTGCGCCAGCTCAGGGTGATCCCCTTCCAGCAGTTCAATGGTCTTATCCAACACCGCCCGATAGGCATCGGCTGGTGTGGGTGTGGGTGAAACGTTGACCATGGCCCCGGACTTGGCATCCAAGGTCATCGCAGCAAGATGCTGCAATCCGCTGCAAGTTGCATCAGTGGCAACCGGCAGGTTGGTGGTGCTCTTGGTGCCGGTGATCACGCAGGCGTGATACTCAGCGCAAGCGGCCAATCCAGACCACGGGCTATCAAACCCCTCCAGCTCAGCCAGGTGGCTCTCTGGTTCGGTGGCGATGGCCGTGATCAGATCGTGATGAGCCTGGGTCCAGGCCACCCGCTCCTCAAGACTGAGCTTGTCCTTGCCCGCCGTGTTGGCCAGGTGGACAGCCAGCCAGAACTTGGTGCGCTCGGTCACCGGTCTGTCCTTGGCAAAGAGGTAGAGGCTCTTCTCCATGTCCGTCCCCTGCGGAGACATCCATGTCACCAGTGGGTAGACACGCCCCCGGTAGTCGAACGACCAGGGGATGTAGAAGACCGGCTCGGTGCTGAACCTATCGGCTACCGCCAGCGTCTCAAGGGTGCGGAAACGTCGACCTGTGAGGGAGGCGTTCCTGTTTTCTTGATCGGCTCGCAGCTTGCGCCACTCGAAGATCTTCTCTTTGTCCTCGGTGTCGGGCTTGGGAATCGGAGGCTCATTGCTCTGCAGAACAAAGGTTCCGAGCGTCCTCTCCATCCGTTCGAGATGCTTCATCATCCCGTGGGTAACGGGGTTGACCTTGTACGCCACGTTCTGCAGCGTGTTGAGCATGTCAAGCGGGGTATTCCCCAGCGTAAGTGGACACCTTTGCCCACGCACCAGTGAGAAGCACGTCCGCAGCTCGTTGGTCAGGTACCCACCCCGTTGATCCTGAGACCAGGGAGCAGGCTCACACACCATCGGCCAAGCAAGCGGGGCCTGCAGTTCGGCCAGGTGCATGATCACGCCGCGCAGGTCTTTGAGCTCAGGGCTCATCACCACGAGACGTAGGGCGTTCTTCTTGCCCTTGAGGTTGCTGACCTTGAACTCGAACCACTTCACCGTGGAGGCGATGCAGTCCAGCAGGAAGGCTCCGATCTGGTGGCGTTTGGGTTGAGACCATTGGTCCCACTTGAAACCACGTCGGTTCATCAGCACCTTGGCCACCGTCTCCTTTTGATGGGTGCCGGTGGTGGGCAGGAAGTACTTGCTGCGGATCGCGGCAAATTCCTTGGGTGCGGTCTTCTCGTACCAACGGAACCGGGCCTCGGCTTCGATGGCCTTGCCAATGGACACGCACACGTTGGTGTACACGTTCTTGTGGGCACCGTGCTCGTCCTTCCCCCGAGCAATCAAGTCGAGGGCTTTCTTGGCAGCAATGGCCGCCATCACCTCAGGCTCGATGCATTGCATCACCTCATACAGGTGGGCTCCCCCCATGTAGGCCTTGCCTTTGGTCAGGCGGTCTTGCTTCTGATGGATCCGCTCGGCAATGGCAGTCACCTGCTGGTTGACCAGCTTGCGACCCCACACCGTGCCTGATCCGTACTCGCGGTCTTCATCGCGGGCCGTCCGATGACGCAGCCGTTCCGCCCCCTGCTTGGCAGCAAGGGCTTCGAGCTCCCATTGACGCGCCCACGAACTCAGGTGTTCGGGACTCATTGTGTTTAGTGGGAGTGGTTACCAGTCAAAATCAGTCGATTCCTTCAGCACCCAAACGATGCAGTCAGGATTGTCGTGAATGGCCTGAACCATCTCCATAGCTTGGAGCTTGGCATGCATTTTGTTGTATGCATAGCAGCAAAACTCGTAGCCATCACTATTCCGATCTAAGTATCGGACCGTGTATGGATGCAAAATATCCATGTGCAGCTCGGAGGCGGGTAGGTCGGTTAAGCGGGTTGCGGTGTTCATGGTTAGTCCTCCAACTTTATGGTAGGTCAAAGACGGCTGCAGTACAACTGTACTAGATCTTCACAAGGGAGGTCTAGCAGGCCGTAAAACAGGGATTCCCAGTGCTCTGGGGATTCAGCGTCGAGTTGAGCCAGCTCTGTTGCCATGGCTACCGGGCTGAGCTCAGGTTCTTCCTGCCAAGAAGCAGGCCACAGCCACCCGTGAGCTGGGCTGATATGCACATCTTGCATAGTCAGTACTGCACCCCCTGGCCGTTGAAGTCTTGGAGGCATTGCTTGAAGACAGCTGCAGCCTGTTTCCGGGTGAGCACACCATCACCCACCGATTCCACCAGTCTTGGTGCAATGGCGAGGCAGATAGCAGGCATACCTGCTTTAGGTGGCTCTGGGATTGATGCCGGGGCTGCAGCATGGAGTGTGGCTGCGGTGAGAATTGCGAGCATGGCTGGCGGTTGAGGCT
>Ga0129333_10001872_pt1 | contig 19321 bp, 16 predicted proteins | sample CPB6_08_DNA_FD_94474 | JGI IMG/M metagenome (GOLD analysis project Ga0129333, IMG submission 94474) | Freshwater to marine salinity gradient microbial communities from Chesapeake Bay, USA - CPBay_Sum_0.6_0.8_DNA | ecosystem: Environmental > Aquatic > Marine > Coastal | place: USA: Chesapeake... | reverse complement strand
TTTTCTGATATAGACCTACCAACTAAACCAACTGCGGTTCCGTCTGGACTATGAACTGGAACAATTACCATTCCTAAATTAGATGAATATCCTAATTTAAAGTAATGCATTGAGTCTAAATTAATTCCCCTATGTTCAAAATACTCTTGTGCGTGTTTATTTTTGCCAAGATTGTTATATAAATTATCCAGCGTTTGCTGGGAAAATTCTACAAAGTCTGGCTTATCTTCAAACATAGACTTTAATTCTTCATCAAAATTTTCTAAAGACTCTTGTTGCTTTGACTCAATATATCTCAGTGCTTGATATTCATTTTTGCCTAATGACTCTTTTACAAGATCCATTATGGTTCCAGTTTTCCCACAGGAAGGATTAAAGCAAATATATGCACCCTTAGTGCGGCTTATACTGAAACTAGGCGTATGTCTATTTGAATGAAATGGGCAATATGATAAATAATCATTAGCCGTTTCACCTACAATGTCTATACCAAGACTTTTAATTACAGATTTTATGTGAGCTGGCGTGTATTCCGTTTGACTGGCTTGTTTTGTGCTATACCCTCTAATTGCCATGCCTTCCTCTTTCCCACATAAATTCCATGGATAGTCATTAAGAACTTCCATGTCTCGCCTGTGAATTCTACCGAGAAAGCTGGATCTATGTCAAGTACCCTTATATACCCAGCATCACGCATTTGACTCGTTAATAAATTTTCATATTGATTTCTAATTCTAATAATATCAGAATCATCAATAAATTCTACTTCAATTTGAAATCGTTTTATTTGCTTGTGAGTCATTATTTAATTCTGGTAAATTTTCGTAGATGGGTTTAATAATTCCACGATTAATATCCCAATCAAGGAAGAATCTGAAGTCTTGTCCATGACGGTTCTTTCTAGACACCACCTCAATCATATCTGTATTTGCATGCTTGTGAATAGCAATTGCCATATCGGCATCATATTCAATGGCCTTAGACCAAGCAACCTGGCTCATCATTGGCGGCTCATCTTGATCTGAGATATCATCTGCGGTAGCAGCGGTAATATCTATAATTGGAATATTGTTTGCTACTGCTAGAAGCTTAAAGTCTCTTGAAATATTTCTATTTCTTTCAACTTCTGAATTGCTGCGTTTGTTATCATTAAACAACTGGTGATAATCAAGAATAACTAAATCTGGTTTGTGTTGATCAATTTTGCCCTGAATAGTCGAAGGCGTGACCTCCGCTGTCCCTTCGTTAGAAACAAGAACAAAGCTGTTCTTCCCCTCCGTGGTTTTTGTTGCCCATGATCTGAAGTCATCTAAATTAATATCTCCCTTTGATAAATCGCTAGCACGGAACAGGCCTGAACCGAGCATTGTGTAAATTCTGTCTCTCATATTTTCTGGAGCCATTTCCAGTGAAACTATCATTGGCTTAAAGCCTTGCTCCCAGGCTTTGCAGGCTAGGTATGAGGTAAACCATGTCTTTCCTCTTCCTGGCCATCCTATGGCCACTATAAGGTGTCCTGGAGCCATTCCTGTAGGGTACGCCTTGTCTATAGCCTCAAATCCAGTAAGAATTCCTGGGCTTCCACCCATAACCGTAGACCTATCTTTTACAGATTGATAATGTCTTTCTGCAGACTCAATGTCAGTAATATCTACATCTCTTACATTATTTGTATATCTACTAAGGGTAGCTAACTGACTTTGCATTACCCCAAGAACTCTTGATGGAGCATCTTCTTTTAGCGAAGACCCTGCCTGCAACATAATTGTTTTTAGCCTAGCAGAAACAAATTCATTCTTGAGTTTATCTAAATAATATCCCGTTTCAGCCTTGGTTTGAACTGGCTCAAAGTCTTTAAATTTATCCTGTAGAATTCCTACTTCTGGAACAGCCCTAAACTTATAATAATAACTTTTCAATCCCTCCCATATATCTTTATGTGAGGTAAATAAATCATCGGCATTATCGGCAAGAAGTGTGCTTATGTCTTTATTCTTACATACAGCAGAAATTAATTCAGCTTCGGTATTCACTCTTCTTCAACCAGTTTCTTTGTCTGTTCAAGTAGACGTGCCCTATTGGCAACGTCTTTATTTATTTGTATCATCATGTCTTCAAGCCTATCAAAATTATTGTAAAAGAAATTTAGAGGATGACCATTTTTCCCTGTACGAAAATAATAATTTAAAACATCCTTGGCCTGCTCAAACCCTATGCTATCTAAAACATCTTGCATAGCCCACTTTTCTTTATACTTGTTTATTCTAGGCTTTTTTCCATACTTTTGTTCATAAAGTGCCATGTAAATAGTAAGCAATATGTACGGCTCTTTATTTGCTGCCATTTAACTCATCTTCTACTTCCTGAGTTTTTGCTATTAATTTACTCTCAACAAATTTATAAACTCTGTCTGTTGCAGCATCAACCGTCTCATTATCTCGCACAAAATCATCTACGCCTATTCCGATTTTAATACTTTCAAAATTTCCAAGATTTCTTGTAAACGATAGATCTACACGAACCTGAGTTCTATCTGCCATTAGTGCTCCGCCTTTCGGTGTCTACTCAAAGTGTCGTGGCCAAAAATGCCCCAACGTAATTCTATTTCCTTATTACATATCTCGCAGACTACAACCCTGCTAGACATTAATCCGCCTTCCATACTGGTACAAAGTTACCCTCAGTGGTCTTAGTATACAATATAGTGTTGTGTTTGAGAAGTGCTCTTAATTCATTTTTTGATGGCATGTTTTTAGAATAACCTGATTCTAAAATAAACTGATGTATGTCCATTATGTCCGATTCACTATACATAAACTTATACCAATCACTCTCAGGGTTTCCAATTGGATATACCTTTTGCGGATATTTTATTTTACCCTCAAGTATATAATCTTCAATTGTAATCTTATGTTTATTTAAAACCTGAGCTACCTGTTTGGTGGAATATGCATTCTCCATATTCTTAACTACTTGAGAATAAGAATACAAAACTCGTTTTCTGTCTGGGTAGCACCATGCTATCAACTCATCTTTTGCTCTAGAATAATTTAATACTTTATGTATTTTATTATTTAAGAAGAAATAGCTAAATCTTTTAGTTTGTTTTTTTCTACTTGCTCTAGCCATCGTCCTAATGAGCTCGTATCTTTATTGATCATCCATCGTTTTCCACACATTATGCAAAACAGTTCCACATGCAGCTTTTGTGAAAATACTCTATCCACAAAAACTCTACCTTGACACTTACCGCATTTCATCATAATTTAAAAACCTTTCCATCAACTACACAGGAATAGTCTGGTGAGATTTGAACTAATTGAATATGAGGATATTTTCCATTTTCAATATGGGCAACGGCAAATCCTTTTTGCCAATCATGGTGCTGCATATATTTCATTCCAGAACTCTTTTCGTCACACATGTGACCAATCTCAAAGCCACGGATTGTTTCTCCCTTACCCTTATTTCTCAACTCATATGTTTGAAAATGTGAGGCAAGTCTATGTGAGTGTCCACGAATCAATGAGACCTGCAATGAATTCATATCTGATCTTACCGCTCCAGCATCTGCAATAGATATACCGTGGTGTACATGTATGTCCCCATATCTTTTTTTAGGAAGTTCATTATAATAAATATATCCATAACCTAATGAGTCAAGATTCCACAATGCCTCTGGGGTAACTATATTAATAAAATCTGGAAGCTTTGCATCTATATAATTGAATACACGTATGTCATGATTTCCTAATGCTGTAAACAATTCTGCATTTGGGCCAGCAACTTCTCTATTTCTTGCATAAAACTCTCGTGCGCCTTTTGCCTCATGCTGCATTAGTGGAACAATTGCTGCTCCATTTTGATCTTTATACATTTTAAGAAACTCTGCAGATCTACCTTCAGTATATTTACTATAGCAGGCCTGATCATCGGTATCTCCAAGAATATCTACTACGTCTGGCTTGAACCATTCCATAACCTTAAACCAAAGCTCTATAGCCTTGTCATCTTGATATGGGAATTGTTGGTCGGATGAAAGCATCCACCTTAAATCATTTGTCATTAAACACCTAAGTATAAACGCAAATACTTTATATCAGCGTAAACAGAATTGTAACATTAATCTCTGAGCTGTCAAGGCCTACTCTTCTACTTTATATTTAGCAGAACTAATCCAATTTACTCTAAGTAGTGGAAATGGGGCTGGAGTTTTTGCATTTCCATCTTTATACCAGGCTTGTATTTCTGGCGAGAAATCACCTTTTACTGAAACTCTAATATCATTTGCACCAGGATTGTCTAGTTTAGGAGTACAAACAGTGACTGGATCTTCGTACTTTGAAGAATCCCATGTAAATCCACAACTTGCTGGCTTAGCTTCTGCTCCACTCGCCATGTTTTTAAACTCTACAACTCCTGATCTATGATGAAAAGTAAAATTTCTTGTGGCTCCATTAATTGTTGTACTAATCAAGTTATATGCGTTTCCAGCAGTAGCACGTATTTCATTTACCTGTTGCTGTAACCCTCTTAATTTCTGTGGGTCTACTGGTTCTCCATCGGCAAAAACTTCTGACAATTTACTCTCCTAACTTTTCATCTAGGCTTTTATTGTATTCTTCCCTAGCTTTTTCTTTATCCATTAACTCTGTTATTTCTGCTCTTAACATTGCAATTTGAGTTTCATAGTTCGCAACTAATTGACCCATTCTTTCTTGCAACGCAGAAACAATTAATTCTAACTTAGTCATTAACCCTACTCTTCTAATTCATCGACTCTTGTTAACTCTTGATTTAGAACTAACATTTGATTTGAAATTTCTTCTAAAGATTCATTAATAGTATCAATAGAATCTTGATTTGGAGTTGCTTTAGCATTCTCTACAAGTAGGTCTACCTGAAAAGAGTACTGCTGATGTTCTAATCCTCTAATTCTAGAATTGATTATTGTAATTTTTTCTTCTTTTGATAAAATTGTCATTTTTTCCTCCTTATTTATTATATCATTTAAAGTTCATTAGTCAATGAACTAATTTCATTAAGAATAACTTCTTTTTGTATTAAATATTCAGAATAAAGATCTTCTTGAAAATATTCGGTATTTACCTCAGTCAAGAATCCCTCTATATGATATTCGATATTATACAGCTTATTTCTTAATATTTCTAATCTGTCTTTATTTTCCATTATTTATCCCACTGTTCCTGAAGCATAATCACTACATCCAAAGCTATTGCATGCCCTTACATACGCATCAGCCCTACTATTCCCTTGCGTTGCGGTGCTAAATGTTGTAGACGTTGTTGTAATATTAGTCTGAACAGTTGAAGTATGATTAACGGTTCCCAGGGTATTATTTCCAACGGTTCCTGTACCAACCTGACGATATGCCTCGTAATATGTTGCTGGACCATTAGTATCGCTTGACACAGGTGCAGTCCATGTACAGTTCCATGTCCAGCTTGTTCCATTCCACGTAGTTTGATTTCTAGTTATAGTAACACCAGTTGGAACGCTAGGTGCGGCATTTCTATTCCATATAGCATAAAAAGTTATATTAGCAGTCGGAGTATACGACCCTCCTGCTGAAACAGTAACTGGGTCTGTTCCCCCCGACAAAGGATTTCTCCATCTAGCAAATGTGTAGTTAGTTCTGCTTGGGGTAGGCGCAGTAACAGAAGATCCAGCATTGACAGTGCTAGAGGTTGGACTAACCGTTCCACCATTTGCATTCCATGTAACTGTGTACTGAATGATGTTCCATTTTGCGTATAAGGTCAACCCAGCATTGCCAGTATAAGACCCTCCCGCAGAATAAGCTGTGCCACCTGTTCCAGAAGCGGTTGTATACCATCCATCAAAAGTGTAACCAGTTCTTGATAATGTTCCTTGTGCGGCCAAGGTTAAAGCAACGTCATGCGTTTTTGTTTGATTGGCTGGAGCTGTTCCGCTTGTTGCTCCGTTAGCATTGTATGATACAGTGTAAGTATTTGCTGTCCATATAGCATAAAGCGTTATATTGGCAGTGGGAGTATACGACCCTCCTGCTGAAACAATAACTGGGTCTGTTCCCCCCGACAAAGGATTTCTCCAGTTTGCAAATGTGTACCCAGTTCTGCTTGGAGTAGGCGCAGTAACAGAAGATCCAGCATTGACAGTGCTAGAGGTTGGACTAACCGTTCCACCATTTGCATCCCATGTAACTGTGTACTGAATGATGTTCCATTTTGCGTATAAGGTCAACCCAGCATTGCCAGTATAAGACCCTCCCGCAGAATAAGCTGTGCCACCTGTTCCAGAAGCAGTTGTATACCATCCATCAAAAGTATAACCAGTTCTTGATAATGTTCCTTGTGCAGCCAAGGTTAAAGCAACGTCATGCGTTTTTGTTTGATTGGCTGGAGCTGTTCCGCTTGTTGCTCCGTTAGCATTGTATGATACAGTGTAAGTATTTATTGTCCATATAGCGTAAAAAGTTATATTGGCAGTGGGGGTATACGACCCTCCTGCTGAAACAGTAACTGGGTCTGTCCCCCCCGACAAAGGATTTCTCCAGTTTGCAAATGTGTACCCAGTTCTGCTTGGGGTAGGCGCAGTAACAGAAGATCCAGCATTGACAGTGCTAGAGGTTGGACTAACCGTTCCACTGTTTGCATCCCATGTAACTGTGTACTGAATGATTGTCCATTGAGCATATAGGACTGCCCCAGTGTTTGCTGTGTATATTGCTCCAGCTGAGTAGCTTGTTCCAGAACCATCTGCAGCGGTATTCCACCCATTAAAAGTATAATTTGTTCTTGAAGGAGTTGCAGAGCTTAGCGTTAAATTAACTCCATGTGTTTTAGTCTGGTCAGATGGAATTCCACTTACTGCTGATGATGTATTTTTATTATAACTAATTGTATATGTATTTGGTGTCCAAATAGCAGTAGCAGTTACATTTTGAGTTGGAGTATAGCTTGCTCCAGCAGAATATGTAACACCTCCTATGCTCCATCCACCAAAACTATGTCCGTCTCTTAAAAGTGTTCCTTGATTAGAAAGTGAAATAGCATTGCTTGTAGTTTGCCATAATCCAAACATAGTTATATTTGATGGAGGCGTAAAAGATCCACCAATTGCTATTGGCCCGTACGCAGCAGAAGCAGCATTTGTATTATCCCAATACCCACGAAAAACATATGTGGCCTGTGAAGCTGTTGGAACTGTTCCAGATGTCTGTCCACTACTCGCATATGTAATTGTGAAAGAATTCTTAGAAGCTGATGGAGCAATATGTGATACCCCAGCATTTTGTGTTGTGCTTCCTCCTCCAGTTCCACCTTGGTCTGTTGCATTCCAAGTTACAGTGTACTCTGGATTAATATAGGTCCAGTTGGTAGTAGATGTTCCAGATGTGGCAGTTGGTCTTGGAATAGATGAAAGAGAACTTGGTGTGCCAGCTGTGCCAGATCTGCTGGCTCCAGTTTGCCCAGTAGAAGAGTATGCAGTAACGCTATTAATTGTAATTGTTGGGTTGCTTGTTCCAGCTACCCTCGCTATTAAAAATTGTCCGCTTGTAATAGAATTGCTTGTTGCGGTTACAGTTGCTCCAGTTCCAGAAGGGTTGACAGCAGTTCCATTAGTGTAATATGTCATACCAAATGCTGTTGAATTACTCCATGTAAAATTTACAGCCCAACTTTGTGCTCCAGTGGTAGAGCTTAAGTTAATATATATATCCCTATATACACCGTTAGAAACAACATATGTGTTAATTGGAGAGTTGTTTGCAGTTGTAGATATGTCTACTGAGTAATCATTATTGTTTGCATATTGATTTAATATTGCTATAGTTGTATTTCCTGGAGAAGCCGCTCCCGAACCAGACCAATGTAAGGTGTAGTCAAATGTATCTGCTGGAGTGGATGAAGCAAAATTTACAAGAACCTTGTTAGATGTTGCGGATTCTCTAGTTTGAGTAGGGGTTGATGGTGTGGTAACTGTGCTATTGTTAACTATGGTATACGTAAATGCATCTGGTTGTGCAGCGACCTTGTTTGTAGTAATAATTCTAGTCGATTCAACTCCTATAGGCGTTGATCCATCTTCATAATCTGTTCCAGAGTTATACCTTGTCTCCACTACATATATATAAAAATCAACGTCTGATCCTGTATTAAATGTAGTGTTATTTGTTGTAGGAGTATAAGATGTTCCACTTGCAATTTTTGTTCCGCCCGTAGTTGAATTAGTTGAATTCTTATACCATTCTATTATTGTTCTGCTAGATTCTGCTTTATATGCTTCACCAGACTGCCAAGTTGAGGTATAAGTTATTGCAGTTCCAATCTGCGGAGAATTTGTACTTAATGAGTTAGATTGAAATACTGGTTTTTCTCTTATTATTTTAATACCTGTAGATAAACTTAATCCGTTATAAACTGTATTAGAAGAATTTACTGCTGTAACCTGGAATTTTAAAAATTGTCTGTCTGAATTTGTTGAGTTTGTCGAAGTCCAAATATTTGTTGGAAGTTGATCTTGACCATTGCCTCCAGCAGTTGGTGTCTGAACACTCCAAGTACTTCCACTCCTTAACGTATATGAAGCACCTAAAGAAGCTGTTAAATCATTGCCAAATTCATCATATAATTTCCAAGCGTATTGGTAGGATGAAGCGGACCACCCATTTAAATCCCATTGAGCGTTATTGCCAAAATAAGACATACCTATTCTAATAACTGGCGCAGCAGTAGTAGGCATTCTATTTGCGTATGTATCACTTGAAAGGTTAGCTATCCATGGCGCTCTAGATGCAAATATTCCAGACAGGGGCCATACCTTTAACCACTGAGTTAGATTTCTAATCCATACATTAGTTACAGTTCTCCAGGTTCCGTCTTTGACCCATAACTTAGATGCCTTCTTCCATCCGTCTCCAGCTTTAATAAAAATATCTGACATCTATAATCCTATGTGTATTGTATCCAAATATCTCCACGAATCCCATCTGGATCCGATGCGGCTTTAGCACCTGTCCCCATGCCAATGTTTCTCATATAATAATTACCCTGAACTGGATTTGTACTAGCATTACCTATGGGAGCTCCTTGATATGTTTGAACATTAACACCAGAAAAAGTAGCATATGTGGAATCTATAGTTATTGATCCTATTGGATTTCCAAGGCTATTTGTTACTCGTAAAGAAGCCTGAGCAGTTCCTGAGCCAGGGGTTACAGACACAAAGCCTGCGCTTGCTGGATAGGTTCCATAAACAGCATTGCTTCCAGCTGCAAAAATTGCTTCGCTATCTGCATATACTAATGCTCTTCCAATAACAGCTCCCGTAGAACTTAAAAACTCTAATGTTTTGTTTGTACTATTCAATCTTATGTTACCGTTAGTATTATCATTTCCTGCAACAATTGTTGCTCCAGAAATTGAACCAGTAGTAGCAGTAATATTAGCTGTAGATGTAATGTTACCATTAAATGTTCCGTCTGTAAAAGTAGCTTGTCCAGATGAATTTATTGAAAATTGAGAAGAGGATATTCCGCCAGCTCCAATAGTTATTGCTCCATTTCCTGCAGTTACATTTCCATCAAATGACCCGCCTGTTGCCTTGATATCACCTTTAACCTCTAGTCCTGTATCTGTTGCATATTTTAAATATGTTGTGCTTCCACCTAAATATAATGCTGGTGTAAAATTTCCTGCTGATATTTGCTTCCATCCTAGATACCATCCATTTGTTGTATCTGTATAAGATGTTTTTGTAGAATATATTGAAGCTGTTGAGCTGCTTAGTGTTAATCCAGTAATCAAATTACCAGTAGTAAAATCAAATTTTTGAGCTTTGCCCGCCGCTGTATCTGCTGTTCCCTTAGCTGTATCTGCAGTATCTTTTGCTGTATTTGCAGTTGCTAATGCTGTTGCTGAATCTTGAACTAAAGCCCATTGAGTTCCGTTCCATGAGTAAACTTTATTACTATCATTTGTATCAATCCACAAATCTCCATTTGAGTATGTTCCCCCAGTAGGCTCGTCATTTTGTCTATATATTTTTGCCTTGCTGTTAATTAAATTACTTAATCCTGATCCATTATCTAACGTTATATCTCCAGTTATTACCGCTCCAGTTGCATACAACTTTCCAGTAGCAGTAACTCTAAAATTAGCGTCTGCTCCTAATGCGGATTGACCAGCCCATAAAACAACATCTGTTAAAGTCGCACTTGGCTTTATCCCAACATAATATGCAGAATTATTTGCAATAATTTTTCCTGTTGAATCTAGGCTTATTCCATTTTTGCTAATAGTAGAACTATCTACGTCCCACCCACCAATTGTTGCTAATTTAGTTGTAAGCTTTCCAGTTGTTCCGCTAATTGTTGTTATATCAGAAACTGTTGCTGAATTAAACTTTAATCCTGTATTATTTAATATAAAGCCTGCTCCAGTTATGTCTGTGCCGCCAGCATTTATTGCTCCAGAAAATAAAGATCCTCCAGATTTTATTTCAACGTTTCCAGAAAAATTACCTTTCTTGGCACGTAAGTCTCCCTGAACAATAAAAGTTGTTCCATTCCATTGTATATAATTATCTTCATCTCCACCTAATTTAAACAATGCAGAAGCATTAGAATCTATATACCAATAATTATTATCATTAAACTTTAATCCTCTTTTACCAGTTTCTACTCCATATCCAAATTTAAACGTTCCAACGTCATTTCCGCTATTAGCAGCAAAATAACCAGTAGTTGTAACATTAGTTCCAATAAAAGGTGTTCCAGATACTGTTAAATTTGATGATGCTGTATAAGATGAAGACGTATTATTAAAATCATCAAAGGATGCTATACCTACTTCATAGGTTGTTCCTACTGCTAATCCGCCAAGTCTATATGTTGTACCAGTTCCAGGCGAATCTACATAAGACCAATCTTCGTATGGCTCTGTAGACTTGTATGGTCTAAATCTAATTCTGTACCCACGTAATGTAGTATCAGATACTGCTGTCCAAGATAAACTTAAATATCCATTGAATCCAATTGATCCAGTGCTATCCAGTCCCGCTGTTCCTGTTAGTGTTGAAGGAGCTGCAGGAGCAGTGGAATCCATCACAACAGAAGCTGTTGGCGTAATTGATATTATGTTACTGAATGCAGTTGATTCACTATTTATATCATAAAATTTCGCTTTTACTGACCTTGTTAATGTATCAGTTGTTGAAACTCTAATCGGGTTAGTTGTTCCTTGAGCAACTTGAACATATCCAGATCCAGTATCTTCGTATATATAAATAGAGTCTAAAGGCTTTCCAGCTTGACTATTCCACAGAATAGAATAAGCTAATGTTTCTGCAATGCCTGAAATAACTGGAGCGTCTAATGGTGTAGTATATGTTACAGAAGTATGTTCAACAACTGTACTTACTTGACCATATATATCTTTTACCTGAATAAATACAGTTAACTGTTTTGCAAATAAATCAAAATATGCAACATTTGTATTTCTTTCTAATGTAAATTTTTGAGATGTAGTAGATTTATTTACTGGCTGATAAAATGTATGCTCTTTGCTATTTGCATAAAATGTAATTAAAAATACATCAGCGTTTCTATTATCATTTGTTGAGTCAACAAAAGTAGAATCAAAATTAAATGTTAAATTTAAATCATCTGAGACCCATTGGGTTTGTAAGTTTGTTACAGCCTTCGGCTGTTTTAATAATGTTACAGAAAATTCACTTGAAAATGGAGATAATATTCCAGAGGTGGACTCTGCTTGCAGCTTAACTGTATATGTTGCTTTCGTTGTAGTAGATATTTGAACTGTTCCATCTTTTGTAAATGATGTTGCATATTTTACAAATTCTGTTCCAAAATCTCCGCCCTTAATCCAGATGTTTACTTGCTTTAAGGCATTTGAATAGTTTTGTAACTGAGCATTTTTTCCATTCCAACTAATGTAAAGAATAGAATTTTTTGCATATAAATTATCTGCAATAAAATATGGTGCAGATAGTTCTGGCTCTGAGATTGTTGTAAAGCTAAATACGTTTGACTCTCCACTTACACCCAGCTTTTCATCTTCATAAACCCATGCAAATGTAAGACCATAATCTGTATCTGGAATGAACCCAGTAAAAACTAAATCAATATACTTTCCATCAGATGATTTAGTTTGAGTTGGATCTAGGTCAAAAAAATTAGCCATTGCTATGCACCAAAGTCTAGGTCCATCTTATATTCCATTATTAATTCTCTTCCCGCAACTTTCTCTACTTCAGTTATATTAGACCTTGCAATCATTCCATATGCTGGGTCAAATGTGTCTTCATCGTTAACCCTAAGTCCATCTACTGTAATAGATGTTGCGGAAGTAGTTGGAACTACAACAATTCCTAATTTGCTTATAGATGACCTCTGTGGATTCCCAACAGCTGTCATGTCTGCAAACGGGACATCTTTTATATTCCATCCAACAGAATGTCCTGTAAAGTTAAACTCAAAGTAAGCTGCTTCAGAACTATACAATCTTACTTTAACTGCAGAAAGATTTGCGTCATTTGCCTTGTATGAAAATGAAATTGTATCAAAATTACTGTACCCAGAAATATCAAAACTTGGAATTATAGCAACATATTCTTGTTGGGATGTTCCATCTGAATCTAAATCTAATGAGCTATTTCCTACTCTATAATCATTTTCATTTAATGTAGGAGATGGGCTCCACTCAAATGGGGATTCAAATGTAGTTATAAATCTACTATCATATGAGTTGTTAGATACCCTTCTTCCAGGATACAATGCTATCTCATTAATTTTACCCGCCAAATTTGCTGGCAACTTGGTGCTATAAATTGCTGTATAGGTATATGGAGTTGTAGAAGTGTCAACATCTATGCCGCCAAATAATACTGGGACACTATAAAACTCAAATCCTAACCTTGAATTTGTATCGCTTAATGGGTACTCAGCATTTGTGGCTATGCCTACAGACAGCACTTTATCAAAGAAAGTTCTATTGCCAGCAATATAATCAGTTAAAAATCTTTTCCCAAATTTAGTTATCATGCTGTTCCTCCTTGTGAAACTGGCTTAGTGCTTTTTATCTGAAACTTTTTAACAGGCTCTTCTGTTGATATGTAAACTCTCATAGAAACTTTTACCTTAGCAATATTATTGTCATAATAAATTTCTTGAGTAATTGGTTTTTGAATATCATCTAATTGAGGTCTATCTCCAGGTGGTGGTGGTGGAGGTGGTGGAGGAGGATTGCCTCCTCCAGCAGATCCGAAAGGAGTAACAATTCCAGTCCTTGTTACGTCTCTAACATCTGCCAACCATACTTTATTTAAATAGTACTTATCAATATCATCACCTATGATAGGAGTTGATATTCCAGGATTACTATTTTTTTCTGCCATTTATTTATTATACCATTTGAGTATTAAATAGCCCTACAACTAATACTCGTAGTGACCCCCTCGTAAAATCCTAACCTAACTCCAGTTACAATATAGTTTTTATTGCTATATGATAAATCTTGAATTGGATAGTTGACTCCAATTATGTCACCTGGTTCTATAATAGGATTTCCAAATACTTCCATTTCAATACTTCTTCCCTTATTTAATTGTGTTGAAATAATCCAATCAGCTAATCTTTTTGCATCGGTTTGAGATTGTATCCAATTTGAATCAAACTGCACTGGATATTTTTTAGCCCTGCTGTCTGGATTATCTGTTGAGTACTCAACTACTCCGCCATCCATAATTGGTGTACCAACTATCTGAAATGTGTTATATTCTCCATCATGTAAGTTTACCGTTCCAGATGTATTATTCATAACTAACATTTCTGCAGTAAATGGCTGAAGCTTATCAGCCATTATTGTTACATTCTTATTTTGTCCTCTTGATAAATATAATGGAATTGCTGGATTTGCACTATCATATCTGACTTTTATTTTTTTAATTTGTCTTACTACTGATCCAAACTCTTTTAGTGTTCCATTTCTAGAATCTCTTGTTTCTCCAGAATTATAAATTAAATCTCCAAACAATAACGATATTGTGTCATCGGAAAAAACTCCATTATACTCATAAGATCCTTTTGAGTTTAATGTAGCATAGTCCATTGTTGAAGTAGAATCTTTTTCTTTTATGTCCATTGCATAAACATAGTCATAATATACTATTCCTTGACCACATAAAAGTCCTACTTTATCTGATGGCACTAATGGAGCACCATATTTTACTGCGTCATTATCTTCACAATCTATTCTAAATCCATTAATAAAAATAGTTAATGTGTTTTTTAATAAAGCATTAGAGCTATCATATGTAGACTTAATTAGCACATCTAAATTATATGATTGAGCTGCATAAACTCCAGCAAATTCGCTGGCTGAAGAACTTTGTGATGTTGTCAATTCCCTGGTTACTCCAGAAGAATTAGTTTTTAAAATTTTAATATCTTTTGCAGATTTAGCTCCAGCTGTAGTTGAAATAACAATATGATAACCCTTTTTACCAGTTTCTCCAGCAAATACAGTAAGCCCGCCCACCTGATCGGTTGCATACGAATCTTGAAGCCCAGTATCAAATTGATTGTCAAAAAACATTCTAGTACCCATCGAAAAGCAACCTGGTTTATTCGTAAGATTCATTGAGGTAAATGGTATTACTCCAGAAGTATAATGTGTTTTGCTTCTATCAAAATTTGTTATTGGTAAAAATGCTTTACCTATTTTTGGAGCTTTAGACTCCCATGTGTTTTTTGCAGATGAGTACAAATTAGTTAAACTTCCTTTAAACTGAGGCTCGTTTGCTACAGTTAAATCTATTGGTCCATATGTAGGAACTCCGTAAGAAGAAAGAACTTCTTGAGACTTAGCAGTTGTTCCCAATGCACCTCTTTTTTTAATTTTATATCTTCCAGTTGGCTTAAATGTATTTATATTTTGTGCATCTGTTATAGCTAATGAATAATGTTTCCAAAAATCTGATGAGTCTTTGACAACAACGGTCTCTATTTTTGAATCAGATTGTTTATAATAAGAAAACTCTATCCCTTCATATTCTATAATCTCAGTATCTATCAATAGATATCCAGAAAAATCTGGAACAATTAAATATTCATCTATAAGCTGATCTACGCTTTGCAAGTTTAAAGAAATGAAATCAGTTTCAGATGCTGTTAGATTTTTAGCTAAAGTTCCAGCTGCCAAGGCGTCGTCTGAAGATATCCAAACAGGGGCAGCATTGTTAGCGACATATCCACTGGTTCCAGGTGCTGACCACAAAACCTTTACCGAGTTACCAGCAACCTTTTCCTTTTTGTTTAACCTAATAATATTTGGTATATATGCAACAGATCCTCCAGATAATATATCTTCATTTGTAAAAACCCAATCCTGAGTTCTTGTTGGGCTATATATGGCATCTCTTGTATAAATTTGTAAAGTGTCATTATTATCTACAAACATATTTATTTGTGCATCTCTACATAATGACTGTAGTGATTCCCACACTGTTTCCCCGTCTTTTGTCCAGAAATATCTGATTGTTGGTATTGATGTATCATTCTCTATAATATTAATATTGTAGTTTGTAAAACCAATTGATTCTAATACTCTTCTTATAATTGCAGTAACTGGAGTATCTTCAATTAATAATAATGGGGCAATAGTATCTTGTAATATTTTACTTGAGTCAAGGCATCTTATTGAAGCCGATCCAAATTCAGACAATGACCAGTCCACCATATAATATTTACCCTGCGGAATGAGAACATTACTTGTTCCATCGTTAACAATAATATATGGCTCAACAATAGCGTTCTTGTCTAAATATATTTTTGAAGAATCTAAAGCTTCATTTCTATTGTACTCTGCTATTGTATTATCAGCTTCATTAAATTTTGTTATGTTAATAGATAATAGATTTGAAGTTAAACTTCCAATTGGCAGAATAGAGTCATCGTCTATAGTTGTTTGTTTTTCAATATCAAAGTTTTGTATATCTGAACTTATATCTATAACCCATCTAGGACTAAATTCAATAACTCCTATAAATTTTCCTGTACTAGAATTAGTTGCGGTAAGATTTATTTTTTTAAATAACTGAGTTCCTGAATAAGAAGTCGGCTTAGTTTTTGACCAAGTGGTTCCGTTATAATAAATTGTGGCTTGTCCATTTTGCAACTCAGATGAATCTCCAGTAACTGATATAGTAGTGTTGTCAGACTTTGTAGCAGTAATTGTCCAACTAGTCGGAGTATCATGATTTGTCTCAAACCTTGCAATAATTTTATTGCATGGAATTAATTTAATAGCAGGAGTTTCCTGATTGTCAAAATACTCTACATCTATATTTATATTAGCATTTTTTGGACCCACCCAATATTTATAAGATGTATCTGGTCCTGGATAATAAAGTCTAGGCTTGGTCGGCATCCCAATAGATCTTGGGCTCTCAAAAGAATTCTTTGGAGTATCTGTTTGATTTCCAGGAGATGTTTCAGATGTATAAATATAATATTTAATTCCTGGCCTTAATGGTCTATTGGCAGAGTATATAGTATCTATAGGAAATAAATTTTTAAATGCATTTGATAAACTGTGGTCTGTTCCATTAGACTTAGCTACAATTTTATCTACCATTAAATTTAAATTATATTCAATAGTTCCGCCCGTTGAAATTAAAATTGAGTTGTTCTTTTTAAATAAATCTTTTATTGTATTAGAAACAGTTATCATACCTGCTCCAATGATATATTGACACTCCAATATGGCTGAAGACCTCTTTTAACAAGAGTACAATCAAATCCACTAAATACCACTGTGTATATATTTGATGTAGAAGAGTTTGCTGCAGTTGCAGATTCAGATGTATTTATTTTAATTCTAAATGATGCTCTTCCTGCCAAGCTTTCATAAAATGTTTTTAGGTCTTCCGCACCCCAGGCTCCGTCTACAGTTTCATTTCTATATGAAGGCAGCATTGACCAAGAGGTGGAAAATGTTTTTTTGTCTGCAATGATAAATTCTCTTAATGTTCCATTGGCCATTCTTGTAGATTGCTTAATTCTATTTGTGCCAATAGATAGATCTGATCTATTATGTTCTGTCACTCTTCTAAAATCTAATGAGTCTTTATTAGATGCAATTAAATTGTTTCTAGTAGCTACAGAAGTTGGATAAGTTTGTCCCCCAGCTGTTCTATCTACAGTTTCTCCAGGATATCTAAAAGCAGTTGAGCCTGGAGTCATAAATAACAAATCCTTTGCCTCTATGTATAGGACTGAGCCTTTTGGTAAATTTTCAAAACTCATCTAATCACCTTTACCTGTCCACCCATTTGCAAGTTTCTATTTGACATAACTGCAAACACTTCTTGTGCTGCCGCTCTAGCTAATGCTCTTTCATCCATTCCTGGAGCCGCATTAATAACTATATCACCTATTGTAACATTACCCATTACTGGGCCAGCCTTAGAGTACATTCTTCTTGGTGGGTTTCCAACTGTTCCGCCAGTCGCATATCTAGGTATTCTTATATCTGTACCCTTAAATAATCTAAATCCTCCCATATATTTAGGATCTTGAGAAAGCTGTGGGTTAGCCTTCATTATACTACTTAATGAAATTCCAAATCTTCTTGCTATACCAAACAGTGTGTCGCCTCTGTCTACAGAATAATTTTTTGCGTTTCCTAAATTATGTGGAGCAAGGTCTCCTCCTACAAGATCTGTGGTTTTTGTAGCATCTTTATAATCGGGCCTTCCAAAACCTCTTGTATAAATTCCAGCTCTAGGATTATAAGCGCCAAATTTTCTTTCTTTTATTGCAACCATCCCGCCATTTGTTTGGCTTGAACCTGAAGTGTTTCCTTCAATAGTTCTAATTACATTTTTACTGATTATTTTAGAGACCAATCCGACATGATCTGTTACATTTTTATTTCTTCCAAAGTCAAAAAATGCTAAATCTCCTGGTTCTGGATTTTGGTATAAACGTTTTTTGTCTTTAAATGCTGCATATCCAGTTGGCGTAAACATAGTATTTGGAAGTTTAACTCCAGCTAAACTTGAAACCCAATTAATAAATCTGCCACACCACAAGTCAAAAGATGGAAGAACTCTTGAAATTGCTCCAGTTAAAGCACGAGCAATTGGATTGTTTGTCGCTCTTTCTATATATCCTATTGCTTTTTCTGCTATCTTTAACATAGCTGACTTTGTTCCCATTTCTAAATTCATTCCAAATATATTCTTGAAGTCTGCGTTTCCGCCAGATCCAAACTTACCAACTGGACCTCCGTCCTTCATTCTATTTAAACGATCTAGATTTTCAAATCCTATATTTGCAGCTGATGCTGCATTAATCACATACTCACCATTTGAAAGCATTGCTGGAATAGAATCTGATGTTCCAGTTCCAGGCCCACTGACTGCTCCACCTGTAACAAAGTTCTTTACCCTGTTGCCTTTAGTTTTTAAAACATCGCTATATTCATAAACTTCGCCAGTACTTCCTACTGGAGAAGCATATCTTTTGCCCTTATAAGTAAATACATTATAAACTATTCCGTCTATCTGAACTCTTTCTGGCTGTCTTGCTCCAGCTTCAGCATCTCTAGAAGCCGTATACAAGTCTTTAGAGCTAGAAACATCTTTAGGTTTTGTTCCTGGATTTACAGTTACTCCAGCAGATCCTGTTGGGGTAAATTGATTACCCATATCTCTGCTTATCGATTCTGCTAATTGCTTAATAGTCATTCCGCCAGTAATCATCATGGCTTGAGACCTTACTAATTCTAAATCTCTATTAAGAACATCTCCCATCTTTCCTTTAGTAAATACACTGTTTAACTGTAAACCTGTCTTAGGATCATATGTTGGAGCCTGAGATACTGAATCAAAATTTAAAGCCCTTCCAGAACTGTCAAAGAATTTTCCGAAAGCCTTCTTTATATCTCCAGCAATATCAAAACCTTTATTTCCTTTTGATACAAGGCCAGCTGCCTGTATTTCTTGGACCAAAGATTTTAGCTGATTATCTGTTTGTCTTTGTGCATCTATTTTTAACTTAGGATCTTGTATAAATTCATTTGTTTGTTTTTGTAAAAGTAAATCTTTATATTGTTGTGTGTAATTTTGAATTTTAGCCATAGCCTCTTGAGCTCTGGCAGCTTCAGCCTGAGCATCTTGAAACTCTCTTTGTCTCTTCTTTTCTTCTTCTGCATTTTTCTTTTGTTGATCTTGTAAAGCTTTTTCTTTTCTTGCAGCGTCTTCTTGAATAGCTAATCTGGCTTGCTCTGCC
>Ga0129333_10001871_pt1 | contig 19325 bp, 13 predicted proteins | sample CPB6_08_DNA_FD_94474 | JGI IMG/M metagenome (GOLD analysis project Ga0129333, IMG submission 94474) | Freshwater to marine salinity gradient microbial communities from Chesapeake Bay, USA - CPBay_Sum_0.6_0.8_DNA | ecosystem: Environmental > Aquatic > Marine > Coastal | place: USA: Chesapeake... | reverse complement strand
TCTTCCAGAAGATACCCGCGAGTATGCTCGGCAGATCGAGAACTTACCCGGCGAAACGCGAGAGCTGCTCGCACCTCGCGCGCTGCTCGGCGCACTCGCCAGATTCGGGGCGACGCGCAACGTGCAAGATGCCTCGACAGTCGCTCATGGAATTTGCCAAACCGAAGCAGATCGGCTCGACTCGGAACTCTCGATGCTGCGCTATATCGCCTGGGCGATCCCTGCGATCGGATTCATCGGCACCGTTCGAGGTATCGGTGACGCATTGTCACAGGCTCACAAGGCAGTCACAGGCGATATTTCAGGCGTGACCGAGGGGCTAGGCGTCGCCTTCAACTCGACACTCATCGCGCTGTTGCTCTCTATTTTGCTGATGTTCCTGATGCAGCAACTACAACGTGTTCAAGAACGACGCGTTCTTGACACCGAGACATGGCTCGACCAGAAAGTCATCCGAAATCTCCAGGCACGTTGATGACTGCTATCGGTGTCCATCTGAACGACGCCGCTTTCGCTGTCTCGGGCGGGGACAGACCTACATCGGTAGAACCCTCCGTCATTCACTCAGATCGCGATAAACCAGAGGTGTTCGGCTCTTCTGGTCGGGCGGTAGTTCGGCAGACGCCTCGATCTGTCAGTGCCGATCATTGGACGGCTCTTGCCCGCATGGGTCGAAACGTCGCACCGGGCGTTCGCGAGATCATTCGTGCCGAGTTGCGTAATCGGCTTCCCGATTCCACCGAAATAGAGTCCCTGCAATGCGCGGTGCCGGCTATTTTCGGCACGGAGTCGCTCGGTACCGTGCTGTCGTTGATGCGACTAGAGGGTCTCATCGTCGACGGTTTTCACGATGCCGCTGCATTGACGGTAGCCAGTCTCGGTCTTGAGGGCATCACGCTGGTTCTCGAGATGGGCCTCGGACATCTCTCCGTGACACGCGTTGACTCGACTGGCGAAGTTCGTCGTAAAGCATCGACCTCCCGATATGGTGCTGGTGTGCTGGCGCTCGAGCAGTGCTGGTTGCAGCGAATTGCCGAAGCAATGGTTCTTCAAACCCGATTCGATCCTCTGCACGATGGTTTGACGGAGCAGCGGCTTTACGATCAGCTCGATGCAGCCTGCGCGGCCGCCACGAAATCTGGCGCCGCCGAAATCGAGCTCGCGACCTCGCAAGGTGTCACCAAGGTCAGTTTGAGTAGAGATCAACTTGCTGAGGCGGCGTCTGCCGTCTACGACCAGGCGATCTCTGCCCTTCACGAACTTCGACCGGCCGGAGCGTACGTCAACATATTGATCGATAGCCGCCTTCTTGGCTTTCCAGGCGTTCTCGAGCGCCTGTCCACTTTGCGCGATTGCCGAGTTTTTTCTCACGTCTCGGATCTCGCGGCCCGAGCCGCGGCGAACGAGAGTTTGTCCGCTACACCGGATGGATCTGTGTCAATCCAGCGCGGATACCCTCGCCGGGTTCCGATCGATGCCCCACAGGAAATCGATCTCTCGAATTTTCCCGCGACATCCGATATCGCACCCACTCATGTGCTCTTCGATGGCAAAGCGATCGTGCTGCCTTCGGGACTCTTCGAAATAGGTCGTAACCCTCAAAATGGAGGTCTTCGACTTTCCGAGGGTCTGGCGGGTGTCTCACGTCTTCATTGCTCCCTTCAGGCAGAGCGCTCGGGCGTGACACTGGTACCTCACACCTCGCAAGGCACGTGGCTGAATGATGAGCGGGTACGAACTCGTGTGAAGGTGCGTTCCGGAGATCGACTTCGTATTGGTACACCCGGAGTAACCCTCGATCTGATCGCCGTCGGAGGAGCCGATCATGGCGCGCCGTCGCAACGTTGAGGTATTCAGTCTCTCGTTCCTCGACGTCATCTGCTGCGGGTTCGGCGCCGTTATTCTTTTTTACACGATCATTAGCGCGCAGAGCGGCATCGAGCGAACCCGAAAAGCCGAAGATCTGAGTGCGCAGGTGTCGAAACTCGAAGAGGAGGTTTTGACAGGCGCCAAAAATCTCGTCGTGCTGAGAAATAGCTTGCAGCGCACCGAGAGCGAAACGGTTTCTGCAACATCTCGGGCAACACAGCTCATTGACGAGCTGCAGCGGAAGCGCGAAGAAAGTTTCATCTACGATGCAGACACCTTAGCCAAGCGCGAACGTATCGAAAAACTCAAAGCCGACGTCAAAGCGCTCGAGGCGAATACTCGCCGGCTTGAGGCCAGCGCCCAGGTACAAAGCCCACGCGGAGACCTCACGGGCTCAGGGAAATCACGAGCAAGTCGTCGCTACATCACCGGTCTGACGCTCAAGGGCAGACGCATTCTCGTTCTCTTCGATCGCTCGGCGAGCATGCTCGATGAAGATCTCGTCAACATCATCCGGTTGCGTAACTCACCTGCTGCGGCCCAACTCGCCTCAGAAAAATGGCGTCGTGCGACGGATATCGGAAATTGGATCATCAGCGAGATTCCGGAGTCGTCCCAGTATCAGATCTACGGATTCAACACCTCCGCGACGCCGCTGCTGGAGGGCACGGCAGGTGAATGGATCGCCGGGAGTGACGCGGCACGGCGCGACAAACTGCAGGATGCTCTAGGTCAAATCACCCCTGTCGGTGGTACGAGCCTGATCAATGCGTTGGCGACCATCCGCAGCATGCGCATTCCACCTGACCAGGTGATCTTGATTACCGACGGACTGCCGACACAAGGCGCAAGCGCGCCGGCGTTGCGTCGTTTCGTCGATGCAGGTGATCGGGCACGTCTCTTCGATGAAGCGGTTCGTGGTCTCAATCGTAATATCCCTGTCGATGTCATCTTGTTGCCCATGAAGGGTGATGTACCTGCGCCACATCGATTCTGGGGGCTGGCGCGAATGACGAAGGGGGCGTTCGTCATGCCATCGCCGGACTGGCCATGAAGCTCAAGCGACGCGATACCGAGGTGTTCAGCCTTTCGTTCCTCGACGTCATTTGTTGCGGGTTCGGCGCGATCATCTTGCTGCTTGTGCTTTCGGAGTTCGGGCAGCCGATCGTCATCGAGCGCTCCCGACAAGATCTCGAGTCGCAAATCAAGAAATTACAGGAAGAGTTGTTTGTCATTCGGGGCGAAAGCGAGCGTCTCGAGCGTGAGCTCAAGGGTCGAGTCGACGTGCTGACTCGCGAGAGACAAAACCTGGCGAAAGTCGCCGGCGACGTTTCGAGCCTGCGTGGACAGTTCGATGCCTCGCGTCAGAATGCAGCCGTCAGCAACATTCTCGAAAATGAGTTGTTGTCGGCTTACCAAGAGCTCGAAGCTGAGAACAAACGTTTGGTGCAAGCCTCTCGCGCGAAGAAGCGCATTGCTACCCAAGCGGTCGGTGGCATTCCCGTAGATAGTGACTATGTCATTTTCCTGATCGATACCTCAGGGAGTATGCAAGGAGGGCATTGGGAGACGGCCATGGAGGTCATGCGGGAGATTCTCGACATCTATCCCAGGCTCAAGGGCGTCCAAATCGTCGACGACAACGGTCGTGAATTGTTCGCTGGCACACGTGGTCGATGGATGACCGATTCTCCGGCGTTGCGAACCGATATCGTGCAACGCATGCGCAGCTGGCGAACGTTCAGCGACTCGAACCCTGCAGACGGCATCGAACAGGCTATCAAGACCTATTGGTCTGCCGATAAGCGGATCAGCATTTATGTTCTCGGTGATGAATTCACCGGCGAGTCGATTCAGCAGGCGCTAGATGCCGTCGATCGGATCAATCGCCCTGATTCCTCCGGCCGACGACGGGTGCGCATCCACGCCGTTGGTTTCCCGGAAGCCCCGGGGATGACACCGTTTACAAATATTCGGTTCTCCGCCTTAATGCGCGCAATGTGCGAACGTAACGACGGAACGTTCGTCGGGCTCACCAATACCAAAAGCTGTGCGGTGAACATGAACATCGGAGGCGTCACGACATGCATTGGCGGCGACTGACGATCATCTTTTGTGCAGCCCTCGTCCTGGCCGCTTGCGGAGGCGTGCAGATTGCTCCGCAGCCTCAGCTACCCAAAGCGTTGATCGACGTGCTACCGGCAAAAGTCGGCTTGGTCCTTCCTGCAGAGCAGCGTAACTTCACTCATACCGAGACGAGGGGTGGAGTGGCTTGGACGATCATGCTTGGAGGAGGGCAGCAGCAGTTCTCTCGCCGAGTGCTTGAGTCGACTTTCCGTGAAGTCAATGAATTCGCCGATCTCGAAAGCGCCCGACTGATCGCCGATCTGCAGGCCGTATTCGAGCCAAAAATCGAGCAGTTCTCCTTCGCGACCGCTCAAGAGACGGGCGGCGAATACGTTGCGGTGACCATCCGCTACCGAATCGACGTCTATGCGCCCAACGGTGAGCGCTACGACTCCTTGACACTCACCGGTTACGGGACCGCACCTGCAGACGGCCTGGGTTCCGCCTCGCCCATGGAAGAGGCGTCGAAGTCGGCGATGCGAGATGCCGCTGCTCGATTTTTGACGCAATTCCCCTCTACTGAGGTCGCCCGGGTTTTGGGTGGCGGTAAGCGACTCGAGGTCACCGCAGAAGATGCGATGCGAGCCCTCGCGGCCAGTGGTCTTCGTATCGAAGCGGTGCCGATTCGCGTGTCTCGCAGAAGCGACCCTTCATGGAGGCCCGGAAGTCCTACGGCTAATTCGTCGACGCCGGCTCCCGTTGCACCTTGATCAAGAGCTGTTCGGTCATCCGCAAGCCCTCGGTTTCGACAGCTTGTCCGCCTTCGATGCGGGGCGAGAAACGAGCTTTTCGCGCCGCGAGCAGAGCGGCCCGATTACTATTCTCGGGCGCCGCGGAATTAACGATTGCGGCGTCCTGCACCTTCCCATCCCGTCCAATCTTCAGTTGCATCTCGACGGTACGCAGGACGTACTCATCACGATTTTGCGGCCTCATTCTGAGCGCCGAAATAGCTGGCGGTCGATAAACCAGACGTCTGGGCGTTTCGAGCAAGCGGCGCGCCTCGGGCCCTGCCGCATCGAGAACTTTGTAGCTTTCCGAATAAGAGTTCGTGGCCTTCGAAAAATTGCCGCTCAACAGGTGCCAGTCGCCGATCTGCGCGATGGTTTCACCCAATAACTTGGAATCGAGTGGCGAGCTTTTTTTGATGATGTCGACAGCGAAGTTGAGGGCTCGTAAACCCTCGGCATTCAAGCGACCCTGACCCGGGTTGTTGAAAAAGGAGTCCCCTGGCTCCGCCGTATCGATGCCCGTGGCTTCCGTAACTTCCGGTCCGTAGATCGCCTCGAGCACCCAAGTTCGTGATAGCCCTCGTAGCGCAGACACTCCCAAGATGGGCTTGTCGCTCGAGAGCTCCTCGGCAAGCTGCAGAGCGCGAGCATGAAGACCTCGCGACGTGGAATATCGTCCCATCGACTCATGCCAATGGGCGAGTTTCTCGAGCGGCTCAAGCAGTCTGAGATCGCGCTTACCGAAGTTTGATTCGGCGATACGAAATGCGAACTGATGCTCTCTCTCGGCATCGGCATCTCGACCGAGCGTAACGTAGGCTTCGATCAGTGCGTCGACACTGTCGAGCTGCTCGATGTTGTAGAGGCCGTCGAGATTTCGCGAAAGATCGACTGCGCGCTTGAGTACGATCGCTGCCTCGGCAGGGCGTCCGCTGGCAAGCCAAGTCTCGCCGAGCCCATGGAGCGGGCGAATCAACTGACGGTCGGCTCCGGAAAGCTCGCCTTCGATGAGGTCGATCGCGCGCTGGTAACTACGCTCTGCGAGCTCGAACTCGCCGCGACGAAACTGCACGGTACCGAGATTGGTCAGAGGGTTGACGAGCTCTCGAGAGTCTTTGCCATGACGACGCTCAACGGTGCCGACGAGCTCCTCGGCTCGAAGGCCTGCACTGACTAAGTCGTTGGCCTCGATCGCCGACTTGAACTGGGCAAAGATCCGCAGCGGTTCGGCCTCTTGCGCCGCAAGAGGTAGTGAGAGAGCTCCGGCAACGACGAGTGTTAACGCCGTTCGAAAAGATAGTGAGACACCAGCCATTCGCGTCCGCTCCGATAACCGAAAAGTTCCGCGCAGGACATGAAGAAAATACGCCAATACACCCACCACTTGAGCGACTGATCAGCGCCATAGGCTTCCGCAAGGATCGGCATCAGAGATGACCGATTAGCGTCCATTTTTTGGAGCCACGCTTCCGAGGTGAGTTGGTAATGCCGTCCGTCGACCTGCCAGTGATCGACTAGCCGCAAATCTCGTTGGAAATAATGGAGCAAGTCATCGCTCGGCATAATGCCGCCAGTAAAAAAGTACTTGGCCATCCAGTCGGTGTCATCGCGCACCTCGAACGTATAGGCGAAGCGATGATGGGTAAAAATATGGACGAAAAGCGTGGCTCCCGGGGACATCCAACCGGCGATACGTCCGAGCAGCGTTTCGTAATTTCGCATGTGCTCGAACATTTCGACGGAGACGACGCGATCAAATCGTGTCTCTGGGCCGAATTCCAGTTTGTTGGCGTCACAGGTAACAATTTCTAGATTCTTGAGGCCGCGCTCGGCGGCACGCGCATCGATGAATTGCTTTTGAGTGCGAGAATTTGAAACTGCCGTGATGCGGGAGTCTGGATATTTTTCTGCCATCCAGAGCGAGAGCGAGCCCCAGCCGCAGCCGAGTTCGAGAATCCTGTCGCCATTGCGGAGACGGGCTCGCTCGCAAGTCAGTGCCAGCATGCGTGCCTCGGCGGCATCGAGATTATCTGCCGCTTTCGCGATGTCGAAGTCGTCGTAGTAGCAGCTGCTGTATTTGAGATGCTTGCCGAGAGCTTTGAGATAGAACGCCGTCGGAACCTCATAGTGCTGCTGATTGGCCTCAGCCGTATGAATGGCGATAGGGCTCTCGCGTAGCTGACGAACCATCTGCATCAGATGGGCCTGTTGCGATTCAGGATCACCTTTGTCTTCTTCGCGAATGCGCTGGGCGAGTAGATCGCGGATGCGATGTCGGATCAGCCAGTCAGGGATCCGATCTTGCTCGACAAGGCGCATCGCGAGGGGTGTGTGGGCGTTATCGGTCATTTCGGCGTTGAGGGCTTTAGAGTTTTGAGGGCGCGCTCGAGGACGGGAATCAGAGATCTATAGAGTACAAAAATTGCCACCGGCCCGATAAGAACCCAGCCCACGGAAGCGTGCACGATGGCGTCCCACAGGGTGACGATGGCCTGTAGCACCCCTTGAGACAGAATTTCCATCCCGGCTTCTATCGTCATCGGCTGAGGCTCCGACCCGAGCACCCATTCGCCGAGTCTCATGAAGGGGATGATCAGCACAAGCTGAACAGGCCCGACCAGCCAGCTGACCAACTGAATGGCTGCAAGGTTCAATCGCTGCCACAGGGCGATCACCGTCAGCGTCGGGGTCGAGACACCCAGCACCGGGAACATTCCAACGCCGGCTCCGAGCGCCAGACATAGCGCGAGATCGCGGGGCGAGAGCCCCTGACGAAGGAGTCCGAGAACAGGGTCCACGACGCGACGACGAACGATGGCAAGCATGTAAGGTTCCGTTAGGTTCGCGGATCGATTTTCGTGTTCGTTTGGGCGAGCGCCGCTCCGATCAGCAGTGCGGCGATGTCGGTGGTGTCCGGCAAGCGCCCGGGGATCCATTGTTGCAGGAACTCGGTCGAGATGGCGACCAGAATGACGAAGGGCAGGGGCGGCACTCGGCGCGAAACCCCTTGCAAAGCAAGCCAGGCAAGCCCGATCCCGAGAAAAAGCCGCTCGAGTAGCGGCAGCGCCCCGGGGTCTCCGGGAGTCCCCGCTAATTCGGCAAAAGGCAGCCAAAGAATGCCTTCCGCTGCGACGTTGATCGATGCATCGGAGGGCCAGACACCTGAGATGAACAGGGTGGCACAGGCTAGCAAAAATGCTCGCGACTCCCATCGCGCGGTGCTGATTGTTCGCATGAGTGCGATGGCGATCAGCGATAGCACTAACGCCAGACCCTCGGCCGGGGTCAGGTGCTGTCCGACGAACAACAGCCGTGCGCCTGCGGAAATGCCGAACAGCATCAGAAGTGCCGACCAAAAATAAGGCCGCCTCAGAAGCGCGCTCAACAGAGCACCGAGCACCAGATAACAGGCGAAGAAACCAAACATCTTTCCAGTTTCGAAAGGCATCGCAAGACTGGTTTCGACGGCCGCTTCGATACGACCCGGGCGTAGTCTTGGTACAAATGGAGCAAGATGTGCAACCAGCCAAAGGGCGACGAGCAGCGCAGGTGCCGGGCCGATGGCCAACCGTTGCAACCGACGAGACAAGGGTCTCACAGGCAGAGCGGAGTAAAGCGCAGCGACCAAGGTTCCGAGCGCTGCGCTGACGATATTGAATACCCAGTCTGCGAGACTGGGGTCACGCGCGGGAAGCGCATGTTGGGTCACTTCGATCGCCAGCGACAATACGGCTGCTGCGCAGACAGGCCAAAATATTCGAGTGAGCGCAAACCGACTCTTCTCGAGCGCCATCGAGCCGAGTAGTCCGAGAGGCAGATAAAGCAGCAAGTTGACGATCGTGTCTCGCTGCGATGGTTCACGCCATTCTCGTAACTTGGGTAGCCCTGAGGTCAGCGCATCGAACAGCAATCTAAACTGTGCATCGAATGGATAGAGTGATGCGCTTACGATCAGTGCCGTCCAGCCCAAGAGCAACCATAATGAGAGACGACGCACCGCGAGATCGTGGGGCGCAAGACGGGTACCGCTTGGCTCGAAACGGGTCACTTCTTTCCGAACAGGCGCTCGAGTTCTGCTCGAGCGGCATCGACGGCCGCGACATTCGCGGGCTTCCATGCGCCGGCGCGAGGCTTGTAATGATCGCAGAAATTGGCGCGTTCCTTGTCTCGTACTTCTTCGGCAGTGGGCTCACGACACTGTTTTGCGACACTCGTGTCGTAGTCGACGCAAAGTTTGCAGACATGAAGCTCGACCCGACATTTGGGGCATTCGTCGAGGCGTCGTAACGGCAAGGACAATGCAGCCAAAGAGGCGCCGCATTTCCAGCATGAGAGATCGTGGGCCATGAATGCGAGGCTAGCGTTTCTCGAGGCGATCTGCCAGAAACTCCTTTAGCGCTTTGCCGGTATGTGAGCGTGACGGACGTAAGGCGAGCGATTGTGGTGAGCCCTCCGCAACCAGACGTCCGCCACCGCTGCCGGCTTCGGGACCCATGTCGAGTACCCAATCTGCTTCTGCGATGACATCAAGATTGTGCTCGACGAGCACCACCGTGTTTCCTGCATCTACGAGTCGATGCAATACGTGGATCAGCTTCTCGACATCTGCCATGTGCAGACCGACCGTAGGCTCATCGAGAACGTATAAGGTGTGCTTGGCTTTGCTACGAAGAGGTGCTCGCAAGTCGACGCGAACCTTCGCCAATTCCGTCACCAGCTTGATACGCTGCGCCTCACCACCCGAGAGTGTCGGACTCGCTTGGCCGAGCGTGAGATAGCCAAGGCCCACGTCGCACAGCAACTTGAGCACATGATGCAAGCTCGCATGGGACTCGAAGAACGAGGTCGCATCCTCGATATTCATCGCGAGCACATCACCGATGCTGAGGTCGCGCCAAGTCACCGATAGCGTCTCGGCATTGAATCGACTGCCGCGGCACACATCGCAGGTGACCTTCACATCCGGTAGAAAGCTCATCTCGACGGTCTGCACACCTTGGCCCTCGCAAGCCTCGCAACGACCTCCGGATGTATTAAACGAGAAACGGCCAGCACCGTATCCCCGAAGCCGCGCCTCGCTGGTGTTGGCAAAGATTTTCCGAATATCGTCCCAGATTCCGACGTAGGTGGCTGGGCACGAGCGCGGCGTCTTACCGATCGGTGTTTGATCAACCTCCAGGACGCGATCGATGGTCTCGATGCCGCGGATCGCCGCGCAACCGACGGGGTCTCCATCCTGCGACACCATCGCCCGTGCGCTCGTGTAGAGCACATCACGGGCGAGGGTGGATTTACCCGAGCCCGAGACGCCCGTCACGACGATGAGCCGACCCAATGGAATGCGTGCATCGATACCTGCAAGGTTGTGAAGTCGCGCATTTTCGATGACTAGAGAAGGAGTCTTTTTGTCGACGCTACGATTCGGAGTCGCTGCATGCTTGAGCGGTTCGCGAAGATAGCGACCCGTGATGGAATCTGGGTTGGCGACGAGATCTTTGAGCTTGCCCCGTCCGACGATCCGTCCGCCACGAACGCCCGCACCCGGACCGAGGTCGATGACATGATCGGCACGTCGAATCGTATCTTCATCATGTTCGACGACTACCAGCGTGTTGTGGTGTGCGGCCAGCTCTCCGAGCGCCTCGAGCAAGATACGGTTATCGCGTGGATGCAAGCCGATCGTGGGTTCGTCGAGCACATAACAGACACCGCGAAGATTCGAGCCAAGCTGTGCAGCAAGGCGAATTCTCTGCGCCTCACCGCCCGAGAGCGTCGGCGCGGCGCGATCGAGACCGAGGTATCCGAGACCGACGCGTTCCAAGAAACCGAGTCGCGTGCGGATTTCCGCGAGTAGATCGCGAGCGATGGCACGTTCGCGCTTGTCGAGCTTTAAGCCTTCGAGAGAGGCAAGCGACTTCGATACGGGTTGGCAGGTGAAGCTACCGATCGATTTCTCGCGGAACCGGACTGAACGGGCGACGGCATTGAGCCTCTCACCATGGCAGGATTGACAAGGTTTCTCCTCGCCATCGTGCCATTCGTTCCAAGAAGCCTCTTCACCAGTTTGCTCTTCGTCGAAGCCCGACAGCTCGAGCCCCGTACCGAAACAATCACCACACCAGCCTTGCTTGCTATTGAACGAAAATAGTCGCGGATCAAGCTCTGAAAAGCTCGTTCCGCAACCCGGACATGCTCTTTTGGTCGAAAATACGATCGGTTTTCGACTGCCGAGTGGCAGCACCTGAACGACGCCTTTTCCGTGCTGTAGAGCCTCGGCGAGTTTCGCGCGTAAATCAGCTTCGCCACGGGCAGAAATGCCAAGCCGCGCGATCGGGAGCTCGATATCGTGTTCTTTGAAGCGGTCGAGGCGCGGCCATGGTTTCACCGGCAGACGTTCGCCATCGACTCGTAACTCTCTATAGCCTTTACCCGCCGCCCACTTCGCAAGATCGGTATAAAGCCCTTTGCGCGACACGATGAGTGGCGCGAGCAGATCGATGGTCTTCCCCTTGAAGTCTTTGATGATGCGCGCGGCGATCGCCTCGGCCGATTGCGGCTCGATGGCGACATCGCACTCTGGGCAATACTGCGTACCGAGTTTGACGTAAAGCAATCGCAGGAAGTGGTAGATCTCGGTCAGCGTCGCGACGGTACTTTTTCGTCCGCCGCGGCTCGTCCGTTGTTCGATGGCTACCGTCGGTGGGATACCGCGTATCGAATCGACCTCTGGTCTCGCAGCAGGCTGAACAAATTGCCTCGCATAAGCATTGAGAGATTCGAGATAGCGACGCTGCCCCTCGTTGAAGATGATGTCGAACGCCAACGTCGATTTTCCGGATCCGGATACGCCAGTGACCACCGTAAACGCATTGCGTGGAATTTCTACGTCGATGTTTTGTAGGTTATGTTCGCGCGCATTGCGCACGACGATGGCTTTCTCTCGGACGGGCGCCTTCCGCGCGGACACAGGTTCTCGAACAGAAGCTTTGAAGCTTCCGTAGCTGACGGCCTCCCGCAGTGCTTTACCGGTATGCGAGCGAGAGTCCTGCTCGATCTCCGCAGGCGTTCCGTACGCGATGAGCTCGCCTCCGCGATCACCGCCGTCTGGTCCGAGGTCGATGATCCACTCGGAAGATCGGATGACGTCGAGGTTATGTTCGATGACAAACAGCGAATGACCGGCATCGAGAAGTTTTCGGAAAGACTTGAGGAGCTTCGAAATATCCTCGAAATGCAGGCCGGTCGTCGGCTCATCGAACAAAAAGAGTTTTCCGCTGCTGCCACCCTCGGCCGACTCGGCAAGGAAGCCGGCAAGTTTGAGACGTTGAGCTTCGCCGCCGGACAGCGTCGGAACGGGCTGTCCGAGCCTGAGGTAATCGAGCCCCACATCGGCGAGAGGGGCGAGTCGTGCCGCAAGTTCAGGGTCATCCGAGAAAAAGGCGAGCGCCTCGGTGACGGTCATCTCGAGCACATCAGAGATGCTCGCAGAGCGCCCATTGGGGCCCGGGTGACGAATCTCCAGAGTTTCGGCGCGGTATCGCGATCCGTTGCACTCGCCACATCGGAGATAAACGTCCGACAGAAACTGCATTTCGACGTGTTCGAATCCGCTACCCGTACACGCAGGGCAACGTCCCGTACCCGAATTGAAGCTGAATGTGCCAGCGGTATATCCGCGCTCACGAGATTCCGCGAGTTTAGAAAAACGATCGCGCACGACATCGAAAGCGCCGACGTAACTCGCCGGGTTTGAGCGGGCAGTTCGACCGATGGGTGTTTGATCGACGAACACGACGTCGGTGATGTGCTCGGCACCCTTCAAGCCTCGGTGGACGCCCGCCGCTTCAGTTGGACGACCCAGATGTTTGAGCAAGGCGGGATACAGCACGTCCTGCATCAACGTCGATTTACCCGATCCCGAGACTCCAGTGATGCAAACGAGTTGATTGAGCGGAAACCGCACGTCGATGTGCTTGAGGTTGTGTTGTTCTGCACCGAGTAGTTCGAGATATTTCTGATCGCCGCGTTTTCCTGATTCACGAGACGCCGGTAGTTCGACGCGCCGCTTACCAGTGAGATAAGCCCCCGTTACCGAAGCCTTCGTTGCGCAGACCTCTTTCGGAGTACCCCAGGCGACGATTTCGCCCCCGTGCTCTCCGGCGCCCGGGCCCATGTCGAGGAGCCGATCGGCTTGCTGCATGATCTGCGGGTCATGCTCGACGACGAGCAGAGAGTTTCCGGCGTCGCGCAGACGATGCATGACAGCGATCACGCGTTGCATGTCGCGAGGATGTAGACCGATGGATGGCTCATCGAGCACGAACAACGTGTTGACGAGCGAGGTGCCGAGCGCAGTCGTGAGGTTGATGCGCTGTACTTCACCGCCCGATAGGGTGCGAGACTGTCGATCGAGCGTGAGGTATCCGAGCCCGACCTCACACAGATATTTGTAGCGCCCACGAATTTCGGCCAGTAGCAATTCGGTCGCTTCGTCGAGCGCACCCGGAAGCCGTAATCCATCGAAGAACTCGCGTGATCTCTCGATGGGCAGCAACATGAGATCGTGCAGACACAGTCCGCCTAGCGAGTCGAGCGTACTTCGTGACCACTCGACGCCTCGAGGCATGAATCGAGATCGCTCTGCGAGCGCAGCACTGGCGAGAGGGGCATCGCCCAGTCGCCACAGCAAAGATTCTGCGTTGAGTCGTGCACCGTCACATACGGTGCAGGGCGTGTATGCGCGGTACTTCGAGAGCAGCACACGGATGTGCATCTTGTAGGCTTTGGTTTCGAGCCAAGCAAAAAAACGCTTGACGCCATACCAGGTATTTCGAGCCCACTTGCCTTCGCCTTCGATCACCCATTCGCGCTGCGCGTCGGTCAGATCTCTCCAGGGCACATCGAGTGGGATTCCGCGTTTCTTGCCGAGTCGCTCGAGATCATCCTGGCATTCGCTGTAAGAGGCGGTCTGCCACGGTCGAATGGCACCGCCCCGCAAGGTTTTCCCATGATCGGGAATCACCAATCCGTAATCGACGCCGATGATGCGGCCGAAGCCGCGACAAGATTCGCAGGCTCCGACGGGGGAGTTGAAGGAGAAGCTACTGGGCGTTGGTTCGCGATAAGGGATGTCGCAGCGAGCGCAGTGCAGCGTGCTCGAGTAATGCCAGGTCTCGCGAACGGCCTCGGTGTCTTCTGCATCGAGCGCATGGACGTGTACTCGTCCTCGGCCTACCCGAAGCGCAGCCTCGAGAGAGTCGGCGACTCGTGCCGGATCTGCATTTCCGAGGCGAAGGCGATCTTGGACGACTTCGACGGCTTCCTTACTGCGTGATCGGATGCGGGTATATCCCTGCTTCTCGAGTAGTGCAGTCACCTCCGTATCTTTGAAGTTTTTCGGAACCTTTACTTCAAAGCACATCAACAGTCTAGGGTCGCCGGCAGCAGAGGAGCGACGATTAAGGTCAGCGCGGATGCTTTCTGGCGTATCCCGATTTACGGCCTCGCCGCATCGACGGCAATGCACGTGTGCCGCACGCGCAAACAACAACTTCAAGTGATCGTTGAGCTCGGTCATCGTGCCGACGGTCGAGCGCGAGGTACGCACCGGATTCGTTTGATCGATGGCGATGGCGGGCGGAATCCCTTCGATCGCATCGACCGCCGGTTTATCCATGCGATCGAGGAACTGTCGCGCATAAGGCGAGAATGTTTCGACGTAGCGCCGCTGCCCCTCGGCATACAACGTATCGAACACGAGAGAAGACTTACCCGAGCCCGAAACGCCTGTAACGACGACGAGTTGGCCTGTCGGGATCTCGATATCGAGATTCTTCAAATTATTCTGGCGAGCGCCGCGAACGACGATCGCCTCATGGTCGGAATCGCGCATGAGGGTAGGAGGGCGTCAAGGGGTTAGTGAATCGTAGCTTTTTGTCCGCTCTGCGGGAACAGCCAAGATCGTGGCCACGATGTGGATTGGCCGATAGACGAGTCGTGCCCTACGTCCAGAACCCGGGCAACTTGGCAGGCATGAGCCAACTGAACATTGCGATCGTAGGCGCCGGAATCGCCGGCCTGACGGCTGCACGCGCGCTGCAAGGCTTCGGCTTCAGACCGGCGGTGTACGAGCAAGCGCCCGTCCTAGGCGAGGTCGGTGCCGGTCTTACCGTATCGCCAAACGCCACCCATGTGCTCAACGCCATCGGTCTCGAGGGCGCTCTGGAGCGGATCGGGATGCGCCCCGAGCGCGGCGGGGTGAAACATTGGAAGACCGGCGAACTGCTCGTGGAGATCTCTCGCGGTAACGAGATGCGAGAGAAATACGGCGCTGCGTACTACCAAGTCCACCGAGCCGATCTGCACCGCGAACTGGCTGACCTCGTAGTTACGACCGATGAGCAAGCCATCCACACCAATCATTCATTCAAGGGTCTCAAGCAAGACGCGGACGGAGTGACGCTTTTTTTCGAAAATGGTCACTCAGCGCGTGCAGACATCGTGATCGGTGCGGACGGCGTGCGATCACGAGTTCGCGAGCAGCTCTTCGGCAAGGACACCCCGAGGTTCACCGGGTACATGGCGTTTAGGGGGCTCGTTCCCTTCGCGGATCTTCCACCGGGCGTGATCGAGCCGAGTTCTTGTCTGTCTACCGGTCCGGGACGTAGCTTCACGCGCTATCTCATTCGCGGCGGCTCACTGGTCAACTTCGTTGGATTGACCGAGCGTGACGATTGGCGAGAAGAAGGTTGGTCGATCCGAGCCACTATCAAAGAAATGCTGGATGAATATTCCGGATGGTACGAGGGAGTTCGCGCGATCATTGCAGCGACCCCGCCAGACGGATTATTCAAGTGGGCCTTGTTCGATCGGGAGCCGCTGCCCGAGTGGACCCGTGGTCGTGTCACGTTGATCGGCGATGCGGCGCATCCCATGCTGCCTTTCCTTGGGCAAGGGGCCGCAATGGGTATCGAGGACGGGATGGTGGTCGCTCGGGCCTTCGCTGCCGCCGATTCGGTCGATGAGGCGCTACGACGCTATGTCGAGGCGCGTCTGCCGCGGGCTAATTGGGTGATGCTGGAATCACGAAAGACCGCTCTTAACTATCACTCCGGTCGCGAAGAGAACTTCAAACCCGGCAAGCACGTCAGCGCCGAGTCGCTTGGCTTGATGTCCTACAACCCCGCCGCTGTACCTGTCTAACGCCTCTCTCTGTGGTCTAATGTCGCCGCCATGGACCAGGCTCGCGACATCAACTGCTATCGAAAGTATTGGGCTGCGCGTTTCGGCGTAGCCCCGTTTTTGCCCATGTCGCGCGCTGAGATGGATGCGCTCGGCTGGGATAGCTGCGACGTCATCGTCGTCACCGGTGATGCATACGTCGATCACCCGAGTTTCGGAATGGCCATCATCGGCCGATTGCTCGAGGCGCAGGGCTTTCGAGTGGGCATCATTTCTCAGCCTGACTGGCAGAGCGCCGACCCGTTCCGTGCGCTCGGTAAGCCCAATCTTTTCTTTGGTATTACCGCCGGCAACATGGACTCGATGGTCAATCGCTACACCAGCGATCGCCGAATTCGTAGCGACGATGCCTATACGCCGAATGGAGAGGGCGGAAAACGACCCGACCGATCGGTCATCGTTTACGCGCAGCGCGCTCGCGAGGCCTTCGCCGACGTACCCATCGTCATCGGTGGTATCGAGGCCAGCTTGCGTCGAATCGCGCACTTCGATTACTGGTCCGAAAAAGTGCGCCGCTCCATTTTGCTCGACGCTAAAGCCGATCTCCTGCTCTACGGGAACGCCGAGCGTCAGATCGTCGAGGTCGCGCACCGACTCGCCGCGGGCGAGCCGATCACCGCTATCAACGATTTGCGTGGTACGGCGTTCACCAGAAAGGCGATACCGGAGGGATGGGTCGAAATAGACTCGACACATCTTGATACGCCGGGGCCACTCAACCCGCCGATCGACCCTTATGCCATGGACGACAACGGTGGGACCAAGGCAGCGACTATCGCGGCGGCGGAAGCAAGCTCGGGAGAGACCGTGGTTCGCTTCGTTCGCCGTGTCAAAAACGCCGATCGTAGTCATAGCGTGATTCGCCTGCCGTCTTTCGAGCAAGTCGTCGACGACCCGGTCATGTACGCACATGCTTCTCGCATCTTGCACCTCGAGGCAAATCCGGGAAACGCACGTGCGTTGGTACAGCGTCACGGAAATACCGAGGTGTGGTTGAACCCGCCGCCGATTCCACTCACCACCAAAGAGATGGATTACGTCTACGAGTTGCCCTACCAGCGGCAGCCACATCCGTTCTACGGCAAGGCGGAAATCCCCGCCTACAAGATGATCCGGTTTTCCATCTCGATTCAGCGCGGCTGCTTCGGTGGATGCACGTTTTGCTCGATCACCGAGCATGAAGGCCGCATCATCCAGAGTCGTTCGGAAGCGTCCGTCCTAAAAGAAATCGAGAAGGTACGCGATACGGTGCCGGGCTTTACTGGCGTGATTTCCGACCTCGGCGGACCGACGGCTAACATGTATCGCCTCGCGTGCAAGAGTCGCGAAATCGAGAGCGCCTGCCGCAAGCCGTCGTGCGTTTATCCCGGTGTGTGTCCAAATCTCAACACGGACCATACGCCGCTCATCGAGCTGTATCGTAAAGCGCGGGCATTGCCTGGCATCAAGAAAGTACTCATTGCCTCTGGCGTGCGATACGACCTCGCGATCGAGTCACCTGAATACGTCAAAGAACTCGCTCAGCATCACGTCGGCGGATACCTGAAGATCGCCCCGGAAGCGATCGGCGAGGGGCCGCTATCGAAGATGATGAAGCCGGGGGTGGGTACCTATTACCGATTCAAGGAGCTATTCGACCGATACTCCAAAGAAGCGGGCAAAGAGCAGTACCTCATTCCTTATTTCATTGCCGCCCATCCGGGTACGACCGACGAAGACATGCTAGAGCTCGCGCTCTGGCTCAAGAAGAACGGGTTTCGTGCCGATCAAGTGCAAGCCTTTCTTCCTTCGCCGATGGCGACTGCCACCGCGATGTACCACTCTGGTAAAAACCCGCTGCGGCGCGTGACACGACAAAGTGAAGAAGTGGTCATCCCTAAGGGGCTTAAAATACGTCGTTTGCACAAAGCATTCCTGCGCTATCACGATGCAAACAATTGGCCGATGCTTCGTGAGGCACTGCGTCGAATGGGTCGCGCCGATCTGATCGGCCCAAGCAAAAATCATCTGGTCCCGGCATGGCAACCGGCGGGAACCGGACTGACAGCCGAAGGTTCGCGCCGCGCACAACCGTTCCGTACTCAACACACTCGTCCGCGGCGAGGTGGCCGGCCGTGAGCGTGACCCACGAGTTCCGTCGTGGACTCGAGTTCGACGTTGCGGCGCTCGAACATTATTTGACCCAGCATCTGCAGGGGTTTGAGGGTTCGTTGCGTGTCCGTCAGTTCCCCGGTGGGCAATCGAACCCGACCTATCGGCTCGATGCGCCGAACGCGTCTTACGTTTTGAGAAGAAAGCCTCCGGGCGTGCTCTTGCCCTCGGCGCATGCGGTCGATCGCGAATATCGAGTGATGCATGCCTTGGCGACACACACCGACTTTCCGGTAGCGAAGCCCCTACTGCTGTGTGAAGACCCGACAGTCATCGGAACCGCCTTCTTCGTTATGCGGTATATCGATGGGCGTATCTTCTGGGATCCGGCATTACCCGAGCTCCCCCGCGAGTCGAGACAGACGGTGTTCTCGAACATGGTCGACACCTTGGCAGATTTACACGCCATCGATTATCGACAGATAGGTCTCGCCGACTACGGACGCCCAGAAGGTTACGTCGCTCGACAAGTTGGCCGATGGTCCAAGCAATATGCCGTCGATGCTGAAGCCGCGGGTCGCATCCCGGCAATGGAGCAACTCATCGAGTGGTTGCCTAAGCATGCTCCCGCTCGCGAGTCCGCGCCCTCACTCGTGCATGGGGACTACCGCCTCGACAATATGATGTTCAACGTCGATGCATCGCGTGTCGTGGCCGTACTCGATTGGGAGCTCTCGACTTTGGGCGATCCGATGGCGGACTTTGCTTACCACCTCATGATGTACCGAATGCCCTCTGGTGGTGTCCGTGGTCTGCAGGGCATCGATCTGAAAGAACTCGGAATCCCGACCGAAAAAGACTATGTCGCGAGGTACTGCGCGCGCCTAGGCCTCGAGGGTCTCCCTGACCTCGAGTACTACATGGCGTTCTGCTTGTTCCGTCTTGCCGGCATTTGCCACGGAATCGCAGGCCGCGTTCAACGCGGAACGGCGGTCAGTCCTGAGGCAAAGAAATATGCAGCGCAGGTTGCTCCGCTCGCTGAGCTTGCTTTGAAAACCGCACTCCGCGCTTAATTCTTCGGCACCGTATAGACCACCGTCGAGGGGTTCCGCTCGCGCTGCAATCTCGCCGCTACGGCCTCGGTCTTCTCCCAAGCACGAAGAACGTTTTCACCTGCGAGTTTTTTGAGATCTTGATCAGGCCAGCCGCGCCGCACGAGCTCGGCGAAGAGCTGTGGGTAGGTCGACACATCGTCGAGACCCTCCG